>Ga0335074_10011270_pt1 | contig 12498 bp, 11 predicted proteins | sample Lox_Sample_23_FD_206715 | JGI IMG/M metagenome (GOLD analysis project Ga0335074, IMG submission 206715) | Soil microbial communities from Loxahatchee National Wildlife Refuge, Florida, United States - Lox_Sample_2.3 | ecosystem: Environmental > Terrestrial > Soil > Wetlands | place: USA...
ACGAAACAGCCCGTGATCACCGCACCGTTCATGGTGTGCGCGTATTCCAGCAATCCCCAGGGATTCAGCAGCACCGCCCCGAAGCTGGTTGGCGAGAACGCGCCGTCGGGCAGTCGGGTGTAGGCGACAGGATGCTGCATCCACGCGTTCGCCATCGTGATGAAGAATCCCGACAGCCACGACCCGATGAACACCGCCACCGCGCAGCCCCAGTGCGCCCACTTGCTCATGCGGTTCTCGCCGAACAGAAACAGCCCGAGAAACGCCGACTCCAGGAAGAACGAAAACACGCCTTCCATGCTGACCGGTTGCCCCAAAATGCCGCCGGTGAGACGCGAAAACGTCGCCCAGTTCGTGCCGAACTGAAATTCCATCGGAATGCCCGTGACCACGCCCATGACGAAGTTAATGGCGAAGATGCGGCCCCAGAAGCGCGCAGCGCGATCCCATGCTTCACTGCCAGTACGGAGAGCCGCTGTTTTGAGCACGACGATGAGCAGAGCCAAGCCCATGGTGAGCTGCGGAAACAAATAGTGGAAGGTGACGGTGAAGGCAAAATGTAGCCGGTGGATGCTCTCGGCGCTCATCGGAATCCTCCTGCTGAGGGGCGCGCACGGTGGATGGGCACGAGATGCGGCCGGAGGTTGAATTCAGAACTTAGCTCAGATCCAACGGGCAGGAATATGCCTCGGTAGGACATCAAGGCATACATTTACTTCGCCCCTGGATCTGCTGTGAGGACGACCGTCAGGGTTTTTACACCTTGGGCTGGATGAACGGTAATAGCTCCGATGTCAGCCGAGCCGGATGGTCCCGTCATCAAGAAACTGTACGGTCGCGCTTTGAAGTGAGGGTGCAGGTAGGCGTCATGAATATTCCGCACAATTTGAGTTGGATCAAGTAGAACTACAAGATCGTGCGACAAGAACGCAATGGTGTTGACTTGCAGCTCCAGGTCGGAGAGAAGGACCGAACCCGTCTCCGCTACGCCCATGGGCGACCGAACAATACTTACGTCAATCTTGCTCGCCTCCGACCAATCGCCCAGCTCAGCAGGCCCAATCGTCCCTTTGCATTCTGGAACAGCCGAGCAGATCACTTTCGCGTTAGGAAACCTCGTGCGAACGAAATTGTCCAAGTCGGGGCCCGATTCCGTGATAACCTCGCCGGCCATCCTGGCGACTCCCTGGCTGAACAACGCGACCAGGTCATTGGTGTCGTTGAGTCCAAAATGAGGAATGTGCGGCATCGGCCGGGATGCGGGCTGATTCTTGTGAACTGCACCAAGGATTCCTTCTCTTACCAAACTCTGACTGCTATTCATAGACCGAGCACCTCATTTCCTTTGAGCCGATGATTCGGGTACCACTGGTGGAAGGTTTCTGAGGCAGCTTCGGGAACGTCGCGGTGCTTGCCCCACGCATTGAGCCTGTTGTAGATGGCGAAATGAGGAAGGATCTTGAGAGCCGTCGAGACGCTGGCCGTCGCGATCTGGTACAGCTGCGGACTGCTCAGGACTTTGTCTGCCACTTTCATGGCCTGCTTCTTCACAGTCTGGATCTGGCCCTTTTCTTCCATGACCTCTCGCCAGGCGTAGATCTGCTCATGGATGTCAATCTTCACGGGGCACACGTTGGTACAACTGCCGTTCAGGGTCGAGGCGAAAGGAAGCTCGCTGTATTTCCGGATATCGGCGGTCGGCATCATGATGATGCCAATCGGTCCCATGTATGTTGATCCATAGCTTAAGCCGCCGCTCCGTCGGTAAACAGGACAAGTGTTCATGCAGGCCGCACAGCGAATGCACTTCAGTGAAGGCCAGAACTTCTCCATGCCGAGCCGAGCGGACCTCCCATTGTCAACCAACACCACGTGCATCGCGGCACCCTTCCTGGGCCCGCGGAAGGTGGAAGTGTACTGTGTAATCGCCTCACCCGTCGCACTTCGCGTCAGCAGACGAATGAAGACGGCAAGGCTCTCCATGTTCGGGACAAGCTTCTCGATTCCAACTGAAACGATGTGCAGAGGTGGCGTATTTGCCGCAAGATCTGCATTGCCCTCATTGGTTACAACGATGATTGCGCCTGTTTCCGCGACAACGAAGTTCGCACCTGTCATTCCGGCGTGGGCATTCAATATCTCCGGACGTGTGTTGTCACGCATGACTCCTGCGAGATAAGCGGGGTCCTCATTATTTGGGTCAGAACCGTAGTTCTTCGCAAACAGGTCAGCGACATCCTTGGTTGTCTTGTGAATGCACGGGCCTGTGATATGGCTTGGCGGCTGGTCGTCCAGTTGCTGAATGCGCTCTCCAAGGTCGGTTTCAATCACGCGGATGTCGCGCGCCTCGAGAAAGGGCCGCAGCTCACACTCTTCGGTGAGCATTGACTTGGCTTTAATCAGCGTTGGGATATTGCGCTCGGTAAGGAGGTCGTAAACGATCTGATTGTGTTCGTGAGCATCCCTCGCCCAATGCACGGTAACGCCATTTGCCGTCGCATTGGCTTCGAATTCTACAAGGTGCTCCGAGAGATTCGAAAGCGTGTGCTCTTTTATCTCCGATGCAAGCGTCCGCAGCTCTTCCCATTCCGGGACCTGTCGTGCCGCAGCGTCGCGCCGCATTCTCCCCATCCAGAGCAACTTGTCGAGGCGTTCTTCATGAACTGTGTCCTCGAGAAAGGCTTCTGCGTTCTTTGCTTGGTCCACCGCGCTCATAATTAAACTCCATTCAGAATTTCGGCAATGTGAAGAAATGGAATGTCCTGCTTTTGCCGGCGAGCACATCCTTGCAGGTGCATCAGGCAAGACATATCCGACGAGACGATGTAGTCAGGCGACGCCTTCTGCATGAAAGCCAATTTGTCGTAGCCCATCTTTGCGGCCACGGCTTCTTCTGTTGCTGAAAACGTGCCTCCGAACCCGCAGCATTCGTCAACTCGGTCAAATTCGACGAGTTGAAGCAATAAGGCTTTCGGTTTTGAGAACACAGGATCATGCACGCGTTCCGTCATCGACGCCATATTCAAGCCCCTGATCGCAGAGCAACTAGTGTGGAGCGCGACTTTGTGCTCGAAGGTGGCCCAAGGGAACTCGCGCACTTTCAACACATCATGAAGGAATTCAACGAGGTCGTATGTGTTGCGCGTGAGATTGTCTTTCTCTGGTGAATCGGCTCCGGCCGTGAATTTGTTTCGAATATGGTGAGTGCAGCTTCCAGACGGAGTAACGATATATTTGAACGATCCAAAGACACGAGCACAGTGCTCTTCGGTGGCCCGAGCTTCCTCATAACAACCGCTGTTCGCCATTGGTTGGCCACAACAGGTCTGCTCTCTGGGATACACAACGTCTACCCCAAGGCGTTCTAGCAACTCGAGTGTAGCTATCCCCACCTGGGGATAGAACACATCGATGTAGCAGGGGATCATTAGAGCGACTTCCATACCATGCACCTCTACGTTGGCGTAGAACGAGAAGTCCTGCCACTACTTTCCTTCTCAGGACAATTCGGCCGACAAAAGGGATGGTAGCGATTGGTCCGAGTCTCGGCAATTACATATTCCTGTGAGTGGGAAACTGGCTCAGTAGCTTGTTTGCTTTCATGAACTCGCTACGCTCCCTCACAAAGAGAGATTCCCCCTAGTCGCTTGTAGTAATCACAGTTCTCCGGACTTCGCTAACAGAAACATGTAATTTTGGTGCTTGGCGCGTATTGCTACCATGACCTTGGCGAAAGCATAGTAATCGATCCACGAAGCGCCGGAATGGATGAATGCTCGTCCCAAGCATAAGGAATGAGCAGAAGATGCAGACCATGAGCTATGGTCTTCCAAACTTTCTCGGCGCCACAGCGGCTTGGCTGTGTCTGGCTCCTGTCGCCTTTGCATGCGAGCCACTGTCACTGCCGAGCGCTCTCGCTTCCGCTTCCACCCCAACTCACTACATCGTCAACCTCTCGCTTTTTCTCGTCTGGGTTGCAGGAGGCATCTTCCTGGTCGGAGGCGGGCTTCTGGCGTTCGCACGCTTCAGGGTTCACGAGCATAAGTCAGATCCAATGTCCGGCCCCGCGCAGGTCTATCGGAGCACGGAACTCGATTTGGCTTGGACATTGATTCCTGCCCTGGTCCTGGTGCTGTTGCTCTTTCTCGCATGAAACGAGCGACTGGCTAACATTGAGGGGATCCATCTCTGCCCAGCTCAAGACCTTCGGGCGCCTTTCACTGGTGGCCATTGCAAGTCGTCGTAATTACTTCCTACGGAAAACCTTGTGGTTGATGTCAGGCCAGAACTCTTTGAATGCCAGAGTCATAATATCCAAACCAATATTTGTGGCCCAGCGCTGACCGGTCTTTGTCCAGGTGCGCTCAGCATCGGGGTAATAACGATTGGAGATTCCGGCAGAGGCGCCCGCTCCGATGATCTCTGAATAGTTGGGTTCAGGCCGTCCTGAGTCGGAGCGCGTCACTACGCCCCGGCTGAATGCATAGAATGTCCGATGCAGAAAGCCTCCGCGCCCAAGCGTGTAGTATCGAGTGTCTTGCCGGAAGACAATCGGCATAACGCATTCGACGAAATAGTTCTCATCGGCCTGATCCGCAAAGGCGTGCCAGTAATAGCGTCCGTAACCGACGGCACCGTGATGGAATTCAGGCGTCGCGCGTTCCTTCTGCCCAATGCCGGCGAGTATTCCGATAAACACCCAATTTGAATAGTCGAAGCTATCCTGTGTGGCGTCGAGGAACTTATCATGCGCGGATTGGGGAGGAAGATGAGCCCCTGCGGAGATCGCATTGAAGTTTGGAACAATATAAAGAATTCGCTTCGTCTGTTGGCCGTAGTGTGGGAGGTCCCCCACTTCGGGGGATGGGAGTGCCTCTTGGACCTGCTGACCCTGATCCGTCACTTTCTTCGCGGTCTGGGAGACCGTTGTCTGTTCCGAGACCTTCGTTGCCTCCCCTGAGATCGCGCCATCCGTATACGGGGCAGGAGACGCAGAAGGCGCAGCAAATTGAGCTGTTGCGGCGGGCACAATCGCCAGGACAAAGAATGCAAGTTTGAACATCGATCACAACCCTCGGTTTTCTAAGTCTTTCGGATCTGCCAATTTGAGCTTGCACACATCTTCCTGCAATGGCTCGCGGACTAGCCCACACTGCCCGATCCTTACTGGCATTTCAATGCCACTCTTCTTCAGCAATGGCAGGTTGGTATCGTGCGAGCTTTGAATACGCGCCTTTGCGTGTTTCAATATCTGGTCAACATCGGCGGCACTCCTCTCAAGAATCCGCGCCACATGCATGCGTGAATGTCGAAGAACCTCCCGCAACGCGAACACTGCATGTTCTGTGTGCGACAACATGGGCGGGTTGCGAGTAACCGGATAACCTCGATTGAGCCACGCCGGCAGCCCCCCTGTTAGCGGCCGAACCTTCTCAAACCCCCTCCGCCGTAGCGCCAGAGCAACGCGGGCACTGCTGGAGTCTTTGGAAGACGCGCCATAGAGGATCACCTCTCGGTCAGTCCTCAGATGCACACCTCGGGATTGCTTGATGTAACCTTCGAGTCGGTGAGGATCCATGCGAATGGACCCTGGAATAGCCGGTGCCTCGCTGGGCAGTTTGATGCTGCCTTGCAAATCCAGAACGAGAAGTTGATCGCCCATCTTTAGCTTGTCATTGAGTTCCTCCGGGCTGATCTGTGCGAGCCTGAATTCGTAAAGGAAGCGATACCAACGAAACAATCTACGGGCAAGAAGACATCCAAGAGCCGCTATTGCTGCAAGCCACAACATCTCTCCGATCTTCTGCGAGTCGACAGCGATTCGATCCAGCTGATCATGCAAAACATAGCCGGCAATCATGTATGCGGACGACCAGGCCAATGCTCCGAGCCCGTCAAAGATCACGAACTGATTCCAGCCCATGCCGCAAATGCCCGATATCGGAGAAGCGACGGCATCGAGCCCAAAGACAAATTTCGAAATGAGGAGCGACCTCGGAGCCCTGGTTGAGAAGTTCCTCACCAGTGTCTCGGCGCATGAGTGAGGATCTTGAGAGACACTGCAAAAGAAACGCAGCGTTTTTGTCCCCCACCGTCGTCCGGCTTCATACCAGGCAAAATCGACAAGAATGAACGCCGCGACTGAGCACGCGAGAATCGCCATAGGATTGAGCCTCCCCTGGCCGGCAAGAGCCCCAGCTGCGAGCAACAAAAGGTTTGCCGGTATGGGTAAACACGCTTGGCGACCGACTACGGATGCGAACAGTACCCAGTAGCCGTGCCCTTCCAGCAGCTCAATCATCCCATTCATCCGCACTCCAATTTGTCTGCTACTTGCGCTCGCTTGGAGGCCGAGTTGCGCGAAACCCGCTCCTCTGAATCAAGACCTCACTAGATTGCAGGCGCATTGCATGAGGCGGCCGAGCGCCCGATTCATGCCATACCGCGAGAGAATTTGACCTCCAGGACCTCGCGCTTTTGCTTGAAGTGCGATCACGGTCAGGTGGGCGATTAATGCTCAGCTTGGAGATTAGGTCTCATTACATGGCCATCCTACGAGAGGATCGGGAGCGAGAATATTACATTTTCCTGTTACTTGGTGCACTCTCGGGCATGCATTCTCCACACTCCGGCCACTTCCTCATAGCAATCGCACCTTTGCTCCGCAACTTGACTCGATCAGTTTCAAGCGTGCTTCGCGTTGTTCACACACCGATGCAAAGCCTTGATGGAGATAGGTGCGATAGCGCGATTTGAGTCCCGTCTGTCCCGCCCGGAAAGCGCCTCGAGCCGCGATCTGACCGCACGCTAACAGGAACATGTAGTTTTTTCTGTGATTTGATGATTGGTACTATTCCCATGTCCTCAGGAAAACGGACTGTATCGCAACTGGCCAAGCAGTCTTCAAATTATCCAACCATTGAAGTCCTTGGATCGCAGCCATGAGGACAATGCGTTTCCGATCCCGATTGCGAAGGTGATCGTGATTGCGCCAACTGCTGAGGTTGATCACCATGGATAGCACTCTAACGAGCATACTGGCAGCTCTCGGCGGCTCAATCGTCGGTGCCTCGACACCTGTTCTGAGCAATTTCGTACTACAGCGAAGCCTGGCTCTACGCGAGCTGACCAATCGCGAGATAGCGCAGAGGGAAGAACTCTACGCTGAATTCATTCGACAAGGGACAGCTTTCTATGCAAAAGCGCTCTCCCAGAGCCTCGAAAAGGTGGATGACATAGTTGCCATGTATGCACTCGTCAGCCGAATCAGACTCTTTGCCTCAGAAAGCGTCCTTGAAGCAGCCGAGGAATTTGTTCGGAAGCTCATCTCGAAATATGGAGAACATAATATGAGCATCGAGGAGTTGGAGAGTGTAGCCCTAGAACAACGCGCGAATCCATTGAGCGACTTCGCTCTGAAGTGTCGATCGGAGTTACGGCAAGTATACGAGCGTGCGGCGCGGGGCAAGCCCTAAACAGGCGAGGAAAGAAGTAGCTCCCCGCAGTTCAGCAACTGCGGTACGCTTCCCTACCAGAAACATGTAATTTCGACGGCCCCCCTGGGTCGTTAGTATCACATTGTTGGCCGTCATTTATCGGTCAAGACGAATAGCCCGTCTTCTGACGCTCAGTCCGATAGATATGGGCCTGACCGTGCACGTTCTCAGATCGAGTCGACGAGTTCGGCCAGACATCCAATTGGAGAAGGCCTGTGCGATGGCTCGGTAGATTGTTTGAGTTTGTCGGAAAGGTCGGGCTCTTCAGCCTCCAGGTCCTCGTTGATTGTCTGAGGCCTCCGTTCGAGTTTACTCAGCTCTCTCGTCAACTCGCAGAAGTGGGGAACAGATCGCTCGCGCTCATAACCGTTTCGGGCTTCGCACTTGGAGCCGTCATGACTCTCCACACAAGAAGCACCCTAGTGATGTTCGGCGCCACGGCGGTGATACCGGCCGTCCAGTCAGTCGGCTTCTTCGTCGAAATTGGCCCTCTGGTCGCAGGATTGCTGCTCGCGGGGCGAGTTGGCTCAGGAATCGGTGCGGTCCTCGCGAACATGCGGGCCTCCGAGCAGATCGACGCGATCGAATCCTTGTCGATTGACTCCTTCAAGTTTCTGGTGGTGCCGCGCGTCCTTGCCTGTGTGATTGCGCTTCCTTTCCTGACGCTCTGCATGGACTTCGCCGGACTCCTTGGCGGGTTTCTATCCGAGGAGCTTTCCTCCCACATTGCGCCGGCTCTTTACCTCAACCGTGCCTTTGACTACCTCCAGTGGGCGAACTTTATCGCGCCCACGCTCAAAACCGCCGTCTTCGGCTTCATCATCGGCTGTGTCTCTTCCTATTTTGGCTATACGACCGACAAGGGGGCGAAGGGCGTCGGCGAGGCCGCCACAAACAGTGTTGTTGTGTCGTCACTCCTCATCATTGTTGCGGACGTATTGCTGATCAAGTGCATCTTCTTTCTCTTTCCGGACACGGCCATATGAGTGAGACTCCTAGCATCGCAGTGGAATTCAAGCGTGTGATGAAATCGTTCGGCGCAAAACGTGTGCTGAACGATGTGTCATTCCATATCGAACAAGGGCGGGCCTTGTGCTTGCTCGGACGCAGCGGTACTGGCAAGAGTGTCACCCTCAAGCTGATTATGGCTCTCATGCGCCCCGACTCGGGAGAAGTCTGGGTCGATCAGGACAATGTCGTCGGCTTGGGGGAACATGGACTGACTCACGTTCGGAAGAAGCTCGGATATCTGTTCCAGGATGCAGCTCTTTTCGATTCACTCACGCTTTACGAGAATCTGGCCCTGCCGCTCAGCAGGCTGACAAAGAAATCCAACGATGAGATCGACGATGTAATCCGCCGAGTTCTCACCGATGTTGGCCTCGGAGCGGACGGCACAAAATATCCGTCAGCGCTTTCAGGGGGAATGAGGAAAAGGGCCGGTCTAGCCAGGGCCTTGGTACTCGAACCGAAGATCCTTCTGGCTGATGAACCGAGCAGTGGTCTGGATCGCATCACAGCCGCCGAAATCGATGAACTTCTCCTGCGCCGCAAACTTGAGCACGGGACCGCCCTGATCATCGTAACTCACGATGTGCACGGGGCTCGCAGGGTCGCTGACCAAATCGCCGTGCTCGACAAGGGAAATGTCGTCGCATTTGGACCGGTCGACCAAGTAAGCCAGAGCGAAAACGACGTTGCTCGCAGACTCATTACGGAGTGAAGTCATGCCTAAACGATTTCTTGCTGTAGGAATTTTCATCACCGCCGGGTTGACGTTGTTTGCCCTCGGTATCTTTCTCGTAGGAAGCCGTCACGAGGCATTCTCGCGCCACGTGTTTCTTTATACAGAGTTCACCGAGCTCGATGGCATTGCCAAGGGCTCCAAGGTACAAGTTGCCGGTATGGATGCAGGTCAGGTAGCCAGGATCGATGTGCCCAATTCACCGAACGACCGTTTTCGCGTCCAGATGAAAATCGACGAACGGTTTCACGGACTGGTTCGAACCGACTCTGTCGTGACAGTCGATACAGAAGGCGTGGTAGGGGATACCTTTCTAACGATTCATCCCGGATCACCGGGAACTGCAATCGCGCAGGCTGATTCCGTACTTCAAAGCAAGCCTCCCGTGAACATTTCCGATCTGCTTACCAATGGCCTCGGACTCATGAGTGATGCAGACGCAACGCTGAAGCAGGTCAGAGGTAAGATCAACGTCGCCCTCGATGGCGCAAATGACGCAATAGGCAATGCGAACGATCTGCTTGTAGGGCTCAAAGAGGGGCGCGGACCAGCCGGGATGCTTCTGAGCGACGAAAATGTGGCGGGTCAGATCCGGGATACCTTGTCGAATGTGCAATCTGCGACGTCGAACTTAAAGCAAGCCTCAGCCGAAGTGAGCAGCATCGTAGCGGACGTTCAACAACGCCGGTTCCCTCAGAAACTCGACGATACGATGACGCAAATTCATTCTGCTTCCACTCAAGCCAACGAGACGATTGAGCAGGTCCACCAAAGCGTCGCACAGGCCTTGGGCCCGGACGAATACGGTGTTACGGCGGGACAGAACATCAGTCAAGCCCTGAGCAATGTCAACGTCGCAACGGGTAACATGGCGGAGGATATGGAGGCTCTCAAACACAACTTCCTCTTAAAGGGCTTCTTCAAACGCCGTGGGTTCTATACTCTGTCCAGTCTGCCCCCGGAGGAATATCGGCGCAGCAAGCTCTTTGCGAACGACCGCTGCCCTCGCACGTGGCTGAGCGCTGACGCCCTTTTTCAGGAAGGGCCGCAAGGCGGGGAGGAACTAAGCGACCGTGGCAAGCATGCGATTGACGCGGCAGTTCTGTCATCCGGCGACTCCATCTTCGCGCACCCAGTAGTCATTGAGGGATATGCAAATGTAGGGGCACCTGCCGATGCGCTGGCCTTGTCCTATGCCCGGGCACAGATTGTTCGGAACTACCTTGAAGCAACGTATCCGTTCGCCGGAAGCAATGTAGGTGTGATCCCATTGAGCGCAACCCCCCCACCGGGGGTGGGGCATGACCGTTGGTCCGGCGTATGCATTCTGGTCGCGGAAACGAAGTAATGTCTATCGCGGTTGAGTACCGCGGAAAAAAGGTAGGCCCGCCTACATCCAATTGAGTGATGTCGAAGAGCTATGTAATCCGAGAAATCAGGGCGATTTGTTTTGTTGGGGAAGCTGCGTGACTAACAAGGTAGCCTGAGGTTGCTTTTCAATTGCAGTCCGAACCGACTCTGGGCCGTTTTTCTCTGACATCATCGGTGTCTGTTGACTGATTTTCGCCGTTAATTGCACAGTTAATTTGGTGGTCTGCCCGTTTCTCATGTTCTGTGGTGTTCTAACAAAGTAGCGGCACAGCAATCAATCGATCTGGGTCCAAGCACAATAAACCACAATTCAGACCTGCCGCCCGATACCCCTACATACTTATGTAATTTCCGAAGAAACCTTGCCATGATTCAATCTGTTTAGTGAACCAGGGGTGCTCTACCGCACGTAGGGCTGAGAAACACCCTTCGAACCCGATCCGGATAATGCCGGCGTGGGAAGGTCGCTGACGTCGCCACATTGTGGTCGACGTGGGTTTGCCTCCTGCTTCACCGCTAAACAGGAGGTTGATATGCGGGAAACCGCCACGAGAGTCGCAACCCTTAGCCTGCCAAAGGCTTTCCCATCGTCCCAAAAACAATACTTGACGGGCAGCCGGTCTGACCTTCGGGTGCCCTACCGAGCGATTACCTTATCTCCCACACATCATTCGCGCGGGACTGAGGAGAATCCACCCCTACTCGTTTACGATACTTCGGGTCCATTCAGTGATCCCGATTGCTCTATCGATATTGCGGAAGGTTTGCCGAAGCTTCGGCATAAATGGATTGAAGAGCGAAGCGACACAGAATTGCTACCCGGCCTCAGTTCAGAATACGGAAGACAGCGCGCCAACGATCTGCTGACGTTCGAATTACGATTTCCTTCGAGGCCACAACCGCGTCGCGCTCTTCGCGGCCGCAACGTAACGCAAATGCACTATGCGCGGAAGGGGATCATCACTCCGGAGATGGAGTTCGTTGCGCTTCGCGAGTCCATGCGCCTGGAGGAACTGCTTTGCCACCCCGCCTACGCCTTGCTTCATCATGCCCATCCCGGCCGTGATTTCGGCGCAAACCTGCGTACTCAGATCACGCCCGAATTCGTGCGCGATGAGGTTGCGGCCGGGAGAGCCATTATCCCCGCAAACATCAATCACACTGAACTCGAGCCTATGATCATTGGGCGTAACTTCAAAGTGAAAATCAACGGTAACATCGGCAACTCTGCGGTGACTTCTTCACTAGAGGAAGAAGTAGACAAGATGGTGTGGGGCACTCACTGGGGTGCGGACACCATCATGGACCTCTCGACCGGAAAGCATATCCACGAAACCCGTGAATGGATTCTGCGCAACTCACCGGTGCCCATTGGAACTGTGCCGATCTATCAGGCGCTCGAGAAGGTCGGCGGAAGTGCCGAGGAACTGACGTGGGAACTGATGCGAGACACCTTGATCGAGCAGGCTGAACAGGGCGTGGACTATTTCACCTTGCATGCCGGCGTTCGTCTGGGTTGGATCCCGCTCACGGCGCGCCGGCTTACAGGAATCGTCTCGCGCGGCGGCTCGATTATGGCGAAGTGGTGTCTGGCCCACCACAAGGAGAACTTCCTCTACACGCACTTCGATGAGATCTGCGAAATCATGAAGGCCTATGACGTGTCTTTCAGTCTTGGCGACGGATTGCGCCCTGGATCGATCTACGATGCCAACGACGACGCGCAGTTCGCCGAACTCCGCACTTTGGGTGAACTCACTCTCAAGGCATGGAAGAACGAAGTGCAAGTGATGATTGAAGGGCCCGGCCATATCCCAATGCAGTTGATCGAGAAGAACATGACGGAAGAACTCCGCCTCTGCATGGAAGCCCCTTTTTACACCTTGG
>Ga0335074_10011271_pt1 | contig 12498 bp, 10 predicted proteins | sample Lox_Sample_23_FD_206715 | JGI IMG/M metagenome (GOLD analysis project Ga0335074, IMG submission 206715) | Soil microbial communities from Loxahatchee National Wildlife Refuge, Florida, United States - Lox_Sample_2.3 | ecosystem: Environmental > Terrestrial > Soil > Wetlands | place: USA...
TTCGGTCAGGCGACGGCCGAATTCGGGCCAGTCCTCGGCGGGCAGCACAGGGCGGCGCGACAGCGGCACGGCGCGATTGCCGTGGATCGTGTTCGACGTCTCGGCGACGATCAGTACGCGGCAACCGAGTGCCTGCAACAGCTCGAGATGCGGCCGCATCGCGATACGTTCGGCGGCGACATCGCGGCGCAACAGCTCCGCCGAATACCAGCCGGAGACCAACGCCAGGCCCGATGGCGCCAGCGCCTGCCGCAGCGCCGCTGCTTCGCGGGGGAATTTATGCCCCATCTCGATGCCTTCGAAGCCCGCCTCCCGGGCTTCGCGGAGGCAGGTCTCCAGTGGCGTGGCGCCGCCCAGCTCGCGAAGATCGTCGTTGGACCAGGCGATCGGGTTGGTACCGAGGCAAACTGGCATGTGCTTCAACCTTCCGGATGCTGGCCGGCGCGGGCGGCGAGCCACGCGGCGTGGGCGGCGGCCACCTCTGCGCGGGTCGAGACGGCGGGCACCGGCACGTCCCACCAATGGCCGCCGGCCTTCGTGCCGATCGCCGGGTCGGTGTCGATCACCACCACCGCGGTGCGCGGGGCGGCGCGGGCCCGCCCCAACGCCGACTCCAACTCGGACACGCCGGCCACCTTCTCAGCGATGGCGCCAAGGCTCTCGGCGTGGGCGCGGAAGTCGATGCGGGGCATCGCCACGTGCCGCGTATCGGCGAACAGGTTGTTGAATGGGGCGCCGCCGGTCGCTCGTTGCAGCCGGTCGATGCAAGCGAAACCACCATTGTCCAGCACCACGATCGTGAGCTTCAGCCCGAGCATGACCGAGGTGGCGATCTCCGAGTTCAGCATGAGATAGCTGCCGTCGCCGACCAGCACGATCACCTCGGCATCGGGTAGAGCCAGCTTCACTCCCAACCCTCCGGCGATTTCGTATCCCATGCAAGAGAAACCATATTCCAGGTGATACGAGCCGGGCCTGGCGGCTCGCCAGAGCTTGTGCAACTCGCCGGGCAGGCCGCCGGCGGCGCAGACGACGATCGTGTCCGGACCGGCTGCCCGCTGTACCGCGCCGATCACCTGCGCGTCCGACGGCAACGGCGCGTTGGAGGGCGCGGTGACGGGAACAACAGCCGAGCGCCACTCCGCGATCGCTTCGGCCGCTGCATGTGTCCAGACAGCGGGCGCAGCATACGAGGCGAGCTCGGCAGACAATGCCGCCAAACCGGCGCCGGCATTCGCCACCAGCGGCAGCGCACCATGCTTGGAGGCGTCGAACGGCTGCACATTGATCGCCACCATCCGGCAGGCGGGATTGCCGAACAGCGCGCGCGAGCCGGTGGTGAAATCAGAGAGCCGGGTGCCGACGGCGAGCACGAGATCGGCGCGCTCTGCCATCCGGTTGGCTGCCGCGGTACCGGTGACGCCGATGGCGCCGAGGTTCAGCCGGTGATCATCGGGCAGCGCGCTCTTGCCGGCCTGCGTCTCGGCGACGGGGATGCCGTGCCGCTCGGCAAAGGCGGCGAGCGCATCGGTGGCCTCGGCGTAGTGCACACCGCCACCGGCAATGATCAGGGGCGCGGCGGCGGTCCTGACGGCGTCGGCGGCTGCAGCCAATTCCTTCGGGTCGGGCGGCGGGCGACGGATCCGCCACAATCGCGGTGTGAAGAATGCGTCTGGATAGTCGAATGCCTCGGCTTGCACGTCCTGGCAGAGCGCCAGGGTCACCGGCCCGCAAACGGCGGGATCGGTGAGCACCGCGAGTGCCCGCGGCAGCGCGGCCATGATCTGCTCGGGCCGGGTGATGCGGTCGAAGTAGCGGCTGACCGGGCGGAAGCAGTCGTTGGCGGTGACGGTGCCGTCGGCGAAATCCTCGACCTGCTGCAGCACCGGGTCGGGGCGGCGGGTGGCGAACACGTCGCCGGGCAGGAACAGCACGGGCAGGCGGTTGACGTGTGCGACCGCGGCGGCGGTCACCATGTTGGTGGCGCCCGGCCCGATGGAGGTCGTGCAGGCCATCATCCGGCGCCGGCGGCTGGCCTTGGCGAAGGCAATCGCGGCATGCGCCATCGCCTGCTCGTTGTGTGCGCGATAGGTGGGCAGTGCATCCTGGGCGCCGGCGAGGGCCTCGCCGATGCCGGCGACGTTGCCGTGGCCGAAGATCGCCCAAACGCCGGCGAACAGCGGCACGCGGCGGCCCTGATATTCGGTCTGTTGCGCGGCGAGCCAGCGCACCAGCGCCTGCGCCATCGTCAGCCTGATCATCGCTTGGACGCTCCGAGTTTCCTCCGGTGACATTGGACTGCGATCTGGCGCTGAGCGCCAGGGCCGATCCTTACTCTCGGCCCAGTCGCGCGGCGACCTATGGGTGGGCTGCGCTCGCAATTATCACGAATTTCGGCGTATTGTGTCCTGACGGTCGTCGGAATCTGGACCATGCCTGACCCACGCGCTACCGAAGCACTCGTAGCCTACGCGGCGGCGGTACGCCGCGACCGCTCTGCCAACCGTGGCGGGACTGGTGACGGCTCAGGGCCAGAACGGTTGCTGGCGCCGCGTATGCAGGCGCTGATCGAACGAATACTTCGGCAGCGGATGCCTGCCGCGCCACCAGTGTTGCCAGAGTACGAAAAGGGCGGGATCGGCCGACCCGATCTTGCATTCAAACGTCCAGAGCAACCCGCCCGTGCGTTCATTGAACTGAAGCCGCCGGAAGCGTCACTCGATCCTCGCAGGCTGCGTGGGCACGATAAGGATCAGTTCAATCGCTTCAGCGAATTACCCCTTTGGGGCTTTTGCAACTTCCACTCCATCCGACTTTATCGCCGCGACCAGTTGCAGAGCCAGGCCGTGCTGCTGCCACTGGCGGGTCTCGATCCGACAACAACTGATCCGGTTGCCGAGAGGTTGATCCGCCGACATGAGCCGGGCCCCTTCCTTGAGATTCTGGAGACGCTGGCATTCGCCATGCCGACGCCGCCGAAGGATGCTCGCGAGATAGCGGAATCGCTGGCGCGCGCGGCCCGGCTGGTGCGGCAGGTGGTCCTGGACCAATGCCGAGCCGGCGCACCTCCGGCCCTGCTGGACGTGCGATCTGATTTTCGCGAAACACTGTTCGCCCATGCGGCCGCCGGCGGCTACGACGTTGCCGACGAGGACGCACTGTTCGCGAATGCTTTCGCGCAAACGTTGGCTTTCGGCCTGCTGCTCGCCCGAGAAGCGGGAACCATATCAGTCAATCGCGATGCTTACCGCGCATTACCGCAAGGGGCCTACCCGCTGCTCCGTGCGACCTTGCGAGCGTTGACGCAGGACGAGATTCTCGACCTCCTTGCCGCCGCGTTCGACGTGCTGCAAGACGCGGTGAACGCGATAGATCCGGTCTTGCTGAAGCCTCGCGGCGAGCGTGACCCGATCCTCTATTTCTATGAGGATTTCCTCGGCGTGTTCGATCCCGAGGCGAAGAAGAGACTTGGCGTGTTCTTCACACCGGTGCCGGTCGTCCGATTCATGGTCGCAGCGACCGAGAGCGCCCTGCGTAGACCACTGGTGACCCAGGGTTTGCTCGATCCCAATGTGCTCCTACTCGATCCGGCCTGCGGCAGCGGAACCTTCCTGATCGCCGCGATGGCCGCCGGCAAGCAGGCCGCGCACGCGCAATACGGCGAGGGCGCCGTGCCGCAGGAGGCGGCGTCACTCGCGCAACGGCTGCACGGGTTCGAATTGCTGGTCGGCCCATATACCGTCGCGCACTACCGCATGCTGCGCGAGGTGACCACGACCGATGCGCGCCTATCGCAACGGCTGCCGATCTTTCTCGCCGATACGCTCGCGGCACCGGCAGGAGCTGCGGGTGTCACGGCGCATCTGGGATTTCTGACGGGGCCGATAGTGGACGAACGCCAGAAGGCTGACACGCTGAAGCGGCAGACGCGGATTCTCGCACTCCTTGGCAACCCTCCGTATAGGAGACTGTCCGAGGGCGAAGATCGCACAGTTTTTGCTGGGTGGGACCGTGCGCTGTGGGACGACCTGAAACAGGCGGTGCAGGACGCCGGCTGGGGCGGCGAACTGAACACGTTTCCTGAACTTTCGGTTGCATTCTGGAGATGGTGCGCGTGGAAGCTGTTCGAAAGTGAAGGCGCGCCCGGATGCGGAGTAATCTGCCTAATCACCAATCGGACATTCCTAGCCGGACACCCTTATGCGGGGCTGCGCCAATTGCTGCGGCGCCGGTTCGACACGATAGATATTATCGACCTACGCGGCGATTCACGCGGCGCACGACCCGCTGGCGTTGTCGACGACGAGAACGTTTTCGATGTGCAGGTTGGTGTGTGCATCACGATCGCAGTGGCAACCGGCGCCGCGCGGAATGCGCATGCGGAGGCAAGAGTCCGATATTCAGATATGTGGAAACATGGCGCGTTCGCTCGGCGCGACAAATTTGTGCTGCTCGACGAAGCGCGTGCGGATCCGGCCCGGCTGACATGGCTCGATGTTGCTGGTCGTGATCTGGATGATTTTATACCAAAGGGCTTCGAAGGACTGGACTGGCCAGCGCTGTCGGAGGTGTTCGGGTTTTGGAAGTCTGGTGTGAAGAGTCAGCGTGACGACCTGGTATATGGATTATCACCAGAACGCGTCGCGGCCACTATCTCGCAGTTTAGGGCCGCGCCAAATGAAGAGGCTTGGTTTGCATTCTATCCGGAAGCAAGGCGGCCGGTTCCGCAATGGTTTGTGAAGCCCGATGAGGCGGAGATCACGAGCCATGAGAGACGATTGCGTAATACGTTTTATCGTGCGCGTGCGCTGCCCTTGGATCAATCCCTGATTGTCCAGCGAATGTACCGCCCAATGGACGTGCGCTACCTGTATGCCAACCCTGTCTACGTCAGCCGTTATGGGCCAGAGCTGGTAATATCCTGGGGCGGTAACAACCGATGCCTCTACGCGCTGCCTAGCGGAACAGGGGCAGGCCCAGCTATATGGGTGCACGGATTGCTGCCGGACTATCACGCGTTTCGTGGTAGCTATGGCGGTTACGCCTTTCCGCTGTGGGATCGTCGGCACGGCACGCAGGCACACAATCTCAATCCGGCGCTGATGACCAGTCTCGCGATCGCTTACGGGAAGCCGGTCACACCCCAGGCGGTGTTCGACGCCATCGCCTGCCTGCTCTCCGCCGCTTCCTACACCAGCCGCTTCGCCTGGGATCTGGAGGAGACGTTCGCCCACATTCCGTTCCCCGCCGATCCCACCGTGTTCGCGGAAGCGGCGCGAATCGGGACGGAAATCCGCGCGGTGGAATGCCTTGAGCGCGCGCCGTAACAAAAGTTCCGCAAGGTGCGCCTTGTGGGACGTGCGAGTGGGGTGCTGCTGGAAGTACCGCGACGCCCGCTCGATGCATTCCGCGAAGACGGCAGCGGATCCGGCTTTATCCCGCTACAGGCGGATCAATCGCTGCGGATGGCAGGCGTATCGCGCCGCGCCTGGGAATTTGCGGTCAGCGGGTATCTCGTCCTGTACCGCTGGCTGGCTGCCCGCAATGGAGAAGCGCTGGATACCGCCTTGCAGCGCGGCATGCTCGACGTCGCGTGGCGGATCGAGGAGCTGCTCTCCCTGTTCAATGCCGCCGATACGGTGCTGGAGCGCGCGTTGGCGCGGCCTTTGACACGGGCCGCGCTCAGGTTGCCCGAAGCTGGCGCGACTCGGCCGATGCCGGTAGAAGCCCGGGACGATGACGAACACGAACCGCCAGCCAAACCTATTCGACGGGGAAGAGCTCCAGGCGCCCGATCCTGAGCGCCTCGCAGCGCATGCACGCCAGCGAATGGCAACGCTCCTGGACGAGATCCGTGCCGCAGACGCCATGCCGTGGGATGCGCAGCGGGCAGAAGTGAACGCACTGGTGTTTCACAACATGGCGAACTGGCTGCCGGCGCCCGAGCGCGATGCCCTGCGCGCGGCCTTCCGAGCAGAAATGGAACGGCTTTGTGCGGGTAGAATCTAATACGGCCCCGATGGCGGTGTCGTTCATGAGCATCGAGCATCTCACGCCGTGCGAGCGCGCTTGTCTGGCAGAGTGCGACGCGCAGGACCAATGTCAATCGGGTTTTCCAAGTGGGGGCCAGAGCCCCGGCGGTTGACCGGCCTGGCGGATGCGATCGTCCTGTGCGGCGTCTCGACCGAATGTTGTGTGCTGGCGACCGCGTTGGCCGCTGTCGATGAGGTGTGTTCGCTGCTCAAGGGTCTTGTCCCTCAACTTGTTATCAGCTCCACCGGCGCGGAGCAGGGCGGAGACAGGCGATGAAAGCAGTGAGACTGACCCGCTTTGGCGATCCCGACGTGCTGGTCGTGACGGAAACGCCCGATCCGGCGCCGAATGTCGGCGAGGCCCGTATCCGGGTGGAAGCCGCCTCGATCAACCCGAGCGACGTGAAGAACGTGCAGGGCGCGATGGCGCAGACCACGCTGCCACGGACGCCCGGACGCGACTATGCCGGCGTTGTCGAAACGGGTCCCGAGGCGTGGCTCGGCGCGGATGTTTGGGGTACCGGCGGTGACGTCGGGTTCACCCGTGACGGCACGCACGCTCAGCAGCTTGTTGTTCCCGTTGCCAGCCTGCGCCGCAAGCCGTCAACGCTGAGCTTTGCGCAGGCTGCGAGCGTCGGCGTGAATTACATCACGGCGTGGCGGGGGCTGGTGCATGGCGCCGGTCTTGCCGCGGGTGAGATGCTGGCGATCATCGGTGCCGGCGGTGGTGTCGGCAACGCGGCGGCGCAGATTGCCCGGCGGATTGGCGCGCGCGTGATCGGGGTTGACCGCTCGGCGCCACACCCCGACGCCGCGATCGGTCGCATCGCTGAGTCGATGATCGTCGGCGCGACGGACCCTGCCGCCGCGGTCCGCGAGGCCACCCAGGGACGCGGGGCGGATGTGGTGTTCGATGCGGTGGGCGGAGTGATGTTCCGGCAAGCATTGGCGTGCCTTGCGATCGGTGGCCGGCTGATCGAGATCAGCGCGACAGGTGTCCGCGAGGTGAGCTTCGATCTCGCCGATTTCTACCACAACGAAAGCAGGCTGATCGGGGTGGATACATTGAAGCTTGATCTGGTGCGTTCGGCGGAGGTGCTGGAGGCATTGCGGCCGGGCTTCGAGGCCGGCGATTATGAACCGGCGCCGATCGCGCGAATTTTTTCGTTGCGTGACGCTGTCGCGGCGTATCAGGCGGTGGCGGGCGGAGAGCGGGGACGGGTGGTCCTGCGTCCGCTGGCCTGAGGTCGCAATTCGCAGAGACGGTAGTCCGGTCCGTTTTGGACAATTCGCTGCGGTCTGCCAGACTCGGGCGCACAGCAACCACAGGAGGGACGGCGGATGGCCGGCATACTGGACGGCAAATCGACGCTGATCACCGGCGGCGGTGGCGGGATCGGACGGGCGACGGCACTGGTGTTCGCCCGCGAAGGCGCGCGCATTGCGGTCGCCGACCTCGATGCCAATGCGGCACAGGACACGGTGGCGATGGTCAACGCGCTCGGCGGTCAGGCGATGTCGCTGTCCGGCGAGGTCACCGATAACGCCACAGTGCAGGAGATGATTGGAAGTGTGGTCGCGGCGTACGGCCGGCTCGACTGCGCATTCAACAATGCCGGCATCGCCGGATTTCAGGTGGATGCATCCGGCAAGCGTACCGCGGAGTGGTCCGAGGAGTCATTCGACCGCATGATCGCGGTGAACCTGAAGGGTGTGTGGCTCTGCATGAAGCACGAGCTGGTGCAGATGCAGGGGCAAGGTGGTGGGGTGATCGTCAACACCGGCTCGATCGCCGGGCTGACCGGGCTGCCGACCTCCTCGGCCTATGTCGCGGCCAAGCATGGCGTGCTCGGGCTGACCAGGACCGCCGCGATCGAGTACGCACCCGACAAGATCCGCGTCAACGCGGTCTGTCCCGGCTACATTCGCACCCGCATGACCGAGGACGTGATGCGCCGCCGCGGCGAGCAGATCATGGCGCTGGTTCCCTTCCGCCGAATGGGCGAGCCCGAGGAGATCGCCGAAATGGTTGCCTGGCTGTGCTCGGACCGCGCCTCGTATGTCAGCGGCGCCTGCTATAATGTGGATGGCGGCTTCATGGCGATGTAGCTTTAACGAAGGGGTTCCAAAGGCGGTGCCCTTGGCGAGGATTCCAAGGGGGCATGGCCCCCTTGGCCTTACTCCCTACTGCAACGACCCCGATCGCCAGCGTCGCCAGCAAGACCCAATGCGCCGGCCGCAATCCGAAATGCAGCGTCTCGCTGGCCGCCAACACGCGCCACGGATTGATGTGCGTCGCCAGCGCGTACCAGACAAACTCGACCCCCGCCGCGAGCGTGGCGGACACCACCGACAGCACCGGATACACCGCGATCCGGCGCCGCCAGTCCCGCGGCATCAGCCGCCACAGCATCAGCCACAGGAACAGCCCGGCAAAGACCACCGGTTCGCTGACATTGGCCTTCGACTGGATGAAATAGTGCAGCAGCGCCAGCACGCCGATCGCATAGACCGCGCGATGCAGCCGCTTCCACCAGCGTCCCATCCGCCGCATCGCCGCATCGGTGGAGGTGACCGCCAGCGCCGTGAGCAGAAGCAGCGCGGTGAAGCCGATAGTCAGATAGAACCGCAGCACGATCTCGGAAGCGACCGTCAGCAGCCGGAAATTTTGATCCACCACGTACAGTGAGAGATGCGTCAGCGCATAGGCGCAGGCGGTGACGCCCACCATCCGCCGCACCAGCAGGATCTTCGGCCAATCCAGCACCGACGCCGCCGGGGTGATGGCCAGTGCGATCATGATGAACCGCACGGTCCAGAGGCCGATCCACAATATCGCCGTGTGGACCGGACGCGCGCCGATCGTGCCGGTCGCCAGCCAGAACGCCACCGTGGCGCCGGGCGCGACGCAACCGGCGAGCGTGGCCGCCTTCAGCCAGGAGAACCGGCCCTGCCGGTCCCGCCACGGAGCGATGACACGTCGAGGCTTGCCTCGGGGCCGCTGTCCCGGTCCTGTCACCGTCCGCTCCATTCGCTCGCCACCCCGTCCGTTCTGCCGGTCTGTCTCGCGGGACCGGCCGCGGTTACATAGGGCGGATTGTCGTTCTGCCCAGCCATCGGCCGTAACGGTGCGTCGCGTGGCGGGTCCGAGGTGGGATACCAGAAGTGCAGGTCGAATGATTATCCCCGCTTCGCTCGCGCCGCCCGCTCCACCTGCCCCCACCCGCGAGGGCTGGGGGAAGCGATCTGCGTCACGAACCGGCAGCCACGGAGCTTCTGGACCGATCGCGGCAGCGGCATTTGATACTGGTGAGGGCCGAGCGTGAAGGAGAGCAATCGCGCGTGCACTGTCGCCATCGCGGTGATGGCGAAGGCGCCGGTGGCCGGCCGCATCAAGACGCGGTTGGTGCCGCCGCTCAATCCGACCGAAGCGGCAGCACTGGGTGCGGCGTTTCTGCGTGACATGGTAGAGAATATCGCGTCGGCCGCGCGGGACCTGCCGCTGGATTGCCACGTCGCCTATGCGCCGGCGGGAGCGGAACGATTGTTCGACGGCGTGCTGGCGGATGGGACGTCACTGCTGCTGGCCGACGGCGATGCGCCGATGTCACCCCGGGTGCAGGGTATGGGCCGTTCGCTGCTGCACGCCGTGCAATCCCTGGTGGCGGCTGGTTACGGTGGTGTCTGCCTGGTCAATTCCGATAGCCCTACGTTGCCGACAGGTCTGCTTTGCACTGCCGCGGCCGCGCTGCTTGTCCGGCGCGAACGGGTGGTGCTGGGACCGGCCGAGGATGGCGGCTACTATTTGATCGGCATGCAAGCACCGCACGCGCACCTGTTCGAGGATATCGACTGGAGTACTGATCGGGTCGCGGCACAGACCAGAACAAGGGCCCGGGCGCTGGGTTTGGAGTTGCTGGAGCTGCCGGCTTGGTACGATGTGGACGATCGGGATGGACTGAAGCGCCTGCTCGACGCGCTGCAGGCGCCGGCGGCCGAGGGGCCGACGCCCTACGAGGCCCCGGCGACTACGGCGTGCCTGCAGAGCCTTCGCCTCTCCAGCTCTACGGCGGAGGGTGTCGGGGCTCGGCAGCGCCTTCACGCGGTTCGCTTCGCGAACGGACCCTGGATCAAGTCCAGGGCAGGCTCTCTGCCGCAGGGCGGCAGCGGCGGATAGCGATGCGTGATATCCGCAACGCCCGCATGTGGCTGCTTGCCAGCCTTGGCTGCCTGCTGATCGTACTGACGCTGGCCGGGTTGTCACTGCACCGGCCGGGCGCGATCGCGCTGCCGTCAGGGCACGCGGCCCATATCTTCGTGGCGATCGCCGCTCTCGCCGCCGTTGTCTATTTCGTTGCCGTCGCGACGGTGCTGCGCCGGCCGATGCCGCGCGGCACGTTATGGCTCGTGCTGGGTGTCGGGCTGGCGATGCGCGCGCTGGTGCTGCCGGCGCCGCCGTTCTTGTCCAGCGACATGTACCGCTATGTCTGGGACGGCAAAGTGCAGAACGCCGGCATCAGTCCGTACCGGTATATCCCCGACAATCCGGCCCTGGCGAAGCTGCGCGATAGCGCGATCTATCCGCACATCGGCCGGGCCGAGTATGCGCGCACCATCTATCCGCCAACCGCGCAGCTTGTGTTTCGCGTCGTGGCCGCGATCAGCCCGACCGTGCTGGCGATGAAAGCCGGAATGCTCGGCTTCGAGCTGCTGGGGGTTGCGGCGATCATCGCAGTTCTCGGACGTGTGGGCCTGCCGCGCGAGAGGGTGCTGATCTATGCGTGGAACCCGCTGACAGTGTGGGCGTTCGCCGGCAATGGGCACGCCGATGCGATCGCGGTCGGGCTGATCGGCATGGCGCTGCTGGCCCGCACAAGGCGGCGCGATGGACTGACCGGCGCGTTGCTCGGTGCGGCGACGTTGGTGAAATTCCTGCCTGGCGCGGTCGTGCCGGCGTTCTGGCGATACCGGGACTGGCGGCTGCCAGTTGCGGCCGCCGCCGTCATGGTCGCGTTCTATGCCTGTTATGCAAGTGTGGGCTGGCGCGTTCTGGGCTTTCTGCCTGGCTACGCGCGCGAGGAAGGGCTCGACAGCGGAATGGGATTCTGGCTGCTGGCGGGACTGGATGACATCGTCCATCTGCCCGCATTCGCGGCACGACTTTATGCAGCGGCGGCTGCCTGCGCGCTGGCCGGCCTTGCCGCCTGGGTGGCGCTCCGTCCGCGGCCCGAGACGACCGGATCGCGCGCCGACATGGTCCGGGTCGGCGGTGATGCCGCGCTGCTGGCTGCCGCGACCATGGTGGCGCTCAGCCCGCACTATTCCTGGTACTATGCCTGGCTTGCTTTGCCCTGCTGCCTTTGCCCATGGCGCAGCGTGATCTATCTCTCGGCGGCGGGCCTGCTGCTCGACGTGAATCCGCTCAACGAGCATTTCCTCTGGCCCTGCCTGCTGTTCGTCCCGGCGATTGCGCTCGGGTTGCGCGACCTGCACTTTGCCACCCACGCTGGCGCCATGCCGGCAGCCGTCACTGCCACCGGCGCGATCGGAAGGAGCTCCTGATGTCGGCCTCGATCGTCAAGGACCCGCGGCGGTATTTTGAAGCCATTCCGGATTCGCGAACGGAGCATGCCGAAGCGCCGCCGGTCTGCGTGTATCTGGAGGTGACCAACCGCTGCAACCTGCTGTGCGAAACCTGTCCGCGCACGTTCGAAACGCTGGAACCGCCGGCGGACATGAGCTGGGAGCTGTTCTGCCGCATCGTCGATCAGGTGCCGAACCTGGCGCGCGCCGTGCTGCACGGCGTCGGCGAGCCGATGATGGTGCGCGAGCTGCCCCGCATGGTCCGTTACCTGAAGGACCGCGGCGTCTATGTGCTGTTCAACACCAACGGCACGCTGATGCCGCCGAAGAAGACCGGCTGGCTTGTCGAGTCCGGATTGGACGAGCTGCGCGTCTCGCTTGATGCGGCCGATGCGACGAGCTATCGGCGGGTGCGTGGCAAGGATTTCTTTGCCCGTATCGTGCGCGATGTCGGCCGGTTCACCGAATTCCAGCGCGAGCATGGGCACGAACGGCCGAGGGTCTCGTTGTGGCTGACCGGGCTCAGGGAGACGGTGCGGCAGCTTCCTGATTTCGTGCGGCTGGCAGCGTCGATGGGGGTAGCGGAGGTGCACCTTCAGCGGCTTGTGTTCGATGAGCGGGGCTACGGCATGGCACGACCGGACTCGTCGTTGTTCGAGAGCACGCAGGCGGAGGAGCAGGCGGCGATTGAGGGTGCGGTCGCGCTGGGTCTTGAGCTTGGGGTAATGCTGGACGCGTCCGGTGCGACCGAGCCAGGGCTGAGCCTCAAGCGGACGCAGCAGGATCAGCCGTGGTCACTTTGCCGGCGACCGTGGTCGCTGATGTACTTCACCGCGCATGGACGGGCGCTGCCGTGCTGCATCGCGCCGTTCTCTGCCCGCGG
>Ga0335074_10011272_pt1 | contig 12497 bp, 12 predicted proteins | sample Lox_Sample_23_FD_206715 | JGI IMG/M metagenome (GOLD analysis project Ga0335074, IMG submission 206715) | Soil microbial communities from Loxahatchee National Wildlife Refuge, Florida, United States - Lox_Sample_2.3 | ecosystem: Environmental > Terrestrial > Soil > Wetlands | place: USA...
TCGCCGAAGTTGCCGCCGAAATCGAGGGTTTCGCCATTGGCGTCCGGATCGGAGAAGTTCGAGGTCGCCTGGCCGGCGAGGAGCCCGCCCAAGGTTGCGTAGAGATATTTCAGACGAGGAGCGAGGTTGTCCGACACCGAGGTCGGGTCGGCGCCGCCCGGGACGAACGAGCCGGCTTCGGTCCAGTCCCATTCCATCACGGTACGGGCTTCGCCGAATGGGGTCGGGGTGCGTGTCTCGACGCCGAGCTTCGACTGCCGCGGGCTCTGGCCGAAGATGCCGTTGCTACGGGCGCGGGCGGCTCCCCCGGCCGCCGCGGAAACGCCACGCTCCAACGGGATCGATTGCGCCTGACCGTTGTCGCCGACCGTGGTGTTCCACGGACTGTTGTTCGGCGGGCCGCCGGTCATGTAGTAGTCTATGACCTCGTCGATCTCGCCATAGATCTTGATCGAGGTGTCGGTGCCGGGGATCAGGATCGAACGCGGGAAGCTGCCGGCGGTGACCGCCGCGCCGGCCGCCGGGTTCTGGTCGACCGAGAACTGGGCGCCGGCGCCAGGCTGCTGGCCGACAGCGGCGAGCTGATCGACCCGCGAATCGAGCATCTGCTGATTGATCTGCAGATCGTCGGCGCGGGCGCCGCTCATCCCGGTCAGCATCGCCAACGCTGCCGCGCTGCCGCTAAGCGCCGCGATGGTGCCGATCTTACGCCCTGTCATCATCAACCCCTCCCCTGATGCGCATCGCGCCATGGTCCAATGGGAGGGAAAATTATCATCGCCATGCGCGTGTCACATACCTATCATCTATATGCGATATGTCACAAATCCAAGATAGGAATAAATGCAACAAGCATTTCCACAACGGCAAATGGGCCAATCAGCTGAGTGTCCGCCATACCGATTCGAACATACGTCGCTTTATCTATCAATGAAGCCGACTGATGATTCCGCTATTCTGTCCGCTTTGCCGCAGAATTGCTTGGATTCTTCAAAGATAGACGCCGCGCCGGATAATTTCCTCGGCAAACACCGCTTGACAGACCACCGGCCCTGACAATTATTTGCTAGAACGTTGACATAGGGCATCGCACAGCCCTACTGTCGCAAAAAAGCAACGGTTGAAGTTTTTTTCCAGGGGGCTTCTATGGAAACGCAGCTGGACGTGCCGCCAAGCGCGGTGACGCAGCTATTGCGGCGGTTCAAGGACAGCGTTCCGCTCACGCCTGACGAGCTGCCCGTCGTGCGTGAGCTCGGCTGGGACATCCGTCCGGTCCGCCGGCGGCAGGCGATCCTGACCGAAGGCGCCAAGAACCGGGCCGTTTATTTCGTGCTCGACGGCTATCTGATCCGCTACCGCATCCTGCGCGACGGCCAAAGACAGATCGTCGATCTGGCGATTCCCGGCGACTTCGCTGGTGTGCCGAGCTGCTTTTTTCGGGATTCGCTCTATACGATCAAGGCGTTGACGAACGCCACGGTCGCGGTCGCACCGCTCGAACATCTGGTGGCCCTGTTCGAGACCCAGCCGCGTCTGGCGGCCAAGATTTTCTGGTCGTTCTCATGCGATGCAGCGATCCACGCCGAGCATCTGATCGTGGTCGGCCGGCGCGCGGCGCATGAACGCATCGCGCATTTTCTGCTGGAGCTGTTGACGCGTCTGCAGGCGGTCGGCCTCGCGGACGAGCATTCGTTCGAGTTGCCGCTCAGCCAGGAAGTCATCGGCGACGCGCTCGGCCTCAGCCTGGCCTATGTCAATCGAGTGCTGCGCCGGCTTGCCAACGACGGCTTGGTCACCATCAAGGACCAGAAAGTGACGATCAGCGACGCCGACGAGCTCGCGTTCATGGCCGATTTCGAACGCGGCTACCTGAAGCCGCTGCCGATCTCGGAGTTCGGCACCGCGGGCTGGAACACGATCGGCGTCGAGAATCGGGTGTAACGGCGAAGCCTCGGCCCCCCTTGGCGGCTAAAGCTCGATCTGGCGGCTCAATTCGACAAAATTCTGCGGCGGCAAATTGAAGATATCGACCGCGCGCACCGAATTGCGGAACAGGAAGGAGAATACCGGCACTTGCCAGCGCCATAAATGCCGATTTTTTCGGTCGCGAATCACCCGATCCCGCGTGCTGAAGTAAACCGCCTTCGACAAGTCGATCGGGCAGCCGTGCATCTTGGCGGTACGCAGCACAGCCGGGAGGTTCGGCACCTCGATGAACCCGTAACGCACGGTCATGCGCCAGAAGCCCGAAAACACTTCATCGAGCTCCAACCGCTCTTCGGCCGCGACGCGCGGCGTCTCCTGAAACGACATCGTCAGCGCAATCACCGTCTCCGGAAGCGAACCGAACTGCGCGGCGTGCTCAATAATCTGCGCCGGCACGAGGCGGTCGGTCATTCGCGTCAAGTAGATTGCCGTGCCCGCCACCCGCGAGACCTTGTGGCGCCGCAGCCAGGCGCGGAACCGCGCCGGGGTCATCGCCTCTGCCGTCTGCTTTTTTTGCACCGCCGAGATACCCGCGTGCCAGGTCGTCATCGTGAGGAAGACGCACGCCCCGAACGTCAGCGGCACCCATCCGCCATCGGCGATCTTCAGCAGATTGGCGGCGAAGAATATGAAATCGACCAGGAGGAAGATGCCGCTCACGGCTCCGGCCACTAGAACCGGCCACTTCCATTGCTGGCGCATTAAATTATAGAGGAGCGCCGTGGTCAGCATCATCGTCAGCGACACGGCGGTGCCGTAAGCGCCGGCGAGCCGGTCTGAGCTGCCGAACGTCACCGTCAGCGTCACGGTCATCACCATCATCAGCCAGTTGATGACCGGCACATAAATCTGGCCGTACTCGGTATCGGAGGTCTGGCGAATCTGAAACCCGGGAAACCAGCCGAGCGCCATCGCCTGCCGGGTGAGCGAGAACGAGCCGGTGATGATCGCCTGGCTGGCGATGATCGTCGCCGCGGTCGCCAACACCACCAGCGGGTAAAGGGCCCATGACGGCGCCAGGCGGAAGAACGGGCTGCCCTGCCCCGGCTCGGCGATCAACAGCGCGATCTGCCCGGCATAATTGAGCAGCAGCGCCGGCAGAACGATCCCATACCAGGTCAGGCGAATCGGGTTGCGCCCGACATGGCCCATATCGGCGTACATCGCCTCGCCGCCGGTCATCGCCAGGAAGACGCCGCCGAGGATCGCAAAACCCTGCCATCCGTGGCGCGCCAGGAACACGATCCCATAAGTCGGATCGACAGCCTTTATCACACCCGGATGGCGGATAATCCCGCCGATTCCGAGAACGCCGATGACGACAAACCACATCAGCATCACCGGCCCGAAGACGCCGCCGATCCGCGCGGTCCCCCGGTTCTGCACCGCGAACAGGGCGACGAGGATGGCGACGGAAAGCGGCATCACGTAGGGTTTGAGAGCGCCGCTTGCGACATTGACGCCTTCGATCGCGCTTAGCACCGAGATCGCCGGAGTGATGATGCCGTCGCCGTAGATTAGCGCGGCGCCGAACAGCCCCATCATCACCAGCAATGGCACCCGCCCATAGCCGCGCCCGGCGACGAGCGACATCAGCGCCAGGATGCCGCCCTCGCCATGGTTGTCGGCGCGCATCACAAAGAGACAGTACTTGACCGAGATGGTGATGATGAGCGCCCAGAAGATCAGCGACAGGATGCCGAGCCCGATATCCGGCGAGAACTGGCCGCCGACCCCGTCGATGATCGCCGCCGTCGTATAGAGCGGGCTGGTGCCGAGATCGCCATAGACGATACCGAGCGCCGCCAACGACGCCGAAGCGGTGATCGGACGCGCAATCGACGACTCCGGGCGCTGATCGTGAGTAATCGCGATATCCGACATCGTCGTCTCGACCCGCTTCCCGGCGCTGGTGGGGTGTAAATGATAACGCAATCACTATTGCGTCAGAGCTGCACCATCGGCCAACGCCCGAGCCTTGCCTCTGGTTCGCAGTTGCCGGCCTTTTCAAAGGAGGCGAAACGCCGATCGACGCAGGGCTTGTCCATTCGCTCGCCGATCGACGCGGCGAAACATGGCGAATCGTCTCTCCGACGGCGCTGCGCTGACCCCAGGGATTATTTCGCGTTGCCCTTCGCGAGGATGAAACGAGCGGCGCGGGCGACCGAATCGAGAGAAGGCGTCGCGCAGTCGCTATCGATACAGGAGCCCAGCACCCAACTTTGCAATATACCGCGGTCGGTCAGTACCTGGCTGCGCACCTGCAGCCGCTGCCGCAGGGCCGGTTGCCTGCGCCGAGAGTTACATATTCGCTGGCCGCGTTTGCCTGTGCGGCGCTCAGCAAAGCCGCCGAGCAAACCGCCACCCGGGGCGTTCGCGGCAGCGGCCGGAAGCTTGCCCCACCTCATTTGCCGCCGCAGAAAGCGGCGCTCAGTCCATTGCTTTATTTAACGTTCTTCCGTCACTGCCGTTCGAGCTGGAAGATTTCGTCCTTGATGCGGAGTTTCTGGCGCTTCAGATCGTGGATCGCCCCTTGGTCAGGTAGCGGACGATGGTTCTCCTCATCGATGGCGCGTTCGAGCGATGCGTGCTTTTCTTTAAGCGCCTCGATGCGATCTTGCTGCGACATGCAGTTCCCTCCTGTCGAACACTCGCGGCTATGATGGTAGCGCCGGACGCGGGTTTGGGCCAGCGCTCGCACAGAGCTGTGGTCGAGATATGTGATGCGCCGCGAGAAAATGAATAGCTGGGCGACGATCTGGGATGCGACACGTCGGCAAAGGATCCAAGAGCCAGCCGAGACTGATCGTCGGGATTAGCGGCGCGTCGGGTATTGCCTATGGCGCGCGGCTCCTGACGCTGCTTCAGCGCCTGCCGGTCGAGACGCATCTTGTCATGAGCCGGACCGCCGAGATGACACTCGCGCTCGAGACCGAGCTGAAACCGGCCGATCTGCGCGCCCGCGCCGATGTCGTGCACGCGATCGGCGACATGGCGGCCCCAATCTCGTCAGGCTCGTTTCCGACGCTCGGCATGATTATCGCGCCCTGTTCGATCCGCAGCATGAGCGAGATCGCCACCGGGGTTACCTCGACCCTGCTCACCCGCGCCGCCGACGTCGTTCTGAAAGAGCGCCGGCGGCTTGTGCTCGCGGTGCGCGAAACCCCGCTGCACACCGGGCATCTGCGCACGATGACCGCACTGTCCGAGATGGGCGCGGTTATCGCCCCGCCGGTGCCGGCGCTTTACGCCAAGCCGCAGACGATCGACGACATGATCGACCATAGCCTCGGCCGCCTGCTTGACCTCTTCGGCCTCGATGCCGGCACGGTGCGCCGCTGGGGCGAAGCTGCGAAAAGCTGAGGAAGCCCCTCTCCCGCATGCGGGAGAGGGGCTAACGGCAAGCGGACTTAAGAAACATCGCCGCTGCTTCCGACCCGAAATCGCTGCCGAGGATCAACCGCAGATTGGCCTTTACCAGATCCAGATCCCCGCTGCGCGAATGGCGCCGTCCGGCGCTGGCGGCGAGCCGCGCTTGGACGCCGCGCTCGGCGGCGAGTTCCAGCGAGAGCACACGACGCCGCAGGTCTTGGACATCGGAGGCGGGATCGGAGCGCAGCCCCCGCCGCAACCGGCGCAGCGGCGTGACGACGCCACCGTCGATCCCGGCGATCGCCGCCACGGCGCGCGCCAGCCCGGCGGTATCCAGTCGCACCCCCTCACACAGCCCGAGCCACAACCCGAACAAGATGAGGTTGACGTTATGCCCGGCCTGATCTTGCAGGCGGATCAGCGCATCGGCGACGCCCGGCCTCGCATACACCATCAGCGAGAACCGCCAGAACCCTTCCACCCTCGCTGTCCGGCCCGCCATCAACATCACCGCGCAATGAAAGCGACGCGCATTGTGCTATAATACCTGATGGTCCGCTGACGCTCCGGCACAAGGCGGCCCCCGGTACCGCTGAACACGCGCGTTGGCCGCGATGGACCTCGATGTTGAAGCCTTAAAGACCAAGCTGGCCGCCCTCACGGTCGAGCACCGCGATCTCGACGATGTCATCGCACGGGTTGCCGAGCACGCGCCGTTTGATCAGCTGCAACTGCAACGCCTCAAAAAGCGCAAGCTGGCCCTGAAGGACCAGATCTCGAAGATCGAGAGCGAGCTGCTTCCCGACATCATTGCCTGACGATCAGGCGCCGGCGCGCAAATTCACACCGGTTGGCGGACCCGCTTCTGCCTGTACATCGCCTTGTCGGCCGCTTCGATGGCGACCTGCGCGTCATCGGTACCGGTGAACGAATAAACGCCGTAGGCGGCAGTGACGTTGATGTCGAACTTGCCCCAGCGCAGCGCGGTGGAGGAAATCTCCTGGGCCAGCGCGACCGCCTTGGCGTTGGCCTGTTCTTGGCTGGTTTGCGCGAGGATCACGCCGAACTCGTCTCCGCCGAGCCGCCCGACAATATCGCTCTCACGCACATTTTTCGCCAGTATGTCGGCGACGTGACGCAGCGCGGCGTCACCGGCCGGATGGCCGTGCGTGTCGTTGATCTGCTTCATGCCGTTGACATCGAAATAGATGACGCTTGACGGCGGCCCGTAGCGGCGGGTGAAAGCGATCATCCGCGACAACTCGCGCACGAAAGCGCGGCGATTCGCGATCGGCGCCAGCGAATCTTCGTCGGCCAGGCGCTCAAGCAACGCGATTCGCGCTCGCGCATCTGCCAATTCGCGCTGCATCAACTCGCGTTCAGCCTGCAGTCGCGCAAGCTCGGAGCCACGGCGACTTTCGCCTTTTTCCGCGAGCTTCAGCTTGGGTTTGGCCGTTCCGGACCCGCTCGCGCGAGGCGCCCCACGGCGCGTCTTGGACGCACCGTCCGCCGCCGGCATCGACCGTTCCTTCGCCATCTCGCCTTCCCGCCTCCGGCGGAAGCGCTCAAGGAATTCGCCACCCCTGCCTTTGTCTATAGACGAGTGGCGGCGGTTCGCAACAAGCGAATTTTGCCGTTCGCGCCCGGCTTGTGCCGGAAGGCGTCCACCCTATAATGCCCGGCTCCGTCATTTTCGCCAGAGACGAGAAGCATGGCCGGGTCCGGCCCACCTATCGGCATCATCATGGGCAGCCAGTCCGACTGGGAGACGATGCAGCACGCCGCCCAGACGCTCGACAAACTCGGGATCGCCCACGAGACGCGCATCGTCTCGGCCCACCGCACGCCGAAACGGCTCTACAACTACGCCACGAACGCCAGATCGCGCGGCTTGAAGGTGATCATCGCCGGCGCCGGCGGCGCGGCGCATTTGCCGGGCATGGCCGCGGCACTGACCCCGCTCCCGGTGCTCGGCGTTCCGGTGCAAAGCCGGGCGTTGAAGGGCATGGACAGTCTCCTGTCGATCGTCCAGATGCCGGGCGGCGTGCCGGTCGCGACCTTCGCGATCGGCCAAGCCGGGGCCATCAACGCCGCGCTCTGCGCCGCGGCGATCCTGGCGCTTGGCGACGCGGCGGTCGCCGAAGCTCTCGATCGCTGGCGCGACAACCAGACAGAAGCCGTCGCGGAACACCCGGTTTGATGCTCAAACGCACTGATGCTTAATCCCGGTGCGACGATCGGCATGCTCGGCGGCGGACAGCTCGGCCGCATGACCGCGATGGCTGCGGCGCAGCTCGGCTATCGTGTGCATGTCTTTGCGACCGAGCCGGATAGCCCCGCGGCGCAGGTCTCGGCCGAGGCGACCGTCGCGGAGTGGAGCGACGGCGCGGCGATTGCAGCATTCGCCGCCAAAATCGACGTCGCGACCTTCGAGTTCGAAAACATCCCGGCCGAGGCGGTCCGCCGGGTCGCGGGGCGGAAACCGGTCATGCCGAGCCCCGAGATTCTCGAAATCAGCCAGGATCGCCTCAAGGAAAAGAATTTCCTCAACGGTATCGGCGTCGCGACAACGGGTTATCGCGAAATCCGCTCCGCCGCCGCGCTCGGCGAGGCGCTGCACGGGCTCAAGACCCGCGCCGTACTCAAGAGCGCGCGCATGGGCTATGACGGCAAGGGCCAGGTCAATGTCGATGCCCGCACCGTGCCGGCCGAAGCGTGGCGGCTGATGGGCGCACGGCGCGGCGTCCTCGAGGATTTTGTCAACTTCCGCTGCGAGGTGTCGGTGATCGTCGCGCGGGGCGCCGACGGCAAGCTTGCCGCCTATCCGCCGGTCGAAAACCGACACGTCCACCACATCCTCGACACGACCATCGCGCCGGCGCCCTTGCCGCCGGAGATCGCGGCCGAAGCCGAGCGCATCGCCCGCGACGTGGCCACCCGGCTCGACCTTGTCGGCGTGCTGGCGGTGGAGATGTTCGTGACCAAGGACGGGCGCGTGCTGGTCAATGAGCTCGCGCCCCGCCCGCACAATTCCGGCCATTGGACGATCGACGCCTGCGCTACGAGCCAATTCGAGCAACTGGTGCGGGCGATTTGCGGCCTGCCGCTCGGATCGACCGAGCGCCACGCCGACGCGGTGATGAAGAACCTGATCGGCGACGAGGTCGAAACCTGGCGCAAGGCCGTCGCCGATCCGGCCGCGCACCTTCATCTTTATGGCAAGCACAACACCCTGCCGGGCCGCAAGATGGGCCACGTCACGCGACTGAAGCCAAGAAGCTAGACCGGGCGCGCCACCTCAAGGCGGGGATACGGCATGTTCCCGCGCAACACCTTCCAGACGCAGCCGAGCAACTCAAACGCCCGGAACGGCTTGGCAACGAAATCGTCGAGCAGCGGGTCACAGACCACCGGTGAGGCGCGGCCCGAGATAAACAGGCATTTAAGCAGCGGGTGACGCGCGCGGACGTGCTGCGCCATCTGCACGCCGCTGAGGCCGCCGGGGAGGCTGATATCGGCGATCACCATGTCGAACCGGCGCTCTTCGATGAGGGCAATCGCCTCCCATCCCGTCGCCGCGGTCTCGACCTGAAACCCCGCCTCGATCAGCAGCATGCTGATCGTCTCGCGCACATCCTCGTCATCCTCGAGGACGAGTATGGCTTGCCCCTCGTTATCCATCGCTGCACCGCCGGGATGGTCTGCCACAACGTAGGTAACAGCGCGATTTGCCTGAGGTTGCGCGAAATCGCTTCAAATTTTACACGTTGAGCTTGTTGAGCGTGATCCAGCGCCGCTCGTGGTGGCTTTGGTGGCAGGCTTCGGCCAGTTGCACGCCCTTCGCCCCCTCGATCAGCGGCGAGGGGAACGGACCGTCTTCAACGACGTGGCGCAGGAACAGCTCCCATCCCTCGCGATAGCTGTTCTTGAACGGGTCGAGCGTCGGCATCTCCAACCACTCGTCGTCGAACACCGCGGTTTGCGGCCGCTCGGGATCAAAGAACGGCCGCGGGGTCGCGACGAGCGGCTGCACGAAGCAGCGGTGCAACCCGCACACCGCGGAACCCTGGGTGCCATCGACTTGGATCTGCAAGAGATCGTCGCGCTTGACCCGGCTCGCCCAGGACGAGCTCACCTGGGCGATCGCGCCGCTTTCGAGCTCGAAGATCGCGAAGGCATGGTCTTCGACATCGACGTCGTAGGGCTTGCCGGCTTCATCGATGCGGCGCGGTTGCGCCGTCATCTCGCGGCACAGCACCGCGTCGATCGGACCGAGGAGCCGATCGAAGATGTAGCGCCAGTGCGCGAACATATCGAGGATCAGTCCGCCGCCGGTCGCGCGCTGGTAATTCCAGCTCGGCCGCTGCGCGGTCTGGAACTCGCCGTCGAACACCCACCAGCCGAAATCGAGCCGCACCGACAGGACGCGCCCGAAAAAACCGCTGTCGTAGAGCTTCCTCAGTTTTTTGAGGCCAGGCAGGAACAGCTTGTCCTGCACGATCCCATGCTTGATGCCGGCGTCTTTTGCCTGTCGCGCCAACGCCAGAGCCTGCTCCACATCTCCGGCCAGCGGCTTTTCGGTATAGACATGCTTGCCGGCGGCGATGGCGGCCGACAACCGCCCGGGGCGGCCCCCGGTCGCGGTCGCGTCGAAATAGATGTCGACCGCCTTGTCGGCGACACCGCCGTCGCGGTCGGTCGACCACGCCAGCCCGCCGCTCGCCGCCGCCAGCGCCGTCAGCTTCTCGGCGTTGCGCCCGAGCAGCACCGGCTCCGGCATCAGCCGGTCGCCGTTCTTGAGCGGCAGCCCGCCCTCCGCCCGAATAGCGAGCAGCGCCTTCAGATGTTGCGTCGTGCCGAGCCGACCGGTCGCGCCGTCGATGACGACGCGGATGGTGCGGGTCGCCATTACGCCGTCGCGGCGATCAGCGATTCGCGGATGATCTGCGGGATTTTTTCCAGCGTCTCGCCCGGCGTCATCAGCGGCGGGGCGAGGCAGATCGTGTCGCCGATCGCCGGATCGGCGCCGCCGGCGCGAATGCGCAGCAGGAGGCCGCGCGCCATCGCCTCCCGCGCCACCCGCGCGCCGAGGCCGAGCGCCGGCGCCTTGGTCGACTTGTCGGTCACCAGTTCGACACCGCACATCATGCCGAGCCCGCGCACATCGCCGACATTGGGCAGGTTGCGCAACTCTTCGAGATTGGCGAGCAGCTTGGCGCCCTCGACCCGCGCGCGCTCGACCAGCCCGTCCTGTTCGATGATGCCGCAATTGACGACGCCGACCGCGCAGCACACCGGATGGCCGCTATAGGTCGCGGCGTGCATGAAGCGGCGGTCCATCGGCGCCGAGAGGATCGCGTCGTGCACCCGCTTTGAGGCAATGACGCCACCCAAGGGCAGGTAGCCGCTCGTGACGCCCTTGGCGAACGACACGAGATCGGGCTCGACACCCCAATGGCCGAGCGCGAACCAGCGCCCGGTGCGGCCAAAGCCGGTGATCACCTCGTCGGTGATCATCAGCACGTCGTACCGGTCACAAATCTCGCGCAGCTTGGGGAAATAGGTCGGCGGCGGCACGATCACCCCGCCCGCCCCCATCACCGGCTCGGCGATGACCGCGGCCACCGTGTCCGGCCCCTCGGTGAGGATCGCCTTCTCGACCGCCTCGGCGGCGGCGATGCCGGGGTCTTCGTTGCCCTGCCAGCGATAGGCGTAGGGGGGCGCGACCTGCACAAAGCCCGGCACCAGCGGCCCGAACATCTTGTGATAAACCGCCATGCCGGTGGCGCTCATCGCCGCCATCGTCACCCCGTGATAGGCGTGCCAGCGCGAGATGATCTTCACCTTGTTCGGCTTGTCGTTCACCTTCCAGTAGTAGCGGGCGAATTTGAACGAGCTCTCGTTCGATTCCGCGCCCGCCGTGGTGAAATACACCGCCGAGCTGTTGCCGTAGGCGTGGCGGACGATGAACTCGCCTAGGCGGATCGCCGGCTCGTTGGTCTGCCCGACATAGGCCGACGCGAAACCGATCTTGCGCATCTGCGCCGCCGCCGCATCGGCGAGTTCGCCGCGGCCATGGCCGATATTGACGTTCCACAGGCCGGCCAAGCCGTCGATCACGCCGCGGCCGTCGACGTCGTAGAGCATCGCGCCCTCGCCGTGATCGATGAACAGCGGCGCCTTATGCTCGTCCGGATGGTGCAGCGGGTGGACCAGAAACTGGCGGTCAGTCTCGAGAAGCTGCGTCGTGCCGTCCATGAATCCCTCCAGGGAGAAAAACTGCTGTCGTCCCGGCGAAAGCCGCCCACCTTTCGGCCGCTCTGCGGTTGGGAGTGGGTCCCGGCTTTCGCCGGGACGACACATGGCGCCTAAGCTACGATCCCCGCCCCGCAAGGTCGAGCGGAGATCACCGCCCCCGCCGATCACGCGAACTTGACCGGGGCGGCGGCAAAAACCGCGGTCGCAGAGACCACATCATGAGCATGAGACTAATACCGTTCCTATCCTTGCTGCTTTTTCTCGCCGGTTGCGGCAGCGGCGGGGTCACCAAACCTTGCCCCGATCCCGACCCCGATCCGACCAGCGCTTGCGCGAGTTCGCACAGCCACACCTACGGCGGGGGTTAGCATGGCCTCACGCGAAGCTGACGCCGACGCGGGAGACCTTCGCGCCGCGGCGGCATATCACAGGGTATGAGACTGCTGCCGCTCCTGGCCCTGTTGCTGTTTCTTTCCGCCTGCGCCGCCGCGCCGACGACGCCGTGTCCCGATCCGGATCCCGACCCCGACAGCCCTTGTGCGACCTCGCACAGCCATACGTATCAGGGCCATTAGCGCGGACGCGCGGTCCTTTATCGGTTCGGCAGGTCGAGCGGATAGATCGGCCGGCGCACGTTCTTGAAGGTCAATTCGCTGTAGTCGGAGGTGCATACCCCGACCCCGGCACAATCGACGACTGCCTTGGCCATCGCGCCCAGCCCGGCGCGCCAATGCACCCGGCTCTTCAGCATCACGTAGCGCTTTTGCAACGGGTCGATGCCGAGGCTGTAGAAACAGTTGAGATCCGACGGTTCGACATGGCGCGAGATCAGCGCGATCTCGGCCTTTCCGGTATCGATGACGACCGATGGCCCCATATCG
>Ga0335074_10011273_pt1 | contig 12497 bp, 9 predicted proteins | sample Lox_Sample_23_FD_206715 | JGI IMG/M metagenome (GOLD analysis project Ga0335074, IMG submission 206715) | Soil microbial communities from Loxahatchee National Wildlife Refuge, Florida, United States - Lox_Sample_2.3 | ecosystem: Environmental > Terrestrial > Soil > Wetlands | place: USA: Florida...
ATAAGGTTTAAGAACTTGATTTTTACTTCTTAGAGGCGTTAAGCAGTAAGTTTAATAGGCAAGGTAGGTTTGAACGTAAGGGTTGTAGTAGCTGTAGTAGTATTATTTAAGGCTGCAATAGAGGCCTAGCTGCATGCGAGGCTACTGTTAGATTGTAAAAAAATTGTAGTTTGTTGTTTTAGTTAGTAGATTTCGTCCTAGATTTAGGAGACTATTAATTTAGTGTCTTTAAGCTTGTTAGGGCCTATTCGTACAGCGCATAATACAACAATAACGCGTGCTTCTTTTAGCAACGCTAATGCCTTAATAAGTCCCACCTAGAAGTCTTCGAGCGAGAGGTCTTTCGTGCGGTGTATAACTACTATTAGGTCGTCAATTCTTTTGTAGAGGGGCTTTAGGCGTTTATGGGGGGGGGGTCTAGTTGGGGTCCCCGTACGCGTCCTAGTCGTATAATGCGACTGCAACAGCAACAGCTGCAGCAGCATCTTTCGTACGAGACGAAAGATAGACGTAATACTAGGTATCCTAGAACTAGATTAATACTTAAATAGGTTTTAAGGGGCTAGTTTTCAAAAATGTAGGTCGCCAAAAATGATATTGTTTTTATTAGCTAAAGAACTATAACGAACTAAGTATGCCTTTATATATTTACATAGTGGAAATTTAAGCCTTTCAAACTATAAAGTCTTTTTGCCACGTAGGGTTTTTCGCTACGTAGGAAGGGACGTTAGGTCGATAGACTGGAAACGTTATAGGAATAACATATATGTGAAGATTACATACTAGTTCGAGGTGATTGGAAGAGTAGTACAAGATCCAGCCATTCTACCAGAAAATTGCTACAACATAAACGAGACGGGAGTCATGTTAAGCATGCCTAGCTCCGTTAAAGTCCTTGTAGGTAAGGATGACCTAAGAGACTATAAAGGCGCGGGTGTTAAGAGGACGATGGTAACTGCTATTAAGTGTGTTAGTGCTAACAGTAGGTTGCTACTCCCTCTTATAATCTGGCCAGCTTCAACCCACCAAAGCAACTAGACTACGTACCCAACCCCTAGATGGCATTACGCACACTCAGAAAATGGATATAACGACTCCAAAATTAGCTTAGAGTGGCTTACGCGTGTATTTGATCCCCAAACCAAAGAACTAGCTAACTAGAAACTACAGGTACTAATCTGCAACGGCTTTGGGACACACGAAACCCTTGAAATCTTAGAGTTTTACTTTGCAAATAACATTCTCCTATGTCGTCTCCCCTCTCACACCTCTCACATGCTCCAGCCCTGTAACGTCGGAGTCTTTGCGCGCCTTTAAAGGCAGCCTACTGCGACCAGGTTGAACGACTATATCAAGGAGGTTTAGACACAGTTGGCAAAGAGCATTTCATCTCTCTATATAAGCCTGCAAGGGAAAGGGCGTTGACTAAGAGGAACATTACAGCCGGGTGGGCTGCAAGTGGTTTGTTTCCGTTCAATCTAGAGAGAGTACTTCGAAAAACACCGAAGCCTCTTCCTAAACTAACTGTTCTAAACGAGGAGTCTTGTCTGCAAGCCAAAGTACTACAAACGCCTGTAACGCCTGTAACGCCAGCGACAACAGAGGCCGTTACGTTGTTGCATAATCTGATCAAACAGGAGGCTTGTGCGCTGAATGATGAGCCAAGCAAACAGCGTCTGCAGAGGCACGTACAGAAGCTCGCAAGTGCCGCCCAAATATCCATTGCCAAACAAACCCTCCTTCAGGATCAAAATCGATTCTTGTCCAAGATAAACAACGAAGCCAAAGTTCGCCGATCGACCAGATCAGTGGTCCTAGGGAAGGCGAAGGTAATGAGCTATGAGGACCTTGAGGAGGCACGAGCGAAACGTGCTGCGAAAGAGAAAGCTACCGCGGGCAAGGGAAAACGCGGTTGTAAGCGCAAGAGTCCTGCGTCAGAGCCAGAGCCAGAGCCAGAGGCCAAAGTGGCGCGGATGAGTGAAGTCCCAGAGCCAGCAAAGGCCCTAGTAGCGCCATGGAGAGCCCCAGTGGCACGGATGTATTAGGACAGTATTGTTGAAGGGGTAATTTTACGCCGGGAGTTGCGCAGGTTATATAGGCAGAGAGGATAAAGGTTTAATAAGACAGATGTCACTTTGAGATGTGTCATTAACCTCCCACCCTGCATGCCGAACATCCCTGTGTGCTGAGCTAAATGCAAGGTACATTCTCTTCATTGTGATTCAGAATCTCCGCACATGTTGGTGTGTCCATAAATTTATACAAAATGTGCTCTATGTTACTGCCACTACAGTACTTATGTACTAAGGACCATGTCACGGATCTGCGCATGTTGCGACTCTGCAAGATTTGGCGCCATTCTTGGGAGTGAATGGCGAGCCACTTTCGTCGACGCTGCCATTGTGAAAAGGACAGGTGGCATGTTGCTGAGGCCTGAGGCCCACCAATGTTCAACTGAGTTGCAGCCTCCCTTCTACCGTCACTTGCAAAATTGGTTTCGTCCTGTTTCGCCCTAGAAAATTCTGAGCACAAAACCATATAGGCCATTTTTGGCGCAGATGTGAAGATGCCTGTCCTGATTTTCGTGAATTCTGCGGCCGATCAAGCCACAAGCGTACGTTGACGTGGCAAACGCAGCTGAGGCTGCAAATACAGCGCTTGAGGCTGGATATAGACGCAATGTTTCGACTCCCTTGCATTGTCCTTTACCTTCTCATTTTTGAACAGCTTGATTTGTGGGTACTCCTAACTAAATGTTTCTATCAGGCGTATGTTGACATGTCAACATATGTCAGAATCTAGGCCTCAGTTTGGAAATCGCGAAGGAGCGGTTCAAAGAGCCCTTCTTCCTCCACCATCAGGCATCGTCCTCCAAATGCAGCGTACATCGGATCGAACGCATCAAGACTGTCTCTTTCCACGATGTCGAAGAAATTGACTCATGATGATTACACAGTAGGATGGATCTGCCCGCTAGAGGTGGAGCAGATCGCTGCGTTGGAGATGCTGGACGAGGAACATAAGCGCCTGCCACAGGCTTTATCAGATCACAACGTATACAATCTTGGGAGCATCGCCGGGCATAATGTTGTCATCGCTGGACTCTATCAACCAGGCAACAACCCCGCGGCTACGGTCGTCACCCAGATGAGGACGACATTCCCCAATCTCAGGTTCGGTCTGTTGGTTGGCATTGGAGGCGGTGTGCCTGTGAAGACTGACAACGGATTAATCCGGCTTGGGGACGTGGTGGTTAGCAAACCAGCAGGTGAACATTCTGGCGCAGTACAATACGATCACGGAAAAGCCAAGGCTGGCCAGTTCGAGCGGACAGGTACTCTTGCACCACCGCCAGCAGTGCTCCTCAACGCTGCGCAGGATTTGGCAGCGAAGCGAGCTAGGTCGCGTGAAGATCCCATTGAAGACAATATTAAGAGGGTTGACATAAGCATCCGAGGACTTCGAAAGTACAAACATCCAGGTGCAGGGCAAGATTATTTATACAAGCCAGATTACATACACCTGAAACCTGGAGTGTCTTGCAACGAGTGTGGATGCAACCCTTCACAACGGGTCCTGCGACTGACCGATGACGAGGATGACGAACCGTATATCGTTGTCCATAGAGGCACGATCGCATCTGGGGAACTAGTACTTAAGGATGCTGTATTGAGAGATCAACTAGCAAAGGAGTACGGATTGTTGTGTTTTGAGATGGAGGCAGCTGGTGCTCTAGCCGACTTCCCTTGCATTGTGATCCGTGGAATTTCGGACTACTGCGACTCGCACAAGAACGACCAATGGCACGGATATGCAGCTGCGGCAGCAGCAGCATATGCTAGACAGCTTTTCTTCCATATGCCAATTGATGAGGTTAAGCGGTGTGTATTAGCATCTGATTATAATTAAATAGATTTATAGTTAGTTAACTGTAAATAGCTATATCTCTGAAACAGCAGAGAAAGACATCCGTTATGTGAAAGTTCGACAAGACGACCAAGATCGTCAGAAAATTCTGGATTGGCTCACACCAGTTGACTACACTCCCCAGCAGAACGACTACATCAATAAGCGACAGCCGGGTACTTGCCAATGGTTCTTAGACTCAGTAGAGTACCAATCATGGCTGAATATTAACAAGCAAACGTTATTCTGTCCAGGCATTCCTGGAACGGGAAAGACGATTCTTACATCAATTGTGGTGAACGACCTCTGCAAGAGATTTCACAATGACGCCACTGTTGGAATCGCCTACGTCTATTGCAACTACAAGCAGAAGGATGACCAGAAGGCCGATGACTTAATCGCAAGTCTGCTAAAGCAGCTTACTCAAAGCCAGTCTTCTTTGCCAAAATACATAAAATCTCTCTACAACAGTCACAGGGACAGGCGAACACGACCGTCATTCGATGAAATCTTGAGAACCCTTCAGTTCGTAACTGGTATGTATTCGCGGGTGTTTATCTTCGTTGATGCACTTGATGAATGCCGATTACCAGACGGCAGCCGAACAAAACTCTTATCAGAGCTCTTTGCACTCCAATCCAACTGTAAAGCGAACATCTTTGCCACTTCAAGGTTCGTCCCCGAGATCACAGAGAAGTTTGAAGGATGCCTGTCATTAGAGATTCGCGCCAGGGAGGAAGACGTGCGAAGATATCTCGATAGCCGTATCTCCGATTTCCCAGCGTTTGTCCTACGCAATGTAGACCTCCAAGAGGAAATCAAGACTGAAGTTGCCAAAGCAGTTGATGGGATGTATGTTACCTCTACATAATAGTTGATGAAAGTCACTAACATTACAGGTTCCTACTTGCACAACTTCATCTAAACTCATTGAAACGTAATTGGACGCCCAAAGCTATCCGAGAGACATTGGAGAGGCTCCCTAGAGGATCTGATGCATATGATAAGACATATGAGGCAACCATGGAGCGAATTAAAGGTCAAGAAGATGCGAAAGAGTTTGCGGAGCGGGTTCTTTCATGGATCGCCTGCGCTAAGAGGCAAGTCACTACGTCCGAACTTCAGCACGCCCTTGCTGTGGAAATCGGCAAATCAAAGCTTGACGAAAATAACCTTCCAGACATTGAAGATATAGTCTCTGTATGTGCTGGATTAGTCACTGTCGATGTAAAGAGCAATATCATTCGGTTAGTCCACTATACAGCACAAGAATACTTTGAGCGGACAAAGATGTCTTGGTTTCCAAATGCAGAGTCAAATATCTCAACAATCTGCGTTACCTACCTCTCATTTGGTGTCTTTGAGAGCGGGTTTTGTCAAAGCCATTTCGAGTTTAGGGAGCGGCTTCGGTTGTATCCGCTCTATAACTACGCTGCACACAACTGGGGATATCATGCTCAAGCAGCTTCGGTGGAGGTGGGACAGTTGGCTGTAAATCTTCTTAAGAGTGAAGCAAAGGTCTCCAGCTGCAGCCAGGCGATGATGGCTTCTAGAAGCTATAGTCAAATAGTACCACGGCAAGTGACAGGTGTACACCTTGCAGCATACTTCGGACTAGAGGAAGTAATGGTAATCTTGCTCAAGGATAGATATGACCTAGAATGCAAAGACAGCTATGGTCAGACGCCGCTGTCATGGGCTGCTGGATGGGGGCGTGAAGCGATAGTGAAGCTGCTGCTGGAGAAAGGCGCTGAGCTGGAGACTAAATCTAGCAATGATCGGACGCCGCTGTCATATGCTGCATCTTGGGGGCACGAGGCGGTGGTGAAGCTGCTGCTGGAGAAAGGCGCTGAGCTGGAGACTAGGGGTGGGGACTATCATCAGACGCCGCTATTATGGGCTGTAGAGAATGAGCACAAGGCGGTGGTGAAGCTGCTGCTAGAGAAAGGCGCTGAGCTGGAGACTAGGGATAAATTTTATGATCGGACGCCGTTATTGTGGGCTGTAAATAAAGGGCACCAGGCGATGGTGAAGCTGCTACTGGAGAAAGGCGCTGAGCTGGAGAATAGGGATATTAAGTTTGATTGGACGCCGCTGTCATTGGCTGTAGCGAATGGGAACAAGGCAATGGTGAAGCTGTTGCTGGAGAAAGGCGCTGAGCTGGAGACTAGGGATAAAGAGCTTGGTCGGACGCCGCTGTCATGTGCTGCATATAGGGGGCAGACGGCAATGGTGAAGCTGTTGCTGGAGAAAGGCGCTGAGCTGGACACCAAATCTAGCCTTGGTAGGACGCCGCTGTCAAGTGCTGCAGGGAATGGGCAGGAGGCGGTGGTGAAGCTGCTGCTGGAGAAAGGTGCAGAGCTGGAGACTAAATCTATCTATGGTCAGACGCCGCTGTCATACGCTGCACAGTGGGGGCACGAGGTGGTCATTGAGATCCTGCTTGAGAATGATGTCGAGGTAAATTCTAAGGATAATGATGGTAACACGCCGCTGTCAATAGCTGCATTTTTTGGGCACGAGGCGGTGGTGAAGCTGCTGCTAGAGAAAGGCGCTGAGCTGGAGACTAAGGCAGTGTATGGCCTGACGCCGCTGTCATTGGCTGCATTTAAGGGCCACGAGGCGATAGCGATACTGCTGCTGGAGAAAGGCGCTGAGGTAAATTCTAGGGATAATGAGTATGGTCGGACACCACTGTCATATGCTGCACAGCATGGGCACGAGGTAGTCATTGAGATCCTGCTTGAGAATGGTGTCGAGGTAAATTCTAAGGATAACAGCGGATTGACGCCGCTGGCATGGGCCTCAAGGTATGAGATTGATAAGGATGAAGATCGGGAAAAAGTGGCACCAAAAATGGAGAAGGTAGTGGAGCTTCTACTTCTGCAGGACGGTATCGACCTAAACTCCAACGATAATAATGGACGGACACCGCTATCGTTGGCTGCGGAATATGGGCATGAGACGGTGGTGAAGCTGCTGCTAGAGAAAGGCGCAGAGCTGGAGACTATATCTAGCAATGGTCAGACGCCGCTGTTATGGGCTGCACGCTATGGGCGCGAGGCGGTGGTGAAGCTGCTGCTGGAGAAAGGCGCGGAGCTGGAGACTAAGGATAAGGATTATGGTTGGACGCCGCTGTTATGGGCTGCACGTTTTGGGCACGAGGCGGTGGTGAAGCTGCTGCTGGAGAAAGGCGCGGAGCTGGAGACTATAGATAAAGAGGATGGTCAGACGCCGCTATCATGGGCTGCTGTGAATGGGAAGGAGGCGATGGTGAAGCTGCTACTGGAGAAAGGCGCTGAGTTGGAGACTATATCTGATTATGGTCGGACGCCGCTCTCATATGCTGCAGGGAATGGGCATGAGGCGGTGGTGAAGCTGTTGTTGGAGAAAGGCGCAGAGCTGGAGACTATATCTAGCAATGGCCGGACGCCGCTGTTTTGGGCTGCAGGGAATGGGCATGAGGCGGTGGTGAAGCTGTTGTTGGAGAAAGGCGCAGAGCTGGAGAATATTTGTAGCTATGGTCGGACGCCGCTGTCATGGGCTGCAGGTTTTGGGCATGAGGCGGTGGTGAAGCTGCTGCTAGAGAAAGGCGCAGAGCTGGAGACTATATCTAGCAATGGTCAGACCCCGCTGTCATGGGCTGCAGGGAATGGGCACGAGGCGGTGGTGAAGCTGCTGCTGGAGAAAGGCGCAGAGCTGGAGACTATCTAGCTATGGTTGGACGCCGCTGTTACATGCTGCACAGAATGGCAAACCCTAATAATTCATATTGATAGAGAGGGTCTTAGGGGAGCTGATGTTTATATACTATGAAATGTTACCACTAGTTGTATCTATTATGTTCTAGAAACTTCTATTAGAAATATTCTGTCAATGACAACAGAAAATATAAATAAAAGTACTTTACTCAATGACTCAAATAGAAGATCATAGAAACTGCTTTACACGAACGTTGTCATATACAATATCACAATCCTGCTCGGTATCTTTGCGGATGACATTATTGAGGGAGCCAAAATCATTAGAATCTACTGCCAAATATATAGGGCTGATGGCACGTGCCAGTATATGTAATCCTCAGGCTAACATAGCACAGCCACCTCCGATGTTCGCCGATATTTTGAATCCTTAGGCAGCATTTCACATCTCTCAACAAATCAGACTCTTCAATTTGCATAACCCTAACCGCAACCAATCGCCGTAAAGCGCAGCCACACTAGCTAGGATTGGTAATTGCTTTGATTGGAAGTACCGACCCTCGTGGTGACCTTGCATGAATTTGCGCGCCACAGCAGACACAAGGCTGATGATGACTTCCCACTATGTAATAAGGCTCTAAGGCTTGGATAAGACCCTTATATAAGTATCGTAAGTGGTAAGAGCCTGATGGTGGTGCTGTAGTAAGTGGACATTGTTACGCTATAAAAAGAGGCTCTCTGCGAATTATGCGCAAAGGCGACGATGCGAACGTAATTTATAGGTAGGAGGGGTCCTGAATGTTTAAAAGTAGTCACAGCATATAACTTGCACAAAATTATAGTAAAGCTCGACGTGTGCGCAGAGTTATAGTCGCTTGAAGTCAAAGTACCCCTTATATTTTCTGGTACAGTGGGTTTTCCGCGACCCAGGGACGGACGTTAGAGATTACTAGTCCCAACTGAAAATGCTTAAAGGGAAATCTGCCCTGCCGGCTTAGATTAACTTCATAGTTGCTTCCGAGGTCGTCCTCGCCGTCTCTTTGCCGGTCTCTCGCTTGTAACATTAGTCTTGCCTTGCCTGCTCTTCTTTCCATGCCGGACAGAGAGTCGTGCCTTGAATTCATCTACTAGCTCTCTCGCCCCTCCTAACTCAGATTCAGGCATCTAGGTCTGTGCCCAAGCTACACGGAATTCTTGAACACCATCAACTTGTCTCATGCTTGTGATTCTGCGGATTTCCCATAAAGTATCATCGGTGGAGTTGTGAGCGAATGTATGTTGAGGGCACATCAAGCCATGTAGCTCTTCCAGGCTGAACTCCATTCCGTAGCGTACCTCATCTCCAACAATTACTCGTTTGAAGACTCCGCGCATAGGCCATTCTTGATATTCTGCGCTCACATTCGACGTCGACTCCTCATTGCCTGTGGAGGTAGGGTTAGGGGCCTTCCTGGATTGAAGGTGGTCGCTAGGTATACGAGCTGGTGGACACCCGTGATCAGTATAGGACTGCGCATCGTCGATCTCAACTTGCGTGGCTAAAGGCGGTGTAAGACTGCGAGGACGTCTAAGACGAAACTTCTGCCGCTTTGCAGGTCGTAGATCCTCGTCCTTGTTGCTTGTGTTATAGCTATAACCGCTGTTCTTGGAATGGTAGACGTTGGTACGGATTTGTTCAATCTCGTCTTGGTGCTGCCGCTTCTCTCTTTGTTGCTCCCCATCGTCGTCATCACCGTCGTCATTGTCGTCCTCCTCCTCTCTCATCGCCTGTACTGCTACCTCTTGTTGTTGCTGTTGCGGATGCTGCTCTTGCAGCTCCTCCTCACCGTGGTCTTGTTTACGAAGCAGAGAGCTGTATCCTAGCTTATCTAACCTGCTATGACTAGTGTTACCCTGGTCAATCTGAGGGGACGGTTGCTTAGTATAGCGACAAGGAGGCTGTGGGGAGCTAAGGGCGGTAGCCGACGACGACTTCTCTTGCTCTTCGAAAGCTAGTAGCATGTCCCTTTCAAGGTTAGAGACGTTTTCGCCACTGTCTCCTCTACCATCCTCGTCCAACGGCTTGGGTAGAGAATAGGGTGCCGGTTCCTCTAATGTGCTTTGAGTGTTTTTATCATTATCATGCTGGTGGTGTAGTGGCTTAGGGGAGTAGTGGACAGAGTGGCCGTGGTCGTGGACTGGAGTAGAAGCAGCCAAGCCTTCCTGGCCCTTAGGCTTAAGACCTAGAAGTGGCTCCTCGTCAACGTAGCAGCCAGCCTTGACATCATACCACCGTTTGAGACTGGACGGAATAATTGGCTTGCATAGCTTAGGGTCTGTGTCTTGGGTTAGGAGGGTACTATATGGATTCGCGTTTTGCTTGGCACTGCTTGGGTCAACGCTGCTACGAGTAGCCTCGGCCTCATCCTCATCCTCGTCGTCTGTACTATCTGGCTTGTCGTTGTTGATAACTACTGGTCTGTCTGTGTGCATTATTAGCAGACTGCTTGCTATAGCGATAGAGAGCTGCCGCGCATACTTGAAGTGCCCTGGCTGTCGCCTGCACCATTATCCAATCTTGACTGTTTTGGACTGATACGACTTCCACTTGTGTTAAGAGCTGGCTTATTAAGATCTTGCAGGGCAGCTTTAGCATTCCGGTCTCCTCCCGTCAAGATTCCCCGGCGCGAAATCTGACCTAGGATCTCTTTAATTGGTGGTAAGTCGTCGTCTGCTTCGTTGTTGCAATTAGAGTTGTTATTGCGGCCTGCGATTCCCACAACAAATTAGACAGGCTTATATTTCTAGGAGTCTTTCCTAATTGTACCTTGAGCTTTAGCTACAAAGTCATCTGCTTGGTGCTGAGCCGCTGTAATTGTAGACTTGGACTGGTCATTGTGTTTGAATATTCGATCTGCTTTGTTGTGAAGCGGTGCTGGTTGGTTTTGAGAGCTGTGTGTGCAGATAGACCTGCCCTTGCTTTGTGATGTAGTGTGCTGCTTGTAAAGGAATGGGTTTGGAGGGGCCCAAAATTGGACGTGATTTAAGTTAACAGTAGCCATTGAGAAAGAATTGGATGTAGGCAAAGGGGAACGTCTTGGGAACGCTATAAAAAAACTGATTTCTTGAGCTGAGTCTTTAGAACAGGAAGTATAGAGGGATTATATAGCCCCGCCTGCAGGCAAACGCTGCACGAAGATTGACCCCGTCCTCCGATCTCGCCCTGTGTCCCATTTGCCGCTTACAACTGCCTATTCTATCACTGCAAGCCCTAGGACACTAGAAAAGGATACGGTAGAGCGCATGGAGCCCCCCTGGGCTTCTCCGTCTCCTCTCTGAGGGCTGTGAACCATGCAATCGCCAACATCTCGCGCCCCAGCCTTCTATGCCTTGACTGACGATCGAGAAATAGTGCTGTGATCGGCCTAATCCTGCCTCCCACCCATCTACCCTTCTACCCTTCTACCCTATCCCCCATCTGCTGCCGCTTGCGACTATCTCTGCAGAGCTCAGCCTACACGAACCTTCCCTATTTACGAGGGTCGCGTGGCGCGATGTTCTCGTATCCAGTCTGCCGTGCGTACTCTGTGAATCTGCACTTACAGCGTGCCGTGTCGACGACCTTCATGCAGCACTTAAACGTCAGACTTCATCCTTCCCCTTATATTAGGACCGTGGAAGTAGCCACATTCGAGGTTAGACGACTCTGCTTGCCTACAATGGCCTACATCTCCCTTGCCTAGAATTCCTTGGTTTCACCAACGATTGAGAGATGGTGCTGTGATCGGCCAATTTTTGCCTGTACAGCTTAGCTAAGATTGTGGTTAAAAGACAGTCCTAACCGACGGGTTCCTCTTTTATTAGCGCTCAAACTAGGGCAAATCGCGAGAAAGCCTTGTAGGCGGACCGTCCTGCTAGTAGCAGCAGCGTACTGTGCCAAGGATCCTTGTACAGCCCTCATTAGACCCATCCTTCCAATATGCTATTAATGGCCCCGGATAGAGCTCCTTTTAAGGTCACACGATCTGTCTGCCTACAATCGCCTATGTCTCCATGCCCACTTGTCCCTAGTTTTCTTAGCGGCGACGTTTCGTATTCAGTCCTGCAGGATGCTCAACAGAAGCCCTGACGATCCAATCTGTTGTAGCCACGTAGGCAGATATCGGCCCTTCTCGTCGCAGATCAGCCTAGATTAAGGGTGCGACTCCAGCTGGAGCCTAATTGCGCAGGGAAGCTGACTGGAAAGCCGCCGACACGTAACTCATCAGCCAGGTAGAAGCCAGCCATGTCACTGTGAGGCATTTCTGCGATTGGCTAGGTCGCAACGCATGGAGGCACTGCTAATGCTAACTGACACTGTCGTAATCACCGACGAGGCTTTGTCGTGAGGGTGGTGATGGTGCGACAGTGAGGAGAGGGAGCGGAGCTTGTGGTTATGCTTAGATCTCAGCCAATCTAACTAACTTAGAGGAATAACCGCCTTTGCAGAGACTTAAGAGCATCGACTTTAGAGTAGGAGATTGAGGATTCTAGCTTCCAACTAGCTGCGCCCTCGCGGCCCTTAGCTACGGCGAGGCCGAACGGCTTAAAGGGAGAGCCTAGGGGCCTTAGGCGGGAGGGATCGAATAGCGCATAAATTAGGCCGAGCAAGGAAACTGGGAACAGGCAACAGAAAGTTGGAAAAGGATGTAGGAGGAAGAGGGAAGAAGAAGGGGGGAGGGCGGTATTTATGGTCGACGAGAAAAGCAGCGAGGCTCGTGCACGCGCGCGTTCCCCAATCGAGCGACCGCTAAACCTGGGGGGGCAAACCGGCGTACTGAGATAATATAGCTTAAGTACTATATAAAAAGATATTAGAAAGGGATATAATGCTTACTTTTAAAATTAGGAGAAAGTTTATTTTAGTTTAAG
>Ga0335074_10011274_pt1 | contig 12496 bp, 12 predicted proteins | sample Lox_Sample_23_FD_206715 | JGI IMG/M metagenome (GOLD analysis project Ga0335074, IMG submission 206715) | Soil microbial communities from Loxahatchee National Wildlife Refuge, Florida, United States - Lox_Sample_2.3 | ecosystem: Environmental > Terrestrial > Soil > Wetlands | place: USA...
GCGACGGCGCTCGAGGGAGGGAGCGTCACGGTCGCCACCGCCGCTGTGGTGCTCGCCGAGACCATGCCCCCGGCGCTCGTCGGCGTCATTTTCCTCGGCGACCGGACCAGGCACGGGCTGACCGCGGTCGGGGCGCTCGGGTTCGCGGTCGCGGTGGTGTGCGCGGTGGCGCTGGCCAGATTCGGCGAGGCGGGGGAGAGCCAGGAGCGGCAAGCGGACCAGGGACCTGAGCGGCTCAGCTCGACGGCGCGCCGCCGGGCCGCCTTAGGCCGGCGCGACCTGACCGACCAGACCGGCTAGCCGCGACCCGCTCAGGAGCGGGCGGCCTTTCCGGCAGACCGCTCTTACCAGCGCAAATCCCACGATGATGAGGTAGTCGGGCTATCGTGTCTGACCTGTCTATCGGCCCGCGCCTGATATTCTGATACCCCGTGGGCGAGCGGGTTTCCCGCCGAATCTGACCACGGGAGTGCTATTTGGCCATCACAGGTCTTTCATCACGACCAGCCACGACCAGGCATCTGTTCGTAACCGGCGGCGTCGCCTCGAGCCTGGGCAAGGGCCTCACGGCCTCCAGCATCGGCAGGCTGCTGAAGCTGCGCGGTCTGCGGGTGAGCATGCAGAAGCTGGATCCCTACCTCAACGTCGACCCTGGCCTCATGAACCCGTTCCAGCATGGCGAGGTCTTCGTCACCGACGACGGCACCGAGACCGACCTGGATGTAGGGCACTACGAGCGGTTCCTCGACATCCGGCTGCCCGGCTCGGCCAACGTGACCACCGGCCAGATCTACTCCAGCGTCATCGCCAAGGAGCGCCACGGCGACTACCTGGGCGACACGGTGCAGGTCATCCCGCACATCACCAACGAGATCAAGGCGCGGATCCGGGAGATGGCGGGGCCCGAGACTGACGTCGTGATCACCGAGGTTGGCGGCACAGTCGGTGACATCGAGTCCCAGCCCTTCCTCGAGGCCATTCGCCAGATCCGGCACGAGATCGGCCGGGACCGGTGCTTCTTCCTGCACGTCTCGCTGCTGCCCTACATCGGCCCATCCGGGGAGCTGAAGACCAAGCCGACGCAGCATTCCGTTGCAGCGCTGCGCAGCATCGGCATCCAGCCGGACGCGATCGTGTGCCGGTCGGACCGGCCGATCAGCGACGGCCTCAAGCGCAAGATCAGCCTCATGTGCGACGTCGATGAGGAGGCCGTGGTGTCGGCGCCGGATGCGCCCTCTATCTACGACATCCCGAAGGTCCTGCACTCCGAGGGCCTGGACGCCTATGTGGTGCGCAGGCTCGGCCTGCCCTTCCGCGACGTCGACTGGAGCGACTGGGACGACCTGCTGCGCCGGGTGCACCGCCCGGCCAGGACCGTCACGATCGCGCTCGTGGGCAAGTACGTCGACCTGCCCGACGCCTACCTGTCACCGGCTGAGGCGCTGCGCGCTGGCGGGTTCGCCCATGACGTCAGGGTCAACATCAGGTGGGTAACGAGTGACGATTGCCAGACTCCCGAAGGCGCGGCGCGGCATCTCGCCGACGCGGATGGCGTGCTGGTGCCTGGCGGCTTCGGCGTGCGCGGTATCGAGGGCAAGATCGGCGCGATCCGGCACGCACGGGAGAACGGCATCCCGATCCTGGGCCTGTGCCTTGGCCTCCAGTGCATGACTATCGAGGTAGCCCGCGAGCTGGCCGGACTGACCGATGCGAACAGCACCGAGTTCGACCAGGGCACCAAGTACCCGGTGATCGCGACGATGGCCGACCAGGAGGACGTCGTGGCGGGGGAGCGGGACATGGGCGGAACCATGCGCCTCGGCCTCTACCCGGCAGTCCTCGCCGAGGACAGCATGGTCCGCGAGATGTACGGGGAGCCAGTCGTCGAGGAGCGGCACCGGCACCGGTACGAGGTCAACAACGCCTACCGGCAGCAGCTAGAGGAAGTCGGCCTGCGCTGTTCCGGCCTGTCGCCGGACGGCCGGCTGGTCGAGTTCATCGAGCTGCCGCGCAGCATGCACCCGTTCTTCGTGGCCACTCAGGCGCACCCGGAGCTGCTGTCCCGGCCGACCAGGGCCCATCCGCTCTTCAGCGGGCTGGTGGCGGCTGCGCTGGAGCGCAGCCGTGCACAGTCGGCGGGCGAGGCGGTGGCCGCTGGCGCGGGCAGGCCAGTCGCCAGTGCCTGACCCGGTGCCTGTGCCTGACTCGAGAACCGGGGCGCCGGCCGGCCTGACCGACGAGCGCGGGAGCTGGCCAGTGACTGGCTCATCGGTGCTGTGCGGCGGCAAGATCGTGAAGCTGCGGCAGGATACCGTGCAGCTGCCAGACGGCGAGCTGGTCAGCCGCGAAGTGGTCGAGCACCCAGGTGCGGTTGCGATCGTGGCCCTGGACGAGCAGGACCAGGTGCTCATGATCAGGCAGTACCGGCATCCGGCCGGGGCGACGCTCTGGGAGCTTCCGGCCGGGCTCAGGGATGTAGCCGGGGAGCCGCTTGCTGAGACCGCCCGTCGCGAACTGGCTGAGGAGACCGGCTATCAGGCGCAGGACTGGCGCATCCTGACCGACTACCTCTCCTCGCCGGGCATCAGCACGGAGCGGCTGCGGATCTTCCTGGCCCGCGGGCTCAGCGTGGCCGCGGCCGCGGATCGCGAGTATGTTCGGCAGCACGAGGAGGCCTACCTGACGGTGGCGTGGGTGCCGCTCCTGGAGGCTGTCCGGGGGGTCCTGGCGGGCGAGCTGCATAACGGCGTCGCGGTTGCGGGCATCTTGTCCGCGTATGCTGCGCAGCGCGAGGATTTCAGCAGACTCCGTCCGCCCGGCGAGCCGGAGCGGCTGTAGCCGCCGTCACGGGCGGCAGCACCAGAGGACGCGCGGCATCGGGGCCGGGCAGTCCGCAAGGCAAGGAAGGACGTCAGGCCAATGAGGGTCGGTGTTCCGAAGGAAGTCAAGAATCACGAGTACCGGGTGGCGATCACGCCGGCCGGCGCACACGAGCTCGTCAGGGCCGGGCACGAGGTCTTCATCGAGCAGGACGCCGGTTCCGGCTCGGTCCTCCCGGACACTGACTTCGTCGCCGCCGGGGCCAAGATCCTTCCGACCGCCGACGACGTCTGGGAAACCGGCGACCTCATCCTCAAGGTCAAGGAGCCGGTCGCCGAGGAATATCACCGGATGCGCAAGGGTCAGGTGCTGTTCACCTACCTGCACCTGGCCGCCAGTCGCGAGTGCACCGATGCGCTGCTCGGGTCCGGCATCACCGCGATCGCCTATGAGACAGTCCAGCTTCCGGACGGCTCGCTGCCGTTGCTGGCGCCCATGTCCGAGGTTGCCGGCCGGATGGCACCGCAGGTCGGCGCGCACGTCCTGCAGCGCGACGGCGGCGGCCGGGGCGTGCTCATGGGCGGGGTCTCCGGTGTGTACGCCGCTAAGGTCGTGGTGCTCGGGGCCGGCGTGTCCGGCATGAGCGCCGCGGCCATCGCGCTCGGCATGCAGGCCGAGGTGCTGCTGGTGGACAAGAACATTGCCAGGCTCCGCCAGGCGGACGCGATCTACCAGGGCCACTGCCAGACGGTCGCGTCCAACGCCTACGAGATCGAGCGCGCATGCATCGACGCCGACCTGGTCATCGGAGCAGTGCTGGTGCCTGGTGCCAGGGCGCCGAAGCTGGTCTCCAACGGCCTGGTAGCGCGAATGAAGCCAGGTTCGGCGCTCGTCGACATCTCCATCGACCAGGGCGGTTGCTTCGAGGACAGCCGGCCCACGACGCATGCCAACCCGACCTACCGCGTGCATGACTCGGTTTTCTACTGCGTGGCGAATATGCCCGGCGCGGTGCCGCATACCTCCACCTACGCGCTGACCAACGTCACCCTGCCGTATGTGCTCGAGATCGCGAACAGAGGCTGGCGAGAGGCCCTGAGTCACGACCCGTCCTTCGCGCCTGGCCTCAACACTCATGAGGGCAGTATCACCTGCGCCCCGGTCGCCGAGGCGCACGGCCTGCCTGCGGTGCCGCTTGCGGAGGTACTCAGCTGACGACAGTCGCGCGAGCCATTGGTCGGTATCTGGACCACCTGGCCGTGGAGCGGGGCCTGGCCGAACACACCCTCCAGGCCTACCGGCGCGACCTGCAGCGGTACGCGGCCGCGCTGGCAGCGGCAGGCCGGCATGAGATCAACGAGGTCGGCACGCAGGACGTGGCTGACTTCCTGGCCGGGCTCCGAGCAGGCGACGACGAGCATCCGGCACTGGCCGCCAGCTCGGCCGGGCGGGCGGTGGTCGCGGTGCGTGGCCTGCACGCGTTCGCCCGGGCGGAAGGCCTGACGCAGGACGACCCGGCGAAGGCAGTGCGGCCGCCGGCTCCGCCGCGGCGGCTACCGAAGGCGATCTCAGTGGCCGAGGTGGACCGGCTGCTGGCAGCTGCCACCGTGGGCACGGCCGCGCTGCGTGACCGGGCCCTGCTCGAGCTGCTCTACGCCACTGGCGCGCGGATATCCGAGGTCGTCGGCCTGGACGTCGATGACCTCGACCTGCCTGACCCAGGGGGTCCGGGAGGGATCAGCGCTGCGGGGGGTCCAGGCGGGTCGTCCCCCGAGATCAGCACCGTCCGGCTCACAGGCAAAGGCGGGAAGCAGCGGCTGGTGCCCGTCGGCAGCCTCGCGGCGAGCGCGGTCGGCGCGTACCTGGTCCGGGCCCGGCCGTCGCTGGCCGCGGCATCCGGCCGGGGGGAGCCGAGCCCGGCGCTGTTCCTCAACGCCCGCGGCGGGCGGCTCACCCGCCAGGGTGCCTGGGGAGCGCTGCGCGCCGCCGCCGGCCGGGCCGGGCTGGCTGAGGTCTCCCCGCACGTGCTGCGGCACTCGTTCGCAACGCACCTGCTCGACGGCGGGGCGGACGTGCGCGTGGTGCAGGAACTGCTCGGGCATGCGTCGGTGACCACGACGCAGGTCTACACTCTCGTTACCGTGGACAAACTTCGCGAAGTCTATGCAGCTTCGCATCCAAGGGCGATGGGCTAGCTGTCAGCCGAATTATGCCCGGTACGGTGCGTCGGCTTGCCGGCCCGCTGCGGAGCCCCTAGAGTCCGTGTTCCAGTGGGCGCGTTTCTGCGCTGGCCGCCGGGAGGTGCGCGGTACGGGAGGTGCGGTAGCTGTGACAGCATCCCAGATCCTCGAGGCCCGGCCGGGCCTGGCTGGACGGCCTGGCCCGGCGGGACCACGTGGCCTGCGGGGACCGACCGGTCGGCCGTTGCCGGTGTTTCCTGACCCTGAGCCGCTGCTGATACACGGCCCGGCCCGGATCGCCGCTGTCTGCAATCAGAAGGGCGGCGTCGGCAAGACCACCACGACGATCAATCTCGGTGCCGCGCTGGCCGAGCATGGCCGCCGCGTGCTGCTGGTGGACTTCGATCCGCAGGGAGCACTGTCGGTCGGCCTTGGCATCCAGCCGCACGAGCTCGACTCGACCGTCTACAACCTGCTGATGGAGCGCGGCCTCACCGCTCACGACGTCATCATCAGGACCCGCGTCGACGGCCTGGATCTGATGCCCAGCAACATCGACCTATCCGGCGCGGAAGTCCAGCTCGTGCACGAGGTTGGCCGCGAGTTCGTGCTCGGGCGCGTGCTGCAGCCGGTAATCCCCGACTACGACATCATCCTCATCGACTGCCAGCCGTCTCTCGGCCTGCTCACGGTCAACGCCCTCGCCTGTGCTGACGGGGTAATCGTGCCGCTGGAATGCGAGTACTTCGCTCTTCGCGGCGTCGCGCTGCTGATGGAGACCATCGACAAGGTTGCGAACCGGCTTAGCCCTAAGCTGGCAATCGACGGCGTGCTGGCAACGATGTACGACTCCCGCACGCTGCACACCAGGGAAGTCCTGGCAGGCGTGGTGGAGGGGTTCGGAGACCGCGTCTTCCACACGGTCATCAGCAGGACGGTGCGCTTCCCTGACGCTACGGTGGCTGGAGAGCCGATCACCAGGTTCGACCCTGCCTGTAACGGCGCCAATTCCTACCGTGAGCTGGCCAAGGAGGTACTGGATAGGTGGCGGAAGGGCGTTCCCGCGGGTCCCGCCCGCGCCGGGTAAGCCTTCCGGGAGTCGCAGAGCTTCTGCGACCTCCCGCACGCACCCCTTCCGTCGAAACCGAGCGCCAGGCCAGCGGCCGGGAAAGCCACACCCAGAAGATCACCGTCTACATGTCTGGCTCCGAACTACTTGATCTCGAGCGAGCACGGCTCGCACTGCGGTCCTACGGCATCTCTGTCGACCGCGGCCGGATCGTCAGGGAGGCCATCGCGGTCCTGCTCGCCGACCTGGACTCGGCGAGGGAGGAGAGCCTGGTCGCGAAGCGGCTGCGCGAAGGCAAGTGACCGAGTCCGAGCGCCTTCCCGGCACACTTCCCGGCGCTGGCAACGGCGTCGGCCACGGCCCGGGCACGGCTGACCATGCGGGCTTCCCCGGCGACACGGTCACCGGCGGCACGGTCACCAGCCACAGCCGCGACGCGGCCGAGGGCGAGATCCTCAGCGCCGACACGACTCCCGGCAATGCCGCCATGGATGAGAGTCCGTCCCGCTCAGCGGGCAATAGCTTCCAGGTGCATCTCGACGTCTTCGAGGGCCCGTTCGACCTGCTGCTGGCGCTGATCTCCAAGCACAAGCTGGACATTACCGAGATAGCGCTGTCGAGCGTGACCGACGAGTTCATCGGCTACATCCGGGCGCTGTCCGGGGAGTGGGACCTTGATCAGGCGAGCTATTTCCTGGTGGTCGCCGCCACCCTGCTCGACCTGAAGGCCGCCAGGCTGCTGCCCTCGGGCGAGGTAGACGACGAGGAGGACCTGGCCCTGCTCGAGGCCAGGGACCTGCTGTTCGCCAGGCTGCTCCAGTACCGGGCGTACAAGGAAGTCGCCGCGGTCATCGCCGGGAAGATCGCGGCGGAGGGCCGGCGTTATCCACGGCGGGTTCCGATGGAGCCAAGGTTCGCGGAACTGCTGCCCGAGGTCCTGATCGGGATCGGGTCGCAGGAGTTCGCCGCGCTTGCCGCGCGGGTGCTCACGCCGCGGCCGCGGCCCACGGTCTCAACGGCTCATCTGCACATCCCGCGCACTTCGGTCCGTGAGCAGGCTGAAATACTGCTGGCACGGCTGCGCTCACTGCGGCGCGCCACGTTCCGGCAGCTCAGCGCCGACTGTGCCGGAACCTACGAGGTCGTAGCACGGTTCCTGGCAGTTCTGGAGCTCTACCGGGACGGGCTGGTGAGCGTGGATCAGATTGCCCCGCTCGGCGATCTTTATCTCACCTGGACCGACCGAGCCGAGCGGGGCGGTCATCATGATCATGAGGACTACGATGGATAACCCGCCGGCGCCTGGAGAGAATCTGGGGCCCGCGGAGAGTCCGGCGGCGTCGCCAGAGGCGGAGCTGCGGATGAGCCTGGAGGCCGTGCTGCTCGTCGCCGACGAGCCGGTGCCGGAGGACGCGCTGGCCAATGTCACCGAGGAGCCTGCCGCCGTGGTTGCGGCCACGCTACGCGAGCTTGCCGCCTCCTACACGGCCGAGCGGCGCGGCTTCGACCTGCGTGAGGTTGCCGGCGGCTGGCGGCTGTACACGAGGGCAGAATGCGCCCCGGTGGTCGAGCGGTTCGTCAGCGACGGCCAGGAGGTGCGGCTCACCCATGCGGCGCTGGAGACGCTGGCAGTGGTGGCGTACCGGCAGCCGGTCAGCCGCGCCAGGGTGTCGGCAGTCCGCGGCGTGAACTGCGACGCAGTCATGCGCACGCTGGTACTGCGCGGCCTGGTCGAGGAGGCAGGCAACGACCCGGAGACCGGAGCGATCCTGTTCCGGACCACCAGCTATTTCCTGGAGCGGCTTGGCCTTGCGCGGCTGTCGGATCTGCCGGATCTGGCCCCGTTCCTGCCTGACCGTCTTGATGAGGAACTGGACCCCGGGACATGACGCGACCAGGTAGCAGCCGGCCGGGCGGCGACCCGCAGCGCGGCGACCCGCAGCGCGGCAGCCTGACCGCCGCTGACCTTGCCAGGGCGCGGGCGGCAGGCGAGCGCCTGCGCGCGGAGCTCGGCGACGACGACGACTGGGAGACCCGCGAAGAGCAGGGTCAGCGTGACTCACTGACCGACGTGCCCGGCGGGGTCCGGCTGCAGAAGGTGCTTGCCGCAGCCGGTGTCGGCAGCAGGCGGCAGTGCGAGGAGCTGATCGGCGCCGGCCGGGTGGAGGTGGACGGCGAGATCGTACGCAGGTTCGGGGCCAGGGTCGACCCGCAGCACCAGATCATCCGGGTTGACGGTCGGCGGATTCCGGCCAGTGAGGATCTGGTCTACGTGGCCGTGAACAAGCCGGCCGGGGTCCTGACCTCGATGTCGGACAGCCGCGGCCGGAAGACCATGGCTGACTTGCTCGGCGATACCAGTGAGCGGCTGTTCCACGTGGGAAGGCTGGATTACGACACCGAGGGCCTGATGCTGCTGACCAATGACGGCGAGCTGGCCCACCGGCTCGCGCACCCCAGGTTTGGCGTGCCGAAGACCTATCTCGCCGAGGTGACCGGGCCGGTGCGGCGGGATCTGGGCCGCCAGCTGCTGACCGGCATCGAACTGGACGACGGCGTAGCTAGCGCAGACAAGTTCCGCGTGGTCGAGCAGGCGGGCGGCCGGGCGCTGGTGGAGATTACCCTGCATGAGGGTCGCAAGCACATCGTCAAGCGGATGCTCGCCGCGGCCGGCCATCCGGTGACCAGGCTGGTCCGGACGCAGGTGGGGCCTGTGACGCTTGGCGCGCTGCGGCCTGGCACGACGAGGAGGCTGTCCGCCAGGGAAGTCGGCGACCTCTACGCTGCGGTGGGTCTCTAGCGTTAGCTCGCAAAGTCAAGGAGGAGTACGAGTGGCTGTCCGTGCAGTCCGCGGGGCGGTGCAGGTCGGCGGCAACGACCGCTCCGACATTCTGACCGGCACCACTGAGCTCGTCACCGAGGTGATGAACCGCAACGAGCTCAGCACCGACGACGTCATCAGCGTCCTGTTCACCGCGACACCAGACCTGACAGCCGAGTTCCCCGCTCTCGCTGCCCGCAAGCTCGGCTTCCAGGAAGTGCCGCTGATCTGCGCGACCGAGATCGATGTGCCCGGCGCGATGCCGAAGGTGGTCCGGCTCATGATGCACATCGAGACCAGCAAGCCCAGGGCTGCTCTGCAGCATGTGTACCTGCACGGCGCTCAGGCGCTGCGGCTGGACATCGCGCAATGACAGTGCTGCCTGGAAAGACAACGGTGTTGCCTGAGAAAACAACGGTGTTGCCTGAGAAAACAACGGTGTTGCCTGAGAAAACAGCTGAGGCGCCGCAGCGGGTCGTCGTGATCGGGACCGGGCTGATCGGCACATCCGTGGCGCTCGCACTGCGCGAGCACGGCGTTGCCGTCTGGCTCGCCGACCGGAATCCGCAGTCAGCGCGAATGGCCGCCGAGCTTGGCGCCGGTGCGGAACTGCCAGCAGGCGGCGTGCCCGGTGGCCCTGCGGACGTGGCGGTGCTGGCGGTTCCGCCATCAGCCGTCGCCGCCGAGCTGCGCCGGGCCCAGGACGGCGGCCTGGCGCGCTGCTACACCGACGTGGCCAGCGTCAAGGAGCTGCCCCTCGCTGCCGCTCGTGACCTCGGCTGTGATCTGAAGAGCTACGTTCCCGGCCATCCGCTGTCGGGACGCGAGCGGTCCGGGCCGGCGGCAGCACGCGCCGACCTGTTCGTCGGCCGTCCGTGGGTGCTCTGCCCGCATGAGGACAGTGACGAAACCAGCATTCTGCTGGTAACGAGGCTCGCTCGGGCGTGCGGAGCCCAGCCAGTCTCAGTGCCGGCGGCGGAGCATGACCAGTGGGTGGCGCTGGTGTCACACGCACCGCACCTGGTCGCCGCGGCGATGGCCGCCCGGCTGGAGCGCGCGCCGGACGGTGCGCTGGCGCTGGCCGGCCAGGGGCTGCGGGACGTGACCAGGATCGCGGCGTCTGGAGCCGAGATGTGGCTGCAGATCCTCACCGCGAACGCGCGGCCTGCTAGCGCGGTGCTGCGCGACGTCGCGGCCGATCTGGCCGGGGCTGCGGGGGCGCTGGACGACCTCGCAGCAGGCGATGAGGAGGCGATCAAGCACCTGGCCGGGCTGCTCGACCGCGGGATCGACGGCGTCGGCCGGATCCCCGGCAAGCACGGCGGACCGGCCCGCGGGTTCGCGCCCGTGCAGGTGGTTATCCCGGACCGGCCTGGCGAGCTGGCGCGGCTGTTCCAGGCGGCGGGCGAGGCGGGCATCAACATCGAGGACGTGAGCATCGAGCACTCGCCCGGGCTGCCGGTCGGAGTAGCGGAACTCTGGGTCAGGCCGGACGCGGTTAGCCCGCTGTGCGAGGCGCTTGCTGCCAGCGGCTGGCCGGTCAGCCACTAAATCGCGGCCACTTTGCGATGTGCCTGTCGCTGGCACTCTGCACTGGTGAGCACTGTGCACTGGTGAGCACTGTGCACTGGTGAGCACCGGCCGCCGGTAGCATCTCCTAGTGACCGAATCAGCCGCCAGGATGGTTTCCACCGGCGTGGACGAAATGCAGCGTTATGCCGGTCAGGCCCTTGTCGTCGCAGTAGACGGGCCGGCTGGCTCAGGGAAGTCAACGGCCGCGCGACGCGCGGCGGCCGAGCTGGGCTTCCGGTACCTGGACACCGGCGCCACGTACCGTGCCCTCACCTGGTGGCTGCTGCGTCAGCAGGTCGACCTGACACAGGCAGCGGCCGTGGTGGCCCGGATGACCGAGCCGCGGATCCGCATCGGGATCGATCCGGGCGAACCGCAGGTCACCGTGGACGGACAGGACGTGGCCGGGCCGATCCGGAGCCGGGAGGTGTCGAACTCGGTCAGCGCGGTTGCCGCCATCCCGCAGGTTCGCGAACTGCTGATCGGCATGCAGCGGCAGATCATCTCCGACGCTGCGGCGGACGGATCCGGGATCGTCGCCGAAGGCCGCGACATTGGCACCGTGGTCGCTCCGGATGCTGCCGTCAAGGTGTACCTCACCGCGAGCGAGGAGGCACGGGCTCAGCGGCGCGCCGCGGACCTGGCCGCCGACCCCGGTGCAACTGTCGACACGACCCTCCGCGAGCAGGCGCGGCGAGATCAGCGGGACGCGGCACAGATGGTGATGGCAGCGGACGCGGTCAGCATCGACACCACCGGACTCGGCCTCGACGAAGTCGTCGGGGAGATCGTCGCGATGGCCAGGGCGCGCCAGGCGATGGCGCATGGCTGAGCCAGCGGAGCAGCCAGCCAGCCAGCGGGCGCCCATCGTGGCGGTCGTGGGTCGGCCGAACGTCGGCAAGTCCACCTTGGTGAACCGGATTCTCGGCAGCCGGCAGGCCGTCGTCGAGGACACTCCCGGCGTCACCAGGGACCGGGTGAGTTACGACGCGACCTGGCGTGGCCGCGCGTTCACGCTGGTGGACACCGGCGGCTGGGAGCCATCCGTCGAGGGCACGCAGTCACTCGCCGCCCAGGTGGCGGCCCAAGCCCGGATCGCCGTGGACGCGGCCGACGCCGTCCTGTTTGTCGTCGACGCGGTGGTCGGCGTGACCGACGCGGACGCCGCTGTCGCGGCGGTGCTCCGCCGGTCCCGCAAGCCGGTCGTGCTGGCCGCGAACAAGGTAGACGATGCGCCGCAGGATCCGAACGTGCACACGCTCTGGTCGCTGGGTCTCGGCGAGCCGATGGCGGTGAGCGCGCTCCATGGCCGCGGCAGCGGTGACCTTCTCGACGCGGTGCTCGGCGCCCTGCCCGAGGCCCCGCCGGAGCGAGACGAGGAGGAGGGCGGCCCGCGCCGCGTCGCGCTGATCGGCCGGCCGAACGTCGGGAAGTCCAGCCTGCTGAACAAGCTGGCCGGCACCGAGCGCGTGCTGGTCGACGCGGTCGCGGGTACTACCCGCGACCCGGTCGACGAGCTTGTCGATCTCGGCGGGAAGACATGGCGGTTCGTCGACACGGCCGGGATCAGGCGGCGCTTCCGGGAGAATGAGGGCGCGGACTTCTTTGCCGCGCTGCGGACCGAGCGAGCGCTGGAGCGCGCCGAGGTTGCCGTCGTGCTGGTGGACGCCAGCGAGCCGCTGGCCGAGCAGGATCTGCGGATCATCTCGATGGTGATCGAGGCCGGTCGCGCTCTTGTCATCGCGTACAACAAGTGGGATCTGGTCGATGAGGAACGGCGGGAATTCCTGGACAAGGAGATCGACCGCCAGCTCCACAACGCCCGGTGGGCCCCGCGGGTGAATATCTCGGCCAAGACTGGCTGGCATGTGGACAGGCTCGTGCCCGCTCTTGAGCTCGCCCTGGACAGCTGGGAGACCCGCGTCCAGACCGGCAGGCTGAACGCGTGGCTGACCGCGCTGATCGCCGCCACGCCGCCGCCGGTCCGCGGCGGGAAGCAGCCGAAGATCATGTTCGCCACGCAGGCAGGTACCC
>Ga0335074_10011275_pt1 | contig 12496 bp, 8 predicted proteins | sample Lox_Sample_23_FD_206715 | JGI IMG/M metagenome (GOLD analysis project Ga0335074, IMG submission 206715) | Soil microbial communities from Loxahatchee National Wildlife Refuge, Florida, United States - Lox_Sample_2.3 | ecosystem: Environmental > Terrestrial > Soil > Wetlands | place: USA: Florida...
GCAGATTGTCGGGCACTGGCTCCACCCGCTTGGCAAGAGCGCGAACATGGCCATCGAGACCACGTTCATCTTGCTGCAAATCGCGGTCATCCTCGCCTTCGGCGTCTTCGTCACCTACTCCAAGCACCTGCATATCGCGATCGCGCCGCTTAACGTGCTCTTCTCGCGCCGCCCCAACGCACTGCGCGCGCTTCCGCCGATGCGCAGCAACGGCAAGGTGCTCGACTTCGAAGAAGCCGACCCTGACACCGACGTGTTCGGCATCGGCAAGATCGAGGACCTGACCTGGAAGGGCATGCTCGACCTGGCGACCTGCACCGAGTGCGGGCGCTGCCAGTCGCAGTGCCCGGCCTGGGTGACCGGCAAGCCTCTGTCGCCGAAGATGCTGATACTCGACCTGCGCGATCACGCCTTCGCCAAGGCGCCCTACCTGCTTGCCCCCTCCGACGAGGCGAGGGAGAAACTGCCTCAGGCGGTCAAGGACGAGGCGGGCAGGCCGCTGGTTGGCACGGCGGACGACAACGGCGTGATCGATCCTGACGTGCTCTGGTCATGCACGAACTGCGGTGCCTGCGTCCACGAGTGCCCGGTCGACATCGAGCACATCGATCACATCGCCGGAATGCGCAGGCATCAGGTGCTGATCGAGTCCGCGTTCCCCAACGAGGCCTCCGGCATGCTGAAGAACCTGGAGAACAAGGGCGACCCGTGGGGCATGGGCGAGGCCAGGCGGGCCGAGTGGATGGAGGACCTTGACTTCGAGGTGCCGGTCGTCGACGGGAAGATCGGCGACGACGTCGAGTACCTGTTCTGGGTCGGCTGCGCCGGGGCACTTGAGGACCGCGCGAAGAAAACGACCAAGGCGATCGCGCGGCTTCTGCACACGGCGGGGGTCAGTTTCGCGGTCCTCGGCCCGGCCGAGACCTGCACGGGCGACCCGGCGCGGCGGATGGGCAACGAGTTCGTTTACTCGATGCTGGCTCAGCAGAACGTCGAGACGCTGAACGAGGCGGGCGCAAAGAAGATCATCGCGAGCTGCCCGCACTGCTTCAACACGATCGCGAACGAGTATCCGCAGCTTGGCGGCAACTACGAGGTCATTCACCACACGCAGTTGCTGGCCAGGCTGGTGTCAGAGGGCAAGCTGACGCCCGTCAACCCGATCGAGGAGAAGATCACCTACCACGATCCTTGCTTCCTCGGCAGGCACAACCGGGTGTTCACGCCGCCCAGGGAAATCATGGAGCAGGTGCCCGGGGTGCAGCCGCAGGAGATGCACCGCTGCAAGGAGCGCGGGTTCTGCTGCGGCGCGGGCGGCGCGCGAATGTGGATGGAGGAGCGGATCGGCAAGCGCATCAACACCGAGCGGATCGAGGAGGCGCTCGAAACCGACCCTGACACGATCTCGACCGGATGTCCCTACTGCCTTGTCATGCTCGGCGACGCGATCTCGGCCAAGAAGGCATCGGGCGAGGCCAAGGACTCACTTGAGGTCGTAGACGTGGCCCAGCTCCTGATCAGGTCGGTGGAGCGGTCCGAGCCCGCCGCGCCTGCCAGCGCGGACTTACGCGGCTAGCGGATAAGGACGCGGCCTGGACCTGAGCGCGGCTCGGCAGCCAGATCCTGACCCTCGTGCCGTGGCCTGTCCAGGACTCAAGCGTGGCCTGCCCGCCGTGGGCGACGGCGATGGCCTGCACGATCGACAGGCCGAGGCCGCTTCCGCCGCCGGAGGAGAAGTCGCCGTTGCCGTTGCCGTTGTTCTCGGCGTCCACGGCGCGCTCGGTAGCACGGTGGAACCGGTCAAAGGCGCGGGCCGCGTCCTCTTCGCCCATGCCAGGACCCGCGTCGGCGACCTCAATGAGAACGCCGCCCTGCACCCGGCCAAGCCGTACGGCGACCGGGGTACTCGGGTCGGTATGAGCGCGGACGTTGCCGAGCAGGTTAGAAAGCACCTGCCTGATCCGGCGCTCGTCCACGACGGCGATGAGCCTTGGCGGTGCCTGAGCGCTGATCGGGCGTTCAGGCTCGACCGCCATCGCGTCGGCGACCGCGTCACGCACCACGGTCGCGAGATCGGTCTCGCTCAGGTCGAGCGACGAGGTACGGTCCAGTCTGGCCAGTTCGAGAAGCTCGGCGACGAGCGTCGACATCCGCTGCGCCTCCTGCTCGATCCTCCGCATCGCGGTCGGAACCTGATCGGGACCAAGCGCCCCCTGCCGGTAGAGCTCAGCGTAACCGCGGATCGTGGTCAGCGGTGTACGGAGCTCGTGGGAGGCGTCCGCGGCGAACTCGCGTACCTTCCGTTCTGAGTTCAGCCGGGCGCCGAACGCCTGCTGTATTCGGTCAAGCATGGTGTTGATGGCAACTCCGAGCTTGCCGACCTCGGTCTGGTCGTCGGGAATCGCCATCCGCTCGGTTAGATCGCCCCTCGCGGTGATGTCGCCTGCCGTCTTCGTCATCCGGTCGAGCGGCTCGAGTCCGCGGGCGATCAGCCAGCGGCCGCCGATTGCCAGCAGCGCGATCAGCCCGCAGCCGGTGACGATCTCGGCGGCGATCAGTCCGCGAAGCTCGTTGGTGACGGCCGTGGACTGCTCGGCGACGACGATGACCTCCGTAGCACGGGTCGGGCTGAGTGTGGCAGGAATGACACGGGCCGCTGCGACCAGGTGGTAATCGGAGTGTCCAGGCGAGGGGGCGATCAGGAACGGACGGGAGTGCCTGGCCCGTCCGAAGACGACGGGCTGCCCCATCCTCAGTATCGCGGTGCGAAGCTGAGTGGTCTTGCGATCGGGCCCTGAGACGTCGTGGACGCGGAAGGGCGCGAGGTTGGCGAGCACGGCGAAGACGCCAGGACTGGGCCGTTCTGTCAGGTCGAGCGGGCTTCTTGTGCTCTCGTCGACGACGATGCTGTTGAACTGGCTGGTCAGGTTGTGCGCGAACAGCTCGGTGCTGACGACGCCGAGCACCAGCAGGAAGATCGCGGTAACCGCGACTTGCAGCAGCAGCAGCCGGTTGCGCAGTGACTGACTGCGGGTTCGGTTTACCCGCTGCGACTGACTGCGGGTTCTGCTTACCCGCTGCCTGGCTCTGCGTGCCATCGCTGCTCCGCCTGATGTGCCTTGTGCGCCGCCGCCTGCTCAGGGAGCCGCAAGCTGTAACCGACGCCGCGCTGCGTGTGGATCAGCGGGGGGCCCAGTGGATCTAGCTTACGGCGCAGGTAGCTCACGTACGTCTCCACGATCTGCGACTCGCCCGCGTAGTCCCAGCCCCAGACGTTCTCGAGCAACTGGGCGCGGGTAAGTACCCTGCCCTGATGGCGCATGAGGTATGCGAGCAGCCTGAACTCGGTCGGCGAAAGCTCGACGGGCACGCCGGCCCTGCGCACCGTCCACATCGCCTCGTCAAGTTCAAGATCCCCGGCGCGAAGCGAGCCGTCGACCGTCCCGAGCTGCTCGGGAGGCGCCGACCGCGCGGCCCGTCTCAGCACTGCGCGCACTCTCGCGACGAGTGCTTCGACGGAGAACGGCTTCGTGACGTAGTCGTCCCCGCCGATCGCGAGCCCGGTCACCGTGTCGGAGGACGTGTCCCTCGCGGTCAGGAAGATCACGGGCACCTCGTTACCCGCGGCCCTGAGGCGGCGGCAGACCTCGAAACCGTCCACATCGGGCAGCATGACGTCGAGCACGATCAGGTCGGGCTTGACGGCCTCGGCCTGGCGCATGGCATCGGTGCCGTTGGCCGCAGTGCTGACCGCGCAGCCGTGAAACTTAAGCGCGACCTGGACAAGTTCGCGGATGTTCGGCTCGTCGTCGACGACAAGCACACGGGGGATTCGTTCCGCGTCGGTCATGACATTCGCCGGCTCACTGTTCGGTGGGATCGCTTGGCGCGAAGCTGCGTGGTCGGAAAGATCAGCACTGTCCTGATAAGGAGAGTACGGGATCGTAGCAGCAGTATCGCCGGCTGTGGGAGTGACTGCGGGCATACTTGCCTGGGCATAGCGACGCCGGCAGCTCGCGGGTTCAGTCGAGCTGCCGGCGTCTAGAGCGGGTCGTTCTTGACAGGCAACCTTCCGGCTAGCCGCGGATGATAATCAGCCTGGCATCGTCGGCACCGCCCACCACGGTGCCGGCAACGAACACCCGCTGGCCTTGCGCTAGCTTGGTCGCGCTGACCAGTTTCCTCCCTAGTAGCGTCACGGTGTTCTTCACAACGTCCCAGGTCCAGGTTGTGCCGTCGCCTGCCTTAAGCGTGAAGGAACCGCTGGCTGTCGACTGGACGACACCCTGCTCGAACGCGACCGTTTTCGTTCCGTTCTTGGCCTTGAAGGTGACCTGACCATATTCCGCGCCGTGTTTGAACAGTGCCCGCAGCAGCAACAGCCCGCCCGCGTGGTACTTCCTGATGCACTGGCGCTCCTTTGCCCAGGCAGCCGCGCGGTGCCCTTCCTTCGCGAGCTTGCGGGCCCTGGCGAGGCACTTGCGTAGCCCGGCCAGGTCCGACTTCAGCGAGTGGGCGCTTTCGCCTGACAGGTTGCTTGACAGCGCGACCAGCCTTGCGCTCGCCGACGGGGTGCCAGCCACCGCTCCGGCTGGGCCCGCCAGGTGCGACCCGAGAACAGCGCCACCGGCGACCAGCAAGGCCGCTGCCGCGACTCCCGCTGCCCACCTGGCTACGGGGCCGATGCGCCTGGTCCTTCGGTCGCTCATGGCCAGAACCCTGCCAGCCCAGGCTGAGACGACAGGTGGTAGAGGCTGGGATTTTTCTGTGAAGCTCCGGTTCGTGCCCGCTACATGCGCTCTGGCACCGGGATGCCGAGGAGGTCAAGGCCTTTGGTCAGCACCTTCAGCGTGAGCGCCGAGAGCGCGAGCCTGGACTGCCGTACGACAGGGTCTTCCGCCTTCAGTACCTGGCACTGCTCGTAGAACGTCGTGAAGTCACTGGCCAGGTCGAACAGGAAGGCAGCTAGCTTGTGCGGCTCGACTGTGTCCGCGGTCTGCGTCACGGCGGCGTCGAACCCGAGCAGCCGCAATGCCAGCGCCCGCTCGGCGGGCTCGCCAGCAAGGATCGGGCCCGAGACCGAGTCAGGGTCAAGGCCTGCCCTGGCGAAGATCGACCTGATCCGCGCGGTCGCGTACTGGAGGTAGGGGCCGGTGTTCCCGGTCAGGGCCAGCATGCGGTCGAAGTCGAGTACGTAGCTCGAATCCCTGGCGACCGACAGGTCGGCGTACTTCAGCGCCCCGATCCCGACCGAGTCGGCGATCTGCGCCCGCTGCTCGGGGTCGTCGTACCTGTCCTTGATCACTTCCTCGGCGCGGGCAGTCGCCTCGTCGATGAGGTCGATGAGCTTGACCGACTGGCCCGACCTTGACCTGAACCGCTTCCTGTCCGCGCCCGCGACCATGCCGATCGGTACATGCTCGGCCCGCACCGATTCTGGCAGCCAGCCAGCTTGCCTGGCGGTCGCGAACACCATCGCGAAATGCTGTGCCTGTTCCGAGCCGACCACGTAGGTAATGCGGTCGGCGTGCAGGTCGGTGACGCGGTACCTGACCGCGGCCATGTCGGTCGTGCCGTAGCCGTAGCCGCCGTCGCTCTTGCGCAGGATCAGCGGCAGCGGCTTGCCGTCGCGGCCGGTAAACCCGGGAGGGAACGCGCAAAGGGCGCCGTCGCTGATCGTGGCGATCCCGGCCCGCTCGAGGTCGTCGCAGACGCTTTGCAGCATCGAGTTGTAAAAGCTCTCAGGGGCAAGGTCGGCGTCCGTCAGCGTGACGCCGAGCTTGCCGTAGATCGCGTTGTAGTACAGCTTGGAGTCGTTGACCAGCATCTGCCAGATCCGAAGCGTTTCAGGCTCGCCTGCCTGCAGCGCGACGACCCGGCGCCTTGACCGGTCGGCGAAGCCCGCATCCTCGTCGAACTTGACCTTCGCGGCCTGGTAGAAGGCGTTGATCTCGCCGGCCGCTAGCTGGGCGTAAGCGGCGTCCTCTCCGATGTCGATGAGGTGCTCGAGCAGCATCCCGAAGTTGGTGCCCCAGTCGCCGATGTGATTGGCCCTGATCACGTCGTGGCCGAGGAACTCGAGCACCCTGACGAAGGCGTCGCCCACGACCGTGGTCCGCAAGTGACCGACATGCATTTCCTTCGCCACGTTGGGCGCCGAGTAATCCACGATCACTCGCTGCGGCGCGCTGCTGACAGGCACGCCCAGCCTCTGGTCAGTGAGCTGCCCTGAGGCCGCGCTGGTGATCCAGGCACCGCTCAGCGTGATGTTGATGAAGCCTGGCCCGCTCACCTCGGCCTTCTCTATGAGCTCAGAACCGGCGAGGCGGCTGGCGAGCCTGGTGGCGACTTCTCGCGGCGCGAGGCCTGCGCGCTTGCCTAGTGCCAGCGAGACATTGGACTGGAAGTCGGCGAACGCCGACGGCCTGATCACCGGATCGGCGTGCTCGAATTCCGGTCCGAACTCGGCGCTCAACGCTGTCCTCATCAGTGCCGCGAGCGCGGCCTGCGGATCTGCCATGCCTCAAGACTATCGATCGTCAGTGACGTTCTGAGCGACGCAGGAAGTGGCCCTGGCGTTGCGGGCCGAGCCGTTCCCTGATTCGCTCGGCGATCTGCCCGCTTGTCATGTTCGCGGCCATACGGCACGCTGCCGCCGCGCCTTTCTCCGTGGACGCGCCGTGCGCGATGACGACGGCGCCCTCGAGCCCGAGCAGCGCCGCTCCGCCGTATGTTTCCGCGCTCAGCCTGTGGTGCAGTTCGCGTAGCTCCTTCCTGGCCAGCATGGCGCCGAAACGGGCTGTACGCGAACCTTCAAGTGCCGACCTGAATTGGGTCGCGGTGAACGCGGCGGTGCCTTCGAGTGTCTTGAGCGCGATGTTCCCCGCGAAGCCCTCGCTCACGATCACGTCCGCCTTGCCCGCCAGCAGGTCGCCCCCTTCCACGTTGCCGGTGAAGTTAACCGGCATCGCGCCGTGCTGCGGCTCGGCGCCGAGCAGTTCGTAGGCACGCCGTGCGAGCTTGTTGCCCTTGCCCGGTTCCGAGCCGATTGAGAGCAGGCCGACCCTTGGCTTGCTGATCCCGAACGCTACCTCGGCGTAGGCGGAGCCGAGTTGCGCGAACTGAGCGATCATCTCGGGTTTGGGGTCGGCGATCGCTCCAGCGTCGATCAGCACTGTCGGCTTCGGCAGCGTGGGCAGTGCCACCGCGAGTGCCGGCCTGATCACGCCTGGCAGGTTACGCAGCCGCAGCCTGGCGATGGCGACGATGGCACCGGTGGACCCCGCGGACATGACTGCGGTCGCCTGGCCCAGGTGCACGAGCTGGCAGGCTACGGCCAGGCTTGACCGAGGCCGCCGCCAGCTCGCCAGCGCGCCGTCGTCCATCGCGACCGCGTCCTCGGCGGTGACGAGGCGGATCTCGCCGATCACGCCATGCGCGGCGAGCAGCGGCCTGACCTGGCCAGGCCGGCCGATCAGTATCACTCGCGTTCCCCATTGCCTGAACGCGGCCACCGCGCCGGCGACGATCGCATCAGGCGCATGGTCACCGCCCATCGCGTCGACCGCGATCACCGGCGGGCGCGGTCGCGCCAGCCCAGCCGGGGCGAGCATGCCCGTGCTCCCGGCCGTGCTCCCGGCCGGGACGATATTCCCGCCGGCACCTGTATCGTCCGCCGGGCTGTGCTTCGCCCGACCTGACGGGTCGGTGCCGGCATTGGTCACGCCGGCGCCTGCGAGGCCTCCGGCTGCGGTGACGCAGGCTCCTTAGCTTCTCCCCCTGGCGGGAGAGAGCTAGGAACGCGCTTGATCGCCAGGCAGCTCAGCGCGGTGACGCCCAGTACAGCGATCGGCATGACCAGCGTCTGGTGCATCGCCGTCACGTACCCGTAAGAGAAGGCCTCACGCGCGATGTGCCCGATCTCGGCGATGAGCGACGGCGGAGTGCCCTTAGGCAGCTTGAACTGGCTGCTGCCCTGGCCGACGATGGAGCCGCTCTGGGCTGCCTTCGTGAATCCGCTGACAAGCTGAGCGCGAGCCGCGGGCGGCAGGACCGCGTCGCGTGCCCTCACCGCGGCGGGCAGCGTGGCGGTGAGCCGGTTCTCGAGCAGCGCGCCAACGGCGGCCGTGCCAATCACGGAGCCGACCTGCCTGGTCGTGTTGAGCATGCCTGACGCCGCGCCGGCAAGCTGCGGCTTGACGCTGCGCATGGCTGTCGTTGACAACGGCGCGAACGTGCAGCCAAGCCCGAAGCCCGACACGATCAGCGGCGCCACGAAGTCCTGCCAGGTCGAGTGCGGCGTCGCGATCGCGGCGACCCAGGCCATGCCGCCAGCGAAGCAAAGCAGGCCGGTGAACAAGATGTACTTGCCGCCGAGCCTGTCGGTCAGCCTGCCAGCGAACGGCGCGACGACCATCGACATCAGCGAGGAAGGGGCCATCGCGAGCCCGGCCTTGAGCGGGGAGAACCCAAGCGCCGACTGGAGGTAGATCGTCAGCGGCAGGAAGATGCCGAGCAGCCCGATCGACACCGTTACTGACACCCAGTTCATCAGCGAGAAGTTGCGGTCGCGGAACAGCGCGAACGGCACCAAGGGCTCTTGGCCCTGCGTCCTCGCCTGGACGATGAGGAACACCGCGAGCAGGACAACGCCGACGCCGATGACCAGCGGGATCGAAATAAACGAGGTGATCTTGCCCCAGTTGTAGTTCTGGCCTTCTACCAGGCCGTAGCAAATGGCGAGCAAGGACAGGCTGGCCAAGATCACGCCGGGAATGTCCATCTTGTGCTTGGCTCCGGTGCGCAGGTCGGGAATCAGCACGAAGCCGAGCACGATCACGATGATGCCGATCGGCAAGTTGATGAAGAAGATGTACCGCCAGTCGAAGGCGGTCACCAGCAGGCCGCCGAGCGTCGGCCCGGCGATCGTCGCGACGCCCGCCACGGCGCCCCAGATGCCGAACGCGGCGCCGCGCCGCTCAGGCGGGAACACCATCGTCAGCATCGCCAGGGTCTGCGGCATCAGCAGCGCGGCACCGACCCCCTGCACCGCGCGGAACGCGACCAGCCAGCCGACAGTCGGCGAGAAGCCGCACGCGGCCGACGCGGCCGTAAACAGCGCGACGCCGGCGATGAACAGCGTTCGCTGGCCGCGGATGTCGCCGAGACGACCGGCGGTGATGAGCAGCACCGCGAGTACAAGGGCGTAGGAGTTGATGACCCAGAGGACCCCGTCGAGCGACGCGTTCAGCTTGTCGATCATGTTAGGAATCGCGATGTTAACGATCGTCAAGTCGAGCAGGGTCATGAAGAACCCGAGCGAGACAACTATGAGCACGGCCCAGGGATTGCCGCGGTATTTAGTCACGATCTCTTACCTCTCCCGCCACGCGCCAGCGCCACGGACCTGGGACGCTTCCCGATTCTGTGCCGCTTGACCCATGGTGTCACGATCCCGCTGGCTCAGGCCGGCGGGCCTACCAGTGATGCTAAGCGGAGGTACTGACAGTTCCTGCCTGCCCGAACGTCGCTCGCACCACGAGGCACAGTATGCTCCGCGCATGGACCTGAACGGAGTTGCCGCGATCGTCTCTGGCGGTGCCAGCGGTCTTGGCGAGGCGACTGTACGTGACCTCGCTGCCGCGGGCGCGAAGGTGGTCGTGGCCGACCTTAACGAAGAGCGCGGCAAGGCGGTCGCCGAGTCGGTGGGCGGCGTCTTCTCCAGCACAGATGTCTCCAGCGAGGAATCGGTCACCGCTGCCGTCGCGGCGGCGGAAGCACTTGGGGTCCCGTTGCGCATAGCGGTGAGCTGCGCGGGCATCGGCTGGGCCTCGCGGACGGTCGGCCGCGACGGTACCCCGCATGACCTGAGCGTCTACAAGAAGGTCATCGACGTTAACCTGATCGGCACCTTCAACGTCATGCGGATCGCGGCGGCCGCGATCGCGAAGACCGAGCCTGCCGACGCCGACGGCCAGCGGGGCGTCGTCATCAACACCGCCTCCATCGCCGGGATCGAGGGCCAGACCGGGCAGATCGCCTATTCCGCCTCCAAAGGCGGCATCATCGGCATGACCGTCCCCGCTGCCCGCGACCTGGCCGCGATCGGCATCAGGGTCAACACGATCTGCCCGGGCATCATCGACACCCCGATCTACGGTTCAGGCGCGGCAAGCGAGGAGTTCAAGGCCAAGCTGGTCGCCCCCGTCGTCTTCCCCAAGCGCATGGGCACGGCGGCGGAGTTCGCGAAACTCGTCCGGTCGCTGATCGACAATGACTACATGAACGCCGAGGTCATCAGGTTCGACGGCGGCATCAGGTTCCAGCCGAAGTAGGGAGACTGCGTTCATGGCCGAGCCGGCAAGCACGGCGGTTACCACTGAGGTCGGGCAAGGTGTCGCGGTCATCACGATCGACCGCCCGAAGGCACGTAACGCGGTCAACGGCGAGGTCGCACGCGGGATCGCCGCCGCGCTCGAGGACTTCGACGGCCGCCAGGACGTCAGCGTGCTCGTCCTCACCGGGGCAGGCGGCACGTTCAGCGCGGGCATGGACCTGAAGGGGTTCCTTTCAGGCGACGCTCCGCTGGCGGCGGGGCGTGGCTTCGGCGGCATCGTGGAAAAGCCACCTGCCAAGCCGATCATCGCGGCCGTCGAGGGCTACGCCCTGGCCGGCGGGTTCGAGCTTGTGCTTGCCTGCGACCTGGTCGTGGCCAGCGAGGAAGCCAAGTTCGGGCTTCCTGAGGTCAGGAGGGGCCTGGTCGCCGGCGCTGGCGGCCTGCTCAGGCTCCCGAGCAGGATTCCTTATTACCTGGCGATGGAAATCGCCTTGACCGGCGAGCACTTCAGTGCTGCTAGGCTCGCGGCTGCCGGCCTGGTCAACAAGCTTGTCCCTGCGGGCGAGGCACTAGCTGCCGCGAAAGAACTCGCTGCCAAGATCGCGCTTGGCGGGCCGCTGGCACTCGCGGCGACCAAGCGGGTAATCGTCGAATCGGCTGACTGGAGTTCTGAAGAGGCTTTCAGCAAGCAGGCCGCGATCATTACCCCGATCTTCGGGTCGAAGGACGCGACGGAAGGCGCGATGGCGTTCGCGGAAAAGCGGCCTCCGGTCTGGCGGGGCGAGTAGCCAGCGCCCCTTCCGGCAGGCCTGACCGGGGGCCTGAGCCAGGGAGGACATCATGGCTAAGCCAACGATCAGCGTTGTCGTTCCGTTCTACAACAACGTTGACCTCCTTGGCGCCTGTCTCACCTCGATCGCCGCCCAGACCATGCGGGACCTTCAGGTGATCATGGTCGACGACGGCTCGACGGACGGCAGCGCGGCAGTCGCGGCTGCGCAGGCCGGTGCCGACGAGAGGTTCACGCTGGTCAGGGTGCCTAACGGCGGTCCTGGCTCGGCCAGGAATCATGGCATCGCCGCCGCTGAAGGCGAATACCTGGCCTTTGTCGACGCAGACGACCTGCTGCCGCCCGACGCCTACGCGACCTTGCTGGCAACGCTTGAACGCACAGGTTCCGACTTCGTCTCAGGCGGCGTGCTGCGCCTGACCGCCGAAGGCCTCGTCCCTTCAGGCCTCCACGACCAGGCCATCAGGGCGGCGAAACCGCGGACTAACGTCAGCGTGACCCGGGAGCTCCTTTACGACATCTCCGTGTGGAACAAGGTGTTCCGCAAGGAATTCTGGGACCGGGCGGGGCTGCGCTTCCCCGAGGGAATGCTGTGGGAAGACCTCATCGCGATGACCAAGGCCCACGTACTCGCGAACAGCGTCGACGTGATCACCGAACCGGTCTACCACTGGCGCGATCGTGACAAGGGCGCTCCGTCGATCACCCAGTCACGTACCAGCATCGGCAACTTCCGTGACCGGGTCACCGCACTGGAGATGATCGACGCCTTCCTCCGAGAGCGAGGCACCCCGGCGCTGCTGCGGGCTCATCAGCACAAGGCGCTGGTCAACGACCTGTGGCTGTACGTAAGGGACCTGTCGAGCACCAGTCAGGAGTACCAGTCGGAGTTCAGCGACCTGGCCCGCAGCTACCTGAAGCAGGTTGACCCCGCGGTGAAGGCCGACCAGCCTGCCGCACGCAAGCTCGCCTGGTACCTCATCGAGCAGGGCAGGCAGGAAGAGCTGATCGAGCTCGCCGGCTGGCTGGCGGAAAACCAGGCGAGGACCCCGCCTGTCGTCCGCTCATTCGGCCGCCTGCAGGCCGACCTGCCGCTCCGCCGCTCCGCGCAGCCCGCCATACCTCGCCGCATCTTCCGCCCCCAGTGGCGCGAGCTCGACCCGGTCGTCAAGCTTGACAGCGTCACCTGGCAGGGCAGGAAGCTGGCAATCGAAGGCAGCGCCTACGTTCCTTCTGTCGCCATCAGCCGTCGCCGCAACACCACCAAGCTCCTCGTCCTCATGCCGCGTGGCAGGCGCCGCCTCCCGATCGTCATCCCTGCCCGTTCCCGGCCAAGCCCTGACCTCACGCGCGCTTCAGGGCAGGACCGT
>Ga0335074_10011276_pt1 | contig 12495 bp, 10 predicted proteins | sample Lox_Sample_23_FD_206715 | JGI IMG/M metagenome (GOLD analysis project Ga0335074, IMG submission 206715) | Soil microbial communities from Loxahatchee National Wildlife Refuge, Florida, United States - Lox_Sample_2.3 | ecosystem: Environmental > Terrestrial > Soil > Wetlands | place: USA...
GGCCACCGCGCAGCGCCGCGTCCAGGGCCAGTTCTTCGTACGCCGACACGTGCGCGATCAGGCCGCTCATCAGCGGGCTCACCGGCGCGACCGGTACCGGCTCGGCACCCGCCGAGCCGATCGTGGCAGACACTTCGATCACCGCCTGATCGGCGAGGAACGGCAGCGTCCCGTTGTTGCGCACGTTGACTACCTGGCGGTCGCGAGTGTTGCTGACCAGGGAGGCTAGCAGCGCAACCGCAGCCTCGGAGTAGTACGCGCCGCCCCGGTGCTGCAGCAGTTCCGGCTTGGTGTCCAGGGCGGGGTCGGCATACATCGCCAGCAGTTGCCGCTCGATCTCGGCGACGGCCTGCGCGCGTGTCTGGTGACCGCGCTCCTCCGCCACCACCGCGTCGTGCGCCCAGTAGTACCGGAGGTAATAGGAGGGAACGGCGCTTACGGCGCGGGTCACTGCCAGCGGCAGCCCGGTATGCGCGGCAATCTCCTCGCCGTGCGCGTCGAGCAGTTCGGGCAGCCGGTCCTTGCCGTCCACGAGTGCAGCGCGTTCCCAGGTCAGGTGGTTCAGGCCGACGTGGTCTAGCGCGACGGAATCGGGCGCCACGCCGAGCATGCCCGCGAAGGTGCGCTGGTATCCGATCGCCACGTTGCACAGGCCGATCGCCCGGTGGCCGCCGTCCAGCAGCGCCCTGGTGACGATGCCGACCGGGTTGGTGAAGTCGATGATCCACGCGTCACTGGCAGCACGCCGGCGCACGCGCTCGGCTACGTCCAGCACGACCGGCACGGTGCGCAGCGCCTTGGCGAAGCCGCCGGCCCCGGTTGTCTCCTGGCCGATGCAGCCGCAGTCCAGCGGCCATGTCTCGTCGCGATGCCGGGTGGCCTGGCCGCCGACCCGCAACTGCAGCAGCACCGCGCCGGCGCCGTCGATGGCAGCGTCATTGTCGGTGGTCCACGAGACGGTGGCCGGGTGACCGTAGCGGGCCATGATCCGGGCTGAGAATGGCCCGACAACCGCCAGCCGCTCGGCATCCGGATCAGCCAGGACTAGCTCAGTGATCTTGATGTCGCCGGTTAGCCGGGCGATGCCGTCGACAAGCTCGGGGGAGTAGGTAGAGCCGCCGCCGACAACCGCGAGTTTCATGGAGTACGCCTCACTTCAGCTAGACCGGTGTGTATTGACGCTGCGCTTCTGAGTTAGAAGGCCTTCACTTCCGCGCCGGACTGCGCGACCAGGCAGGCCACGTCGTGTCCGGCGGCGAGTTGCAGCAGCTTCGGGGTCTGGTGATTACAGTCCTCTATCGCTAGCGGGCACCGGAACCTGAAGCGGCAGCCGGGCATCGGGTTGATCACGCGCGGCGGCTCGCCCCGGTCGGTGTCGGCGCCGATGGTCAGCTCGGCTTTCGGGTCGGGGACTGCCGACAGCAGCAGCTGGGTGTACGGGTGGCGCGGGCTGGCCAGCACCTCCTCGACCGGGCCGGCCTCGGCGATCTGCCCGGCATACATGACGATGAGCCGGTCGGCGACATAGCGCGCGCTGGCGATGTCGTGGGTGATGTACAGGATCGACACGCCCTGCTCGTCGCGCAGCTGCTTCATCAGGTTGAGCAGCCCGATCCGGATCGACACGTCCAGCATCGACACTGGCTCGTCAGCCAGGATCAGCTTGGGCCGCATTGCCAGCGCCTGCGCGAATCCGACTCGCTGGCGTTGGCCGCCGCTGAGCTCGTGCGGGTACCGGTTCAGCACGTCGGCCGCCGGGCTGAGCCCGACAATCTCGAAGACTCGCCTGGCCTCCTCGGTGCGCTCAGCGGCGGACAGGTCCGGCCGGTGCAGCCTGAGGCTGCGCTGTACTCCGTGCGACACCCGGAATACCGGGTTGATCGAGCCGAACGGGTCCTGGAAGACCATCGGCACGTCGCTGCGGTACCGCAGCATGTCCGCGCGGGACCGCACGCCGGACAGCGCCTTGCCCTGGAAATAGATCTCGCCGGCAGTCGGCTGATAGATCCTGGCGAGCAGGCGCGCGATGGTGCTCTTGCCGCTGCCGCTCTCGCCGGCCAGCGCGACGATTTCCCGGTCGCCGATCTCCAGGCTCACTTCATCGACGGCATGCAGCGTGTTGCGGTGCAAGCCGCTGCCGATCCGGAAGTGCTTGGTCAGCCTCTCAGTCCGCAGCAACGGCGTGGTGTCAGTCACCGGGGCCGACCCCGTTTCCTACTCGAATGCACCGGACCAGAACGTCCTCGACGTGGTAGAGGCGCACGGGCGCTTCCTTGCACCTGTCTTGCACCTGCGGGCAGCGGGGCGCGAACCGGCAGCCTTCGGGCGGGCGGGCCAGGTCGGGCGGGCTACCGGGGATTCCGGTCAGCGGCACCTTCGGCCCGCGGATCGACGGGAAGGCATCAAGGAGACCGACGCTGTAGGGGTGCCGGGGCGAGTCGAACACGCTGCGGGTAGAGCCGAGCTCGGCCACCTGGCCGGCGTACATCACCATGAGCCGGTCGGAGAAGTGGCTGACCAGTGACATGTCATGGGTGACGAAGATGATCGCGAAGCCGAGCTGCTGCTGCAGTTCCTTGATCTGGATCATCAGTGAGCGCTGTGCGACGACGTCGAGAGCGGAGGTCGGCTCGTCCATGATGACCAGGTCCGGCGTGAACAGCAGCGCCATCGCGATCATTGACCGCTGCCGCATGCCGCCGGATAGCTGATGCGCGTAGCTGTTCAGGTGCACCGGGTCGATGCCGACCATGCGCAGCACCTCGACGGAACGCTGCGTGATCTCCTCTTTCGACCTGACGCCGTGCGCGCGCATCGCGTCGGTGAACTGGGCGCCGATCGTCTTAACCGGGTTGAGCGCGTTCATCGCGCTCTGCATGACCACTGACAGCTTCTTCCAGCGGATGCTGGCAAGCTGGTCTTCGGTCAGGTTCACGAGGTCGGTTCCCTGGAACGTGACGCTGCCGCCGTCCAGGACCGCCGGCGGTGACAGCAGCTGGGCGATCGCGAACAGCAGCGTGGACTTGCCGCAACCAGACTCGCCGACGATGCCGAGGAACTCGCCGCTGGCCAGGTCGAAGCTGACGTCCTCGACAGCGCGAACAGTGCCGCGCTTGGTCTGGTAGCAGACCGACAGGTCCCTGACCTCCAGGACCGGGCCCGTCTTCCGGCCGGCCAGGCCCACGTCCAGCTGCTCAGTCTGCCCGGTTCGCACTGAGCCTCCTCATTACGGGGTTCAGGTGGCGCGTGCGGGTAATCGGGACGCGCGCGAGTGCCGGGTTGCTGATCTCGTCGAAGGCGTAGTTAAGTAGCGCGAACGCTGCGCCGAGCAGCCCGATCAGAGCGCCGGGAATGAGCGCCCACATGTACTGATCGGTCTGCAGGGCCTCGTTGTTCTGGGCCCAGTAGAGCATCGTTCCCCAGCTCACCGAGTCCGGGTTGCCGAGGCCGAGGAATTGCAGGCCGGCTGCCGCCAGCACGTTGTAGACGGCGGTTCCGAGGAACGTCGCGACGATCAGCGACGTCATCGACGGGATGATCTCCACCATGATGACGTAGATGCTGCGCTCACCGCGGACTCTGGCTGCCTCCAGGTAGTCCCGGCTGCGGATCGACAGGGTCTGCGCGCGGAGCTGCCTGGCCCCGTAGGAGTAGCCGGTGACGACCAGCACGGCGATGAGGCCGGGAACGCCGATCCCGGGCAGGTAGGCCACGATGATGATGAGCAGCGGGAACGTCGGGACGACTAGCAGGACGTCGGTGATGAAGTTGAGCACCGCGTCCCACGTGCCACCGAGGTATCCGGCTGCCAGGCCCATGATCACCGACAGGAAGGTCGACAAGGCTCCGGATACGACGGCGATGATGAGCGTCTCCCTGGTGCCCCACACCGCCTGCGCGAACAGGTCCTGGCCGTAGGACGTGGTGCCGAGCCAGTGCGCGGCCGATGGCCCGAGGCTGCGTCCGTAGATCTCCGCCTGGGGATTGTCGCGGGCGATCGCCCACGGGAAGATTGCCAGGAACGTGAAAATCGCCAGCAGGACGGCGCCGGCGAATGCCTTCTTGTTCGACCGGATCGCCCGCCAGATCCGGGCGATGGCCTGGCCGGCATGTGCCTGACCGCCCGGCTGGGCGACGCCGGGGGCCGGCTCGCCGAGTGCTGCGCCTGTCAGAATGGCCATTGCCGCATCACCCCGCCGACCTGGTGCGTGGGTCCAAGATCGCGGTGACGATGTCGGCGAGCAGGATCGCCACCAGCACCGCGACTGTGATCAGCAAGAACAGCGCTTGCATCAGCGGGTAGTCCTCGGCGTCGAGCGCCTGGACGAGAAGGTAGCCGAGGCCGTTGTAGTTGAAGACGAACTCGACGAGCACGGCGCCGCTAACGATGAATCCGACCGACATGGCGAAGCCCGACAAGTTCGGCAGGATCGCGTTGCGGGCGGCGTAGTCGAGCATGATGCGCCGGCCGGACAGGCCCTTAGCCCTGGCCATCTTGACGTAGTCCTCGGCCAGGGTGGTGATCATGGTGTTCCGCATCGTCAGGATCCAGCCGCCGATCGAGGTGATGAGGATGGCGACCGCCGGCAGTATCGAGTGCTCGATCACGTTGCCGATGAACGACGGGCTCAGGCTTGGTGACAGTGACGGGTCATAGGCGAAGTCGTAGGGGAACCAGTGCAACTGGATGCCGAACACCAGGATCAGCAGCATCCCGACCCAGAAGTAGGGGATGGCTGAGGTGATGACGAACACCGGCGGCAGGATGCTGTCCAGCCAGCCGCCTCGCCGCCATGCTCCGACGATCCCGATCAGAGTGCCCAGGATGAAGGCCAGGATCGTGGTAACTCCGACCAGGCCCAGCGTGTAGAGGATCGCGCCGCGGATCACGACGCTCACCGGCGTCGGGAAGAAGGTCAGCGAGGTGCCGAGGTTGCCGGTCACCAGGTCGTGCAGGTAGCCGATGTACTGCGCGGCCAGGTTCTGCTTGGTGTTGACGCCGAAGGCGATCTCGATGGCCTTGAGCGCGACCGGGCTCAGCCGGCCGTGGAACTTTGCCAGCAGCGCGATCGCCGGGTTGCCCGGCATCAGCCGGGGCAGCAGGAAGTTAAGCGTCACGCAGGCCCACAGAGTGAGCACGAAAAACGCGGCTCGCCGGAGCAGGAATCTCATCTACTCCTCCTCGCTGTCAGCATCGTTCCTCGCGCTCACCCTGTGTGCCTTTCATCGCCTCGTCAAGGTGCAGCGCTCGCTGGCGAGCGCTGCACCTTGCTGCCTGCTACTTCTTGGGTGCCAGGTGCAGCAGCATGATGCCGAGGTCCGGCGTCGCGTACGCAGCTGGCTGGGCGAACGGATCGGTGGGCGTGGCCCAGCCGGTGAAGGCGGCGGTGTCGTACTGGTACCAGTCGACCTCCTCGGTCACCGGGATGAACGGCACGTCCTTGAGCATCACCAGCTGGAGCTGGTCCATGATGCTGTGCTGCATCGCCGGCGAGGTGGTGGTGGCGTACTCGTTCAGCAGGGCGTCCGTTGCCGGGTTGCTGTAGCGCTCGAAGTTGGTCGACGCCTGCTTCCCGATGGGCGCGGTGTTGGCCGAGTACAGCCACTGCCGGAACTCGTAGTACGGGGTCGGGCCGCCGGTCTCGTCGTAATAGGCGAGATCGAAGTTGCCGTCGAACAACCGGGTGTCGTAGTCCGTGCCGGCCAGGTTCTCCGGCGTGATCTGGATGCCGACTGCCTTGAGGTCCGTCTGGATGATCTGCATCGACGCGACCCAGTCCGAATACCCGCCTTCGTTGATGACGTTGAAGGACAGCGGCTGGCCCGACGGGGACACAAAGATGCCGCTCGAGTTCTTCTTGTACCCGGCCGCGGTCAGGATCTGCTCGGCCTTGGTCGGGTTGTAGGTGTAGTTGTACTTAGCCGCCTGCGCGGTGTCCTCCCAGGAGGAGAACGTCGGCGTGACGATGCCGGTCTGGTTCCCGGCTGGCTCGTAACCGGACTCGCCGACCTGCGAGACCTGTTGCCTGTTGATCGCGTAGGCCATCGCCTGGCGGACCGCCACGTTGGACAGGATCGGGTTCTTGAGGTTGATGAAGATGCCGACGTTCGCGAACGGCGGGAACCAGATGTGGTAGTTCGGGCTCTTGTCCAGGTAGAACGTCTTGATGTCCGGGATGTACTGCGCGCCGAGCTGCGCCTGGCCGGTAGCGAGTTCGGTGTTCGCCGGGTCGTTGCTGGTGAACGCGGGCTCGTCGACCTGCGAGATCTTGGGCTCACCTGGCTGCCAGTAGTTCTTGTTCGCCAGGAAGGTGATCTGCTCCGGCTTGCACTTGACCGTGTACGCGCCGGTGGCGATCGGGTCGGGGTCGTTGAAGGTGACCGGGTTGCTCAGCTTGGACCAGATGTGCTCAGGCACGATCGGCACCTGGTCGGCGATGTAGTAGAAGTACGGCACGGCCGCGTTCTTAAAGTTCATCACGACCTGGTTGGAGCCCTGCTGAGTCACGCTGGACAGCACGGACCAGACCGAGTTGAGGTCGAGGGCCGGGTACTTCTTCAGCAGGTTGAACGTGAAGACGACATCGGCGGCGGTGAACGGCTTGCCGTCGGACCACTTCACGCCGTTGCGGATGGTGAAGGTGATGGTCTTGTTGCCGTTGCTCCACGCGTAGTTGGTCGCGAGCCACGGCGAGATCTTCCCGTTGTCGAGCGAGTCGACGAACATCAGCGGCTCGTAGACGGGGCCGAAGTCGAGGAAGCTGACTGAGGAGTTGAACGGGTTGAACCCGCACGTCCACAGAGCGCCGCTCTCGTCGGAGATTGTTAGTACGCTGCCGGATCCGCTGGATCCGCTTCCCGATGATGTGCTGGTCCCGCAGGCAGCCGCCAGTAGGCCAGCAGCCCCGATAAGGGCACCGAGCGACCTGAGTCGTCTCATTTTGCCTAACCCTTCGATTCAGAGGTCAGCCGGATAGGAGGTGGCCCGGGGGGCTCCTGCGGGGAGGTCCCATGAGGCCGCTGGTAGGCATCGTCAGTGATTTGCTTACTGTAGTGCCCTTTGGATAGATTTATCTGATTCTTACCATTAACAGATGTGCCAGTTGGCCTCGTTGCTGCTGAGCCGCCGGTAGTTACGGCTGGCACCGTCGCCGGCGCGGACGCCGGCTCGCTGGAGGCTGCACCGTCGGCAGCCGCATCGACAGCGAGCGCCACGGCGCCGAGCAGCGGCGCGTCATGCGGGAAATGGGCGAGGACGAGATCGGGCGGGTACGGGACGCCGCTGAGCAGCGCCTCCTCTAGTCGTGGCCCGATCCGGTCCCACGACCTGGTCATCCCGCCACCGACAGCGATGCGTGCCGGGTTGACCGCGATAGCGAGGTTCACCACGTGGAAGGCAAGCTCATCGACGAAATCAGAGACCAGGTCATTCAGGTCGGCGTCGGACGCGGCGGCCGCGAACACCTCGGCGGCGGTCAGCCGGTGACCCTGCAGGCTGGCCCGCCGTTGCAGTGCCGAGCCGCTGACCATGTCCTCGAGCGGGATCCGCAGGCCTCCGGCCCGCCCTACGTCGGCGGGCTCGCGCAGGCTGTAGCCGATCTCGCCGGATGCGCCCTGGCTACCGGACACCACCCGGCCGCCGGTGACGATCGCGGCCGCGAGGCCAGTGCCGAGGTTGAGGTAGATGGCCGGGTCGTAGCCGGCCAGCGCACCCCAGCGGGCTTCGGCCTGCGCTGCCGTCTTGGTGTCGGTGCCCATCCTGATGACCGCGCCAGGAAACGCGGCGCGCAGTTCGCGGCCGAGTTCCAGCTCTTCCCAGCCGTCGATGGCCGGGGCTAGCTCGACCCGGTCCTCGAACGGGATGCCGAAGGTAGCAACTCCCACCGCCGCTACCGTCGCTCCGGCAGCATGCGCGGCGACGAGGCCAGTCGCGGTAGCGACGCCATGGGAAAAGCTGGCGCGCGCGCCTTGCTCACCGTGGCTGTCGACGACGGCGGAGGCGAGCTTGTTGCCCGCCAGGTCGCAGACCGCTGTCGCGATCTTCGTACCGCCGAAATCAATGCCGAGCAAGACGGGGGGGTCGGTCATGCGGAGTCTCTCGAGTGCGGTCAGACGGGGATTCCGAAAAGATAGTTAGGACAGTATCCTAACTATGTGACACCCACAATCACGGTTTGGTATCAGTCCGCATCTGCCTGGACGCCAGCCGCGGCAGCGACGCGAGCCGTCGACGCTCGCCCTCTGAACTGCAGTGCGAAAGGATAAGGGGGTGGCCGTGACGACATCTACCGAAGCAGCGGAAACGGCGGACGTCGCTGGCCTGCTGCCAGCTCAGCCGGTCGCTCATCCGGCTGGCCAGCCGGGTGGTCAAGCCGCCAGTCAGCTCAGGGCCGGCCAGGCCGCGCGGCCGCAACTGCTCCGCGCGCTGAACGAGCAGCTCCTGCTGCAGCACATCCGCCAGCTCGGCCAGTGCTCGCGGGCGGAGCTAGCCCGGGTGTCCGGGCTGTCCAAGCCGACTGTCTCACTGGCGCTGGCGAACGTGGAGAGGTCTGGCCTGGTGCGCGAGGCCGGCCAGCGGACCGGGATGCCCGGCCGGTCGGCGGTGCTGTACGAGGTGCGCCCGGAGGCTGGCTACGTGCTCGGCCTGGACATCGGTCGCCAGTACCTGCGTGGCGCGCTGGCCGACCTGACCGGCGCGGCCATTGCCAGGTCACAGCTGCGGACCAGGGCGTCAAGCGCGAGCGGCCGGGTTGCCGAGCTGGTCGCCCTGGCGGATGCGCTGTGCGCCGAAGCCGGGATCGTCCGTTCGGCGGTCACTCAGACTGTCATCGGCACCCCGGGCGTCTACGACCCGCGCCGCGACGTAATCTCGCTGGCCGGCGAGCTGGCCGCATGGGGCAAGCCGGCCGTCGTGGCAGGACTCAAGGAGGCATTCGGCGACCAGCTCGTCGTAGAGAATGACGCCGACGCGGCAACGCTGGCTGAGCGCGAGCAAGGACACGGGCGGCACGCCGGCACCTTCGTCTTCGTGCACATCGGCACCGGCATCGGCATGGGCCTGATGATCGAAGGCAACCTGCACCGGGGCGTGCACGGGGTAGCCGGCGAGATCGCTTTCATGCCGATCTCGGCGGGACAGGGCTCCGACCCGCAGGATGCCCGGCGCCGCGGCACGCTGGAGGCTGCGGGCTCTGCCGCGGCTGTGGTGCGCGCCGCCCGCCGGGCCGGCATGCGGGGCTCGGTGTCAGCGCGCCGGGTGTTCGCGGCCGCCCAGGCAGGTGACGAGCGGGCCGCCGCGGTCGTGGCCGGCGAGGCCGAGCTGGTCGCCCGGGCTATCTGCGCGATCATCACGGTCATCGATCCCGCGCTGGTCGTGCTCGGCGGCGGCATCGGGCAGGCTCCCGGTTTCGCTGCCGCAGTCGAGGCCGAGCTGCTCAAGCTGGCCCCGGTCATGCCGGAAGTCCGCGTCAGCGCGCTGGGCACCGAGGCGATCGTGGACGGTTGCCTGGCGTCCGGGGCCGAGCTCGCCTGGCAGCGGCTTACCGCGCTGCTGCCGTAGCCTGCCGCGGCGTAGCCTGCCGCGGCGCGGCCGGTGCTGGCCCACCGGGGCACAGCGGCTACAGTCCAGTCGTGACTGTCGGTGATGATGCCAGCCCACACGAGACGGCCGGCGCCCCCGAAAGCCGGCACTACGCCACCCTGAGCCTGCCGCCGCCGAGCTACCTGCGGTGGGAGATCTTCGTCGTCTTCGCGGTCTCGCTGGGTGCGAGCGGTCTGAATGCGCTGCTGGACCTGATCGGCGCGCTCCTCTCCCGGCAGTCGCTCAGCAGCCAGCAGGCGCTGCTGGTCGGCCCGCTGTCCACGGTCAGCTGGTTCGACCTGGTGCTTCAGCTCGTCAGCATCGCCGAGGCGCTGATGCCGGTGGTGCTCGTGCTCTACCTGATGGCGAGGTCGGGGGAGCAGCCGTCGGTCATCGGCCTGGATGCAAGCCAGCCGGGCAAGGATCTGCTGCGAGGCGCAGTTCTCGCGGCCGTCATCGGCGGCCTGGGACTCGGCCTGTATGTAGCTGCGTTCCGGCTCGGAATGAGTCTGAACATCGTGCCCGAATCGCTGCCGGCGGTCTGGTGGCGGATCCCGGTACTGCTGCTCAGCGCCGCCCACGACGGGTTGCTGGAAGAGATCCTGGTCATCGGCTACCTGCTCCGGCGGCTGGATCAGCTGGGCTGGGCGCCGTGGAAGGCGATCGCCGCGGCTGCGGTGCTACGCGGCTCCTACCACCTCTACCAGGGCTTCGGTGCCTTCATCGGGAACGCGGTGATGGGCGTCATCTTCGGCATCCTGTACCGCCGGTGGGGCCGGGTGACGCCGCTGATCATCGCGCACACCCTGATCGACGCAGTGACGTTCATCGGTTATGCGTCGCTCGCGCACAAGGTTTCGTGGCTGCCCTGATGCCTGATGCGTGCTAGCGGCCGAGCGACTCGAGCACGACCGCGCCGGGCAGGCTAGCCAGCACAGCGCCAGGCAAGGTCAGCTTCGACCGGCGCACCCCGCTGCCGATGATGACGCGGTCCGTCTTCGCCACCGCCGCGTCGACGAAGACCGGCCAGTCTGCTGGCAGCCCGATCGGCGTGATCCCGCCGTACTCCATGCCGGTCAGCTCGACCGCCTGATCCATCGGCGCGAAGGACGCCTTGCGTACGTCGAGCTCGCGCTTCACCAGGCCGTTGACATCGGCGCGGGTAGTGGCGAGCACCATGCACGCGACCATCCTGGTGTCCCCGCCGCGGCGGCCCGCGATGACGACGCAGTTGGCGGACTCGCTCGGCGCCACCCCGTACCGCTCGCAGAACGCGGCAGTGTCGGCGAGCGCCGGGTCGATCTCCGCCACGCCGATCTCGCCGACGTTGAGCTTGCCGTCCAGGGCGGCAAGTGCGGCGGCCACCGCGTCGCAGAGCAGATCCGGGCGGTCCAGCGCGGGAACGGCGGCCAGGCTGCCGATGTGCATCGTCATCTGGCCGAGTCTAGGGCGAGGGCCGCCTGCCGACGATCACGAGGAGATGCTGGCCAGTTTCGCGCTGCCCTTGCGGACCGTGCTGCCACGCCGGTAATGGATGGTCACCATGGTGCCCGGCATCAGATCGGCAAGGGCGTCCTCGAGCTGTTCCAGGTTGGCGACGGGGCGGGAGTCGAGCTTCACGATGATGTCTCCCTTGCGCACGCCGGCGCCTGCTGCGGTGCTGCCGCCGGCGACCGCGAGCACGGCGACACCGGCCGGCTTGCCGGTGCTGTTTGCGGCCGTCTGTGCTGTGATGCCCAGTGTTCCGGTGCCGGGATTGGTCACCTTCCCGGACTTGATGATCTGGTCGGCGACGTCCCGCACGGTGTCGCTGGGGATTGCGAAGCCGATTCCGGGCGCGACGCCGTTCTCACCCGGTAGCCGGGCGGTGAGCGTCGGTATCCCGATGACCTCGCTGTTGAGAGTGACGAGCGCGCCGCCGCTGTTTCCGGGGTTGATCGCGGCGCTGGTCTGGATGGCAGCGCTAATCAGGGCCTTGCCCCCGCCCGGCTCGCCGGAACCGACGATCCGGCCGGTGGCCGAGATGATGCCCTGGGTAACGCTGTCGGTCAGGCCCAGCGGGTTGCCCATGGCCAGTACGATCTCGCCGATCTGCGCGCTGTTCGAGTTCGCGAACTTAGCCGGCTTCAGGTTGTCGGTGTCGCCTTCCACCCGGATCACCGCGAGGTCGTCCGGGCCGAATTCGCCGATCACCTTCCCGGTCACGGACATGTTGCCGACGGTCTCCTGTACCTTTACGGTTTTCGCGGTGCCGACGACGTGCAAGTTGGTGACGATGTCGCCGTGCCGGTCATAGACAACGCCAGAGCCGGTCGAGTTATCGGTCGCGATCTGCACGACCGACGGCAGCACGGAACGCACCGTTTGCTCGTACTGGGCCTCAAGCCGCGACGCGGGCGCGTTGCTGGCAGCGCTGCTGCTTGAGCAGCCTGCTATGGCGCCAGCCGCGAACGCCGCGGCCGTCGCAGCCGCGACCGCCGGCAGCCCTGAGAATCTGGGCACGCGTGATCTCGGCCACGGACCCACCGAAAGCCCCCCGGTGACGATTCGCCTATGCCCCTATTCTGTCCAGCATGTCGCTGACTGAATCACTAGTTGAGATGGTGGGCGGGACCGGCCTGACCGCCGGGAACGCCACCGCCGCCAGCCTCGGGACGGCGCTGGCGCGCGGCACGATTACGGCCGCCGAGCTGACCGCCTTCTACCTGGCCAGGATCGACCGCCTCAACCCGGCTCTGAACGCGGTGATCCGCACGGACCCGGCCGCCCCGGCGGAAGCGGCAGCCAGTGACGCCCGGCGCCTCGCCGGATCGGCGCGCGGGCCGCTCGACGGCATTCCGGTTCTGATCAAGGACAACGTGTCCGCGGCAGGGCTGCCCGCCACCGCGGGCTCGCCGGCGCTGGCTGGCGCCGAG
>Ga0335074_10011278_pt1 | contig 12494 bp, 8 predicted proteins | sample Lox_Sample_23_FD_206715 | JGI IMG/M metagenome (GOLD analysis project Ga0335074, IMG submission 206715) | Soil microbial communities from Loxahatchee National Wildlife Refuge, Florida, United States - Lox_Sample_2.3 | ecosystem: Environmental > Terrestrial > Soil > Wetlands | place: USA: Florida...
CGGCGCTGGACACCGGCAGCCCGTACGCGCAACTCGGGGCCAGCAGGGCCAAGACGTTCGGGGCGATCACCGAGCCGGTCGTGCTGTTCGTGGTGTTCACGGTCGCCCTGGTGACCGGCACTGACCTGCCGTACGCGCTCGCGGCGACCGTGCGGTCGTCGGCCGGGCAGATCATCCGGCCGGCGCACCTGCTGGCAGCCGCGGCGCTGTTCATGGTGATCCTGTACGAGACCGGCAGGATCCCGGTTGAGACGCACACCGGCACCAACGAGTTCGGCATGATCGAGGAAGCCAGGCCGTTCGAGCATTCCGGGCCGTACTTCGCCCTGCTGAAGTGGGGCTCGGCCATGAAGCAGCTCATCCTCTACACGATCCTGCTGAACGTCTTCGTCGCCCCCTGGGGCCTCGCCTCGACCCAGGGGCTGGTGCCGGTGCTGCTGGCGATCGCCGCGCTGGCCGGCAAGGCGGCGCTGCTCGGCCTCGTCGTATCGGTGATCGACAACTCGTTTGCCAAGCTGCGGCTGTTCAAGATCACTGAATTCGCCGCAGCCGCATTCCTGCTCGCAGTGCTCGGCGTTTTCACTCTGTACCTGGGCGGTGGCTGATGCTTGCGGCTACCGTCGCCGCGCCCAGCGCGCTCGCGGGCGGCGCGAATGTTATCGCGCTCGGTGTGCTGCTGGCCGAGTTCGGCATGTTCCGGCAGGCACTGCTGCGCGATCAGGTCCGGTTGTACGCGGCTCAGTCCGTGTTGCTTGCTGCGCTGGCAATCGTTGTCGCGGCCACCCGCCATCTGCCTGAGCTGTACGTGCTCGCCGGGCTGTCGTTCGCGCTGAAGGCCGTCATCGTGCCGGTGGTGGTCCGGCGCCTGCTGCGCGGGATCGGCGCCGACGGCGGGGATCCACGCTGGAGCGATATTGCCGGGAGTCACACACTCGGGATCGCCAGCACGGTGCTGATCGCCATCGTGGTCGCCGCATTCGGCTTCTTCACCGTCGCAGCGCTCGGGATCAGCAGTCCGGTGCTGCCGGTCACGGCGCTGTCGATCTCGATCGCGGTGATCCTCGTCGCATTCGTGCTGATGATCGTCCGCCAGGACGTGGTATCGCAGGCGATCGGCTTCCTGTCACTGGAGAACGGCGTCTCGCTGACCGCGCTGGTGGTTGCCGCCGGGCTGCCGCTGATCCTGGAGATCGCGTTCCTGTTCGACCTGCTGGTCGTTGCGGTCGTGTTCGGTCTGCTGATCCGGGTGCATCACGGGCGCGCCGAGTCCATGTCCACCGCCGATCTGACCAGCCTGCGGGGATAGCAGTGCACATCATCCTGCTGCTGCTGCTCACGCTGCCGGCCGGCGCGGCGCTGATCTGCCTGCGCGCACCGCTTCCCGCGGCGCGCACGGTCACGGCCCTCAGCGGAGCGGCGAGTTTCGGCCTGGTGATCGCGCTGGTCCCCGCCGCAGCCCACGGCGATATCAGCTACCTGCGGCTGCTCCGGGTGGACGCGCTCAGTGCCGTGTTCATGCTGGCGACCGGCTTTCTCTATGGCGCTGTGGCGGTGTACTCGGTCGGCTACCTATCCGGCGGGCACGACCACCTGCCGCAGGCCCGGTACGCCCGGCGATTCTGGGTCGGGCTGAACCTGTTCGCCTGGGCGATGCTAGCCGCGCCGATGATGAGCAACCTGGCGCTGCTGTGGGTGGCGATCGAGGTGACCACGGTGATCTCGGCACTACTGGTCGCGATCGAGGACACCGACGGTGCCGCGGAGGCAGCGTGGAAGTACGTCCTGCTGGCCTCCACCGGCCTCGCCCTCGCGCTGCTGGCGACGATCTTCGCTTACTATGCGGGCGCGCACGTGCTCGGCCAGCACTACGACCTCGGGTTCACCCAACTGCTGGCCGCTGGACCGCGGCTGCCGCACACCGCCGTCCGGCTGGCGTTCGTGCTCGCGGTTCTTGGCTACGGCACGAAGACCGGGCTCGTGCCGGTCCATACCTGGCTGCCGGACGCGCACTCGGAGGCGCCGACGCCGGTGTCCGCGCTGCTGTCCGGCTCCCTGCTCGCGGTGAGCTTCTACGCCATCCTTCGCTTCTTTCAGGTCGCCAGCGCCGCGCTCGGGCCGCGCTTCCCGCGCGACGTGCTGCTGGTTTTCGGGGTCGCGTCGCTGCTGCTGGCGATGCTCTACCTGTTCGGCCAGCGGGACATCAAGCGACTCCTGGCCTACTCGAGCGTGGAGCACATGGGCATCCTCGCGATTGGCGTGAGCTTCGGCGCACCAGCGGCCCTGGCCGGAGTGCTGTTGCACGTCCTCGGGCACGCCGCCGCGAAGGGCAACGCGTTCATGGGCGCGGGCGTGCTCGTCCGCAAGCTCGGCAGCAAGCGGATCATGTCGATGCGGGGCGGCCTGGATCTGCTGCCGTGGAGCGGGCCGCTGTTCCTGCTCGCGCTGTTCGCGCTTGGCGCAATGCCGCCGTTCGGCCTGTTCCGCAGCGAGTTCGAGATCGTGACGGGCGGGCTGAGCTCCGGCAGCTACGCGGCGGCCGCGATCCTCATCGTCGGCGTAACTGTGGCGTTCTTCGGCCTGGCGAGCTCGCTCACCAGGGTGCTCCTGCTGCCAGCGCCGGTGGCGCCGGGGACGCGGGTGGTCCGGGGCGAGCCGAGCGCCTGGATGGTAGTGCCGGTCGCGGCGGGCGCACTGGCGCTGCTGCTGCTCGGCGTGCACCCGCCGGCTGAGCTCACGGACTTGTTCGGCCGCGCTGTCACCCTGCTGGGCGGGAGGACGTCGTGACCGCCACGGCAGGGCTCGGCAGCACGTCGGCCGATAACCTCACGGTCAGCTGGGAGCGGGTGGCGGCGGAGGTGGCGGCAGGCGGCAGGCTCGCTGACCTGTTCGCGACCGCGCGAGGTGACCGCATCCTGATCACCGCTCAGGTCGCCGCGCGCGGCGGCATGATGACGATCGACGTGCTGCTGCCGCCCGGCCAGCACAGCTATCCGGCGCTGACCCCGCTGGTGCGGGCCGCCTTCTGGTACGAGCGGGAGATCCACGACCTGTTCGGCATCGTGCCGGCCGGACATCCGCGGCTTGAACCGCTGGTCCTGCCGGCCAGCGGCGGTGAGCTGCCGCGACCGGGTGACCCGCGGCAGCCTGCCGCGATCTGGCCTGATCCGGCTGCGCTGCCGTTGCACGTGATCGGCCCCGGCATGTTCACCATTCCGCATGGCCCGGTCCGCTCAGGCGTCGTCGAGTCGATCGAGTACCTGGTGGAGACGCCGGGCGAGGACATCCCGCACCTGAACATGCGGCCGTTCTACAAGCACCGCGGCATCGAGAAGAGATTCGAGAGGATGCATCCGGGCGACGGTGTGCTGCTCGCCGAGCGCACCGAGGGCATCGCGTCGGTCGCGCACGCGATCGCGTACTGCCAGGCGCTGGAGGCCATCGCCGGCACGGACGTGCCGTGGCCTGCGGCTCTGGTCCGTGTGCTGCACGCCGAGCTGGAGCGGCTGGCCTGCCACCTGGACGTCATCGTCCGGCTGGCCGACGGAGCCGGCCTGGCCGTGGCCACCGCCCGGTTCGGCTGGCACAAGGAACGCGTGCTGCGGCTCACTGGCCAGCTATGCGGCAGCCGGTTCGGCCGCGGTGTGGTGGTGCCGGGCGGGGTCACGTTTCCGCCGCTGCTGGCGCCGGCCCGGATACTGGCCGCCGTCAGCGAGCTTGACCGTCAGCTGAGCCCTGACATCCGGCTCCTTCTGGGCAGCGCGTCGTTCCTGGACCGGCTGCGCCGGACGGGCCCGCTGCCAGCGGACCGCGCGGCCGAGCACGGCGCGCTCGGCCCGGTCGGCCGGGCCTCAGCGAGTACCGACGACGCCAGGGTGGCGCGCGCGTACGGCGCCTACAGCTCACTTGGCCTGACCGTCAGCTCGCGCCGGGACGGCGACGCGCTGGCCCGGCTCGAGGTCAGGGTCGACGAGATCGAGTCGACCGTGCATCTGCTCCGGCAGGTCGCCGACGAACTCGGCGAGGCTGAGCCAGGGCAGCTGCGCGCGGACTGCCCGGCTGCAGATGGCCGCGCCCTGGCCTGGGCGGAGGCGCCGCAGGGTGAGGTGCTCTACGACGTGTGCATCAACGAAGGCCGGATCACCCGCTGCCGCAGCCGGTCGGCCTCATTCCACAACCTGGTGCTGATGCACGAGGTGTTCGCCGGTGACATCCTCACCGACTTCCCGTTCATCGAGGCGAGCTTCGGGCTGTCGGTCGCCGGGGTAGCCGGGTAGCAGGCGGGAGGCGGGATAGCGATGTGGGCGCTGCGCGGGCTGCGTCATGGTGTGCTGACGACGCGCTGGCCGGCCCGGCCGGATGAGTACGCGGCCGCGACGCGCGGGCCGGCCACCGTGTTTGCCCCGAGCGCGGACGGGGCCGACCTCGCGAGGCTCTGCCCGGTGGGGGCCATCAGCCCTGATCCGCTGCGCATCGACAAGGGCGCGTGCATCCTGTGCGGCCGGTGTGTCGCGGCTCGCCCTGATGTCGTGGGCTGGTCGGCCGGCCCCGCGCAGGCGGCGATCACCAGGACCGGCCTCGTGGTGCCTGCGCAGGAGACCGAGCAGTCCCTGGCTGCCGTGAGCGCGGGTCTGCGGGCCCGGACCACGGCGCTGCGGCGGTCGGTCCACCTGCGCCACGTCGACGCCGGCTCCGACGGCAGCGAGGAATGGGAGATCCTGGCGCTGCTGAACCCGGTCTACGACATCCACCGGCTCGGCCTGTTCTTCACCGCAAGCCCGCGGCACGCCGACGTCCTGCTGGTCACCGGGGCTGGCGGGCACGGCATGGCCGGGCCGCTGCGCGAGACCTATGACGCCATGCCGCACCCGAAGGTCGTCATCGCGGTCGGAACTGACGCGGTCGGCGGCGGCATCGTCAGCCCGTCGTACGCCACGAGCGGCGGCGTCGGCGACATCGTTCCGGTCGACGTGTGGCTGCCTGGCTCGCCGCCGAGCCCGTTCGCCATCCTGTCCGCGCTGCTGCTGGCGCTCGGCCGGCTGCCGGACGCACTGCCCAGTCCAGTGTCCGGGGAGCAGCGGTGAGCGGGTACGGCGCGGTGCTCGCAGTCGGCCTGATCCTGCTCGCTGTGGCTGCGGCCGCCGACCTGCTGGCTGGCGTGCGCCGCCCGGCCTGGCGGCCGGTACCTTACCTGATCGGCACCGCAGGGTCGGCGTGCCTTCTGACGGCCGGAGCGGCGGCGCTCGCGGGACGATCGGTGGCACTGCGGTCGGCCGGGCTGCTCGGCGCTGTAGCCATCACCACGGGTGCGAGCGGCACAGGCGGCCGGGGCGTGACGCCGGCGGCCGGTGCGAACGGCCACGTTTCCCTCTTCGCGGATCTCGCCGGCCTTGGCGCTGACCGGCTGTCGGGTCTTTTCCTCGTCGTCGCTTTTGCGGCGGCGGTCGCGGTGTCGCTCGCGTTCGCCTCCTGGGCTGCGGGCACAGGGCGTGCAGGGGACACCGCGGGCCCGGCCCGGCGGGGCCTCGGCGCCGGCTACGCGCTTGCGCTCGGCTCGGTAGCGGTCGTCCTGACGGCGCAGGACGCGTTCACGTTCCTGTTCGGCTGGGAGTCGCTGACGCTGGCGTTCTGGCTGCTTGCCGGGTTCCGCCGGCACGCGCCCGGGCGCCCGCTGGCCGCGCTCATCACGCTCGCGTTCGGCCGGGTCAGCGGGGCGTGCCTGCTCGCCGGGCTGGTGCTGCTCGCGACCAGGTCAGGATCACTGGCCCTGGCCGACCTGGCGCACGTGGCACCAGGGCCGCTGCGGGCCACGGCGGTCGTGCTGCTGCTGGCCGGCTTCGCGGTCAAGGTCGGCATGGTGCCGTTCCAGGTCTGGCTGCCCCGCGGCTATGCGGCAGCGCCAGGGCCAGCCAGGGCCATCATGGCCGGGGTCGCGGTGAACGTCGGCTTCTACGGGCTCTGGCGAACGCTGGCGCTGCTCGGCCCGCCCCCGGCTGTGGTGACCGACATCCTGCTGATCCTCGCCAGCGCGACAGCGGTGCTCGGCATCGCGCACGCAGCGGTGCAGGGCAGCCTGCAGCGGGTCATTGCGTATTCCAGCGTCGAGAACACCGGGCTGATCCTCGCGGGGTTCGGTGTGGCGCTGATCGGCGCGGCCCGCGGCAGCCACAGCCTTGTGGCGGTCGGGCTGCTGGCCGCAACGCTTCAGGTCATAGCTCACACCGCGGCTAAATCGCTGCTGTTCTGCTCGAGCGCCGGCATCGAGGCAGCCGCGCACAGCGACGACCTGGACAGCCTGCGCGGCTCGGCGCGGCTGGCGCCATGGAGCGGAACCGGGCTCGCGGTCGGCAGCCTGACCCTGGCCGGGCTGCCCCCGACGGCGGGCTTCGTGTCGGAGTGGTTCCTCCTCGAGGCGCTGATGCAGCAGTTCCGGGTGCCCGGTCTGGGCGACCGGCTTGTCCTCGCGATTACCGGCGCCGCGGTCGCGCTGACGGCCGGTTTTGCGGGCGTGACGTTCGTGCGGCTGATCGGGCTGGTCGTGCTCGGCCGTCCGCTTCGCGAGGGCCGGGCCTCGGGCGCCGACGCGGGACTGGGCGGACGGCTCTGCATCGCGGTGCTCGGCGTGGCATGTCTCGCGCTGGCCGCGCTCGCGCCGCTGGAGATCCGGCTGATCGGAGCCGGGCTGGCGCCGGTGCTGCCGGCCGGGGCCGTGACAGCCGCGCTCAGGTCGCCGTGGGTGCTGCAGCCGGTGTTCGCCGGGTTCTCGATCCTGTCCCCGTCATGGCTCTGGATCGTCATGCCCGCGCTGCTCGTCGTCGTCGGTGCCGGTGCCTGGCTGCTATCCGGCAGGCGGCTGCTGCAAGTCCGCCGGGTGCCCGCGTGGCGGTCCGCGACCGCGGGGGTGACGGGTCACGACAGCTACACGGCTTTCGGCTTCGCCAACCCGACGCGGCGAGTGCTCGCCGCCGTCCTGCACACTCAGGCTGAGGTCACGAGGCTGGAGGCCGAGGAGCCGGATATTGACGGCGATTCCGGCCGAGACGCCGCACCGCACGTCGAGTACAGCTCCGACGTTGTGGAGGTCGTCGACGAGTACCTGTACCGGCCGTTCCGCATGCCGTTCCGGATGCTGGTTCAGTTCGCGCAGCGGCTGCAGTCCGGGCGACTGGGCGCGTATCTGGCCTACATGCTGGTTGCGCTGCTCGCGGTCCTCGCCGTTGTGACGGGACTGCACTAGATAAATCGCTGCGATACGCTGCCGGCACCGGATGAGGCACCCGGCAGGGTCCGCCTTGAACCGCCGCGACGGCTGATGGCCTCTGCGCATGTCAACTCATGACGCGGAGGTCTGCAGGCGAGAGTACTGGCCGGCAGTCCGCGGCAGCGACTCGGCAGCTTCCTGCCGGTGGATGCCCGCCGGGCGCTGGCCGAGCCGTCCTGCCCCGTCTGCCGGGCCGGCCAGCAGACCTCATGACTGACGGGGCCGGCCCTGAGCAGCATGACCGCCAGCACGGTCAGCAGGACGGTCAGCAGGATGGTCAGCGGGGAAGGTTCGCGCGGCGCGCGTCGCCGGCGCTGACGTTCGTGGTGATGGTGGGCGTCATGAGCTTCTTCGCCGACTTCACCTACGAGGGCTCTCGCTCGGTCATCGGACCCTACCTCGGCACGCTGGGTGCCGGGGCGCTGGCCATCAGCGTGATCAGCGGACTCGGCGAGTTCCTTGGCTACGGGCTGCGGCTCTTCTCCGGCCGGGCTGCGGACCGGACCGGTCGGTACTGGCCGATTACGATCAGCGGTTACGTCGTGCAGATGGCCGCCGTGCCGTTGCTCGCGCTGGCGGGCAACTGGGAAGTGGCCGCGCTGCTAATCATCGCCGAGCGGGTTGGCAAGGCGACCCGCAGCCCGCCCAGGGACGCGATGCTGTCGCACGCCGCTAAGGAGATTGGCTACGGCTGGGGCTTCGCCGTGCACGAGGCACTCGATCAGTTCGGCGCGACGTTCGGCCCGCTTCTCGTCGCGCTCGTGCTGGCGGTCAGCAATCACGACTGCAGCTTGCGTTTGCCGCGCTGGCTGCACCTGCGGTCGTGACCGTCGCGCTCGTGCTGGTCGCCCGCCGGTTCTTCCCCCGGCCGCAGGAGCTGTCAGCCGGACCGGCCGAGGTCAGCACGTCCGGTCTTCCGCGAGTGTTCTGGATCTACCTGACCGCCGCGGCCTTCGCCGCTGCCGGGTTCGCTGATTTCTCGCTGATCTCTTTTCACTTCGCCCAGGCGCATACGGTCTCCGCGCCGCTGGTGCCGGTCTTCTATGTGGTGGCGATGGCGGTGAGCGGGACCGGTTCGCTGATCTTCGGCAAGCTCTACGACCGGGCCGAGATCGGCGTGCTGATCCCGCTGACGGCGGGCGCGGCAGTTTGCGCGCCGCTCGTGTTCCTCGGCGGCATGTGGCCCGCGCTCGGCGGCATGGCGCTCTGGGGGATCGGCATGGGAGTGCAGGAGTCGATCGTGCCGGCCGCCGTTGCGCCATTGGTCGCTCCCGACCGGCGGGCGTCTGCCTATGGGCTGTTCACCGGGATCTACGGCACCGGCTGGCTGCTCGGCAGCGTAGCGATCGAGGCGCTGTTCTCAGTGTCGCTCGGCGCGGTGACGGTGTTCGCGGTCGCCTGCCAGGTCGCCGCACTGCCGTTCCTGTTCGCCGCCCGCCGGCGTATGCCAGCCGGGCTCTTCCGAGCGCCAGCGCTAGCCGTCGCTGATGAGGTGCGCGCAGACACCGAACAGGCGGAGATCGGCGGAGACCTCAGCCTGACGAGTGAAGGCCGTGACGTCACCGGTCGCGAGCGACCTCCAGCACAGTGCGTCGGCCAGCGCGATGGCAGTCGCGGCAGACTGCGCTAGGCCCGTCGCTGGCCCGGTCTCGACCTCGTGGCGCAGGCAGGCAACGTCTGACGCAGCGTCGCTGGCCGCGACCGCCTGCAGCTGCTCCAGTCGCACCGACAGCTCACCGATCAGGTACTGCTGGGTCATGCGGTCTGGCCTCGCGCGTCGGCGCCCGCCTGGTGGTCCAGGCGGCCGCGGCTTTCAGGCCCCGACAAGTTAGCCAGGTAGGGCGTGTAGAGCCGGCCCCGCCGCTCCAGGCCGGGCTCGCGCCCGCTGGGACGCTCGGCAGGGAGGGCGGCGGTGGCGGCGAACACCATGTCCACGGTGCGCGTGCCACCATGCAGCACCCAGTTGTCGCCTCGTCCGCGAGTGCGGTGCAGCAAAATGCGGTGCAGCAAGAGGACAGCTCGCTGACGGGTGACGACGGCGGAGCAGCGCAGCTGTATTCCATCCGGCATGCTCATGCCCTGCTCTCTACCCCGGTTCGGCTCACTCCCAGCTCGGCCAGGCCGCACTCGGCCAGGCCCAGCCAGCCGGCCCGCGAGTAGCCATCCGGCGACCACGTCGGTCGGCCAGTGCACGCCCAGAATGATCCGGCTTGTCCCCATCGCTGCTGACCCGACAAGCACAGATTGTGCCGCCACGCGCGCGCGACAGAACTCTCCTGCCACTGATGCCATGGCCCTGGCTCTCCTGTCAGTGACGCAGGACCCATTGGCCACCAGGCGTTGCAGCCCGCGCCGAGCACGAGCGCCGGTGGGATCCACCACCGAGTGGGCGCACCACTAGGCTCAGAATAAACCGCGTCAGCACCACAGGTCACGTCCTGCCGCCCTGAACCGGCACTGCCGGCTCGTGGCAGGCTGGGTGGATGGCAGCTCGGCGGGCGAGGACGCTGATCCTGCTCCGGCACGCCAAGTCGGCGTGGCCGGAGGGCGTGCCAGATCACGACCGGCCGCTCGGTCCCCGCGGGCGCCGCGACGCGCCAGTGGCCGGGCAGTGGATGCGCCTGTCCGGCTATGTGCCTGATCACGTGCTGTGCTCGACGGCCCTTCGCGCCCGCGAGACGTGGCAGCTTGCGGAACCGGAACTAGGTACCCAGCCACCAGTCAGTTTCGAGCGGGAGGCATACGAGGCGTCAGCGGCAGAGCTGCTCGACCTCATCCGGCGGCTGCCGGCAGCCGCCAGGACCGTCGCGGTCGTCGGCCATGATCCTGCACTGCCAGAAGTAGCGCTCGCGCTGGCTGCCGATCAGAAGCCGTCGCACAGTGCGGCGCCAGCCGACGCCCTGGATCGTCTGCGCGAGAAGTTCCCCACTGCGGCGATCGCGGTGCTGGAACTGGGCGGTCCATGGTCCTTGCTTCGCCCCGGCTCCGCCCGGCTTGCCGCTTTCGTTACCCCTCGTGACATGGGGCGGCGATACTCTGGCAAGGCCGGATGAGGCTCCCGGATGGGTTCTCCCTGAACCGCCGCAATGGCTGATGGCCTCTGCCCATGACGACTCGCTGGGCGGAGGTCGAGCCCTATGGCCACACTGGCCGACCTGCAGCGCAGGCGCCTCGAGCTGGCGGACACACTCCGGGCCGTCCTGCCGGTGGCGCGCCGTTACCGGGATGAGCAGCGTGAGCAGGAGATTAGGGAGCTGCTGGCGCGGCTGGCGGCGGGACGGTTTCAGCTTGCTGTTGTCGGCCAGTTCAGCCGTGGCAAAACCACGCTCATGAACGCCCTGCTCGGCGACGCCTACCTGCCAACCGGCGCACTGCCCACGACCTCGGTCATTACGACCGTCCGCTACGGACCACGCGCCCGTGCCCTGGTGCGCGGCCGCGCCACAGACCTGCCGATCGAGGTTCCTGTCGCCGAGATTGCCCGGTACGTCACGCAGGCGGGCACGGACCGCGGCCGGATGCAGGTCGCCGCCGTTGACGTGGAACTCCCCGCTGAACTGCTGCGCCTCGGTTTCGAGTTCGTCGATACTCCGGGAATCGGGTCGGCGATCGCCGCCAACACGGCGGCAACCCTGCACTACCTGCCGCAGGCCGACGCGGTCGTATTCGTCACCGGATACGACTCGGCAATCACCGCGTCGGAGGCGGATCTCCTCGCCCGCACGGCTGGTCAGGTGGGCAAGCTGTTCCTGGTTATCAACAAGCGTGACCTCGTCAGCGACGAAGTCGCTGCGGGGGTGACCAGCTACGTGCGGCGCTGGGCGCGCGAGCACCTGGGCGCCGACGAGTCGCAGGTCTTCGGCATGTCGGCTCTCGGTGCCCTGGAGGCTGCCATTGGTGCAGACAGCCAGTGGCAGGCGAAGAGCGACATTGAGCAGTTCCGGTCCGCGCTGACCGACTTCCTGACGACCGGGCAGGGCGAAGCCTCGCTGCGGGCGGTCGCCGGAGCCGCAATCGACCTGGTGAGACACCAGCAGCGCGACCTGAGCGCCGAGCCGGCGGCGTGTGACGCCGGCCTGGAGCGCGAGGATGTGCTGGCAGAGTTCGACCGCCGCATGGCGGACTTGGACGCCCGGCTATCGACAAAGGCTCGCATGCTCGCAGCCAAGGTCGGGGCCAGGGTCCCCGCCTTGCTTGACGGCCTGCGGCCGCAGTGGCTGCCGGACCTGCGAGCTGCGCTCGGCGCGGCAACCGTGCTCGGACCGGGGAAAGCAGACGAGGCACTGGAGGCGGCGCTCAGCGCCCTGGCCGGAAGCGGCCGGGATGCCGCGGCTGCGTGGCTGGAGCGGCAGACAGGCGAGGTGCGTGACGCCCTCATCGACGCGGCGGCCAGCGAGATCGGACCCCTGGTCGAGCTCTCCCGGTCGGTCCGCGCCGAAGGGGCCGCGATCGCCGGGCTCTCCGCGGCGGACGGCGCGCAGGGCTGGAGCGGCGAGGATCTGCCCGACCTGCTGATCCCGGCTGTGGAGTGGATCATCCCGCCGCGACGGCAGGCTGGTCACCGGCCCCGCCGTCGCCAGCTCACCCGTGAGCAGGCCGACACAGAGCTCGCGGACTCCGTGACCGGATCAGTGACCAGTTTCGCTGAGCGGGCATGCGTGGCGTTCGGCGAGGCGGCCGCCCGCTGGGCCGCCCGGGTCGGCGACGATGCGGCACGGCACGCGCGGCAGGAGGCCGACCGGTTCCGCCGTTATCTTGCGGCGCCTCCGCGCCCGGAGGATGTTGCGATGCTTGCCGGCCTAGCTGGTCGGCTGGCCGGATACCTGGAGCCCGGCACCGCGGGCGGCGCCGGCAGCTTTCGCGAGCCCGCCACCAGCCAGGGTATGGCGGTCGCTGCGCCGGCCAGCCACGACCGGCGGTGCGCAATCTGCGGCCTGCTGGAATCGGGGCTCACCCGGTACCTGGTCCACCGACAGTTCGAACTCGCCACCAGCGAGGAAGAACAGGCCCGGCACGCTGACGCGGGCGGCTTCTGTCCCCTGCACACCTGGCAGTATGCGCAGCTCGCCTCGGCGGTCGGTATCTCGGCGGGGAACGCACAGCTTGCCGAGGTGGTTGCCAGGGCACTCCGCCAGATCGGCGGCAAATACAGCGCTTCCGGTGAGCTCGCCGGTGCTGTGGAACGACTGCATGGAGCGGGTTCCTGTGCGGCCTGCGCGGAGGTAGCCGCTATGGA
>Ga0335074_10011279_pt1 | contig 12494 bp, 12 predicted proteins | sample Lox_Sample_23_FD_206715 | JGI IMG/M metagenome (GOLD analysis project Ga0335074, IMG submission 206715) | Soil microbial communities from Loxahatchee National Wildlife Refuge, Florida, United States - Lox_Sample_2.3 | ecosystem: Environmental > Terrestrial > Soil > Wetlands | place: USA...
AGGCGCGAGAGCGAGAGACCGCGACGGCAGAGGTGCTGCGCGTCATCAGTTCCTCGCCGGGCGATTTGCAGCCGGTGTTCGACGCGATCCTGGAGAAGGCGCATTCTTTGTGCGGCGCCGCTCAGGGAACCATGTTCCTTTGCGACGGCGACTATTTCCGTGCCGTGGCACAGCGGGGCATGCCGGATGCCCTCGCCGAGCGATTCCGGCAAGGCGTTCACGGCAGGGGGGTGCCTGTTACCAGCCCGCTCATTGCCGGCGAGCCTTTCGTTCATATCGCCGATTTGGCCAAGGTCGACAACCCAGTGACTCGCGCGGCAGCACAACTGGCCGGCACGCGCACTCTGCTTTCCGTGCCGCTGCCAAAGGAAGATGCGCTGCTCGGCATGATCGTCGCTGCACGCCGCGAGGTTCGCCCGTTTTCTGCCAATGAGATCGCCTTGCTGCAGAACTTCGCCGCCCAGGCGGTCATCGCCATCGAGAACACGCGGCTGCTTAATGACCTGCGTCAGCGCACCACTGATCTTGCGGAAGCGTTGGAGCAGCAGACGGCGACCTCCGAAGTGCTGGAGGTAATCTCAAGCTCACCGAGTACGCTTGAGCCAGTCTTTACCACCATGCTTGAGAAGGCTGTTCGTGTCTGCGATGCAAAACTCGGCGGCCTCTATCTCTACCGGGACGGTAGACTTCGCACGGTCGCAGCTCACGACGAGCCGGAGTTTTTTGAGGCGCGTCGAAACGTAGATTGGGTGGCTCCGCCGGGGGGCGTAATTGATGAAGCGATCAGAAGAAAGCAAGCGGTTCAAGTGGCCGATATGGCGAAGACGAGACCTTACATCGAGCGTCATCCCACCACGGTCGAAGCCGTCGAACTCGGGGGCATTCGGACGGCCATGGTAGTGCCGATGCTCAAGGAGGATGAGCTTGTTGGAGTTATTGCCATCCACCGTCGAGAAGTACTCCCCTTCACAGATAGGCAGATCGAGTTGGTGAAAAACTTCGCTGCTCAAGCAGTCATCGCCATTGAAAACACGCGGCTGCTCAACGAACTAAGACGCTCGTTGGAACGGCAGACCGCTACAGCAGACATCCTGCGCGTTATCAGTCAATCGCCGACCGATGCCAGGCCCGTGTTTGACAGTATCGTCGCCACCGCCGTGCGTCTGCTCGGAAGCGACCAAGTAGCCGTGATGCTTCGCGACGGGGACGTTTTTTCGGCCGTGGCCGCAGCCACGCCGGAAGGTCCGGTCGCTGACGCTCACCTCGCGAAAAATGTGCCGATCAATGCCAGCGCGAACTTTCCCTCGCGCGCGATCCTCGACAGACAATTGCTGCATCTGCCGGATTGGTCGCTGATCGACCTGCCGGAATTTGAACTGAACCGCCAAAGGAGGTTCGGCATAAAGGCGGCGCTATACTTGCCGCTGCTTCGTGATGGAGAGTGCATCGGGCTGCTTACGCTGGCGGGAAAACGGTCCAATATGTTCGGGCCTGCTGAGATCGCACAGGCTGAATCCTTCCGCGACCAGGCGCTGATCGCTATCGAAAACACGCGATTATTCACCGAATTGCGCGAGAGAACCGACCAACTACAGGTGCAATCACAAGAAACCGCGAGGCTCAACCAGGAACTCGAACAACGCGTCGCCGACCAAGTGGGCGAAATCGAGCGTATGGGCAGACTGCGGCGCTTCCTGCCTCCACAGGTGGCTGATCTGATCGTCGCGTCAGGAAGCGAGAAGCAACTCGAAAGTCATCGCCGCGAGATTACCGCGCTGTTCTGCGACCTACGCGGCTTCACCGGCTTCTCCGAGAGTGCGGACCCTGAAGATGTTATGGCGCTGTTGCGCGACTATCATGCGGCCATCGGTGAAATCATCATCAAGTACAGCGGCACACTCGAACGCTACGCGGGTGATGGAGTGATGGTCGTCTTTAACGATCCGGTGCCGGTCGAGAACCCTGCTCTCCAAGCAGTCTTGATGGCGCTGGAAATGCGCGGAGCCATCGGAGCGTTGACGGATAGGTGGCGCAGACTCGGCCACGACATTGGCTTCGGCATCGGTATAGCGCACGGCTTTGCCACGCTTGGTACCATCGGCTTCGAGGGGCGCTTCGACTACGCTGCTATCGGCACGGTGTCCAACGTCGCCTCTCGGCTTTGCGACGAAGCCAAGCCCGGCCAAATTCTAATCAGTCCTCGCGTGCTGATGGCTGTCGAGAATGCCGTGAAGGTTGAGCCGGTTGGTGAGTTCGAGCTAAAGGGGATCAGGCGGCCTTTGGCGGCGTACAATGTGCTCGCAACCAACCGCGAAAATTGAGGCCCGGTCGGATGAACGATGTCGCTGATTGGCCCTTCACGACATATCGTGGCTTCCAACGATTTGGCCGCTAACGGGGCGTCGCAGACGTCGCCGGAGTTGCCGCTGGCCTCGCCCCCGAAAATGACCCGTTTCTGCCGTCAGACCGTCGGTGGCGAACCATAACAGGCAATCACACGCCGACCCTTGCCATTATCATCTAGTTCTACGGTGTCTGAAACCAGCGCACCGCTTTCGCGACGGTAAACAACGCACATTGAATTGACGCTCAACAGGACATCGACAAGCTCAAAACGTAAATTGGGGGCCTTCACGCCGATTGCAAAGTTCTCGCGTACCTTCGCTTTCCCACGCAGCCACCCATCGGCAATTCCCCACCTCTTGACAATCGTCGGAGATGAAAATTCAACGTCCTCTGAATAGTGGTCCATGATCGCATCAAGATCACGGCGGTTCCAAGCGTCGCACCAATCTTGCGCTGCCTTCCAAGCTTCATCGATCAACATGGCACCTCGCGTCGTGTCGAAAATCACGTCGACTGTATAGCCTGCTTGCCAAGGAGCGTTCCAGCTTCCGTTGCTGGCCCGGTCTACACCGGTTCCAATTGTCGCGCCTCGCGCAGATAGCCAAGGACCATCGCGCGCATGTGAGCACGTAGCGCTTCTACGTCGAGAGATTGAGTCTGGTCGGCGATCGCCGTTTGCAGGAGTGAGCTGCAAGCCATCACGATGAGCAGCGCGAGCAAATGTTCGTCGTGAAATGTTGCGTTGGAGCAGCTTTGCAGGTTTCTGGCCACAAAACCGGCGGCTCTCGCCGCCGCTGTCCTTACGAGCTTCGCATCGCCGAATTCCGCAAGCGGCTCATGCATCGCGCGCGAGACCTTAATACGCATCCACTTCGCCGCAATGAACGCGTCCACGAGCCCTGTTGCTAGTTCGTCGAGCGGCCGTCCGTCGAGGTCCTGACAACCGCGCTCAATCGAGCAAACGAGATCGTCTAGGTAGCGCTCGATCACAGACATGATCAAAGCCTGCCGGTTGGGAAAATACTGGTAGAGCGTGCCGACCGATACGCCGGCCCGCTCCGCAACTCTTGTTGTCGTCAACTTTCGATAACCCACTGCAAGCAAAACCTGAATGCTGGCCTCGAACAGCGCTGCGACGGTGGCCTCGGAACGTGCCTGAACCGGCCGTTTTCTGGGCCTCAATAAACCTAGCGGCCTTGAAACCACGAAAGCGAATTCCTCAAATCCGAAGAAAGCTTCATATTAGCGGGCGAGTAGGCGATAGCAAGAACGGATTAGGAAAGAGCGAAATGCAGAGCAGCAGCATCGACAGTTGGGCGATAGTGACCGGCGGAACCGGGGGGATCGGCAAGGCCCTGATCGCGCGCTTTGCAATCAGAGGGCACAACGTCATTGCGACGTCACGCGAACCAGATCGCATACCTATCGCTCGTGGGCCCGCTCGCGTCGTAGGCGTTCATTTGGACATGGAGCGCCCGGAGACGATAGGGGCGGCAGCTCGCGAAGCGGCGCGAGTTGTTGGAGATGGCAAGCTTGCCGCGTTGGTCAATATGGCTGGCGTCATTGTCGAGGGGCCGCTTGAGACAATCCCGCCGGCAGAATTACGGCGCCAACTTGAGATCAACGTTGTGGGCCCGTTCGCCCTCACTCAGGCGCTGTTGCCGCTGCTAAAGCGAGCGCGCGGCAGAGTGGTGAACATCGGAGCTATCTCGGCGCACCTCACAGTCCCATTCTACGGGCCCATCGCAGCGTCAAAGTCCGCGCTCGCCTCACTCAACGATGCCATGCGTTTGGAATTCGCGCAGTATGGCGTGGACGTGATCCTGATCGAGCCGGGAGCAATGAGGACCGAAATCTTCTCAACATCTCGGGCAACGCGCGACGCCAATTTGCGCGCCTTCCCGGAGCAGGAGCGCCGCTACCGTCCTGCTCTTACCGAAATGGATCGCGCCTTCGAGAACGCCGGGGCGGATGATCCGGAAGTCGTTGTCGATGCCGTGATCAAGGCCGTTTCCGCAAAACGCCCAAAGCCAAGAGTGGTCGTAGGCAAAGGAACCAGCTCATTGCTGATGCTGTCGTATCTTCCGATCCGCACACGGGATAAGTTGGTGAAGAACGCCCTTGGTCTAACCAACGCGCTTAAATCGGCAACCTGAAGGCTATTTAAGTCGCGGTTGGTCGGGACAAGGCTTAAGAGGACTTGTTGTCATTTATGTCAGTTGTTGGCCCCTTCACAACATATCGTGGCTTCCAACGATTTGGTCGCTAACGGGGCGTCGCAGACGTCGCCGGAGTTGCCGCTGGCCTCGCCCCCGAAAATGACCCAAGGCGGACATTCGTGACTCCGAAGTTCCGCCCGGAAGCTTTACCAAAAGTATCAGCGACCACCCTCTGGATTGTGACAGTTCGGGGTGCGACGATAGGTAGGATGTGGCTGTAGGTGCCGCCCGCCAAACGATAGCTGCCGACGTGCAAGCGATCGTTAGCTGAGAAGATTTTTAGACAGGAAGCCGAACCCACGCATTTGCGCTTGCGCCGGCTCCGTTTGAGCGGACGCCACTGCCTTTGACTTGCAAACAGCAAGAGCAGGAGTGAGCTGTGATGAGAACTCCATCCTCGATAATTTTTATCATTTCGGTAATGCTCGCCGTTTTTGGCGGCGTGGCCATTGCCGCGCAGGACAAGTACACACTGAAATTGGGCAAGCTCTCGTTTTCTGATTTCAGAGGATACGAAAACTGGAAGGATGTCGCAGTCAGTCAGACTGAAACTCAATTGAAAGTGATCGTGGCAAATGACGTGATGATGGACGCTTATAGGCAAGGCCTTCCCGCCGATGGCAAGCTTTTTCCTGACGGGTCCAAGATTGTGAAGATCGAGTGGAGCTTCAAAAAGAACCCTGTGTCGCCTTATTTCGTGCAGGTGCCGGACGCTCTGAAAGCGGTTGATGTAATCGAAAAGGATACCGCGAGGTTCCCGAACACGCACGGATGGGCATACGCCAATTTCATCTATGATGCCGCGTCTGATACTTTTGCGCCTGAGGGAACTGAACCTAACTGCGGCTACGCATGCCACACGACGGTGGCGGCAAAAGACTACATTTTCACGCATTACCCCAAGCGGTAACGAGCTGACAGTTTGATCGAGCAAATCGTTGCGACCTTCCATGGCATTTTGTTGCGGTGCAGGCGTCGGCTTTTGATACAGTGGACCGCTAGCGTTGCCCTAACCGACTGAGAGAACCACTATGGGTCAGAGCCAGTCACGCAGGCTCGCAGCCATCTTGGCTGCAGATATCGCCGGCTACAGCGCTCTGATGGGCGCCGACGAAGCGCGCACGGTCAACGACCTCGAGGGCCATCAGGCCGTCGTGCTGCCCCCTGCGATGGTCGGCGACTGCTCGTAGAAGACGACCCCGTAGAAGACAGTCCCGCGGACCCGCCATTGAACCGTCGCGGCTTTTCTGAAAAATTAGGCGCCGAAGCCGCGAGAAAACATATTCGACACCGGCGGCGTATTGCACACGCTCGCGCGAGGGAGGGATCACGTATCATGGCTGGCAACGAGAAATTTGCAGAGCTGCGGCGCGCCACTAATCCGCTGTTCAACGATCGCAAGCTCAAGCTTGGGACTTTTTGCACCAATCTGAACGGTGGCTGCGCCATCAGCACCATCCCTGAGACGCTGAAAATCACGTGGCCCAACACGGTCAGGCTCGCGCAGATCGCAGATGCGATGGAGCTCGAAGCGCTGGTGCCGGTTGGGCGCTGGAAAGGCTTTGGCGGCGTCACCAATTTCAACGGTGCCGGCTTCGAGTGCTTTTCCTGGGCCGCCGGCATCGGTGCCTCGACCAAATATTCCGCGGTGTTCGCGACTTCGCACGTGCCCATGTATCACCCGGTGCTGGCGGCGAAGCAGGCCGCGGTGATCGATCACATCAGCAACGGCCGACACGCGATCAACATCGTCGGCGGCTGGAATCAGGGCGAGCTCGATATGTTCGGGTCGCAAATGCAGGACCATAAGGACCGCTACGCGCGGGCAGCCGAGTGGATCGAGGTCATGATCGGGCTGTGGACGTGCGAGGAGGATTTCACTTTCGAGGGCAAGTTTTATCACGTGAAGAAGGGCGAACTGGCCCCCAAGCCGATCCAGCAGCCTTATCCGGCGATCATGAATGCCGGTGGTTCGGAGCAGGGCCAGCATTTCTCCGCCAAATATTCGGATATCGCTTTCATCCAGTTCGACACCCACGATCTCGATTTCGCGCGATCGAAAGTGGAGAAATACCGGCGGCTGGCGCGCGAGGAATACGGCCGCGACATCCAGATCTGGAGCTTCGGCTATGTCGTGCAGCGCGAGACCGAGAAAGAGGCGAAGGATTTTCTGCACTATTACGTGCACGAGAAGGGCGACTGGACGGCAGCGGAAAATCTGATGAAGCTTTTGGGCATCGGCTCGCTCGCCGTCGCGGACTTCCGGAAGCTGCAGGCGCATTTCATGGCGGGGTGGGGCGCCTTCCCGCTGGTCGGCACCAAGGAGCAAGTAGTCGACGGACTGGCCAATTTGTCAAAGGTCGGCATCGACGGCGCGCTGTTATCCTGGCCGATCTACGAGGAGGGCATGCTGGCGTTTCAGCGCGAGACCTTGCCGCTCCTCAAGCAGGCCGGTTTGCGCTGACGTGCTTTGACGGCGCGATCGTCGCGCCGGCAAAGCATTTCGCCGTTAAAGCCCGCGGTTTTGCGGAAGTGCCGATCCCGCCGAAAGAGGGTTCGAGACCACGATGAGTTATGACGCCGACGCCATCATCGTCGGCGCGGGACTTGCCGGTCTCGTCGCCGCAGCCGAACTCATCGACGCCGGCAAGACCATCATTGTGCTCGATCAGGAGCCGGAGCAATCACTCGGCGGTCAGGCGTTCTGGTCGTTGGGCGGCATTTTCCTCGTCGATTCGCCGGAGCAGCGCCGCATGGGCATCCGCGACTCGCACGCGCTGGCGCTGGACGACTGGCTGGGCACGGCGGCCTTCGATCGTGGTGAGGATTTCTGGCCGCGCCAATGGGCCGAGGCTTACGTCGCATTCGCCGCCGGCGAGAAGCGCGGGTGGCTGCGCGAACGGGGCTTGCGCTTCTTTCCGGTGGTCGGGTGGGCCGAGCGCGGCGGCGGCAATGCCGTCGGCCACGGCAATTCGGTACCGCGATTTCATCTGACCTGGGGCACCGGACCGGGTGTCATCGCGCCGTTTGTCCGTCGGGTGCGCGAGGGCGAGCAACAGGGCCTCGTCACCTTCAAGTTCCGCCATCGTGTCAACGCGCTGACGAAATCCGGCGCGACCGTCGACGGCGTGCGCGGCGATGTCCTTGCCCCGAGCGACGTGGAGCGCGGGCGCAAGAGCTCGCGCGAAGTGGTCGGCGGCTTTGTGCTCAAGGCGCAAGCGGTCATTGTGGCGTCCGGCGGCATCGGCGCCGATCATGAGCTTATTCGCAAGAACTGGCCGCCGCGTCTCGGCGCGCCGCCGAAGCGCATGATTAGCGGCGTGCCCGATCACGTCGACGGCCGCATGCTGGCGATCGCCGAGACCGCCGGCGGCGCGCTCATCAATCGCGACCGCATGTGGCACTATGTGGAGGGCGTGAAAAACTGGAACCCGATCTGGACCGACCACGCTATTCGCATTCTGCCCGGACCGTCCTCGCTCTGGCTCGACGCGCTCGGCAAAAGACTTCCGGTCCCGCTTTATCCGGGCTTCGATACGCTCGCCACGCTGAAATACATCATGGCGACCGGCTACGATCATTCCTGGTTCATTCTGACGCGGAAAATCATCGCGAAGGAATTCGCGCTGTCCGGCTCGGAGCAAAATCCCGATTTAACCAGCGGAAGCTGGCGGCAAGTTTTGCGCCGCGCCGTCAAAGGTATTCCCGGCCCGGTCAAAGCTTTCATGGACAAGGGCGAGGATTTTATCGTCGAGCGCGATTTGGCGACGCTTGTCGAGCGCATGAACGCGCTGGTCGGCGGCGCGCCGTCACTACGCTTGGCGACTGTCGAGCATGAAATTGCCGCTCGCGATCGGCAGCTCGACAATGCGTTCGGCAAGGATATGCAGATCGCCGCAATCGGCGCAGCCCGCCGTTATCTCGGCGACCGGCTCACGCGCACGGTGCCGCCACATCGGCTGCTCGATCCCGCCGCCGGTCCGTTGATTGCGGTTCGCCTGAACATTCTGACCCGCAAGACGCTCGGCGGGCTGCAAACCGACCTCGACAGCCGCGTCATCGGTGCCGATGGCCACGCGGTGCCGGGTCTCTATGCGGCCGGCGAGGCCGCGGGCTTCGGCGGCGGCGGCGTCCATGGTTACGCCGCGCTCGAAGGAACCTTCCTCGGCGGTTGTATCTTCTCGGGCCGCGCGGCCGGCCGTGCCGCTGCGGCGAGCGTGGCGTGATTCGATGGCGATGCCATGAAGACCTACGAAGGCAGGCGAACGATGGACGGCCTGGTCGTCACGGTCGACGGCCAACCGCTGCCGGAACATTACGAGGTCAAGCAGTTCACCAAGCGCGGCTTCGAGTGGACCTACGACGGAACCAGCCCGCGGCAGCTGGCGCTGGCGATTTTGTTCGATCACCTCGGCGACAGAGAGCGCGCCATCGCGCTGTCGGAACCGTTCATGAAGGACGTCATCGCCAATCTCGACAACGACTGGCGGCTCACCGGCGGCGAGGTCGACGCTTATGTGCGCAAGCGCGCCGGCCGCTAACGACCGATCGCATGCCGGCCATCCTGACGCCGGCGATAAATCCGTGATACTCTTGGTCAAGGCCGCACGACGGAAAAACCGAAAAACGGCGGCCGCCCGTCGAGGGAGAACGACCATGATCAGCCGGCGGCAAATCGAGTTTCGCCAGGAATACCGCTCCCGCATCCTCGGTTGGTACGACGGCTACATCCACGTCGTGATCATCTATGCGATGGGCGCCGCGGCGTTCTATGTCTACGTCGAGCATATGCACAACGTGAGCGCGCTCGAATGGCTGACGGTGCCGCTCACCTTCCTGTTCACCAACCTGTTCGAGTGGGCGGTGCATAAGTTTGTCATGCATCGCCCGGTCAACATCAAGGGTCTGCGCGCCATCTACGAGCGGCATACGCTCAATCATCATCAGTTTTTCAGCGACGAGGAAATGCGCTTCCGCGACCATAAGGATTGGCGCGTGACGCTGTTCCCGCCTTACGCGCTGGTGGTGTTCATCCTGCTGTCCATACCGGCCGCGGCGATTCTCGGCACGTTGTTCGCGGCGAATGTCGGTTGGCTGTTCATGGCGACCACGACCGGCATGTACTTGATCTACGAGTTCATGCATTTCTGCTGCCATGTCGACGAGAACGCTTTCGTGCGCCATTGCCCGTTCGTCAACACGCTGCGCCGGCATCATACGGCGCATCACAACGCGCGGCTGATGATGGAGGTCAACATGAACCTGACCTTTCCGATCGCCGACTGGCTGTTCGGGACGTCGGACCTCGACCGCGGGCTGATTGGCACGCTGCTCAACGGCTATGACACGCGGTTCCTGAAGAAGAACCTGCGCGGCAAGCCGCTGCGGCCCGACGAGGCCGCGCAAGTGCCGGTCGGTGCGAACTAACGCTGCTCGCCCGCCATGCCAAACGATGTCAAAGCCGTGCTCTCAGTGATCGTGCTGATCGTCGCCGCGGTGCTGGCCTATTGGAGCGGCTCGCCGATCCGCCACGACTTTTCGACCTTCGTCATGGTCGTGGCGGTGTTGATGGTCGCCGCGATGTGGGTGTTTCCGGAGGCTGGAGGCAAGAAGCGCGGCGTGCGGGGGGCGAAGTGATTCGTGCGGCTCATGCGGCTTGATGCCGCTTGAGCTCGGCTTGGTAGAGTGCGAATTCTTCGCGGAAAGCTTTGGCGATGCTCGGCCGCTGCTGCAGACGATCATGATAGGCCTTGATAGCCGGCCAAGTCGCGAGATCGACACGTGTCGGCACGGTCCAGTTCAACACAGTGTACAGATAGCCATCGGCGACGCTGAAGCGGTCAAGCAGGAATTCGCGTCCGGCGAGGTGATTGTTGAGGTACCGGAGTCGCGATTCGTACTTCTTGAGCGTGTGTGCCCGCGTGCCCTCCGGCGCTTTCTGATCGAACAGGGGAATGAACAGGCCCTTGTGCAATTCGGTGCCGATGAAGCACAACCACTGCTGCAGCCGGGACCGTGCAATGTCGTCGCGCGGTGCCAGCTCCGACTGCGGATAGCGGCCGGCGATGTATTGCAGGACCGCGGCATTTTCGCTCAACAGGGTGCCGTCATCGAGGCGCAGCAACGGCACCAATCCGAGCGGGTAGACTTGCAGGTAGTCCGTGCCGTCCGTGGTGTGCTTGGTCTTAGGGTCCACTTCGATGAAGCGGGTGTTGCCGTTCGCCTCGTAAAGCGCAATTCGGCTCGCCAGCGAACAGGCCATCGGGGAAAAATACAGGTCCATCGCGGTTCTCCCTTTCGTTGACTTTTGTACTGTCTCGCATAAATATGGCGACGTCAAGGATTTTTTGCGGAATGGTACAAAAAAGATCGAAACTGCCGAAACCGGCATGTGAAGCGCGCCGTCGCGGCCGCCCGCGGCAATACGAACCCGATCAGGCGCTGGGCAAAGCGGCGACGACGTTCTGGAAGCGCGGCTATGCCGGGACATCGCTGGATGATCTGGTCGCCGCCACCGGCATGAACCGGCCGAGCCTCTATGCCGCCTTTGGCGACAAGCGCGACATCTATCTCAAGACCCTCGATCGCTACCGGGCGCAGTCGCGCGCCATCGGCGCGCAAATCATTGCCGACGATCCGCCGCTGCGCGTATTCCTCGCGCGCTTCTACCGAGCGGCGCTCGACATCTATCTTGCCGACAACGACGAAGCGCGCGGCTGCTATTCGATTTCAACCGCCCCGGCGCAGGTAACCACCGATCCTCTGGTGCGCGCCTTCCTCGCCGAAAGCATCCGCAGCACGGACGCCTTTCTGGCCGCCCGCATCGGCAAAGCGCGAGAGCGCGGCGAGATACCGGTGCGCGCCGATCCTTCGGCGCTGGCGCAGATTGCGACGGCAACGCTGCATACCATCGCCGTGCGCTCGCGGGTCGGTGCTTCGCGTCCGGAGCTTCTGGCACTGGCGGAAGCCGCCATCGAACTCATCTGCAGCCCGACGGACAAGCGAACGTGAACGGATCACGCGACCGCGTGGCGGCCGACGCCGATCAAACGATCGAGTTTTTCCCGGTCATGCTGCAGCGGTTCGCTTGAGCCATCATAGGTGATCCGGCCGCGGTCCATCACCACGACCCGCGGCGAGATTTCGAGCGCCAGCCGCGTGTTCTGCTCGACCAGCACCAGCGTCAATCCTTGCGCATCGGCGAGATGGCGAACCGCCCGCATCAGCTCCTCGACAATCACCGGCGCGAGTCCTTCCGACGGCTCGTCCATGAGAATGACCGCCGGATTGCCGACCAGCGCACGCGCGATCGCCAGCATCTGCTGTTCGCCGCCGGAAAGATGATTGCCGCGGTTTGACTGCCGTTGCGCCAGCTTGGGGAAAAGCTCAAACACCTCGGCGATGGTCCAGGGACCCGGCCGCACCGCGACTTCCAGGTTTTCCCGCAGCGTCAGCGAGGGGAAGATCTCGCGCTCCTGCGGTACATAGCCCAATCCCGCCGTTACCCGGCGATGCGGCGGCAATTGCGAGATGTCCCGCCCCAGCACGCGGATGTGGCCGCTATGCAGGGTGTTGTGTCCCATGACGGTGGACAGCAGCGTCGTTTTGCCGACACCGTTGCGCCCGATGATCGCCAGCGTTTCACCTGCTTTCACCGCTAGCCGCGCGTTCTCGATGATCACGGTCTCGCCGTAGCCGCTCGATACGTCGTCGAGCTCCAGCGCCAATCCACTCTCAGCCACGGCGGCCCTCCCGGCGTTCGCCGAGATAGACCGAACGCACGCGTTCGTCGGCGGCGATCTCGTCGGGTGCGCCTTCCGTCAACACCGCGCCCGCGACCAGGACCGTGATCCGGCTGGCAAAGCGGAACACCACGTCCATATCGTGCTCGATGATGAGGACGGTGATGTTCGGATCGAGCTGGGAAAC
>Ga0335074_10011280_pt1 | contig 12494 bp, 12 predicted proteins | sample Lox_Sample_23_FD_206715 | JGI IMG/M metagenome (GOLD analysis project Ga0335074, IMG submission 206715) | Soil microbial communities from Loxahatchee National Wildlife Refuge, Florida, United States - Lox_Sample_2.3 | ecosystem: Environmental > Terrestrial > Soil > Wetlands | place: USA...
GCATCAATCAAGCCGTCATTTCCGGCCTGCTCGATCTCGAAAAAGCCGCCGCCCTCTTCCAGGGCCTCAAGATTGCGGCACACTTCATTAATCCCAAGGAATTCTTCTTCGAATACGACACCGTCAGGTCCGCCGAGCAATCCTCCGACGGCGGCCAACTCGCCCCTCACAATTTCGTCTGCAAAGACAACGAGCACTGCGACCAATGCCCCTATACCGAACTCTGTCCCCGCTGCATCCATCCCGACGACGACGAAGAAGAAGACGATAGCGACGACGAACAAGACGACAGCGACAACCAGGAAGAGGAAAGCGACGACGAAGACCAAGACGACAGCGACGACGAACAAGACGACAGCGACAACCAGGAAGACGGCAGCGGTGACGAGCATAACAACGACGACAACAAAAAATAATCTCTCGCAGGGAGCCGGAAACTACCGCCTCGCCTTCCTTGCTCCCTCGCTCCCTATTCCCTGCCCTGCTTCCACCGCCGCACCAGGTCCGCCGCCGCCTCGGGCCACTCGGGAAACTCGAACACGAATCCCGCATCGAGCAGCTTGCCGGGAACCACGCGCCGGCTCTTCAGCACCAGCTCCGATTCCGTCCGCATCAAGAACGAACCGAATTCGATGGCCGGCGCAGGAGCCCAGATGCCGTTGGGCATCTTCCACGCCTCGCGAAACGCTGCCATGAACTCGCGATTCGCGAGCGGATGCGGCGAAGCCAGGTTCACCGGCCCGTCAATCTCTTCGTGATCGACGAGAAATCCCACGGCGCGGGCGAAATCAGCCTCGTGAATCCAGGAAACGTACTGGCGCCCGCTGCCCTGCGTGCCGCCCAGGCCTACGCGCACCAGCCGCGACATGATGGCGAATGCCGTGCCCGGCGTGGCGCTGAAAAGGATCGAGATGCGCAGCGGGATCTTGCGGGTTTGCGGCGTGGGCGTCTCATACATCGCGCTCTCCCAGTCGCGCGCCACCTGCAGTGAAAAGTTCCACGTCTCCGGCGCAGGCCGCCAGCCGCCCCAAAGGCCTTCCACGTCTTCGTAGCCGCCGTACTCGCCGGTAAACTCGTCCATCGGACGATCCAGCGCGTCGCGATAGATCGTCGCCGTCGAAGCGTTCATCCACAAACGCGGCGGCGCGTCCAGCTCGGCAATCACCTCGCCGATGAGCCGCGTCGTCTGCACGCGTGACTGGTAAATCGCCTGCCGGTTGCGCTGCGTGTAGCGGCAGTTCACGCTGCGGCCCGCGAGATTGATGCACACGTCGGCGCCTTCCAGCGTCTCGACCCACTCGCCGCGATTGACGCCGTCCCAGTGCACCGTCTGCCATGGCGCCGAATAGGGTGAACGCGTGAGCACCGTGACATGATGGCCGCGCTCCTGAAAATGGCGCGCCAGCAGCCCGCCCGCAAGCCCGCTGCCGCCGGGAATCACGATGCGCTGTGCGCTCATGATGGCGCCTCGCCGTAGATGGCCTTGAGCAATTCGCTGGCCGGCCGGTAGAGCGGCTTGAGCAGCGGTTTGAGCAGCGGCGCCTCAGCCAGCTTCAGCGCCAGCAGCATCAGGTGCAGGGTTTTGTCGAACAGGATCTGGGTGCGTTGCTGATGCGGCGAGCGGTCGTACACCCAGAAAAGCAGCAGGCCCATCTGGTAGAGCCAGAGCAGGCGCGGTAGATAAGGCAGAATCGATGCCGGAAGACGCAGCTTTGATTCATCCACGGCGCGGACGAAAAACGCCACGTCGCGGTCGCGAATGGGCGCCGTAGCCTTGCCGAACGGCGAGAGCGGATGTTCCGGATCGATGTGCGCCGACAGTGCGCCCACCAGCGCGCGGTTGGGCGCAAAGTACTCGATCTTCTGCCCGATGATGCCGCGCAGCCGCTGCTCGAGCGTGCGGCAGCGCCCCAGCAGCGCATTGAGAGCCGGCGCCATCTCGTTTTGCGCCTCCTCGTAGAACGCCATCACAATCGCGTCTTTCGAGTCGAAGTAGTAGTAGGCCGCGCCCAGAGCCACTTGCGCTTCAGCTGCCACCTGGCGCATGGTGGCCGCCTCGAAACCGTGGCGGCGAAAGGTGCGCAGGGCCGCAGTGAGAATACGCCGGCGTGTTTCTTCAGATTTGGGAGTCGATCGAGATGCCATGGTCATCAAGCTCCAGGCGCCGGCGGGTTCGCGCCCCTGCCCCAAAAATGCCGGCACAAGCCGATTGAAAACGCGCCCAATCGATGATCTGCTCTTGCCGATTTGAACGCGTTCAACTGCAGAGTATGCTCTGCCGCTAACCACGGTCAAGCGAAAAATGAATGCGTTCGGAAATATGGCAAGGGCGGGCGAAACCGACAACCTCAGGTCTCTTGGCTCCGGCCGCGTCTCACCCGCTCAGGATAACCGCATGCAGTCCATTGCCTGGGGCCTGTTAACACTACTGGGGCGGCGGCATGGGCGGCATGGGATACGGCGGCATGGTCATGCGGATGTGGCGCATGCGAACCTCGTGCACGATGAAGTACACGATGAGGAAGATCACGATAAACGGGGCAAAGATGATCCACGGCGAGAAAAATACATGATCGCCGCCCACCGAAACCGTCGATGGCACATGCGTGGTGCTGAACATGGCCACCAGGTCTCCGCCCACCTTGACGCCTTCTCCCAGGTGCACCGACCCGAAAAAGTTCACCATGTCGCCGCCAATCGCGGAGTTGCCCTCGGCCGACGTACTGCCGAAGAAATTCACGACATCGCCATTGGCCTCGCCTGAGATTCTCACGTTGCCGAAAAACACAACCAAATCTCCGCTGGCCTTGCCGTCCACATCGACGTTGCAGAAAAAGCAGACGGCATTTTGGATCGGCGCGTCGGGTGTGACATGGATGTTGTTGAAGAACTGCACGTCATCGTCTTCCGCGCGGGCGCGACCCGGCGCGGCCACCATGGCGGCGGCAAACAGGCAGAGGACAACGAGTCTTCGGCGCATAGGCTCCTCGCTCTAGGATCACTATACGCGGATGGCTGCGAGAAAGTTCCCCGAAGCAGCCAGCGAGGGAAGAAGGGAGCGAGGCAGCGGAGCACACCCGGAATTGGGTGAAGCTAACCCCTAGAATTCAAAGCGCATAGCCAGCTGGATGCGCCGCGGCGGAGCCACCGAGGTAACTTGGCCGAAATCAGTTGAGGTTTCCACGTTGTCGATTCCCTGCCCGTTCACATGGTTGAGCACGTTATACGAGCTGGCAGAAAAACCCAGATGCGGAGCCTCGTCCGCCTTGTTGGCGGTGATGGCAAAGTCGTGCCCCCAGCGCAGATCCAGGTCCACATATCCGGGGCCGGTTTCGGAGTTGCGGGCTACGCCCTCAGGCCGCGCGTTGAACAGTCCGTCGCCGTAAGGATCCGTCCCGGTGAGCTCCGTCCAGGGCAATCCGGTATTGGCAAACACGCCCGCCGCCAGGTTGAGCAGGTTCTTCTGGTCGAAGATGGCATACATGCCCACGCGCTGGCGCCGATCGTAGCCGGAGTTGGACCACTCGGCTTCAGGATCAAGCTGGTTCTCGGGGAACCAGCTGATGCCGCCGGTGTTCGATTCGTAGTGCGCCCAGGTATAGCGGCCGAAGCCTGTGAAGTGCTTGTTCCACATGCCGCGGTAGGAAACATCCATGCCATCACCCAGGTAAAGACCCTCCGGCTGCATCTCGCGGATTCGGTTGAAGGCGGCGTTGGGACGCATCGTGTAGCCGGATTGCGGTGTGGGCGCATTGATGTCGATCGACCGGAACATGTCGACGCCATGCATGGAGTAAGCCGTGATCGTGCCCGTAGCCCGCTCGCCCAACTGGCGTTCGATGGAGAGTCCGTAGTGAATCTGGTAGGGAATCCTGGCGTTGGGCATCAACTGCGCCAGCGCCGGCGGCTGCCGAGCGATGTCGAAGCACTGCGATATCGGCACGCATCCCGTTGCCGGCAGCGTCCCCGGATTCAATGACAGAATGACGGAGCGGCGCGCAGCGTCGCCGTAGCGCGCCAGATCGAGCAGCGGCCCTCCGCCGAAGCGGTCGTAATACATGCCCCCGCCCCCGCGCAGTACGGTCTTGGACTGCGGGTCGATCACCCACGCGAATGATATGCGCGGCGAAAAACCGAGCCGGCGGTCGGCGAGAAAGTTCTGCCAGTCGTAGCGCAGGCCGGGTGTGATGGAGAATCGCGCGGCGATCTTGTATTGATCCTGGACGAAAGCGCCCATCTCCTGCTGGTGATAAATGAAGTGCGTCTGGCCGGTGTTCTGCGAATAGCCCGTGGGCAGATTGTCGTCGTAGTTCTGGAAGGCTGTCGCAAGCACGGTGACGCCGTCTGCGGCCAGCGTGGGCGAAAAGGTGTAGGCGCCCAGCTCGTTGGTTTCGTCGTCATAGGCGCGCCGGCTGAAGTGCGGCACGTTCACGCCCCAACTGACAAGATGTTTGCCGCGCGTCCACCTCACCACGTCAGAAAAGCGGAAGTTGTATTCGGTAGCCAGAGCGTCGGCCTGTGCCGAGCCGGCGATGTAGTCGCCGGGCAAGCTGATGCGCGGACTTTCGGCCACATTCTGGTTGCGGCTCGACCAGTGCTCACCCACCAGCGAGACCTGGTTGAGCGCGACGGCCGATAGCGTGGAATCGGCGTGGGCCACAAGGTCGTCTTCGTGATAACGGCTGTTGTAGCCGGCGGCCTCCAGCGTCTGCCCGCCCACCCCCTGATTCTCGCCCGTCCAGTCTTCGTAGCTGTACTGCGCATAGGCCGAGTGCTTGCTATGGAACAGATGCGCGCCGCGCACGCTGAACTCAGTGTCGCGCGTGGGCGCCGGCACGTTGGCGCTGAACGCGCCCGTCGGGTCGGCTACGGTCGGCGCCAGCGTGGCGCTCACTACCGAGTCAAGATCCTCTTCTGCGCGGTTGAACGAGACCAGAAAACTGCTGTTTGCCGAGTGAGGAATCGGCCCCATGGAGCTGCCTTCATAAATGCGGCGCTGCTCGAATGGCTTTGAAGGCGCCAGCGCGTTTTGCGCATTCAGCGCCGAATCGCGAAAGTAAAAATTGAGCTGGCCGTGGTATTTCTGGGCGGTGGACTTGGTGATGATCTCCATCTGTCCGCGGCCCGGATAGTAGTAACGCGCCGAATAGGGATCCTGGTTGATGCGCACTTCCTGCACGGCCGAGGCCGAAACCGTGACACGATTGGCCTCGACGCCGTCCACCAGCAGGCCGCTGCCGCCCGTCGCCGCAACATCGGAATCGAGAAAGGAATTCATCGAACTGACAAAGTCGTTGTCGAAGATGGGCAGCGCCTTCAAATCGTCTGCGGTCATCACCGACGTGTCGCGGTTTTCCTCCCCCGAGGTCAGGTCCTGGTCGGTCTCGGCGCTGACCACCACGTTGGTCGACGTGGACGCAACCGAAAGCATGATGTGAACCGGAGCGGCAAGCGCCTGTGCAGCGGACGTGGATGCGCCGCCCGCGTTGGCCATACCCAGCGTCACCTCGCTGCGCGCGCTCTTGAAACCCTCCAGCGCGACGACAAGCAAGTAGTTGCCCGCGTGAGGGGCGGCGAGCGCGAAGCTGCCGTCGGCGCCCGAACTGGCTACCGCGGCCACCGCGCCCGCCGCGTCCAGAAGCTGGACGTTGGCGCCCGGAATAATGGCGCCGCTCGCATCCGTGACAACACCGTGCAGTGTCAGCTTCGCCTGTGATGTAGTTTGAGTCGGGTCGCACGCAAGAGCGGCCGCGGAGACAAAAATCAGAAGCACAGCCAAGGCAAGTGAGCGCATGGACCGAACCCGTGACCGGAAAAATCAATCAACGCCCGCGAGGCTCAAATCCATAACACAGCCGCGGCGCGCATCTTCTTCCCAGTGGCCGGCTGGGACTCGAAACTGCACGCGCATTGCTCGTGCGTTTCGCTGAAGAAACTCTTTCTGTCTGTACTACTGTGTCGATTTTAAACCGGGTTCAGAACCTGCGTCCATTCGGCCGCCGAATCAACCATTATGTCGGGCGGACGGTTCATCAGATTTTGCGGGCCGAATCCGAATGCGCAACCCAGTGACCACGCGCCGGCGTTTCGCGCCGTCTCCACATCAACCTGGCTGTCGCCGATCATCAACGTCTCCTCCGGGCTCGATCCCGTTTCTTCCATCAGTGAACGCAATCCCAGCGGATCGGGCTTCTTCATCGGGAAACTGTCGCCGCCATAAATGTGAACGAAATAGCCGGCCAGGCCCAGCCCCTCGCAGATGCCGCGCGCCGGGCGCACCGGTTTGTTGGTCAAAACCGCCATGGCGCGCATCGGACCATTGGGCGCCTCGTGCAACTCGTGCAGTGCCTTCAGCGCATCCAGAACGCCCGCGTAGGCGTAGGTGAAATCAAGTTTGTGCTCGCGATAATACTGGAGGAAGAACTGGTATGCGCGCGCCAGCTGCTCTTCATTGACGGCGTCAGGGGACGAGTTGCCGGTGACAAGAGCCAGCGAACGGCGCATCAGCATTGGCGCGCCGTTGCCGACGAAACCGGCGATCAGCGGATCGGGCAGAGAACTGCAGCCAACTTCATTGAGGGCGGCGTTCACGCTGTTGCACAGGTCCTGCGCCGAATCGATGAGCGTGCCGTCGAGATCGAAGACCAGCAGCTTCAAGCGCTCCACCGGGATCGGTCGCAAAACGCGGATCATGGATTCAGTTTAGAAGCTCGGCCGCGCGACGGCCGCCCGGCTCGCGCCCAACCTGGAAATAATCGCCCGGCTTTCAATGGATATGAATGCCGCCCGAGCCGGTTGTGACGCGAACCATCGGCCCGCCGCCGCCGATCTTTCCCGTCACGTGATGCGATTGCATCGAGCCCAGGCCCGAAACCTCGCGGTCGGTGTGCACGCCGCCCGATCCCGTTTCCGCGTCCAGGGTGAAGGCGGCATCTCCGGTCCAGAGCTCGACGCCACCCGATCCCGTGATGATGCGCCACGATGCCGAAGGGGTTCCGGTGATCTTCACCCCGCCCGAGCCGGTTTGCGCATGCAATCCGCCATGCACGTTCTTCAATTCGATGGTGCCGGAACCGGTCTGCGCCTCCACGTCGCCTGTGCCGGTTTGTTCGGCATAGATGCCCCCGGAACCTGTGTCGACAGAAAAGCCACCCTGCAGCCCCGTCGCATGAATCCCACCCGAGCCCGTCGACAACCGGGCATTCACGCCCACTCCTTCATCGTCGATCCCGCCCGAGCCCGTCGAAGCATGAAGAAAAGCATCGGCCGGCGCCTCGATTTCGTAATCGATGCTGATGTTGTGAAGCGATTGATGGTGCTGCCCGATGCGCACGATGTTGCCCGTCTGCTCAACGGGCGGATGCGACGCGATTTCCCTGACGGTTTCGTCATTGCCGCCCCAGGTGGACTTGACGCGCGCAAAGACATGCACCCGGCCTGCCGGACCGCTCGTCAGGTGAATCGTCCCGGATCCGTTTTCAATGGTCAGATCGACCCTTCCGTTCATGCTTAAATCGCGTTCGAACGTCGCCTCCGCTGCCATCGCTGGAATCGACGCCAACGCCAGGGTCACCACTGCAAAAAGCGCAAAACAGTGTTTCATCTCGAGCCTCGCTCCCTAACAAGATACGCCGCCGGGACCGGCGTGGTTCCGGGGTGGAGTCAGGTAATCGGCGAACCCCCGGCAACTCACCGCCGATCACTGACCACCGGAATGCTATCCTCACTGCGAGATGCACGGCTTGCTGCTCTTTAAACCGGTTGCCGTGGCCATGCTGATCCTGGCCAACGCCTATTTCGTGGCCGCTGAGTTTGCCCTGGTTTCCATCCGCGAAACGCGCGTCGAGCAGCTGCTCGAAGCCAGCGTGCCCGGCGCTCGGGCGGTGCGCCGCTTGCAACGCAACCTCGACGATCTGCTTCCCGCGGTGCAACTGGGCGTCACCTTGTGCTCGCTGGCGCTGGGCTGGCTGGGCGAGCCGCTGGCTGCGTCGATCCTTGCCGGATGGTTGAGCGCATTGCCCCAGGCGCAAATATGGGGACACATCGTTGCGGTGGTTGTCGGTTTCGCGCTCATCACCTACTTCCACGTGGTGGCAGGCGAACTGGTGCCCAAGTCGCTGGCGCTGCGCCGCGCTGAGGCGCTGGCCGTCACCGTCGCGCCTCCCATGCTCGTATTCATGGCCGTCACGCGACCGGCCGTGCGTCTGCTCAGCCGGTCGGCATCGCTGGTGCTTCGCGGTTTTGACATTCCCGCCACCGAGCGCGCTGCATCCATCCACTCCCCCGAAGAACTCAAGCTCATAGCCACAGCCGCACGGCGCATCGGCCTGCTGCCCGAGTTTCAAGAGATCCTGGTGCATCGCTCGCTCGAGCTGGGCGACGTGCCGGTACGCGAAATCATGACGCCGCGTCAGAGAATTTTCTCCTTGCCTTCCAACATGCTGCTTGAAGAAGCCTGTTCCCGCGTCTTTGGGCGCCATTTTTCGCGCGTGCCTGTCTATGATGAGACGCGCGGGCCCGAGCACATTATCGGCGCAGTCTACGCGCGCGATCTGGCAAGGCTCTTTTACTTTCGCGCCTCCACCACCTCGCCTGCCAAGCCGGCCGCGGAATTGCGCCTCGTGCAGATTATGCACGAGGTGCTGGTGGTGCCTGAAAACAAAAGCACCCTCGACCTGCTGCGCGATTTGCAGCAACTTCGCCGCCATCTGGCCATCGCCGTCGATGAATATGGATCGACCGCCGGGCTGGTCACTGCCGAGGACGCAATCGAGCAGCTGGCCGGCGAGTTCCACGACGAATTTGACGCGCCGTCGCCCCTCGTGCTGAGCAGCGCGGGCGGCGCCGTGATGATGGACGGCAGTGTGAACCTGCGCGACCTGGAAACTCAGATGCAATGGAGCCTGCCGCGCGACGGCGGCGTAGAGACACTGGCAGGTTTCATGCTGGCGCAGCTCGGGCACATTCCTGAACCCGGCGAGTCGATCGTATTTGAAGATCGCCGCCTGACCGTGCTGGAGATGGACGCGCGAAGGATCGCCAAGATCCGCGTGGAAGCTGTCCATGAGGATCCGCCGGCGACAGAATGATCGTTGCTTCCTTGGGTCGTTTATGGATCATTCACGTGCAAAACTCCGCCTGCATCGCCGAAAATAGAAGGGGATGAATGGTGCAGAAGGAACTGAAGGAAAACCGACCCCCACGCAAACCGGGATTCAAAAATGGAAAGCTGAGGAATTCGAGCGGCTGGTTTTTGCCGGCTCGCCGAAGGTGGCTGTGTTCGATTGCGACGGAACGCTGTGGAGCGGCGACGCAGGCTATGGCTTCATGGCCTGGTCGCTCGAGCAGGGTCTGGTCTCGCGATCTACCAACGACTGGATCGATACCCGCTATCGCGCCTACCTGGCGGGCAATGTGACCGAAATCGCAATTTGCGGCGAGATGCTGCAGATGTACGCCGGGCTCCGCGACCAGGAGTTGCGCTCTGCCGCAGCCGCATATGTGAGCGAATTTGTGCGCCGGCGAATCTTTGCCGAGATGGCGGCACTGATTGCCAGGATGCACAGCGCGGGAATCGAGCTCTGGGCCGTGAGCTCGACCAATCGCTGGGTCGTCGCGGAAGGTCTGCGCGATTTCGAAATTCCCCAAAAGCATATCCTCGCAGCCGAAGTGGTGGTCGAGGACGGCATCATCACCAGCCAGCTAATCGACGTGCCCACAGACGAAGCCAAAGCGACGGCGCTCCAGCGCGTTGGCCTGCCCAATCCCGACGCGGTTTTCGGCAACTCGATCCACGATCTGGCCATGCTGGAGATGGCGCGCCATCCCTTTCCCGTGAACCCTTCGCCCGCATTGCTTGCAGCGGCAGCAAAGCGAGGCTGGGGCTACTTCAGGCCGATTGCGGCCGAAGGGCATGAATCCGCCGTGGCCGGCGAGTAAGTCGCGTCTGCCAAAGTGCGGTGCGGCGCGCTTTTCGCCACATGCGCATGCCCGCGAATCGCGCACCAGTCGGCTGCGTAAGCCTCGGGAAAGCGGTGGGTTCGCCGGGTCCGGCTTGATTGAGCGGGCGGACGAAGTGAAGGCGATTCTCCCCACCGGGCCAACACCACACCCAAATCCGCATGATGCGCCGGCCCGGCCTCTCCGCTTGCGCCCAAAAACGGCGCCCCATTCCATGGCAACTCTTCATCTGTCGTTTACACTGGATGGCGTGAATCAGGACCAGCCCAAGGAGAAGACGCATGTCCCCGGGCCCGCGCTGCGCTTCGTCGCGGCGGCGCTCATCGTGCGCGATGGCGAAGTCCTGATCGGGCAACGCCGCGCCGATCAGCCGATGGCGTCGCTGTGGGAGTTTCCCGGCGGCAAGATCGAGGCCGGCGAGAGCCCGCAACAAGCGCTGGCGCGCGAACTTTCTGAGGAACTCGGCATCGAGGCCGAGGTCGGCCCCGCGGTCACGCGCATCCGCCACCACTATCGCCGTGGCGGCGCAGTCGACCTGCAGTTCTTCGCGGTGCGCGCCTTCAGCGGCGAAATCGCCAACCAGATCTACCAGCAGGTGCGCTGGGTCAAGCTGACCGAGTTGCCGGAGTATGAGTTCCTGGCGGCCGACCGCGGACTGATTAAAGATCTGGCTGCGGGAAAGCTGCTGTAGGAAAGCTTCTAGCTGCTAGCCTCTAGCTTCCAGCAATTCCCCATGCTCCGGCTAGGTCTAAAACCAACGGGCGATCATCCTGACGCTGACCCTGAATGCAGTGATGGGGAATCGGAAAGATCTGCGGTTGCGGCCGGGCACTCCTGCAGGGTAAACCTTGTTGACATGTGTTACGTTACGCGTTACGCTTCCTCATGATTCGGTCCTTCCGCCACAAGGGGCTGAAACGCCTCTATGAGGAGGATGACCCTCGCGGTGTTGCGGCGGAACATCTGGTCAAGCTGCGCAACATCCTCGCACGCCTGGACGCAGCCGGTTCGGTGGAGGATATGAATCTTCCAGGATTCAACCTGCACTCGCTGAAGGGCCGATTGCGCGGCTTCATGGCGGTGACGGTTCGCGCTAACTGGCGCTTGATCTTTCGCTTTGTTGAGGGCCATGCATTCGAGGTCGACTGTCTCGATTACCACTGAGGAGGTTTCCCCATGCCGATGAAGAATCCGCCGCATCCGGGCAGTGTTGTTCTCAGCGAGTGCATCGAGCCGCTCGGCATTACCATTACCCAGGCGGCGCGGGCCCTGGGCGTCACACGCACCACGTTGTCAGAACTTGTTAACGGCAAGCGTGGTATCTCGCCGGAGATGGCTATCCGGCTTTCCCAGGTTTTTGGCGGCAGCGCAGAGAGCTGGATTACGCAGCAGGCTCAGTACGACCTCGCGCAGATTCCCGCAGGCCGCATTCGGCTGAAGCGGCTGGCTGCGGCGTGACGAGATTCGCACTCAAGCATGCTGGTCAAAGAGCTAGCGCTGACCTAGTACGGCGCCGTCAGAGCTTTGGGGCGACAATGATAGACTCCGGTAAGACGCAAACCCGACGACAGTCGAGCGTGCCCGAAATCATCCCTTTTGGGAGTGACCGCTGCGAACGCCATAGGGCTCGGCAGCATTTTCTGAGGAGCTTTTGGATGAGTCCCAGCGATGAAGATTTCTCTTGATTCAACGAAGCCCGCAGCTTCCGCCAACATCAATCGGGACGAGACACCTTTCGAGGCGCTGGCCAGCATCTGCTCGGTTCTGGTGGTGGGCCTGTTCATTCTTACCTTCTTAGCTCAGAACTACGTCATTCCGTCAGGCTCGATGGAAAACACGCTGCTCGTAGGCGATCACCTGGTCGTCGACCAGATCACGCTGGCGCCGCCCGCTTCGTGGATGCCGCTCATAAGGTATCGCGAACCGAGACGCGGCGATATTGTAGTGTTCCATAAGCCCGTGAATCAACCCGGTATTGATGCAACTGACGCCGATGGGACACCGCAGTACACTCCCCTGGTGAAGAGATTGATTGGCGTGCCCGGCGATCATATTCATCTACGCAGCGGCATTGTGTTTGTGAATGGCGTCGCACAACCGGTGGGATTTGCGCAGCCGACCACGACGGATAACTTCAGCGAGTTTCTCGACGATTTCCCCGCGGTACCTCCAGCCGGGGTGCCCGGGGCAACAGAGTCGTGGGCCGTGAACTTCCCGAGTTATATCCAGGACGGCGACCTGGTGGTTCCACCCGGCATGTACTTCATGATGGGCGACAACCGGCATAACAGCCTGGATTCGCGTTTTTGGGGCTTCGTGCCGCGCGCCAACATACTTGGCCGTGCGCTGTTCAACTATTGGTCGTTCAGGACTCCAGACGGGCAACTTGAACAAACAGGATTCGGTCACAAGCTTGCGTGGATCGGCCACGTACTTGTGCGCTTCTTCCCAGACACGCGCTGGAAACGTACTTTCCACGTTGTTCATTGAACCGAGATTGTAGAATCTCGATTTAATCCTGGTGTGTTGCGGCC
>Ga0335074_10011281_pt1 | contig 12494 bp, 9 predicted proteins | sample Lox_Sample_23_FD_206715 | JGI IMG/M metagenome (GOLD analysis project Ga0335074, IMG submission 206715) | Soil microbial communities from Loxahatchee National Wildlife Refuge, Florida, United States - Lox_Sample_2.3 | ecosystem: Environmental > Terrestrial > Soil > Wetlands | place: USA: Florida...
GCGCTCGTTTCGGTTGCCGGCGGGCTTGACCGTACTGATAATGATAGGCTATTATCACTTGAATCAAACGCTACTTGGCTTGCCCATAGGAATGAGGTTATTCGATGAGCCGCTCGCTGCGGTGCTGCATTGGAGCGGCATTGCTCGCTTTTGCCCTTACGCTTTCGTGGACCGCGCCGGCGTCGGCGGGCAACCCAAGTGCCTTCGTCAGCGGAACGGTGACGCAGGGCGGTCGGCCGGTTGCCGGCGCCGAGGTCACGGCTTCAGGCAACAACCTCACCGCCCGGACGAAGACCGATGCGCACGGTCATTTCCGCTTTCCGCCCCTCACGCTCGGGACGTATCTGCTCTCCGCCTCGTACGCAAAGGCGGTGGGAGAGGCACACGTCGATTTGACGATCGGCGGGGCTGCGATAACGATTCCGCTAGGAAACCTCAAGGAAATTGCGGAGGTCGCGGTACGTTCCGCGAGCACCCTTCGCGGTAGCGGCGGCGACGTCGTGCTCGATCACACCGCGCTCACCGAGATGCCCTACAACAACAGCTTCTCGGAAATGATGATCCAAATGCCGGGCGCGGCGCGCGGTGCGAACGGTGTCGTGCACATGAACGGCGATCACGGCGTCATCGACTACCAGCTCGACGGCGTCATGCTGCCACAAGAACTCAATCGCGATATCGGCGGCGAGATCAACCTGAACGACGTCTCGTACGTCGATTTGCTCGAAGGCGCGTATCCCGCCCAGTACGGGCTGAAATTCGGTTCGGTCTTCAACATATCGACGCGCGCCGGGACGGGACCGGCCGGCCTCGACGGCAATGCTTCGTACGGCTCGTACGGAACCGTGAATTCGACGATCGGCTATCATTCGCCGCTCGCCGGCGGCGGCGGCTACGACATCGCGTTCAGCGGCATGCAAACGGATCGCGGTCTGGACCCGCCCGATTTCGACTCGCCGCACAACGAAGCGAGTTCCGCAAACCAGTTCGCGCGTTTCACACTGCCCAGCGGCGGAAACGACTACACGAACGTAACGTTCATTCACAGCACGGCAACGTTCCAGATACCGAACGACGTGCAGTTCGGCGAGCCGGCCGACACCGACGATAACGAGAATCAAGAAGACGTGCTCCTCTCGGTGCAGTATCATCACGCCATCGGCGACGTAGGCGCTTGGAACTTCGGTCCTGCGTTCAAGTCGTCGAACATCGAGGACTTCGGCGATGCGCCGGGCGACTGGGCCTACGGCGAAGCGCTCAATCTCACGCCGCCGCCCTACGGCAACGGCGGCACCCCGGCGGACTGCGCCATGAATCCAAATCCGAATTACCTGCCCACGACGTGTGCCGTGTCGCTGAACGACAATCGCACCGCATTCGACTACATCATGCAGAGCGACTTTACGCGCAGCTACGGGAACCACACGTTCCAAGCCGGCGCGACCTACGACGGTACGCTGGTCGATAAATATTACGCGGTCACGCTGCAGCCCGATAATTTCCTTGCGCCGCTCCTCACGCCGGCCACACCCGACGCGCCGACCACGGTCGTCGACGACACGCCGAATATCGGCAACACCTATTCGACGTATGCGCAGGATAGCTGGCGCATCTCGCCGCTGTGGGAAGCGGATTATGGGATGCGCTACGATTTCTTCACCATCAAATCGACGACGTTCTTCGAGGGCTTTGGTTCAACCAGCCCTCGGCTGAAGCTCACGCGCTTTTTTGGAACACGCGCGAACGTTTACGCGTACATCGGCCGGTTCTTCGAACCACCCTCGTTCGAGAACGTCGGCCCTCAGGCGGCGTATCTGCTCAACATCCCGTTGCAGTGTCACCTGCCTGCAGGTGCTCCTCTCTCTGACTGTCTCACGCAGACGCCGGCGCAGTTCGATCTCAAACCCGAGCGCGACACGGATCTCGAGCTCGGTGGTCACATCCCGCTCGGCAGCGGCGACCTGGGCTTGCGCGTGTGGCAGAAGAACGCCAACGATCTCATCGACGACACGCAGGTCGGGGTGACGGCGCTGCACCAAGACATCAACTACGTGCTCGGGCGCATATCGCAAGAGGCGCTCAACTACACGCAGCCGCTTCCGCGCGGCGGGCGCGCGTACGTGGCGTTCGCGCACCTGCTGTCGCTGAACAGCGGATGCGAAACGCAGCTGCTCGCGCCCTGCTACGGTCAGCCGACCGGTTTTACGCCGGCCGACCACGAGCAGATATGGACCATCAACAGCGGCATACTGCTACGCGATCTGCACGGCGGATGGTACTCGATGGACGAGGAGTACGGCAGCGGATTGTCGTCGGCCGTGTGCCCGACGCAGATCCTGTTCTGCTCGGAGACGCCGCACATCACGTTCGACGCGGAGAAGGGCATCGCAATCGGTCCGAAGACGGCGTTGACCCTCGACGTCCAGAATCTTCTGAACGACCGCTACTACGTGACGCTGCTCAACGCGCAAGGAAATCACTATGCTGCGCCGCGCACGTTCAGCATGGGCGTAAGATTCTCGCCCTGAACCTTGTGATCCGAGGGTAAGGAAAAGGCCTCGCGCAGCGCGTGAGGCCTTTTCAGTGGTCGAGGGACCGGCGCGCAAGTTACATCTTCATCGAGCCGGACATCGACGAGCTTCCTGCGGTGACGGTAAACGGGGTCACGTTGCCGTTTACCGTAACGGTGACGTGATAGGTTCCCTCTGGTAGGTAGAGGTTGTTGCCGTAGTGCGTTGACTGCGGACCTTTGCCGATCGCTTGCATCTCGACGATCGGAAGCGAGCGCTCTCCGCCGCTTTTGGTCGCATAACTGATCGAGACGTCCGCGTTGGTGAGCGCTTTGCCGCTTGCCTTATCGAAGACGTGCACGATCAAGTGGTGGTTGGGGTGCGAAGGGTCGTCGAGACGTACCGGCGCCGCGCCGCTGACGACGAGCATTCCGCTCGCGGGGTGCTCCTTGGCATACTGCGCCTGCGTATAGAACGGCTCGGCCGGCAGTAATTGGAGCTGGATGCGATACGGGCCCGAGATTTTGGTTATCGTGACGCCTTTCCCCATGTTCATGGCCGCCGCGGGCAGTGCAACTGCCGCGACGACGGCCAGAGTGAGTAAGATACTTTTCATCATCATTACCTCAGAACGGCGCGGTGACCCGCACCAAGAACGTGCGTCCATTTGCGTATTGGGTCGTGTTGAATCCGTTGGCCACCTTGATAACGTATTGGTGATTGAGCAGGTTCAGGACGTCGAGCGTAATGCCGAGGCCTTGCGACTGTGGGCCCTTGCCTGCCAGCACGATGCGCCCCGCGCTCAGGTCGAGCGTCGTATGCGCCGGCAGCGTCCCCGAAAGGCTCGCGCCGTTGACGTTTTGGAACTGTACCGGGAAACCGCTGCCGTAATCGGCCTGCAGCGTTGCGAACCACGTGCGGTCGGCGCCGAAGTGCTCCGTGTAGCCGGCGGTCGAATCGACCGTCTGCGAGTGATCTTCGATGCCGAGCCCGGCGGGAGACGCGATCGGCAATCCCGCGTTCACGTCGACCGGGAAGAGGAACGTGGAGCCCGAGATACCGCCGGCGTACGAGCCGGAGATCGTGGAGGTGAGGAACCAGTCGTTCCCGTAGCGGTCGCGGTCTTGCAGCCGGAGCTCAAAACCGTGATTGATGCCGATGGCGTTGTTGTAGACGGCGAAGAGCGGCGTGTTCAACAGTTCGGTGGTGTCGAGCACGTTGACGACGTTCTTCTGGAAGATATTCACCCAGCCGGTGAGGTTGTTGTCGAACGTGTGCTGCACGCCCATCTCGACGTAGGCGTCGTTTTCAGGCTTGAGATCGTAGGCCGGCGTGCTGGTCGCACAGCCCGAGGCGGTTTGGTTGGTGAAGATCGTGCACGCACCGCGGACGTCCTCGAGCAGGGGCGCTGCGTAGAAGCGACCGTAGAACGCGTGGAAGATATTCTTGCCGCCGTCGGAGATGTTGATACCGATGCGCGGCTCGATCATGTCGCCGCCTACGTAGCCGGTCGAGTGATCGTAGCGAACGCCGTAGTCGAGATCGACGAGTTGCGAGAGCGACCACGTGTCTTGCGCGTAGAGGCCGAGCTGCGATCCGGGATGCGATGAGCCGATCGAATAGGCGTAGTACGTGCCGGCGGGCGGCGCGGCCGGTGCTACCACGCCGGTCGGTATAGCGCAGCCCGCGTAGGCGCACGCGAAGGTCTCGGAACCGGTCGCGTTTTCACGATTGGCGTCGATGCCGATCTTCCACGTGTGCCGCTGGCTCGAATGCAGCTCGGAGACGCGCAGTCCGACGTAGTTTGCATCCGTCGTCTGAGCGAGGCCGACGCTGTTGAGGTAGTTCGGGGTGACACCGTCCGAAAAACAGTCCGGGTAGTTGTCCGGGTCGCCGGACGGAACGCAGCTGAAGTTCGGCGTGTAGCCCTGCACGTCGGCGGCGAGATCACCGTCGTAATCGACGCGCGTCGAGCGATACCAGGGGATCAGTTGAAAGACGCTGTTCCCGTCCTTCGAGGTCAGGGTGTAGTTGAGGTTGGCAAAGCGATCGTACTCGAGCTGGGTGTCGGCGGTTCCCGGGGTGTCGAAGATCGGGTCCGCGGAGTTGAGGGTGGAGCAGGCGATAACGCCGCCCTGTGTCGCGGGATTGCACGGGTTGATCGGGATCTGATATTGCGAGAACTGATTTCCGAAATCGACCGCAATCGTCGACTGATCGTTGAGTTTGGTTACCCAGCGTCCGAACTCGTCGTTTGCCGAACTCGCATCGTGGACGGCGGTCAGCGTCGGCGCGTCGATGCCGCGCGCAGTGCTCGAGTTGTTGAAGCTCAGGAAAAGCTCGTTATTGCCGAAGCGCGAGACGGTGTCGAACTGTCCGTCCGATTGTGACTCGTTGCCGGCTCCGCCGGTGATCGTGCCGTACGTGCCTTCGGGGATGTCTTCGAAGCGGTCGGTGATGATATTCACGACGCCGCCGATGCGGTCGCCGCCGTACTCGGCCGGAATGGCGCCGGTCAGCACTTCGATCGAGTTGATCGATCGAGGATCGACGATCTCCGCGAAGTTCGACGTCGTCGCGAGCGGCAGCGGTGCACCGTCGATCTGATACGTGACGCCGTGGAAGCCGTTGATGACCGGTTCGTTGTACGAAAATTGCACGACGCCGGGCACGGTTTCGATCAGCCGGTTGAGACTGTCACGCACGGGTGAGGTTTCTATTTGACTGTTGTCGATGGTCGTGCTCGCAACCGGCGTTCCGCCGATGCCCGCGGTCGCGGTGACGGAAGTGACCGCGATGGTCTTGAGCAGATCGATGTTGACGACGGCGACCGCATCGGTGTGGACGTCGACGTCGGCCGTACGATTCGCCGCGCCACTGGTATGAGCGGTCAATACATAGTGTCCGAAGGGTACCGTGGGAAAAGCGTAGGTGCCGTCGTTGAGGGTGGTCGTGCTGAAACGCTCGCCCTCGCCTGCGAGGGTGACGGTAACGCCGGCTTGTGGCTTGCCCGCTTGGGTGATCGTGCCGCGCACGATGCCGGTCGCTGCGGCGAACGCGGGCGCTACGGAAAGAAGCATGCACGCGGCGACGATTGCCGCGATCCATCGAGACATGAAAACTCCTCTGAAGAAAAAGTGAGGCTAAACGGGGATCAGCGTCAGCCGGGGCGGTGCACGCCCGAATCGCCGGTAGACAATTGAAATCCGGCGCGCAGAGGAGCGATGTGCGAAGCGCCGCCGATAGGTAACCGGCCGGCGATCGAAAGGAGTAGGCGCGATTGCAAAGACGATCGCGGCCACGGCTTGGAGGAACCATTGCGTGAGCGCGACGATTAGCAGGCTCGCCGCGGCAAGGCAGATCGCAACGAGCACGAGCGCTGCGTGGAAGTGATGCTCGGGCTCGACACTCTCGATTGCGATGAACCAGGACGTCGCGCTTGCCATCAGCGGAAGAAACGTCGGGGCGAGCGGGCGCATGGCAGCGGCGAGCACCGAGCCGTCGACGTGACGGCGGGCACCGAGAGAAGCAATCGCCACGACGGCGAGGGCAAAGCCGCCCGCGCCGCCGATGCCCAGGAGCTCGAAGAGCCGATGATAGGCGCCGCCTGCCACGTGATCGTCGCCGTAGCTTCCGGCATGTGCCAGAAGCGCGGCAAGCAACCCAAGCAAGGCGACTGCCGGCAACTGCCGGAGTCTCACGATTGTTACCATTCTACGCGGGTCGCAGGGGGCGCCTGGAGGCCGCGTCGTATGAGGTGGGCCCGATCATGAATAACCGTCTTCCCTTGGAAAACGCTGACACCGTCAGCCTGGTGTGTGCGTTGCTGGTGCGCTTCCCCGAACTGGCATCGATTCGTTCGATGCCGGCCGAGGGCAGCGTCCGGCTGACGTTTGCGCTGCATACCCGGCTCGATCGCCGCGCGCAGGCGGTGCTGGCGGAAGCGGTCGAGGATCATATCAACGGCTATCTCATGCTAGCCAAAGACGAACCGCATGCCGTCCGCGTCGAGTACGACGGCGACCGTTCGACGACGTTCGTCCACGTGACGCGCGACAGCGACAGCTTCTCTAAGGAAGAGCTCGAACTGCTGGTGGGGCTCTTCAACGAACGCTACGGCGATGCGTTGGTGCGCAACCCGCCCCCCGACGATCACCTTGATGCCGATCCCGTCGCGCAAGACGAGGCTGCGCTCTACGCGGTCGAGGCGCTGCGCGATCCGGCGCAATCCAAGAGTCTGGTGGGCTTTCGCGAAGAGGCACGCGTGCTCGTCTACTTCTTGAAATCGCAACGGAAAGCGAAGGCGTCGTCGCGCCGCTGAACTCACTCAACCTCCTATTGATCGGCGACGTCGTCGGCTCGCCCGGTCGCGATACGCTCAAGCGGTGCCTCGCCCTGGTTCGCGAGCAGCACGAGATTCACGCGTGTCTGATCAACGGTGAGAACGTCGCCGGCGGCTTCGGCTTGACCGCGCAGACGGCCGAGGAGCTCTTCGAAACCGGAGTGGACTTCATTACCAGCGGGAATCACATCTTTGATAAGCGCGACTTCAAATCGTACTTGGACTCGAGCGATCGGGTGTTGCGCCCGGCCAACTATCCGCCCGGACTCCCCGGGCGTGGCCACGGAAGCTTCGTTGCCGACGGCATCACCGTCGGCGTGCTGAATTTGATGGGCCGGACCTTCATGCCGACCGTCGACGATCCGTTTCGCTGCGCCGACTCGCTGATCGAAGAGCTTCGCGCGCAAACACCCGTCGTCGTGGTCGACGTCCACGCCGAGGCGACGTCGGAGAAGATCGCGCTGGCGCGATTTCTCGACGGACGCGCGTCGGCGATCTATGGCACGCACACGCACGTTCAGACGGCCGACGAACAGATTCTCTCCGGCGGTACCGCCTACATCACCGATGTCGGCATGACGGGGCCGAGTGACGGCGTGATCGGGATGGAACAGGACGCCGTTCTCGAGCGCTTTCTCTACGGCATCTCCGACCGCTTCAGCGTGGAAAAGGACGGAAGCAAGCAATTTTGTGCCGCCGCCGTACGGATCGACCGCGCCAGCGGCCGCGCGCTCGAGATCAAGCGCATCTTCCTTCGGGGGATCGCATGAGTGACGCAGCGCGGCACCGCGCGTGATCGTCGACTTTCACAGCCACACCTGCGAGAGTGATGGGACGCTCACGCCGCAGCAGCTCGCCGATTTCATGGGCGAACGCGGCGTCGAAATCTTCTCGATAAGCGACCACGACACGCTGAGCGCCTACGGCACGTTCGCGCCCCCGGCCGGATCGCGCGTCGTGACCGGTGTCGAGATCAACACCACCTATCGCGGCAACGAAGTGCACGTCCTGGGCTACGGCATGCCCGCCGACACCCCGTCGTTCGACGCGATGCTGGAGCGCAACCGCGACGCTCGGCGGCTGCGCGCGCAACGCATGGTGGACCAACTGCAGCGCGCCGGCTACGGCATCACGTACGATGACGTGCTGCGGCAAGCGCCCCATGCGCAAGCGCTCGGGCGGCCGCACGTAGCGAAGGCGCTGATCGCCAAGGGGATGGCGCCGGAGATCGACTGGGCGTTTCGCAACTTGCTGCGCTCCGGAATGCCCGGATACGTGCCGTCGCTGCACGTCACGCCGCAAGAGGCGATCGAGCGCATCAACGCGGCCGGCGGTGTACCGGTCTTGGCACACCCCGGGCGTCTGAAAGATCGCGGGCTGATCGACGAGCTGGCACCCGCCGGGCTCAAGGGTCTCGAGGTGTTCTATCCGCTGCACGATGCCGATGATGTGCGGATCTTTCGCGAGGTCGCAAAGCGCTACGGCTTGGCGATGACGGCCGGCGCCGATTTTCATGACATACGTTACCATTCGCGCGGCGTCGGCATGGAGGTGGATCGCGAGGATATCGCGGCGTTCTTGACAATGCTCTCCCGATGAGATCGAAGAGCTTTGCCGTGCTCGCAACGCTTGCGATCATGGCGTTGCCGGCCGCGGCACAATCGCCGGTACCATCGGTACAAACCGTCCTGGGCGCCTTGCACTGGCGCAACGTCGGCCCGGGTATCGGCGGACGTTCCGTTGCGGTTGACGCGGTTCCGGGGAACCCGTTCACGTTTTACTTCGGCGGTGTCGACGGCGGCGTGTGGCGCTCGACCGACTACGGCATCACCTGGACGAACATCACCGACGGCAAATTCCGGATGTCGCCCAGCATTGGCGCGATCGCCGTGGCGCCATCGGATCCGAAGGTCATCTACGTCGGCACCGGCGAGAGCGATATTCGCAACACGTTCGTCACCGGCGACGGCGTCTACAAGACGACCGACGCGGGCAAAACCTGGCGCTACGTCGGCTTGAAAGATACGCACACGATCGGCAAAATCGTCGTCGATCCGCGCAATGCCGATGTCGTCTACGCCGTATCGATGGGGCACGTTTTCGCGAGTAACCCCGAACGCGGCGTCTTCAAGTCGACCGACGGCGGTGCGCATTGGAGCAAGGTTCTCTACGTCGACGAGAAGACCGGGGCAATCGATCTCGTCATGGATCCCAGACATCCCGGTACGCTCTACGCCGCGATGTGGCAGGCGCAACGCAACCCCGGCATGTTGATAAGCGGGGGCCCCGGCAGCGGTCTCTATAAGACAACCGACGGCGGCGCGCACTGGACGAATCTTTCGAAGAACCCGGGCTTCCCGAGCGGATTGCTCGGTCGCATGGGCGTCAGCATCGCGGACAGCGATCCGAAAATCGTGTACGCCATCGTGCAGGCCAAGCATGGCGGCATCTTCCGTTCTGACGACGGCGGCGCGAGCTGGAAGCTGGTGAACGACAGCATGGAGATGCGCCAGCGCGCGTTTTACTACATGGCGATCTACGCGGATCCGACCGATCCCGACACGATCTACGTGCCCAACGCGCGGTTCTTCGTCTCACACGACGGCGGCAAACATTTTGGCTTGCTTCGTCCTCCGCACGGCGACAACCACATCGTCTGGATCGATCCGCACAACCCGAAGATCATTTTGGAGGGCAACGACGGCGGCGGCACCGTTTCGACCGACGGCGGCGAGACCTGGAGCAGCGAGCACAATCAGCTCACCGCGCAGTTCTATCACGTCGCAATCGACGACGCGTTCCCGTTCGACATCTACGGGGCGCAGCAGGACGAAGGTTCGTTCGAAGGACCGAGCGCGTCGTCGAGCGGCATGATTCTCACCAGCGACTGGAAGCGTACCGCGCTCGGCGAGAGCACGTTCATCGCGCCGCAACCCGGCAACCTGAACGTGGATTACGGCAGCGGCTACTTTTCGATCTTCATGAAGCACGACGCCACGACCGACGAGTATAGCAGCGTGAGCCCCTATCCGCTCTACCGCGAGGGAGCGAGCTCGGGCGAACAAGAGTACCGTCTGGCATGGACGCATCCGATTTTCTTCTCGCCGGCCAATCCGAAGGAGCTACTCGTCGGGGCGCAGTTCGTGCTGAGCAGCACCGATTACGGTCAGACCTGGAAGAAGCTGAGCCCCGATCTTACGCGCAACATCAAGAAGACCGAAGCACCGAGCGGCGGCCCGATCGATATCGATCAGTCGAGCGCCGAGGTCTTTCCGTACATCTCGGCGCTGGCGGTCTCGCCGCTCGACGGCGACGAGATCTGGGCAGGCTCGGCCGACGGCCTCGTGCACGTGACGATGGACCACGGCGCAACATGGAGCGCGATCACGCCGTCCGGTCTCCCGTACTGGACGGAGATCACCTCGATCGAACCGTCGCACACCGACAAAGGCACGGCGTATCTCACCGCATCGAGCTACCAGTGGGACGATTTTCATCCGTATGTTTACAAGACGACGGACTTCGGCAAGACGTGGACCAAGATCGTCGACGGACTCCCGAGCGACGAGTATGTCTATACCGTTCGTCAGGACCCGAGCGCGCCGCGTCTGTTCTTCTTGACGACGAAGAGCACCGTCTACGTGAGCCTCGACGGGACGGCGCACTGGCTGCCGCTGACGCTGAATCTGCCGCCGGTGCAAGTGCGCGACGTCGCTATCGACGCGCGCGAAGGCAAAGTCGTCATCGCAACGCACGGCCGTTCGATGTGGATCCTCGACAACCTCACGCTGCTCGAGCAACTCACCAAGGCCGCGCCGGCGAGCGCGAACGGTGCGGTGCTCTATGCGCCGCAGCGCGCCTGGCTCACGCACGCCTACGGGGCATCGTTCTACGGCGGCGATCCGAATGCGTCGGGTAACGGCGAAAACCCGCCCTTCGGCGCAACCGTCATCTTCTACGTGCCGCGATCGTATAATGGCGGTACACCCGTCTCGCTCACGTTCAAGGATAGTGCGGGCAACGTGGTGCGTTCGTTCGCGCTGCATCTCAAGCATGGCGGAAAGCCCGCGCCGCCGAGCGAGCACTGGCATCCCACCGAAGATATGGCGCGCGCGTACGAGCGTCTCACCGGAATCAGTCCGGGCATGAACGTTTTCCAATGGGATCTTCGCTATCCGAGTGCGCCCGAGATCACGGGCTTCGAGCCCTCGGGCTCAGGTGGCGGTCTGGAGGATTCGCTGCTCGGTCCGCAGATCGTACCGGGCGACTACACGGTCACCCTCGATTACGGCGGAGCGCAAACGTCGCAGCCGCTCGTGCTCACGCTGGATCCGCGCAGCACGGCAACGCAGGACGATCTCGTCGCGCGGCGCGATCTCGGCTTGAAGATCCACGCGCTGCAAGAGGAGCTCGACCGCACGACCAACGAGGCGATCGCGGCACGCGCCAAGGTTGCGCGCGGAACGCCGGCCGCGGCTGCGCTCGATGCGGCGATTGCCGGCGTCGTCGACGTGGTGAACCCGCAGGCCGACGAAGGCGCATTGCTCTACGAGTCGCGACTGCGCAACTTCATCGCGTACCTCAATGCCGAGGTCGATACGGGCTACGTCCATCCGACGGCTGCCGAGTATATGATCTTCGATAAACTCAGCACCGACGCAACAAACGCCGAAGCGAAGCTCAAGAAGGCGATGAGCGCGGCGCGCTAAGGCGAGGGAAGGGGATGGGTTCGGCGGGTCGCTGCTCGCCGCGCGCATCCCCGATGTCGCGGCCGAACCACGCTACGTCGTACCAGCGGTCGAACTTCCAGCCGACGCGGCGGTAGACGCCGATGGGTTCGAAGCCGAGCGCGCGATGCACCGCGATGCTTGCGTCATTCGGAAGCGCGATGCCGGCATAGGCGCGCCGAAATTGCTGCCGTTCGAGGATCGCAAAGAGCCGTTCGTAGAGCGTGCGGCCGATGCCGCGTCCACGCGCGCCTCGATCGAGATAGACCGAGACGTCGACGGCCCAGCGATAGCCCGGGCGTTCGCGATGCCGTGTTGCGTACGCATAGCCGATGACCTTGCCGTCTTCGACGGCGGCGAGCCAAGGCGTGCGTTCGAGCGTCTTGGTGATGCGCGCGCGCATTTCATCGACCGTTGGTGCAACTTCCTCAAAGGAGACATGCGTCGCGGTCACGATCGGCGCGTAGATCGCCGCGAACGCGGCCGCGTCGTCCGGCGAGGCAACGCGGATGTCGATCACGTCTTCGGAGCGAGCGCGCCGGCAACGGTGCGTCTGATCGCAACGAGATGCGCTTGCGCTTCGCGCTCGTAACGTTCGAGGGCGTGGCGCTGCGCTTCGACCGCGGCGGTGTCGCGCATGAACTTGTGATTGATGCGCACGTTGTACGCGCACGCGGCCAGCGCCGCGTGGGCGAACTCGGCGGCGCAACCGATGTCGCTGACGAGGTTGGTGTTACCGAGGTCGAGCGCGTTCTGCGCGAGGCGCAGTACTTCGAGGGCGTTCTGCGCAACGGCCAGGGGCTCGGCTGCGGCATGCGCGAGCGCCAGTTCGAGCGCGGCGCGCCGCGCGTGCTTCTCGGAGTCGGTGGCCTTGGGCATCGCCGTTGCCGCCACCACCCGGTCGAACGCCGCCTC
>Ga0335074_10011282_pt1 | contig 12494 bp, 9 predicted proteins | sample Lox_Sample_23_FD_206715 | JGI IMG/M metagenome (GOLD analysis project Ga0335074, IMG submission 206715) | Soil microbial communities from Loxahatchee National Wildlife Refuge, Florida, United States - Lox_Sample_2.3 | ecosystem: Environmental > Terrestrial > Soil > Wetlands | place: USA: Florida...
TGGTCCTGGTCAACCTGGCGCTGCTGGCCTGGTTCACCGTCGAGTTGTTCAACGGCCCGCTGCTCGGCCTGGCCGAGCGCCTGATCACGGCGGACGAGGCGACCTGGCCGCTCGCGGTGGTACTGAGCATTGTGGTGGCCGGAGCTCGTACCGCGCAGCCAGCCGAGCTGGAAGCCGCCGTCAAGAACCGGTGAGGCCAGCGAAGATCCCGGCAAGTTCCGCAGCCGAGAACCCGAGGGTGGCGTCGCCGACCGACAACTCCAGCCGCTGGACGTTCGGATCCGCGGTGGCCGGTGGTTCCAGCGAGACCCAGATACCGCTGTCCGAAGCCAGCCGACGGGCCGCGCTGGCGTAGCTGTCACGGTCAGTCCTCAGCAGCAAGTGCATCATCGGGACCTGCGGCGGGTCCGGGATGACCGTGACGCCAGGCACTGCCGCCAGCGCGGTAGCTATCGCCAGGGCGTGCTCGAGATAGGCACCGAACCGCGGCAGCCGTACGCCGAGACAACTCAGCGCCGACGCCGCGCCCGGCCACAGCCCGTACAGCGTGCCGCCCATGCGGCGGCGCCATTCCCGGACCTCAGCGATCACGTCATCCGGCCCGGCCACACAGCACCCGGCCAGCGCACCGATGCCTTTGTAGAAGGACACGTAGACGGTGTCGAACAGGTCGGCAATCTCAGCCGGTGGCTTCCCGTAACCGGCTGCCGATTCCCACAACCGCGCGCCGTCGAGGTGCGCGGCGGCGCCGCGCTGCCGGGCCCAGTCGACCTGGGCGATGAGGTCGTCCCAGTCCGGCTGCTGCCCGCCGATGTCGCGCTGCGGCAACTCCAGCAGCAGTGCTGCGGGCGACTCGGCGATCGCGGCCAGGTCGGTCAGGGTGATCAGCCGGTCCCGGCCACCCACCGGGCGGCCGATGAGGCCGTGCAGCCGTTGATAGCCCTGCTCCTCGTGCTTCTCCAGATGGCACATGGGGTGGAAGACGACAGTCCGGCGGTGGCGGGCATCGGCGTGCACCCGGAGCACGGCTTGCTGCGCCATGACCCCGGAAGGCAGATATACCGCAGCCGGTTTGCCGAGCAGCCGGGCGATCTCGGCTTCCAGTTCGGCCACGACACCGCCTTGGCCATAAGTGTCCAGAGCGGTCCCGGCCGGAATGGTCGCCAGCATCGCGGCGGCCGTGGGACGGCCGTGCCCGTGGACGAACCGCGTGCACCGGTCGCGCAGCGCGTCAATCTCTGCTTGGTCAGCCATCCGCCCTCCCCTGTCACTTGTTGCCCGGCGAGGCGACGAAGTCTATGAGTTCCTCGACCCGCCCCAGGAATGCCGGCTCGAGGTCGACGTAGGACCGGACGGCTGCCAGGATGCGCCGCCAGGCAGCTGCGGTGTCCGGTGGCCAGCCGATTGCGGCGAGCACGCCGTCCTTCCAGGGCGTGCCGCGCGGCACATCGGGCCAGCGGCCGATGCGCAGGACCTCGGGTTTCACCGCAGCCCAGACGTCGACGAACGGGTGGCCGACGACAAGAACGTGCGGAGAGCTTGCCTGAGCGGCGATCCGGCTCTCCTTCGAGCCGGCCACCAGGTGATCCACCAGCACGCCCAGCCGCCGGCTGGGCTCTGGCGCAAAATCGGCCACTATCGCAGGCAGGTCGTCGATGCCGTTCAGGAACTCGACCACGACACCGACGTCGCGCAGGTCATCTCCCCAGACCTTCTCCACCAGTTCAGCGTCGTGCTTTCCCTCGACGTAGATCCGGCTCGCCCTGGCCACCTTCGCCCGGCTTGCCGGAGCGGCGACCGACCCGGATGCCGTCCGGGCCGGGCCGGCCGGCTGACCGGCGACTGGCCGGACCAGCGTCACCCGCTTGCCCTCGAGCAGGAATGTGCCGGTCAGCGGAAACACCCGGCGCTTGCCGTGCCGGTCCTCGAGTATGACGGCGTCCTTCTCGCACCCGACCACCGCACCGCAGAAGTCACCGGCGCCGTCCTCGACGACCAGCCCGACCTCCGCGGCGATGCGCGGCGGGGCGGCTGGCTTATGCGCCGGGGCCGCGAGTATGTCGTCCCGGTACTGCTTGCTGCGCATTCTGATCCATTCCCGACTGATTCGCTCCGGTCAGTATCGGCTAGGACGGGCCCGGAAACCGACCCGACGCGCCAGCGTCGCGCCGCCTCCCGTCTTCTGGATCTCAGCTCGATGAAGATCTGGCTAACCTCCGTCTCGGGCAGAATTGCGACGCTAAGGTCACTTCAGCAACCATTTTGTTCGCACCGGGTCGGGAGGGGCCGGAGTTGCCTCGTCGCTCTGTCCGCACAGTCCGTGAAGCTGCCTCGCGCCCGGTAACCAGCCGGCGCCGGTTCTGGCTTGCCGCAGCCGTTGCCGCTCTCGCCCTGGCCAGCCCGCTCGCCATTGCCGCGATCCCGGCCGCCGCGCAGCAGGGGTTTGATTTCATCTCCGTCACCGGCGACGGCTCCGGGGACCTGGCCGTTACGGCCAGCTCGGACTACCCGATCACTGACTGGACGCTCAGCCTGACCGACGGTGCGTACACGTACACGATGGACGACTTCACCGACTTCACGCCCCCGAGCACGTTCGAGACCGACACGCCGCAGGTTTACCAGCTCCCCACCGCCGACGCCGAGAGCGTCTTCGGGTCGTCCGGGATCGCGCTGCCGCCGGGCCAGTACACGGTCACTGCCACCGCCGCGACCGACTCTAACGGCGACACGCTCCCCGCGTCGCAGACCATGTCGGGCACCTTCAACTTCCTGGCCCAGCCGACGGTGACGATCAATTCTGCTGATTCGTCGTCCAGTGCCCCGATCTTCTACACCACGGCGCCGGATCAATCCGTCACTGTCAGCGGGCAGATCACCGGCTGTTCGACTCTCGCGTGCCCGAGCAACTGGTCGGGCACGCCTGTGACCGTTACCAACGCGAGCGTGACCTCACCGCCGATCCCGTCGTGGACAGGATCGGCTGCCACCAACGGGGACTTTTCGGTCACCGGCGTGACCGGCATTCCCGACGACAGCTACTCGGTGTCGGTTCCGGCCGTCACGGGCTCAAGCCTGGTGGCTACCGCACCGGCCGATACGCAAGACATTCCGCAGTACGCGGCGACATCGATAACGGCGACTGCAAATCCGGCAGCGGACGGCGACCAGTCGATTACCGGCCTGCTCACCTATCAGCCCCCATCGGGCTTCAACCCGGTCGATGCGCCAAGTGGTGTCACGATCACCGCGACTGCGGGGAAGGACACGGTGAGCACCACAACCGACGCCAACGGTGCCTTCAGCCTCGCCCTTCCACCGCTTCTCGGTACCACAACCTGGCTGCTCAGTACCCAGAATGACTTGGCCACCAGTCCGTTCCTGGCCGGCACGCAGTCTTCGATTGGCGGAACCCAGCAGTGGCCAGACAAGATCACCTTTAGTGCCAGCCTGAACCCTGGCAATAACGGCGAGGTGACGGTGGCCGGCTGCCTGTCCACAACCCTCAGCCAGCGGCCGCCCGCTGATTATCCGTCGGTGGTCGAGTTCCAGTGGTCGAAGAGCAAATCCGGACCTTGGGTCCCGTTCGGACAGCTTGGCACTGAGTCTGTTCCGGGCTGCGCTGGAGCGGGGTTCGCCGGTACCGGCCCGAACCTGGCGGCTACTGGGTACGAGGCCGAGTACCCAGGTGGCTACTACCGGGCCTCCTTCGCTGGTGACGCTACCTACGCGGCAGCAACAAGCGCCCGCACCGGCCGAGTCTGGATCTACCCAACTCGGTTCCAGCCGTTCCGGGTTAGTCCCGCGTCTCTGGCACCGGGCGGCAAGGTCAAAGTAAAAGGCGCGTTGCAGTACTACAACGGTAAATGGCGCAATTGCGCCGATCAGCGCGCCACCATCCTCTTCGCCCGGCGACGGAACGCGAGCACTTGGTATATACCGCCAGCCGGTTCTGTCAAGACCAGCAGCAACGGCTCGTTCACGAGGACCTTCACCGATTACGGCAACTACGCCAAGGCTGCCAACGGTTCGCAATACTGGTCGGCGGATTACAGCGGCAACGCCACGCACCTGGCAGCCTGGGCACCTGATCGACTGGTCCGGATGCACGGGAAAGCATCGACGACGTCCAGCCCGCCGGCCCAGCCGATGCTTCGAGTCAGCCTCGAGCCGCGCCTCTCCGCAAGCACCGGCCGCGACGGCTGGCCGTACTATCTATCCCTTGATCCGTTGCTGACGCTGATGGGCGACGAGTAGCGCACACTGCCCGCCACTTCGGCGCTTGCAGCCGCACGGTTCTCGTGTCAGGCGCTGGCCTGCTTGAACAACTCCTTGACGTTGCGCTCGAACAGCGCCGAATACGAGATCTCGGGCGTGTCGCCGCCCTGCTGGTAGCCGCCGATGACGCCCATGACGCTGCCCGTGCCGGTCTTCCGGTTCACGCGGATGAGGAACGGGCCGCCGCTGGTGCCGTTCGGGAAGCCGCCGCAGATGAACTCCATCTGCCGGTAGCCCTTGAGGTGCAGCCGGGTCGCTGGCGCTGAGCACGTGACCGGCTGCTGCGTGCTGTCGGGGTAACCGATGACTTCCACCGGGTGTGGCAACGGGACGTTGATCTCGAGCCGCTCGCCCCCGGTGTGCTTCTGGATCCGGTGCCCGGCCCGGCCGACCAGCAGAAAGGCGAAGTCATCGTTCGCGTCCTGATGCTTCTGCCAGTTGCTGTCCACGAACTCCTGCCGGACGAGCCATTGTCCGAAGGGGAACTTGCCGTCGTAATAGCCGGGCGCGAAGGTCACCGTGCTGTTGGCGCCGAGCCGCCTGCCCTGCATGCAGTGCGCTGCGGTAATGGCCAGATCCTCGTGCGGGCTCTGCACGACCGCGGCCGTGCAGAAATGCACGAGCTTGCCGTTCTTGACCGTGAACAGCGCACCGACGGCGGGAGTGCCGTCGAACGGAACTGCCACCGGCGTGGATGAGGACGGGGACGGCGACGGCGACGGCGATGGCGATGGCGAGCTGGACCCGGACGGCACCGAAGCCGACGGCACCGATGGGGATGGCACGGCAGCCGACGGTACCGGAGTCGATGGCCGAGGCGACGCCGCGCCCTGGGCCGCGGCCAGTGCATCGGGCTGCGACACCGCGATCACGGCCAACAGCACACCGCCGGACGCAATGACCGCGATCAGCAGGCCGTTCCGCCGGACTGCAGCCGGTGACCGGCCCGCCGAAATGCTCTCCGCTGAATCGCCGGACTCGAAACCGCAGGAGGCTTGCCCGCTTCGGTTTGGCGCGCCGGGTTCTGACATGCCGGCATCCTATGGATCGCGGCGGCGCCGTGCCGCAGTTCTGCTGAGCTGTATCGGTACGCAGCCGGCAACAGTTCGGCTCAGGACCCGATGACGGCGTCCAGCATCCTCGCCCACTGAGCGATGATGCGGTCCCGGCGGCGGGAATCGTCGGCCAAGGTGTCCGCGAGGCCGAGCCCGCGGGCCAGATCCAGCGTCGCCTGCACCGCCTCGTGCACCCCCGGCCCGGATTCGTCCGCGCGGAGCAGCTCGATCGCGGTCTTGTGCGCCTCCCGGCCCAGCCGGGCTTCGAGTGGCAGCACGAGCTCGCGCAGCCCGTCGCTGACAGCGGCGGCCGCCCAGATCTGCAGGGCCGCGCGGAACAGCGGCCCGGTGTAGAGCCGGACCAGCAGCCCGACCACCTCCCTGGTCCGGTGCTGGCCGGCCGGCAGCCGCGCCGCCTCGCGCCGGATCTCCGCGAGCCGGACGTCGGCCATGTGCGCGAGGGCCGCGGTCAGCAGGTCCTCCCTGGTCCGGAAGTAGTGCTGGGTGGCGCCCCTGGATACCCCGGCCCGGGCGGCGATGACCGCCACCGTCGCGCCGCTCCAGCCGCGCTCAGCAACGCAGCTGACCGCCGACTCCAGCAGCCGGGCGCGGGTCGCCCAGCCCCGGTCCTGTCGCGGCTCACGCGCGCCCGAACTGACCACGGCCTCGTCCGCTGCCACGGCCACTACCCCGCCGCGAAGGACGGCCGTCTCTTCTCCAGGAACGCGGCCATTCCCTCCGCCGCTTCTGCGGAACCGAACAGCCGTGCCGACAACTCAGCCAGCGCTTCCGCGCGAGCGTCGAAGCCATCGAGGATCTGCGCCGTCAGCAGCGGCTTTGTTTCCCGCAAGCCCTGCGGCGATGCGGCCCGCAGCTCATCGAGCACGGCCAGCGTCGCAGTGTCGATGTCGTCGACGGCCTCGGTGATCAGGCCGATCTCCGCGGCCGTCGCGGCATCGAACTTCTCCCCGGTCAGGTAGTACCGGCTGGCGGCCCGCGGCTCCATCTTCGGCAGCGTGGTGAGCGAGATCATCGCCGCGGCCAGGCCAAGTTTCACCTCAGTGAAGGCGAACGTGGACTTCGGGCCGGCCAGCACGATGTCGCAGGCGCCGACCAGGCCAAGTCCGCCCGCCCGGACGTGGCCGTCGATGCTGCCGACTACCGGCTTGGGCAGCGTCACGATCAGCTTCAGCAGCGACATGACTCGCTCGGCCCCAGTTTTCATGCCGCCCTGGCTGGCCTCGCTCAGGTCAGCGCCGGCGCAGAACGTGGACCCGGTATGCGTCAGCTCGACCGCGCGCACGGCGTTGTCCCCGCCCGCGGTCACGAGCGCGGCGGTGAGCTGTTCAACCAAGGCGGCGGACAGCGCGTTCCGGTTGCGCGGCGAGTCGAGCGCGATCCGGGCGATGCCCCGGTCTACCGAGTACTGCACAAGCTGATCTGGCCCTGTTTCATCCGGCACGGTTCGCCTCCTTAGTAAGACTTCGGCAGACCAAGCGAGTGCTGCGCCACGAAGTTGAGAATCATCTCCCGGCTCACTGGCGCGATCCTCGTGGTCCGCACGTTCGCTAGCATGCCGGCCAGCCCGAACTCACTAGTCATCGAGCTGCCACCGAGCGACTGGATGGCCTGGTCGACGGCCCGGACGCTGGCCTCAGCGGCCGCGTACTTGGCCATATTCGCGGCCTCGCCCGCGGCCAGGTCGTCACCAGCGTCGTAGCGCACCGCGGCCTTCTGCATCATCAGCTTGGCCAGCTCCAGCTCGATCTTCACCTGCGCCAGCGGATGTGCCAGACCCTGGTGCGCGCCGATCGGCACGCCCCAGACGTTCCGCTCTTTCGCGTAGCCGACGGCCTTGTCCAGCGCATACCTTGCCGATCCGATTGCCATCGCCGAGGCCATGATCCGTTCCGGGTTAAGCCCCGCGAAAAGCTGCAGCAGCGCCGCGCCCTCTTCGCCGATGAGCGCGTCGGCCGGGAGCCTGACCTCGTCGAGGAAAAGCAGGTACTGCTTCTCCGGCATGAGGATGTCCATGTCGATCGGCTGGAAGCTGAAGCCCGGCGCATCTGTCGGCACCGCGAACAAGGCCGGCCGTAGCTTGCCGGTCCGGGCGTCTGCCGTCCGGCCGACGATCAGTACCGCTTCGGCTTCGTCGACGCCGGAAATGTAGATCTTCCGGCCGCTTAGCACCCAGGTGTCGCCATCGCGGGTCGCCACCGTCGTGAGCTTGTGCGAGTTCGAGCCGGCGTCCGGCTCCGTGATGCCGAAAGCCATGATCGACGACCCGCTGGCGATCTTCGGCAGCCAGTGCGCCTTCTGTTCCGGCGTACCGAACCGGGCCAGGATCGTGCCGCAGATCGCCGGCGACACCACCATCATCAGCAGGCCACAGCCCGCCGCAGCGAGCTCCTCGAGCACGATCGACAGCTCGTACATGCCTGCCCCGCCGCCGCCGTACTCGGCCGGAAGGTTCACCCCGATGAAGCCCAGCTTCGCTGCCGCTCGCCACAGCTCGGTGAGCCGGCCCCCGCTCCGCGCCTGCCGGCTGAAGTAGGAATAGCCGTAGCTGCGGCCGAGATCGGCGACCGCTGCTCGGAGCGCGACCTGCTCGTCGGTCTCAGTGAAGTTCACTGTGCTTCCTCAAACTTTGCCTCCTCGAGTTCAACGGGGTCATCCGCTGGCTTGACGACGGCCAGCACCATGCCCACCTCGACTTGCTGGCTCACGGATACCGGCAGCTCAGCGACGATCCCGTCCGCTGGAGCCGAGATCACGTGCTCCATCTTCATGGCCTCTAGCCACAGCAGCGGCTGGCCGGCCGCGACCTGATCCCCGGCGACCACGCCAATCCTGGCAACTACGCCCGGCATGGGCGCGAGCAGCGACCCGGTGGCCGCCTGGCTCACCGCGTCGGCAAACCGGCCGGCCGGCCGGAGCGCGACCGGTCCGAGCGCTGACTCCACACAAGCCAGTCCCGGATAGGCAGCGATGTCGAACCGGTACAGCAGCCCGCCAACGTCAAGTTCGATCAGAGCCGGCGCCATCGAGACCAGCCGGATATCGTCCCGCCCGTCGACGACGAGGCCGTCGCGGTCGATCCGGTAGGCGGCCTGATGCCGGTTACCCGCCCGGGCGTCGAGGCCGCCCGCGACGGTGTACTCCTTGCGCTGGAACGCCGACGGCACGTTACGCCAGCCAGCTGGCAGCCCGCCGAGTACCCGAGCCTGCGCCTGCCGCGAGGCAGCGTCGGCGAGCGCGGCCGCCAGCACGGACAACTGCACGGCCTGCTCGTCTGCCAGCGGCTCGAAGAGCCCGTCGGCGCGACGAGAGTCCAGGAATCCGGTGTCGGTCCGGCCAGCCAGGAAGTCCGGATGCCGCAGGACGCGCACCAGCAGGTCGCGGTTGGTGACCAGGCCGTGTATCCGGGCTCGGGCAAGCGCGCCAGCCAGCGCCGCCGCGGCCTGCTGCCGGTCCGGCGCCCAGCTGATGACCTTGGCCAGCATCGGGTCGTAGCGGGTCCCCACGGTGCTGCCGCTGACCACGCCGGCGTCCAGCCGCAGGCCGGACCCGATCGACCGAGACTGAGCCGGCCCAAACTGAGCCGGCCCAAACTGAGCCGGCCCAGCTGGCGGCAAGACAGTGAACTCGGCGGACTGACCGGGCAGTTCGAAGCGGTGCAACCGCCCGCTCTGCGGCTGCCAGCCGGCCGCCGGATCCTCGGCGTAGAGCCGGACCTCGATCGAGTGGCCAGTGACCTCCGGCTGGATGGCCGGCAGCTGATGCCCGCTGGCGATCTGCAACTGCCAGGCGACCAGGTCCAGCCCGGTCGTGCATTCGGTGACCGGATGCTCGACCTGCAACCGGGTGTTCATCTCCAGAAAGTAGAACCGGCCGACGTCATCGGCGAGAAACTCGGCCGTTCCCGCATTGATGTAACCGACGGCGCAAGCGGCCGCGCGCGCCGCTGCCAGCAGCCGCTCCCGCAGGCCGGCCAGGCGCTCGGCCAGCGGCGAGGGCGCCTCTTCGATGATCTTCTGGTGCCGCCGCTGGATGGAGCACTCGCGCTCGCCGACGGTCCAGACGGTGCCGGCGGCATCTGCCAGGATCTGCACCTCAAGGTGCCGGCTGGCCTCGACGTAGGGCTCGCAGAACACCGTGGGGTCACCGAACGCCGCAGCTGCCTCGGACCGTGCCGCCACGAGCTCGGCCGGCAGTTCGGCCAGCGTGCGGACGATGCGCATGCCCCTGCCTCCGCCGCCGGCCGATGCCTTGATCAGCACCGGCAGGTCCGCCTCGGTCAGCGTGTCAGGCGGGAGCTCGGGCAGGACCGGGACGCCAGCAGCGGCCATCAGCCGCTTGGCCCGGGTCTTGCTGCCCATCGCCTCGATGGCATCCGGCGGCGGGCCGACCCAGGTCAGTCCGGCCTGCTGGACGGCGCGGGCGAAGGCGGCGTTCTCCGACAGGAATCCGTAACCGGGGTGCACAGCGTCCGCGCCGGACCGCAGCGCTGCCTCGACCAGCAGGTCGGCCCGGAGGTAGGTGTCGGCAGCCGCATCACCGGCCAGCCGGACGGCCAGGTCGGCTTCGGACACATGCGGCGAGCCGCGATCGGAGTCGGAATACACCGCCACCGTCGACAGACCGAGCTGCCGGCAGGTCCGGAAGACCCGGCGGGCGATCTCGCCGCGGTTTGCTACCAGGACGCGCGCCATCATCGCTGTCACATCCGGAAGACGCCGTAGCCGGCGCTGCCGCGGACCGGCGCGCCGTGACAGACCGACAGGCACAGGCCAAGAACTGTCCGAGTGTCGCGCGGGTCAATGATGCCGTCATCGTAGATCCGGCCGGACAGGAACATGGGCAGCGATTCTGCCTCGATCTGCGCCGCGACCATCTCCTTCATGGCCGCGTCGGCGTCCTCGTCGAACGGCCGGCCCGCTGCCTGCGCGGCCGCCCTCGACACGATCGACAGCACGCCCGCAAGCTGAGCCGGCCCCATGACCGCCGACTTGGCGCTCGGCCAGGCGAACAGGAAGCGCGGATCGTAGGCACGCCCGCACATGCCATAGTGGCCGGCCCCGTACGACGCGCCCATCAGAACGGAGATGTGCGGCACCGCTGAGTTCGACACCGCATTGATCATCATCGCGCCGTGCTTGATGATGCCGGCCTGCTCGTACTTGCTGCCCACCATGTAGCCGGTGGTGTTGTGCAGGAAGATCAGCGGCGTGTCCACCTGGTTGGCCAGCTGGATGAACTGGGCTGCCTTCTGCGATTCCGCGCTGAACAGCACGCCCTGGGCGTTAGCCAGGATGCCCACCGGGTAGCCGTGCACGTTCGCCCATCCGGTGACCAGGCTAGTACCGTACTCAGGCTTGAACTCGTCGAAGTCCGAGCCGTCCACGACCCGGGCGATGACCTCCCGTGGATCGAACGGGATCCTCAGGTCCGGCGGCACGATGCCGAGCAGTTGCTCCTCGGGGAAGATCGGCGGTGACGCCGGCGCCGATGGCCCCGGTCCCTGCTTGCGCCAGTTGAGCCTGGCCACGATCCGGCGGCCGATCCTGAGCGCGTCCTGCTCGTCGACGGCCAGGTAGTCGGCCAGGCCGGAGGTCCGGGCGTGCATCTGCGCACCCCCGAGCGACTCGTCATCGGACTCCTCGCCGGTCGCCATCTTGACCAGCGGCGGGCCGCCGAGGAACACCTTTGAGCGCTCGGTAATCATCACGACGTGGTCGGACATGCCCGGCAGGTACGCGCCGCCGGCGGTGGAGTTGCCGAACACGATCGCGATCGTCGGGATGCCCGCCGCCGACAGCCTGGTGAGATCACGGAACGTACGGCCGCCGGGGATGAAGATGTCCTTCTGAGTCGGCAGGTCGGCACCCCCGGACTCGACCAGCGAGATGACCGGCAGCCGGTTCGCCAGCGCGATGTCATGCGCGCGGAAGCTCTTGCGCACCGTCCACGGGTTACTGGTGCCGCCGCGCACCGTCGGGTCGCTGGCGGAGATAAGGCACTCGGTGCCCTCGACGACTCCGATCCCGGTGACGACGCTGCCGCCGACCGCGAACTCGGTGCCCCACGCTGCCAGCGGTGACAACTCCAGGAACGGGCTGTCCGGGTCCAGCAGCAGTTCGATCCGCTCGCGGACGAGCAGCTTGCCCCGGTCTCGGTGCCGCTGCGTGTACTTAGGGCCGCCGCCGGCGATGGCCTTCGCCTGCTCAGCTGCGATCTCGGCGAGCTTGGCGAGCATCGCGTCGGTATTCGCGGCGTAGTCAGCGGACGCGTCGTCGAGCACCGAGCGCAGCACAGTCATCGGCGGCCTCGCGCACGGCCGGGATGGCAGGCTGACGGCGTTCCCCTCATAGCAACTCCTCGGGAACGTCCACGTGCCGCGCCCGCAGCCACTCGCCGAGCGCCTTGGCCTGCGGGTCGAAGCGCGCGCCGGCTGCGACGCCGTCGCCGAGGATGCCCTCGATCACGAAGTTGACCGCGCGCAGGTTCGGCAGCAGGTGCCGGGTGACGGGCAGTCCGGCGGTCTCAGGCAGCAGCTCGCGCAGCTTTTCCGCGGTCAGCATGCTGACCAGCCACGAATACTCCGGCTCCGTTCGGACCCAGACGCCGACGTTGGCGTCACCGCCCTTGTCGCCGCTGCGCGCGCCGGCCAGCAGGCCGAGCGGTACCCGGCGCACCGGTCCATCGGCAGTCCAGGCCCTCGGGCCCGGCGGTTCAGGTCCGATGAGCGGCTCGGTCTGGTCCGGCCCGCCGACCGGCACCGCCGAGCCGTCGGGTAGCACTGCGATCTGCTCAACCTCGGCGCGGTCAAGGTACGCGGCAGTGAACACGCCGTACGGCTGCGCGTCTCCCGGCGGGCCCGTCAGGTGGAACCCGGGATAGCTGGCCAGTGCCAGCTCCACGGCAGCACCGGAGAACGCCCGGCCGACGGCCTTCGGGTCGGTGCCGCGAAGTACGCACCGCAGGGTCGCGCTCGCCCCTTCTTCGGTGTCGGCGTCCGCGTGGTCGGTGCGGGCCAGCGTCCACTCGGCGCCGGGTGGCAGGGCATCAGCGAGCTGCTGCTGAACCAGCTGGGCCTTGGCTTCGATATGCAGGCCGGTGAGCACGAACTCGACCTGGTTGCGGTAGCCGCCGAGGGTATTG
>Ga0335074_10011283_pt1 | contig 12492 bp, 11 predicted proteins | sample Lox_Sample_23_FD_206715 | JGI IMG/M metagenome (GOLD analysis project Ga0335074, IMG submission 206715) | Soil microbial communities from Loxahatchee National Wildlife Refuge, Florida, United States - Lox_Sample_2.3 | ecosystem: Environmental > Terrestrial > Soil > Wetlands | place: USA...
ACTAGTGCAGCTCGCTGCCCACCTCCGTGCGCCGGGCCTGCGTCGGACCCTCCTTGTGCGCCGAGGTCACCGCGAAATCGGCCGCGATCTGGGTGGTCTCGTCGAGGATGATACCCGCCGCGGCATCGTCCTTGATCTCATCGAGCGACTTGTACGGCGGCTCGCCGTGTGCGATGCGCAGCGCGTTCTCCCGGTCGAGCCGCTCCGCATCCATACGCTTGCGCTCGGCCTCGCGAGTCTTCAGATTGAGCGACACCGTCTTCTGGCTGCGGATCGTGTCGAGCGCGGCAATGTCCTCGCTCAGGTAGCGGAAGTCGGGGCTGCCCGCGGTGCGCTGCTCGTGCAGCTTCTCCAGCATGGCGGCGACCGGCTTGAGATCGCCCTCGGCCTTGAAGGCGGCCGGCTCGATGTGATCCCACGGCAGCGCGCGATCGCGCGTGCTCTCGCCCACCTCGCTCGCATCGATGAGCGAGGGGATGGTGATATCGGGCGTGACGCCCCGATCCTGCGTGCTCTCCCCGGTGATCCGGTAGTACTTGCCGATCGTGACGTTGAGCTGTCCGAGCTCGGGCTTGCGACCGAAGATGGTGTAGTTCAGGGGATGCGCGTTCTGCACGGTACCCTTGCCGTAGGTTTGCTGGCCGACGATGAGTCCGCGGCCGTAATCCTGGATGGCGCCGGCAAAGATCTCGGAAGCCGATGCGCTGAATCGGTCGACCAGCACGATCAGCGGCCCGCTGTAGAAGATCGCCGGATCCGGATCGTCGTCGACTTCGATGCGCCCGGTGGTGTCGCGCAGCTGAACCACCGGGCCGCGGTCGATGAACAGCCCCGTGAGCGACTCGGCCTCGGGGAGGTAGCCTCCGCCGTTGCCGCGCAGGTCCATGATGAGCGCCTCGGCCCCTTCCTTGCGCAGCTCGCCGATGAGACGCTGAACGTCGCGCGTGGTGCTGCGAAAATCCTTCGCGCCGGCACGGCTGGCGTCGTAGTCCTGATAGAAGCTCGGCACCGTGATGATGCCGATCTTGACGTCGCGGCCGTTGCGCTGCACGGTGCGCAGCGCCTTGTGCGAGGCCTGCGCCTCGAGCGATATGCGGTTGCGCGTGAACTCGACCACCTTCTGCGCCGATCCCGGCGCGGCGCCCGCGGGCAGAATCTGCAGGCGCACCTGGGTGCCGCCCGGTCCGCGGATCTTCTGCACGACGTCGTCGAGCCGCCAGCCGATGACATCCGTCATCTCGCCGGTCTTGCCCTCGCCGACCGCGGTGATGCGGTCGTTGGCAGAGAGCTTGCCGCTCACCGCCGCCGGGCCGCCCGCGATCACGTCGATCACGGTGACGTAGTCGTCCGTCAGCTGCAGCGATGCACCGATGCCTTCGTAGGACAGGCTCATCTGAATGTTGTACTCCTCGGAGTTGCGCGCCGAGAAGTAGTTGGAGTGCGGATCGAGCGACAGCACGAAAGCGTTCATGAACGCCTCGAACACATCCTCGGGCTTGCTCTGATCCATGCGCTTGGCGACGTGCTCGTAGCGCTTGCGCAGGATGTCGACCACCTCGGGCCACTGCTTGCCGGTGATGAGGAGCGAGAGCTCGTCGTTCTTCACGCGCTTGCGCCACAGCTCGTTCATCTCCGCGGTATTCGCGGGCCAGGGCTCCTTCTCACGATCGAAGTTGAACGACTCGTCGAGGTCGAAATCAGGCTTCTTCGAGAGCAGCTCGATGGCGTAATTCATGCGCTCGCGGCTGCGCTGCTGGAAGCGGCGGAAGATGACGAAGGCGGGCTCGACGTCGCCCGCCTTGATGGCATCGTCGAGCTGGTAGCGGTACTTCTCGAACTCCGCGATGTCACTCGCATAGAAGTAGCTGCGGTTGCTGTCGACCGCGTCCAGGTAGCGGTCGAGTATCAGGCTCGAGAGCCGGTCATCGAGCGGCGCACGCCGATAGTGCTCGCGAGCGACGATATCGCTCACGCGCCGCGCGACGTAATTCTCCTGCTCCGTCGGCTCGAGCACGGTGGTGGTGGCAGGCAGCGGCATGACCGGCGGCGTCATGGCTGCGCCCAGCAGAGCGGCGAGCCCCACGGCGCTTGCGCACACGGCTATCGCGCCGAGCCAGCGCGCGCGGCGGACCTTGGATCCGCGATTGGTTTCGACCGTCATCAGCTGCCGTTCTCCTGTAAAATGTGCCGCCCCGGGTGACTCCAGAGAGTGAGCCAAGGCTAGACGAGGCCATGCCGCAAGCCAAGTGTATACGAGCCTGAAGATATGCGTCCGTTCACGGTTTTGATCGGCATCGTGCTCGGCACGGCCGCCTCGATCAGCTTCAGCCTCGCGGCGGTGCTGATCGTGTTCTGTATCCTCGCCGGCAGAAATCCGGATCTATGGCGCGAATTGCCGCGGCTGGCCTCGACTCTGGCGGCATTCGCGCTATTGACCGCGGCCAGCGCCAGTAGTTTCCTCGCGCAGATCAAGACGCGCCCCTGGCGCGCCTGGGCGCACGTGGCGACTCTCATCGTCCTCTCGGGGATCGTTCTGTGGTATTGGCCGCACCGTGCCTGACGGGCAGGTCGCGCCGCTTCAAACGCCAGGAGAAATCCATTCACATGCGACATTGGGGTCATCGGCTGCTGTGCGCGGGTTGCCTTGCCGCAACGCTTGGCGGTTGTGCGCACCAGCACCGCCACCGCATGGGGGCGCCCTCGCTCGACATGCAGGAGATGACGTTCCGACAGGATGTGCGTCTGCTGTCATCGGACGAGTACCAGGGGCGCGAGCCCGGCACGGCGGGCGAGGACAAGACGGTCGCCTTCCTGACGGCGCAGTTTCGCCGCTTCGGGCTGAAGCCGGCGAGCGGGGAAAGTTATGTCCAACAGGTGCCCCTGATCGAGACCCGGGCCGAGGCCGAGCCGGTCATATCCGTGGGCGGCGGGCGCGGCGCGCTTCTGCCGCTGCACTACGGCAAGGACGTGGTCCTGTGGACGCTGCGCCCCGAGCCTGTGGCCGCGCTCGCACAGAGCGAGCTGGTGTTCGTGGGGTACGGCATCGTCGCACCCGAGTATCACTGGAACGACTACGCGGGCGTCGATGTGCGCGGCAAGACGGTGCTGGTCCTGCTGGGCGACCCCGGCCATGGCAGCAAGAATCCCGGCGTATTCAAGGGCGAAACCATGAGCGCCTACGGCCTCTGGTCCTACAAGCTGCGCGAGGCCGCTCGTCGGGGCGCCGCCGGGGTGCTGCTGGTCTATGATGAGGACGCGCTGGGCTACGGCTGGGAGGCGGTGAGAAACACCTGGGGGGGCGCGCAGCTCGAGCTCGCCTCCGCGGCGCAGGGGAGCGAGCCGGCAATCGCGGGGTGGCTGAGTGCCGACGCGGGACGGGCCCTCATCTCCCAGGCCGCTCTCGACTACGGTGCGCTCGCCGCCGCCGCCGCTCGCCCGGGCTTCAAGGCGGTGGCGATGGGCTTGAGGGTGAGCGCCGAGCTGCATGCCAGCGTGCGCCGCTTCAACTCCGCCAACGTCATCGGCGTCCTACCCGGCAGCGGGCATCGCAAGGAATTCGTGCTCTACACCGCGCATTGGGACGGCCTCGGTCATGATGCCGGCGGCGCCGTGCTGGGCGGCGCCGTGGACGATGCGAGCGGGGTGGCGGGACTCCTGGTGCTCGCCCAATCCTTCGCAAGATCGCGGCCGGCGCCGGACCGCTCCATCGCGTTCATCGCGTTCACCGCCGCGGAGCCGAACCTGCTCGGGTCGCGCTACTACGTCGAGAATCCGGTGATTCCACTCGATCAGATCGCGGGCGCAATCGATCTGGACGATCTGCACATCGGCGGGCGGACCCGCGACGTGAGCATGCTGGGCGCGGGCAATTCCGAGCTCGAGGACATCGTGCGCCCGACGGCGCTTCTGCAGGGCCGGGAAGTGCGGCCGGAGCCGCATCCGGAGCAGGGCCGTTACTACTCGTCCGACGGCGTCAACTTCGCACGGCACGGCGTGCCGGCCGTGTACGTGCGGGCGGGCATCGACGATGCGGCGCTCGGGCCGCAATTCGGCCGGGCGCAGCTGGACGATTACATGGCGCACCGCTATCGCCAAGCGGGAGACAAGTACTCGGATAGCTGGAACGTCGCGGGCACTCTGGAGGATCTCGCCCTGTATCGACAGGTGGGCGAGCATCTGGCATCGATGCGCCGCTTTCCGCGCTGGTACCCAGAGAGCGAGTTCAGCGCGGAGCGCGGCGCGGCGCCCGGCGAATAGGGGCGGGCGCGAGCAGGGGCTTTAGCGCTTGCGCACGCGCTCCCAGTTCTTCTTGCGGTCGAAGCTGCCCGAGGAGTTGTAGGGATCGAAGCCGGCGCTGTCTTTGCGCTTGCGCTCGCGCTCGCTCTCCGCTATCGACAGCGCATTGCCCGCGGGCGCGGCCGGGCGCTCGGCGCGGCGCAACTCCCGAGTCGCGAAGCTGAATCTTCTGTCGCCATCCGAATCGTTGTCGTTCGCCATGATCTGTTTCCTCATCGCCAATCGCAAATCACTCATGCGATTTAGATGTCCCCCGGGGAACATGTTCCCAAACGGCGACAGTGAGCGAGAAGAAAGAGTGAAAAACTGTGACGCGCTTCAAACGAGTGGTGACTTAACGCCGCCGCGAGGCAACTTAATCCTCTCTCATGGGCGGCGCAGCCGGCGAGGGCGGCCGTGTCACGCCCGGGTGGGCGCGGATTTGGCCGATGCGGCGAGCACACTGGGCAGGTGCCGGTCGAAGGGCACGGCGCGATTGCGGCCGCGCAGCTTGGCGGTGTAGAGAGCCTGATCGGCGGCCCCGATGAACTCGGCGACGTTCGCAAAGCAGATCTGCGCTGCGTGCGTGGCGCAGCCGATCGAGATGGTCACCTTGGCGTGCTCGGCGCCGATCAGATGCCCGGTGTTCTGGAATGCCGTGACGATGCGCTCGCAGATGCCGCGCGCCGTATCGGCATCCGTGGCCGGCAGCACCACCACGAACTCCTCGCCGCCGTAGCGGGCGATCAGGTCCGTCTCCCGGGTATTGCCGCGCAGGATGCGCGCCGTCGCCTGCAGGATGCGATCGCCTGCCTGATGGCCGAATCGGTCGTTGATGCTCTTGAAGTTGTCGAGATCGGCGAAGGCGACGCTCAAGGGCCATTTGTGCCGCGTCGCGTGGTCGAACTCGCGCGCCAGCACCTGATCGAGGTAGGCGCGGTTGTACACGCCCGTCATCGCGTCGCGCCGAGTTTCCTCCTCGAGCTCGAGCGTGCGCGACGTCGAGATCTCGGCAACGGTGCGCAGCGTGTTGATCTCGCGCAGCGCCACCAGATTTCGCAGCATCAGGGCCTCGCGGGCCTGCTCGAGGATCAGCTCCGGATGCTGCTCGGAGAGCAGGTCGGTCTCGAAGATCGCTTCGGTCTCCGGCAGCATCGAGCCGATGGTGCCGAGCACCTGTCCGAATGCCACCTTGTCCATGCCGAGGCTGCGCTCGACGGAGAGGCCGACTTCCGCGAACGGGCGATGCTGCGCGTCACGCAGAAACAGATCCGCGACCGGCCCCGACAGAGCGACGCAGCGCTCGAAGATTTGGCCGGGGTCGCTCGAGGGCTGCAGATCGAGGCTGTGGCTGTGCTCGATGGCGCGGCACAGGCGGGCCGGCAGATTCCAGTTCTTCATCAGCCAGCCGCCGATCGCGGCATGATCGACCTGCAGCGCCTGCTTCTCGAGCTCGGCCAGCGCGAGATGATCGTGCTGGATGGATTCCTTGCCCCGATACAGCTCCGGCTGCGCCCTGTCGAGCGCCAGGATGCCGACATCCTGCAGCAGGCCCGCGAGGAAGATCTCCTCCGCCGCGGGCTGGCGCAAGGCGTCGGCGAGCGCGCGCGCGGCGGTGGCGGCCACCAGGGCGCGGCGCCAGTAGAGCGGGTAATCGATGCCGTTCGACTTGCCCGTGCGCAGCGATTTGACCAGCGAGAAGCTCAACGCCAGCGTCAAGGTGGCATTGAGGCCCAGCACCACCAGAGCCTGGCGCAGGTTCTCGCTCTTGCGCCGCTGCGCGTAGAGCGGCGAGTTGGCGATGCGCAGCACCTTGGTGGAGAGCGCGGAGTCCATGCTCAGGACCTTGGCCACCTTGCCCATCTCGATATCCGGGTCGCGGGCGAGCTCGATGATGTGAGTCGCCACTCCGGGCGGAGAGGGGAAGTTCACCAGCGAGCGAAGATGATTTTCGATCTCCGGATTCAAACGGCGCACCCACGGAGCAAACGCGGCCAATGGCCTTACCCCGGGTTAGCGTCCGCGGGTCACATAACTTAAGCGGCGGCGCGGGAAGCCTGCGAACCCCGTGCCGCCCGGGGGGCGGAACCGGGGCTGCGGACCCCGGCCCGAGGGGCCCGGGCCGAGCGCTCAGGCGAGCCTGGCGCTCGCCCGCCACCACAGGCGCAAGCCGCGGAAGATGAGCAGGATCCCATAGGGGCCGAGCAGCACGATCCACGAGGCCACCGAGCCGCTCTGCAGGCCCGCGTAGACGCTCGCAAACATCCCCCGCAGGCTCGCTCCCTCGTAGCGCCCGAGCGCCGCGGAGCCGGCGAAAAAGATCAGCGCGGGCATCGCCAGGAACCCCGTGATGAGCGCAAGGGCGGTGAGCAGCAGCTCGCGCGGCCAGCCCCTCGAGCCCAGTAAACGCCTGGAATTTTGCCAAAAACGCATACTGCGTCATTGTAACGAAATGCCTGCGTGCTGGCGCGTCGGCGTACACTAGCTGCATGCGCTGGTGGACTCCGCAGACGCTCTATGAGGCCAAACCGTGGGCCCTGACCGGGGCTGGCGCCGTGCTCGCCATCGGTGCGACCTGCTGGTCGCTCGCGGTGGGTTACTGGACGGTGTGGCGCGGACTGTCCCTGTTTGCGGGCGCCACGCTCGCCGTGATCGGCGGCATCGTTCTGCAGATGCGACAGGACTACCGCGCCCGCAGCAAGCTGCGGCGCGAATCGTCGCGCTGATGCGTACCGCCGTCGTCGGCGCCGGCTATCTCGGCCGCTTCCATGCGCAGAAATACCAGCAGGCGGCAGGCTCGCAACTGGTCGGCATCGCCGACCCCTCCCCCCAGGCACGCCGCGACGCTGCCGCCGAGTTGAATGTCGCGGCGCACGAGGACCATCGCGAGCTCCTCGGCCGGGTCGATGCAGTGAGCATCGTGACACCGACGCCGCTGCATTACGCCATCGCCCGGGATTTCCTCGAAGCAGGCGCGCACGTGCTGGTCGAGAAGCCGATGACCGCGACGATTGCCGAAGCCGAGCAGCTCATCGAGGCGGCGCGGCGCGCGAACCGCATCCTGCAGGTCGGACACCTCGAGCGGTTCAACGCCGCCGTGCAGGCGGTGCAGCCGATGCTGACGGTACCGAGGTTCATCGAGTCGGCGCGCCTCGCGCCCTTCAAGCTGCGCGGCACGGACGTCAACGTCGTGCTCGATCTCATGATCCACGACATCGATCTGATCCTGAGCATCGTCGGCGCGCCGGTGACGGCGGTCGATGCGATCGGCGCGAGCGTGTTCTCGCAGCAGATCGACATCGCGAATGCGCGCCTGCGCTTTGCGAACGGCTGCGTGGCGAACGCGACGGCGAGTCGCGTGAGCATGAAGACCGAGCGGCGCCTGCGGCTGTTCCAGGATGATGCCTACGTGTCGATGGATCTGCATCAGAAGGTGCTCACCGTGATCCGCAAGAGCGGCGCGACCGGCGCGGACGGGGTGCCCCAGGTCGACATCCAGGAGACCTCCTACGAGCAGGGTGATGCGCTGAAGACCGAGATCGAGGCGTTCCTCGAAGCCGCGGCGGCGGGGCGCGCGCCCGCGGTCAGCGGCGAGGACGGGTTGAAGGCCTTGCGGGTCGCCATGGAGATCACCGAGCAGCTGACCCGCGCCATCCCCGGCCCCCGCGGCTAGCGCGGCGAGCCGCCCGGCGCAGCCGCCGGGGCAGGGGGTGCCGCAGGGACCGCCGGCGCCGCGGGGATCCCCGGCGCCGGCGGCCGGACAGGGGCCGCAGCGGGCGGTGCCGTGGGCGGCGCGAGCGCCGGCAACGGATCGGTGATGGTGACGCGGTCGACGAAGTAGCGGGTGTCCGCGAAGCAGCTGGAGGGCACGCCCGGGTGCTCGGTGTAGTGCAGCTGCACGCGGGCGCCCACCGCTTTCTCGAGCTGCGCGGCGACGCCCGGGTCGCGCACGCTGAAGCGCCAGATCTGCGGCGTGAGGCCTGCCACCCAGTACGCCAGCTCTCCTTCCTCGGTCTTGCAGATCCATCCCCGGTGGGTGAATTTTTGCAGCACACCGGCGCGGGTCCCGTCGGCGTAAGCCCATCGCAGGGTGAGCCAGGTCCACAGCGCGACGCCGGCGATGACGAGGATGAGGAACAGCAGCAGATAGCGCATCCCTCGCCGGGCGCGCGGGCGGGGGGAGGCGGTGGGGGCGGTCGAATTCAAGGCGTCTCCCGCGGCTTCAGCATCCGATTGTAGCAACGCGCATTTCGACAACGCTAATTCTGCGCCTTCAATCCGACCAGCTCCTGGGTTTTCCTCACCAGATCGATGGCCGTATCCGCCCCGAGCTTGGCCTTGATGATGGACTGATGGTTGGCCACGGTCTTCGGGTTCAGACCCATCGCCTCCGCGATCTCCTTGACCGTTCGACCCTGCGCAAGCAGTTGCAGCACCTCGAATTCGCGCTCCGTCAAATCCTGCGCACCGGCGGCGGCGAACTCGCGCAACGCCAGTTTCTGCGCGACCTGCGGGCTCAGGTACTTCCTTCCGCGGGCGACCGAGTGGACGGCCTCGACCAGCACGTGCGGCGCGCTCGCCTTGGTGACGTAGCCGAACGCTCCGGCGGCGAGGGCGTGCGCGGCGAAGATGGCCTCCTCGTGCATGCTGAAGATCAGCACGCGGGCGCCGGAGTCATGGGCCAGCATGCGGCGCATCGCCTCGATCCCGGTGCTGCCCGGCAGTGTGATGTCCATCACCACGATCTGCGGCCCGAGCCTGCAAAACAAGGCCTGGGCGGTGGCCGCATCGCCGGCCTCCGCGATCACTTCGATGTCGCCCTGGCGCTCGAGCAGCCGCCGGTAACCCTCGCGTACCACGGCATGATCGTCCACGAGGAGGACGCTCAGGTGCTTTTCCGGATTACCCATGAGGCTCCGCGGGCGCGCTTCGGGCGGCCGGGAAATATTCCCGGCATCTTCCGGGAAGCCTTCTCTGGCCCAAGTGCCGCCGTTCCCTGACACTGCGGTGAACATAGAATAATGCGTCGGAGTTTTCCAGTGACCAATCTCGGGGCCGCGCTGCGCTGGTGCGCAATGCTCCTGTTCTGCGCCGCGGCGGTGGTGGCGCGCGCGGCGGGCGATGCCGGCGCAGGCGCGGAGGCGACCTCGGACGAGGCGCCCGCCGCGGGCCGCAGCGCGGCGAGCGCAACCGTGCCGGCGGGGCCTGCCGAGAAGCTGCAGCCGGTGGTGGTGACGGCGACGGCGATTCCCGGCGTCTCCATGGACATCGACCGAATTCCCGGCAACGTCCAGGTGCTGTCATCGGAAGACCTGACGCGCGAGGGCTCGGCGAGCCTGATCAGCGCTCTCAGCACCAATCTCTCGAGCATCAACGTCAACGACGATCTGGACGATCCGTTCCAGCCCGACATCCTGTACCGCGGCTTCGAGGCCTCGCCCGTGCTCGGCACGCCGCAGGGACTTGCGGTGTACCAGAGCGGTGTGCGCATCAACGAGGCCTTCGGCGATACGGTCAACTGGGACCTGTTTCCCGACATCGCCATCGACCGGGTGGAGCTCGTCAGTGCAAGCCCGCTGTACGGGCTGAACGCGCTGGGCGGGGCGATCGCGATCACCATGAAGAACGGCTTCACATATCAAGGGGCGGACCTCGAGCTCTCCGGGGGCTCCTACGGGCAGCGCGCCGTCAGCGCGCAATATGGCATGAATTCCGGGGCGTTCGGATTCTATGTGGCCGGGCGAGCCCTCGACTGGGACGGGTGGCGCTGGTTCTCCAGCGATCGCACACGCAACCTGTTCGCCGTGTGGAGCGCGCACAGCGAGACGGCGACGCTCGACCTCTCCTATGCGCGCGCCGACAACGTGTTGAACGGGCAGGGTCCCTCACCCGTGCAGGAGCTCGCGGTGAACCGCTCGCTCGTGTTCACCGGCCCGCAGACCAACATCAACACACTCGATTTCTTCGTGCTGAACGGCACCCTGAAGGTGGGCGAGCACTGGTCGGCGCAGAGCGTGCTGTACTACCGTGCGTTCGCCCAGACGGTGTCGAACGGCAACACCACCGATTACAGCGCTTGCAGCAACATTGCGGGCGTGCTGTGCCAGCCGGACGGCGTCACACCCCTCAGCAACGCCGCCGGACAGTATCTGCCGGACATCTCCGACGGCGGCACGCGCATCATCGGCGAGAACGACTACGAGCTGATCGATTCCTGGAGCCGCGGCGCCACCCTGCAGGCGAGCGATCAGCAGCCGCTCGGCGGCCACGACAACCAGTTCGCCGCGGGTGTGGCGATCGATTATGCGGCAACCAGCTTCTTCAGCGGCGCGCAGCTCGGCCTCATCAATTCGCAGCTCCTGGTGCAGCCCTCCGACCTCATCGTCGACACGCCCGAGAACTCGCCCGGCGCCGTCGCGAACGGCGATGCGACCCCCGTGAGCGTCGATTCCATCAACCAGAATCTGGCGGCGTATCTGACCGACACCTTCAACGTGACATCCGACCTTGCCGTGACCGCGAGCGGGCGCTACAACATCGCGCACATCGATCTCGAGGATCAGCGGGGCGAGAACCTGAGCGGGGACAACCGCTACGTGCATTTCAATCCGGACATCGGCGCGACCTACAAGCTCTCGCAGGCCGTGACCGTCTACGGCGGGCTTTCCGAGAATACACGCACGCCGACCGCGAGCGAGATCGAATGCTCGAATCCTCGTGCGCCCTGCCTGCTGCCGACCGATCTTGCCGGCGATCCGCCGACGCTGCGCCAGGTGGTCGCAAAGACGGGCGAGCTCGGAGTGCGCGGCCGGATGGCCGATGCGGCGGGAGAGGGGAGCGAGCTGGACTGGAACCTCAGTGCGTTTCGCACGCTGCTCGAGGACGACATCTTCGGCGTGGCGACCTCGCTCAGTCAGGGATTCTTCCAGAACATCGGCGATACCCGCCGTCAAGGCATCGAGCTCGGCATCAACTACCGAGTCGAGCGCTGGTCGGCGTACCTCAATTACAGCTTCGTCCAGGCGGAGTTTCGCTCCCCGCTGACCGTACCGTCCCCATCGAATCCCTATCATGACGCGCTCGGCGACATCCAGGTGCAGCCGGGCGATCATCTGCCCGGCATTCCCGAGCACCGCGTGAAGCTGGGCGTGGATTACCGGGTGATTCCCGCCTGGACGGTCGGCGCCACGCTCAGCTGGGTGAGCAGCGTCTTCTACGTCGGCGATGAGTCCAATCAGCTTGCGCCGGTTCCGGGCTACGCGGTGGCGAAGCTGCACTCGACCTACAAGCCCACGGAGCATCTGCAGCTGTTCGCCTCGATCAACAATCTCCTCAACCGCAAATACGCGACCTGGGGCATCCTCAGCGACCCGACGGGGGTGGATGCCCCGGGCATCCCGCCGAATGCCGTGACCAACGGCCCGGGCGTCGACAACCGCTTCCTGAGCCCGGCGGCGCCGCTCGAGATTTTCGGGGGAGTGAGGATCCTGTTTTGAGCGCCGGGCGACGAGCGCAGCCCAAAGCACCCGCGTTGCGCGGCCTCGGCGCAGGTCGGACGCCATCGTCCGATCCAAATGGTGGAGCCGGGGGGAATCGAACCCCCGTCCACAAGTCCTACGCTTCAAGATCTACGTACGTAGCCGCAGTCTATTGTTCTCGCCGCTCGCTACCCGACGGGCAGGGAAAGCGTGCGGCCAACCCGGTGACGATTCGCGCAGTACACCCCGGATACGTGTACTGCGCTAGCTGATGAGCGCTACCCCTGAGTCGTTCGCACCAGCACGAGCCGGTCAGGGTTCAGCCGCGATTAGGCGGCTAGAGCGTAGTTGTCTTCGTTGGCAACTATAGATTGCAAGTAGTTTAACGAGGTAACTCGCACCTCGGTACGCACCTGAAGTTTCGCAACCCGTGTCGAAACCGGTCGGCCCCAAGCGAGCAGCCATTATACGCCTTCCGAGGGGGCGCGGGTTCAAGAGCCGGCCCGGGGGCTCGCTGGGCCGGACAGGCGGCTCGCTGGGCCCGACAGGCGGGCTCGCGGGGCCGGACGAGGGGGTCGCTGGGCCGCACACAAGGGGGTCCCACGGCCCGGCGGCAGGCGGCTCGCAGGGCCCGGCGAGGCTCGCAGCGCCGGCCGCGGGACTCGCAGCGCCGGCCGCGGGGGACTCGCAGCGCCGGCAGGATCCGCGCTCAGCGCCGGTTCGCCTTCAGGATGCGGCC
>Ga0335074_10011284_pt1 | contig 12492 bp, 1 predicted proteins | sample Lox_Sample_23_FD_206715 | JGI IMG/M metagenome (GOLD analysis project Ga0335074, IMG submission 206715) | Soil microbial communities from Loxahatchee National Wildlife Refuge, Florida, United States - Lox_Sample_2.3 | ecosystem: Environmental > Terrestrial > Soil > Wetlands | place: USA: Florida...
CCACGCTCACCGTAGTAGACCTGTTCGCGCAGCCGTCGCCGCGTTCACTTGCCGCCTACCTGGACGGCGCCGAGACCTTGCCGGCCCGCCTCGTCGAAGTGCAGCGGCGCGCGGCGCGACGCCGGGCGGCCCGGTCCCCGGCGCTCCAGTCCCCGGCACCGCGGCACGCCCGCGTGGCCGCTGACGAGGGGGCCAAGCGATGACGGAGGCAGACACCGCCAGCACCATCGCCGTGGTGGGGCGGGCGTGCCGGTTCCCGGGGGCCAGCTCGGTCGAGCAGTTCTGGGCCAATATCACCGGCAAGGTGGAGAGCGTCCAGCGGTACTCCGCCGCCGAGCTCACGGCCCGCGGCGTGCCTTCCGGCCAGCTCGATCGCCCGGAGTACGTGCGGGCCGGTGTCGAGCTGCCAGGGATCGAGGACTTCGACGCGGACTTCTTCGGATACGCCCCGCGGGAGGCCGCCGTCACCGATCCGCAGCAGAGGCTACTGCTGGAGTGCGGTCATGAGGCGCTGGAAAACGCGGGGCACGTGCCGTCCCGGTTCGACGGGGACATCGGCGTGTTCGTCGGGACCACGGCGAGCACCTACCTGATCCATCACCTGCTCGGAAACCCGGACCTGCTTGACGCCCTGGGGATGCACCAGCTCATGGTCGCCAACGACAAGGCGTTCGCCGCCACCAGGCTCAGCTACAAGCTGGGCCTGACCGGGCCGAGCATGAGCATCGACACCGCATGCTCGACCTCGCTGGTGGCCGTGCACTGCGCATGCCAGAGCCTGCTGTCCTTCGAGTCCGACCTGGTGCTGGCCGGAGGAGTCTCGCTCGTTCTTCCCCAGGGCGTCGGTTACCTGCACGCCGAGGGCGGTGTCCTCTCCGCTGAGGGGCACTGCCGCCCGTTCGACGCTGACGCTGACGGCACCGTGCTCGGTGCGGGTGTCGGCATCGTGGTGCTGCGCCGCCTGGCTGACGCCCTTGCCGACGGTGACACCGTCTATGCCCTGATCCGCGGCACGGCCGTCACCAACGACGGCCGGGCCCGCGCGGGATTCGCCGCACCAGGGGTTGACGGCCAGGCACGGGCGATCGTGTCGGCACTCGAGGTCGCGCAGGTCAGCGCCGCGACCATCGGCTACGTCGAGGCTCACGGCACGGGTACCGCTGTCGGCGACCCGATCGAGGTAGCGGCACTGACCGCGGCGTTCCGTACGCACACGGACGCGACCGGGTTCTGCGCGCTGGGCTCGGTCAAGGCGAATGTCGGGCACCTGGACGCGGCGGCCGGCGTGTGCGGCCTGATCAAGGCGGTCGAGGCGGTGCGGCGGGGGGTAATCCCGCCGGTTACCAACTTCCGCCGGCCCAACCCGTCGATTGACTTCCCCGCCACGCCGTTCCGGCTGCCGGCCGAGGCGGAGGACTGGCCGGGGGACGGGCCCCGCCGCGCGGGCGTCAGCTCGTTCGGACTAGGTGGCACCAATGCTCACGTCATCGTGGAGTCGCCGTCCTGCCCGGAGCCCGCTGTCCCTGCCGGGCCAGGCAGCGGCCCGCAGGTTGTGGTGGTGTCCGCCGAGACAGAGGCCGCGCTGGCGGCTGCCGTCGGCGACCTCGCCGGGCACCTGGCCGCGACGCCTGGACTCGGCCTGCGCGACGCGGCGGGGACAACGCGTGCCGGGCGGCAGGAACGCCGCTGGCGGCAGGCCGTCGTCGCCTCCGACCCGGCAGAGGCCGCTGCCCGGCTGCCGGCGGTCACGAACGGTGAAGCACATCGCGGGCGGGCGCCGGACACGCCGCCGCGGCTTGTCTTCATGTTCCCCGGTCAGGGCCCGCAGTACCCGGGCATGCTCGCTGAGCTGTACGCGAGCGAGCCGGCCTACCGGGAGGCGTTCAGCCGGTGCGCGGAGGCGGCCGCGCCGGCACTCGGGCTTGACCTCGCTGACCTGTTGTACGGCGACCGTGGTACGCGGTGCGACGCGGAGCAGTTGCGGCGCACGAACCTGGCCCAGCCCGCCGTCGTGGCGGTCGAGTACGGGCTCGCCGCGCTGCTGCGGTCCTGGGGCGTGGAGCCCGACGCGCTCATCGGCTACAGCCTGGGCGAGTACACCGCGGCCGTGCTGGCGGGAGTGCTCAGCATCGAGGACGCGATGACGGCGGTCTGCGCGCGCGGCGCCCTGATGGACCGGATGCCACCCGGACGGATGCTGTCCGTTCCCCTGCCGGCCGGTCAACTGCGCCCGCTGCTAGGCGACTGCGTCCTGGCGGCCGTCAACACCCCGGACATGTGCGTCGCTGCGGGGGAGCCGCCCGCGATCGCCGCCCTGGAGGAGCGCCTGCGGCGTGCGGGCACGCCATCGCGGATGCTGAAAGTGCCGCACGCCTACCACTCGCCGATGATGGAGCCGACCGCGGAACCCTACCGCGCCGTGCTCGCCGGGATGGCGATGCGGCCGCCGGACCGCCCGATGGCCGCCAACCTCACCGGAGGCATGCTCGGCCCGGCCGATATCGACCCCGACTACTGGGTGCGGCACCTGACCGGCATGGTGAACTTCGCGGGCGGCCTGGGCGCCATCGCGGAGGGCGGCCCGGTCGCGTGGCTGGAGGTTGGCCCCGGCCAGAGCACGACGGCGCTGGCCAAGCAGGTCGCGGAGACCGGCGTCTTCGCCTCCGATCACCCGAAGCGGCCGGGGCTCGCCGGGCTGCGCGAGGCGCTGGCCGGGCTGTGGACCTGCGGTGTCGCCATCGACTGGGACCGGGCCGGCCTGCCCGCGGGCCGGCGGATCGCCCTCCCGACCTACCCCTTCCAGCGTCAGCGCCACTGGATCGACCCGGTCGGCATTGCGCCCGCTGCCGCTGCCCCGGCTGCTACTGCCCCGGCTGCCGCTGCCCCGGTTAGGAAGACACTTCCCGTTCGCGAGTGGCTGTACCGCCCGGCGTTCTCGCCCGCGCCGCCCCCGCAGCCCTGGCCAGAGCCGCGAGCGTGCCGGTGCCTGGTGTTCGCTGATGGTCCCCTCGGTGAAGCCGTCTCCTCGGCGCTGCGCGAGTCCGGCTGCGAAGTCATGACGGTTCGCCAGGGGGCCGCCTTCGCGCGAGACACAGCAGACGCGTACGTGCTGCCCGCGGATGACGGGGCAGCGTACGCCGCACTGTGCGAGGATCTCGCCGCGCGAGGCAGCGAGCCTGACGCGATCGCATACCTGTGGCCAGCGGAGTGCGAGCCGCCCGCTGCCGGCTGGCCGCCGGCCGCGTTCGAGCGCCTGCTCCGTCTCGGGCAGGCAGTCGCCAACATGCCCGGCACCCGGCCCGTGCACCTGCTCACCATCACCACGGACTTGTGGGCCGTCGGCGACGGCAACGCACTGCGGCCCGACCTGGGAGTGGCCCTCGGGCCGGCGCGGGTGCTCGCTCAGGACATCCCGCACCTGACCTCGTCGGTGCTGGACATTCACGGCGGTGATGCCGCACAGGACCCAGGCGCGGTAGCCGGGCGGATCGCCGCGGAGCTCACGGCCGCGTGCCCCGATCGTGCGGTAGCGCTCCGCGGAACGCGCCGCTACCTGCAGACATTCGAGCGATTCGCGGCACCGGCTGAGGAGCCCGCGGCGTTCCGTCGCGGGGGCACGTACCTGCTGACAGGAGCGTTCGGCGGGCTGGGCCGGATCGTGGCGAGGCACCTGGCCCGGCGCTGGAGCGCCCGGCTGGTCCTTATCGGGCGTCTCCGCGACGGTCAGGGGAGCTGGCCGCCAGACCGCCAGGAATTCGCCGCCGAGCTGGAGCGCCTAGGGGCACAAGTGCAAGTCGCCGTTGCTGACGTAACGGACCGGCAGCAGCTTGCCTCGGCCATCGAGAACGCCCGGCGGCGGTTCGGTCATATCGATGGGGTGGTACACGCGGCTGGCGTGGCCGATGGCGGGATCGCGCAGCTGCGTTCCGTCGAGAGCACTGCCCAGGTGCTGCGCCCCAAGGTGATCGGCGCCAGGCTGCTGGAGGAGCTGCTCGCCGCGGACAAGCCCGAGCTGACCGTCTACTTCTCCTCGCTGGCCGGAGTCCTCGGCGGGTTCGCCCACATCGACTACGCGGCGGCTAACGCGTTCCTCGACGCGTCCGCGGAAGCCCAGCGGGCATGGCCCGGCGGCCGGGTCGTGTCGGTCGCCTGGAGCCACTGGCGAGACATCGGCATGGTCGCGAAGCTGCCCGCCGGCCTGATGGACGAGTGGACAGCGCAGGCGGCTGGCATCGATGAGTCCGACGGGATCGAGGCACTGGAGCTGGCCCTGGCAGGCCCAGGCGGCCACGTCCTGGTCTCACCGGCCGACCTCAGCAGCCGGATGGCCGACATGGTCACGCTGGAGGCGCGCGTTGCCGCCGAGTTCGGCGAGACCACCGGGCGAGCGGGGCCGGGCCACCGGGGACAGACGGAGCAGGGGCGCCGGGGACGGCCGCTGGGCCGCGCCGAGATCGAAGAGCGGCTGTGCGCTGTCTGGCGCGACGTCCTCGGAGTCGAGGACGTCGATCCGGACCGCAACTTCTTCGACCTTGGCGGTAACTCACTCCTGCTGATCCAGGCCCACCGGCAGGTTAAGGCCGACCTGGCGGTCAGCGTGCCGATAGCGGCCCTGTTCCGGCACCCGACCATCCGGGGGCTGGCCGGCTACCTCGTCGGCGCGGACACCTCCGCGCCGCCCGCCCGCGCCGCCGCCCGCCCGGCCGCCGCTGCCGTCGGCCCGCCGTCCTCCGGCATCGCCGTCGTGGGGATGGCCGGGCGGTTCCCGGGCGCCCGTGACGTCGAAACCCTGTGGGACAACCTGGTCACCGGGCGCGAGGCTATCCGGCGGGACGGCACGAGCGTGCCGCAGAACGCGCATCCGCTGTTCGTGCCCGCGGTCAGCAGCCTCGACGATATCGACCGCTGGGACGCGGGATTCTTCGGCTGCACTCCCCGCGAGGCCGAGCTGACAGACCCGCAGCAGCGGCTGGCTGTGGAGTGCGCCCATGAGGCACTGGAGCAGGCCGGCTGGCCTGGACCGGAATCGGGTATCCGGGTCGGCGTGTTCGGCGGCACCGCGAGCAGCGGCTACCTGTTCAGTAACCTGCTGCCCGCGCTGTCCGGGTCCCTCGAGGGCGCGGTGGACGGGCTGCGGCTGGCGATCGGGAACGACAAGGACTACCTGACGACCCAGATCTCCTACCGGCTCAACCTGACCGGTCCGAGCGTCAACGTGAACACCGCCTGCTCCACGTCGCTGGTGGCCGTCCACCTGGCGTGCGAGAGCATCCTGCGCGGCGAGTGCGAGCTGGCGCTGGCCGGCGGAGTCCGGATAGACGTGGGCGGGCCGCCGGGGTACCTGTACCAGGAAGGCGGCCTGCAGTCGCCCGACGGGTACTGCCGGGCGTTCGACGCCCGTGGCCTGGGCACAGTGCTGGGCAGCGGCGTCGGCTTTGTCGCGCTCAAGCCGCTGGATGCGGCCCTCGCCGACGGCGACTTGGTCCACGCCGTAATCCTCGGGTCAGCCATCAACAATGACGGTGCCGCGAAGGTGGGATACACCGCCCCGAGCGTGTCCGGACAGGCCCAGGCCATCCGCGCCGCGCTGGCGCGATCCGGGGCAGACGCGACAAGCATCGGCTACGTCGAAGCGCACGGCACCGGGACGGCACTCGGTGACCCGGTAGAGATCGCCGCCCTGGGTGAGGCCTTCGGCGGGGGCGGGCAGCGCGAGCAGCCCTGCCTGATCGGGTCCGTGAAGACCAACCTCGGGCACCTCGACGCGGCCGCCGGGATCGCTGGCCTGATCAAGGCGGTCCTCACCGTGAAGAACGGGGTGATCCCGCCGAGCCTTCATTTCACCGAGCCTAACCCCCAGATCGACTTCGCCGCGGCCGGTTTCCGCGTTGCCGACCGGCTCACGCCCTGGCCGAACGGGGACGCCCCGCGCCGGGCCGGGATCAGCTCCTTCGGGGTCGGCGGCACGAACGCGCACGTCGTCATCGAGCAGCCGCCGCGGGTGACCCCGTCCGGGCCGGGACGACGCTGGCAGGTCCTGCCGCTCTCCGCCCAAACGAGCACGGCACTGTCGGTGTCTGCCGGGCAGCTCGCCGATGCCCTGGCGGTCGCTGCACCGACGGCCGGCGAGGCAGAGGCGGCGTGCCTTGCCGATGTCGCCACGACGCTGCAGACCGCTCGCCGCCACCGCAGGCACCGGCTGGCAGTGGTGGCGGACAGCTTCGCCGGCGCGGCGCGAGCGATGCGGGAGCCAGCGCCTGAACTGATCGCCGCGGCACACGCGGACGGGCCTCGCCAGGTGGCGTTCCTGTTCCCGGGCCAGGGCAGCCAGCGGCCGGGCATGTTCGGCTCGCTGCTCGCCGCGGAGCGAGCCTTCGCCGAGGCCGTGAGCGCGTGCGCCGAACTGGCCGCACCGTTCACCGGCTGGGATCTACGTCGGCGACTGGCTCCGGATGCTGAGGGCCTGGACCGGACGGACATCGCGCAGCCGGTACTGTTCGCCGTCGAGTACGGCCTTGCTCGCCTGTTCGGATCGTGGGGTGTCACCCCCGCGGCACTGGCAGGGCACAGCGTAGGAGAGTATGCCGCCGCCGTGCTCGCGGGAGTCCTCAGCCTCGAGGACGCGGTCCGCCTGGTCTGCCGGCGGGGCGAGCTTATGCGGCAGCAGGAGCCGGGGGCGATGCTCAGCGTCGCGCTCGCCGAGGACGCGCTTACGCCCCTGCTGCCCGCAGGCTGCGTGATCGCCGCGGTCAACGCGCCCGACCTGTGCGTCGTATCCGGGCCGCCCGCCGCCGTCGCCGCGCTCCGCGCCGAGTTGCGCCTTCGCCGGGTTCCCGCCACGGCACTCCCGGCAGAGCTCGCCTTCCACTCACCGTTGATGTCCGGCGCGGCGGACGCCTTCCGCGAGGAGATCCGGACGGCCGCGCTGCACCCGCCTTCCATCCCGGTCGCAGTGAATGCCACGGGACGGACGGCGGACGGTCACCAGCTCGCCGACCCCGAATACTGGGTGCGTCATATCGTCTCGCCCGTCCGCTTCGGCCCGGCCCTCGCCGAGCTCGGGGAGGATCCGGCGACCATCCTGCTCACACTCGGTCCGACCGCCCAGCTCGCGGCGCTCGCGCGCCGGGCCGTGCCCGGACTCGGACAACGGGTCATCGCGGTCGACAGCGACAAAGCCCCCGACGACCACGGTGCCGCCCGCGCCGTCGCCGCGCTCTGGACGCTCGGTGTCCCGATCGACTGGCCCGCCCTGCACCGCGGCGAGACCCGCACCCGGATCCCGTTGCCGGGCCACCCGCTGCACCGCAGCCAGTACTGGATCGGCCCTGGCCCCGCGGCCGCCGCCGCGCCCCCCGCTCCGGCAAGCGCTACCGCTGCCCCGGCGGGCGCGCTGCGACCGCCCGGCACCTGGTGCTCTGTGCCGCGCTGGGCAGAGCGGGCGCTGCCCAGCGACGGCACAGCCTGCCCGGCGGAGACCCGCTGGATTGTCCATGCCCCCGGCGCGGACACCGCCCGCGAGACGATCGCCGCGCTGCGGCGGGCGGGCCGTGACCCGGAGCTGATCATCACGGATGACCCCGGTGCCGAGCAGGTCACCGTGCCCGCCGATGCCGACGTGATCATTCTCGGGCTATGGCCGCATGGCGGCCACAAGGACAGCGACGAGCTGATGGCGCTGATCAGCCTGGTCGGGGACTTCGCGGGCCGGCCGGGGAACGCGACGGTGACAGTATGCGCCGCCGTCCCCGGCGTGCACGGATTCGGCGATAGCCCGGTGGACCCGGCGCGTGCCCTCCTCATGGGGCCCTGCCGCGTCCTGCCGCAGGAGTCGCCAGCCGTCCGTTGCTCGATCATCGATGTGACCGCCGATCGGCTCGCTAGTGCCAGCACGGCGGCGGCCCTGATCGCGGAGGCCGAGGCAGGCGCCCCGGACTGGGCCGTCGTCCGGCGTGGAGAGCGGCGCTTCACGCTGGACCTGGAGCCCATCGACCTCGGCGCGCCACCGGACGATGCGGTTCCCACGCCGTTGCGCGGCAACGGCGTCTACTTGATTACCGGCGGCCTCGGCGGCTGCGGGCTGGCCATGGCCGAGTATCTCGCCGCTACCGTAAAGGCACGGCTGGTGCTATTCGCTCGCCGAAAGCTCCCTGAGGGACCGGCGCGGCAGGAGTGGCTAGCCAGTCATCGGGGGGATGACCCGACGGTGCGCATCCTGCGGTCGATCGAGCGCATCGAGGCCGCCGGGGGACAGGCACTTGTCCTGTCCGGCGACGTGGCCGCGCCTGGCGAACTGGACGCGGCCGCCGAACGCGCCCGCGCGGCCTTCGGCCACGTCGACGGGTTCCTGCACGCTGCGGGAGTGCCGGGCGGGGGCCTGGCGGTGCTCCGTTCCCGTGAGGCGGTCGATGCCGTACTCGCGCCCAAGGTCGCGGGTACCCGCCAGGTGATAGCGGCGGCCGAACGGGCTGGGGCCGACTTCGTCGCGCTGTTCTCCTCCACCACCGCCATCACCGGGGCCGTCGGCCAGGTGGACTACGCGGCGGCCAACGCCTATCTCGACGCCTGCGCGACGGCGCACGGGCGCATCGGCGGGCCGCGCGTCCTATCGCTCGGCTGGCACACCTGGCGTGGCGCGGGCATGGCCGTGGACGCCAGCTTGCCGCCGGACCTGGAGTTCCTGCGGGACCTGTCGAGCGCTGAGGGGATGGATCCCGGCGACGCCTGCGCGGTGCTCGGCCGTGTGCTCGCGTCGGGCGCCGGCCCGCATGTCGTGATCTCGCCGGCGGAGCTTGGCCCGCGGCTGCGCCCGCCGCAGGCCCGGCCCGGCAGTGGAGAGCCGGCCTCGGCAGCCCCCGCCCCGGCTGCCCTTCCCGCGAAGACGTACCCGCGTCCCGAGCTGTCGGTGCCCTACACGGCGGCCTCCACCGACATCGAACGGGACCTTGCCGCGATCTTGGAGCGAGTGCTCGGCGTCAGCCCGGTCGGCGTGCACGACGACTTCCTCGAGCTCGGCGGTCATTCGCTGCTCGCCGTGCGCGTGATCCACGAGGTGGAGGAGATGTTCGGCATCGCCCTTCCGCTACGCCAGATGTTCGAGTCGCCGACGGTGCGCCGCATCGCCGACGCCATCGTCGCCGCGCTCGTCGCCGACCACGACCCGGAGCAGCTGGCGGCACTCGTCGACGCCATCGAGGAACAGGCCCCTGACGCCGCCGCGAACCCGGACCCTGCCGCGGATGGGGCACGCGACACGAAGGAACAGGACGTATGAGCGATCTGGAGGCGCGAATCCGCGCCCTGCCGTCCGACAAGCGCCAGGTCCTGCTGCGTGAGCTGGCGCGGCGCCGCCAGGACCACTCCGCCGCGGGCGGACCGGCCGGCCCCGCGGAACCCGGCCCCGGCCCGCGCCCCAGCGGCCGCACCCGCTTCCCGCTCTCCCCGGCGCAGGAGCGGATCTGGCTTGCTGAGCAGGTCAACCCGGCAGCCGGATACCTTATCCCCCTCGTCTTTGACCTGCGCGGCCCGCTCGACAAGGACCTGCTCCGCGGCGCCCTGCAAGGCCTGGTCGACCGGCATGAGTCGCTGCGGTGCTCCTTTCACATGGACGAGGACGGCCCTTATCAGGTCGTGCACCACAGCGTCCCGCTGCAGTGGGAGTATCACGATGGCTCCGCGGAACCTGCGCCAGCGCAGTGGGGCGGTGCGCTCATAACGGAAGCGGCCGCGCGCACCCTGGACCTGGCCGCGCCGCCGCTGCTGCAGGCCACCCTCGCCCGGCTCGGCGACGGCCACCATCTGGCCTGCATCAACGTTCACCACATCGCCTGCGACGGGCTGTCCCTCGATCTCCTGCGGCGCGACCTCATCGAGCTCTACGTGGGTGGCCTCCACCGGCGGGAGCCGCGCTTGCCGAAGCTCACCGTGCAGTTCCCCGACGTAGCCGACTGGCAGCACGCAGCCGTCCTGGCCGGTACGCACAACCAGCACCTGGACTACTGGGCGGACCGGCTCCGCGGGCTGGCACCCACCGTTGACCTGCCGGGTGCACGGGCGGATACCGCCCGGCCCGGCGCGCGCGGCGGGCGGGTCTTCGGCGTCCTCGGGCCACCGCAGGTGCGGGCCCTGCGCGATCTCGGCACTGAGCACCGTGCCAGCTTGTTCATGACCGCGCTGGCGGCCTTCAAGGCCCTGACCGCGCGCATGTCGAATGCGCGCGATGTTGCCGTCGGCACTTCGGTGGCGCAAAGATCGCGGCCCGAGCTGGCGGAGCTCATCGGCCCGCTCGTCAACACCGTCGTCCTGCGGGACGCCGTGAGCCCGCGTCGCCCGTTCACCGAACTGCTCGCGACGGTGCGCGCCACGGTCCTTGAGGCCTATCAGCATCAGGCCCTGCCCTTCAGCGTGCTGGAAGAGCACATGAAGCCAGGCCGGCCAGGCGGCGCGCCGCTAGTGCGGATCATGTTCGACCTCGAGCCGCAGACCCCGTCAGCCATGAGCCTCGACGGACTGACGATCACGCCGGTCTTCTTGGCGCAGGTGCCCGCGCGGTTCGACTTGAGCGTGGAACTGCGCCCGGTTGACGACGGGCTGCGGATCGACATCGAGTACAACGCCGGCCTGTTCGACGCCGACGGCGCCGAGGCGCTGCTGAACCGCTACCTCGTGATCCTGGATGACGTCGGCCGTCATCCCGCCCGCCCGGTGGCGGAGCTGGACGTGTTCCTGGCCGGCGAGCGGGCTCGGCTGACCGGGCGCTGGAGCGGGTTCGACGTGGCGGACGATGGCGTCCCAGCCCAGGTGATCTTCGAACGGCAGGCTGACCGGACGCCCGATGCGCCCGCGATCTCCTGCGACGGCCGGACCGATACGTACCAGCAGGTGGACGAGCGCGCCAGCGCCCTCGCCCACGAGCTGATCGCCCGGGGGGTGGGTGCCGAGCGCATTGTCGCGCTGGCCCTTGACCGCGGCATCGATTATCTGGTCGCGATGCTCGCGGTGCTGAAGGCCGGCGGCGCTTTCCTGCCGGTTGACCCGGCCGACCCGGCCGAGCGCACCCGCGGCATGCTTGACGAGGCGTCCGCGGTGCTGATTCTGACCGGCCAGGCCGGTGATCCGCGGCTGACCGCGCTAACGGCGGACCGCGCCCAGCTGAGCGTGCCGGCGTTCACCGGCCGGACGACAGCCCGGCCGCAAGTCCCGGTGGCGCCGCGGCAGCTCGCGTACATGATCTACACGTCCGGCACGACCGGGCGGCCCAAGGGGGTCATGATCGAGCACCGTGGGCTGGCCAACCACCTATGGGCCAAGGTGGAGGACCTGGGCCTGACCGCGGCCGACGTGGTCGGTCAGATCGCCGGAGCCACCTTCGACGTCTCCATCTGGCAGTACCTCGCCCCCCTCGCCGTCGGCGGCCGCACCGCTGTGGTAACCGGAACGCGGGCCTGGGACCCTGGGCCGCTGCTTGATGCCATGCGGAAGGAGGGCATCACGGTCCTGGAGTCCGTCCCCTCGCACGGCGACCTGATCCTGGGCGAGCTGGCCTCCGGCAGCCGGAGGCCACCCGCATCGCTGCGCTGCTACATCAGCAACGGCGAGCCACTGACCGCACGCCAGGTCGGCGGCTGGCGAACGCTCGCGCAGGTACGCGACGTCGTGAACGCCTACGGCTTGACGGAAATATCCGACGACTCCAGCCACGCCCACGTTGCGGATGGCGCGCTATCCGGCGATGTCCACATGCCAATCGGCGGTCCGCTGCGCAACCTCCGCACCTACATTCTCGACCCTGACCTCCGTCCCGTCCCGGTCGGTGCCATGGGGGAGATCTGTATCGGCGGCATCGGAATGGGACGCGGCTACCTCGGAGATCCGCGCAAGACGGCTGCCGCGTTCGTCCCTGATCCGTTCTCCGCCGAGCCCGGCAGCCGCCTGTACCGCACCGGTGATGTCGCCCGCTACCGGGCCGACGGGCTGATCGAGTTCATCGGCCGGCGAGACCGGCAGGTCAAGATCCGCGGCGTCCGGGTGGAGGCGGGCGAGATCGAGGCCGTGCTGATGGACCACCCTGCCATCCGCGCGGCCGTGGTCGTTGCGGTCGAGCGGGCCGCCGGCGACGGTACCCTGGTCGCCTACGTCGTGCCCAGCAGGTACCCCGCACCGTCGGCCGCGGACCTGCGCCGCCGCTGCGCGCGCTTCCTGCCTGACCCGATGGTGCCCCGGTCCTTTGTCGTCATCGACGAGCTGTCGCTGAACGACAACGGCAAGATCGACCGCAGCCGCCTGCCCGCCCCGGAAGACGCGACGCCGGCCCGCGAGTACACCGCACCCTGTAACAGCGTCGAAGCGCGGATCTGCGCGGTCTGGGCCGCTGTGCTCGGAGCCGACAACGTCGGTGCCACGGACAGCTTCTTCGACCTCGGCGGGCATTCGCTCGCCGCAGTGCGAGCGGCTTCCGCACTGCGGTCGGCGCTCGGGCGGGAGGTCCCGCTG
>Ga0335074_10011285_pt1 | contig 12492 bp, 12 predicted proteins | sample Lox_Sample_23_FD_206715 | JGI IMG/M metagenome (GOLD analysis project Ga0335074, IMG submission 206715) | Soil microbial communities from Loxahatchee National Wildlife Refuge, Florida, United States - Lox_Sample_2.3 | ecosystem: Environmental > Terrestrial > Soil > Wetlands | place: USA...
CCGCTGCGGTAACGCGGCGCGCTCCCCTCGAGGCACCGCGCGCGAACGGCGCCGCCGAGCGGGATGCCCTCCTCGCCGCCGTCGGGAGGACCCCGCTGCTCCCGCTCGGCCGGCTCGTCGCGGCGGAGGGCGGTCGCTTCGAGCTGCTCGCCAAGGCCGAGTTCCTGAACCCGAGCGGATCCGTGAAGGACCGGGCCGCCCTCGCGATGGTCGAGACGGGCCTCGCGGACGGCCGGCTGGGACCGGGCCGCACGCTGATCGACGCGTCGAGCGGGAACACGGCGGTCGCCTACGCGATGCTCGGCGCGCGCCTCGGCTTCGCGGTCGAGCTCGTCCTCCCGCGCAATGCGCACCCCGAGCGCGTCGCGCGGATCCGGGCGTACGGCGCCGAGATCCGGTTCACCGACCCCGGCGACGGGACGGACGGCGCCCAGCGCGAGGCCCGGCAGCGCGCGGCGGCCGCGCCCGACCGGTACTACTTTCCCGACCAGTACAACCACCCGGCCAATCCGCTCGCGCACTTCCGGACCACCGGTCCGGAGATCTGGGCGCAGACCGACGGCCGGGTCACGCACTTCGTCGCCGGCGTGGGGACCGGCGGCACGATCAGCGGGACCGCCCGGTTCCTGAAGGGGCAGCGGCCGACGGTGCGCGTCGTCGCGGTCGAGCCGACCGGTCCGATCCACGGGCTGGAAGGGCTGAAGCACCTACCGACCGCGCTCCTCCCCTCGACGTACGACCCGAGCTGGATCGACGAGACGGTCCGGGTGGAGACCGAGGCGGCCGAGGAGGTCCGCGGACGGCTCGCCCGCGAGGAGGGGCTCTCGGTCGGCGCCTCGGCCGGCGCGGCGGTGCGCGCCGCGCTCGACGTCGGCCGCCGGCATCCCGGCGCGGTGGTCGTGACGATCCTGCCGGACGGGGGGCATCCGCCGGAGCGGGAGGGGCCGTGAACGAGATCCGATTGGCGCCGCCCCTGATCGCGACGATGGAGGCCCACGCCCGCGCGACGTACCCCGACGAGTGCTGCGGGATGCTGATCGGTCCGGTGCCGGCCGGCGACGGCCCCCGGATCGTGGAGGCCGTCGAGCCCGCGGCCAACGAGTTCGAGGGCGAGCGCCGGCGCCGGTTCGTGATCCCGCCCGAACAGCTCCGTGCGACGGAGCGCCGGCTCGAAGCGAGCGGCCGGGGCGTGGTGGGGTTCTACCACTCGCACCCGGACCATCCCGCCCGGCCGTCGACGTTCGACCGCGATCACGCCTGGCCGTGGTACGCGTACCTCGTCCTCGGCGTCCGGTCGGGCGCCGTGGACGGGCTCGGCGCCTTCGAGCTCGATCCGGAGTCGGGCGAGTTCGCCGAGCGTCCGATCGTGCGGTCGGACGGTGCCGGTGCGGGGCCGGTGGCCTCGGGGAAAGCGAGCGCCTAAGAACGCTCGGGGCGAGAGGGAGACGATGGCGACGGTCACGATCCGCATCCCGACCCCGCTGCGCCCGTTCGCGGGCGGGCACGCCGAAGTGGCGGTCGAGGGGGCGACGGTCGGGGCCCTGGTCGGCGCCCTCGCGGCCGAGTACCCGTCGCTCCGTCGGCATCTGTTCACCCCCGACGGCCAGATCCGCCACTTCGTGAGCGTCTACCTGAACGACCAGGACGTTCGCGGCCTCGCGCGCGAGGCGACGCCGGTGAAGGACGGCGACCGCGTCGCCATCGTGCCCGCGATCGCCGGCGGGGCTCCCGCCGGCCGCGCGACCCGGGACCGTCCCGCCGGGGCGCCCGACGCCGTCCGCGCGGAGGCGCCGTTCTCCCGGGACGAGCTGCTGCGGTACAGCCGGCACATCCTGCTGCCCGAGGTCGGGCTCTCCGGCCAGAAGAAGCTGCGGCGCGCGAAGGTGCTCGTCGTCGGCACCGGCGGGCTCGGGTCGCCGACGGCGCTCTATCTCGCGGCGGCGGGCGTCGGGGAGATCGGGCTCGTCGACTTCGACACGGTCGACCTGTCGAACCTGCAGCGCCAGATCCTCTACACCACGCCCGACGTCGGCCAGCCGAAGCTCGCCGCGGCGCGGGCGCGGCTCGCGGCGATGAACCCCACGATCCGCATCGTACCGCACGAGGCGCGCCTCACGTCCGAGAACGCGATGGAGGTCCTGCGTCCGTACGACCTCGTCATCGACGGCACCGACAACTTCCCGACCCGCTACCTCGTCAACGACGCCTGCGTGCTGCTGGGAAAGCCGAACGTCTACGGGTCGATCTACCGCTTCGAGGGTCAGGTGAGCGTCTTTGACGCCCGGCGCGGGCCCTGCTATCGGTGCCTCTACCCCGAACCGCCGCCGCCCGATCTCGTCCCGTCGTGCGCGGAGGCCGGCGTCCTCGGCGTGCTGCCCGGCGTCGTCGGCGTCCTCCAGGCGACCGAGGCGGTGAAGCTGATCCTCGGGGCCGGGGAGCCGCTGATCGGCCGGCTCCTGCTCTACGACGCGCTCGCGATGCAGTTCCGCGAGCTCCGCCTCGAGAAGAACCCGGAGTGCGCGCTCTGCTCGACGCATCCGACGCAGACGGGGCTGATCGACTACCTTCGGTTCTGCGGCGTGCCGGGGTCGGAGGCCGCGGCCCACGGCCCCGCCGCCCCCGAGATCGGGGCGAAGGAGCTTTCGGCCGCGCTCGCGGGCAGCGATCCGCCGCTGCTCGTCGACGTCCGGGAGCCCGAGGAGTGGGACCTGGGCCACCTGCCCGGCGCCCGGCTGATCCCGAAGGGCGAGCTGACGGAGCACCTGGACGAGCTCACCCGGGCCCGGGAGATCGTCCTCTACTGCCGCAGCGGGGCCCGGTCGGCGCAGTCGACCCGCCAGCTGCTCGACCTCGGCTTTTCGCACGTGCGGAGCCTGAAAGGCGGGATCCTCGCGTGGGCGGCCGAGGTCGACCCGAGCCTGCCGGCCTACTGATCGAGCGTCCGGCCGGCCGCCGCGTCCGACCGCGGGTCGCCCACGTCGACCTCGAGCCGGCCCGTGTACGAGCGGACCCGGCGCGACAGCTCCCGGGCGAACGTCGCCGGGTCGCGGGGCGAGACGAACATCCCCGCCGGCTCGGCCGAGACGAGCAGCCCGTCCGGTTCGGTATGGAGCGCGTCGAACCGCCCGACGATCGGGCTCCACATGCGGCCCCGCCACCCCCACGACCCGGTGAAGCCGGTCGCGCCCAGGTCCCGTAGGCGCGCGTACTCGATGCGCCGGACCTTCTCGAGGTCGAGCCGGCCGCCGCCGAGCAGGCGGACGGCGTGCAGGTACCGGTCGTCGATCGTGTAGCGCGTCGAGAGGTACCGGGCGAGGAAGAAGGCGAGCGCGGCGACGACCGCGATCGGCACCCACGCCCCGGAGCCCGAGAACGAGCCGCGGAGCAGGACCACGACGAGGACGATCAGGAACGCGTAGACCCCGATCACGACGCCCGAGAACCGCCCGCGGGTGCGGTAGCGGCCGCGGCCGTCGAGCGGCACGGCGGGCCGATCGGCCGGGGGCGCCCGGGAGGGGGCGGCCCCGCCCGCGCTGCCGGACCCCGCCGCGCCCGTCGTCGGATCGCCCCGTCCCTACGCGGCGCGCCCCTACTTACGCTTCTCGCGCGGCCGGGGGCCGCTACGGCGCCTCGTAGTAGTACTCGCCCCGCTCGCGCTGCTCCCGGTCGAGCACGGAGCCCTCGCGGTTGATCCGCGGCCGCAGCGTCTCCGCGTCGCGCCGGAACGTGATGTCGACGGTCGACAGCAGCCGGTTCATCCCGTCCCGCATCGGGTACGGGCCGTCGCCGCGCCCGCGGGCGAAGTCGGGGGTCTCGGGCCGGAACACCATGAGGGCGTCGGAGGCGAGGTCGAGGAAGTAGACGTCGTGGTCGACGACCAGCGCGGTCGCCGCCTGGTGCTCGACCTGCCGGCGGATGAGGCGGGCCATCGACATCCGCTCGTCGGCGTCGAGGTACGCGGACGGTTCGTCGAGGAGATAGAGCGTCGCGGGGCGCGCGAGCGCGAGCGCCACGGCGGCCCGCTGGAGCTCGCCGCCGGAGAGGTCGGGCAGCGCGACGTCGAGCACCTCGTCGAGGTGAAGGCCCGGGACGAGCTCCCGCTCGAAGAGGCGCGCGTCGAACGTCGGCTCGGCGGCGAGCGCGACGGCGCGCTCCCGCAGGCTCGCCGACTGGGTCGCCTTCAGGTACTGGGGCTTGTAGCTCACCGTCACGCCGGGCGCGACCGTGCCGACCGTGGGGGGTTCGACCCCCGCGAGCATCTTCACGAACGTCGTCTTGCCGGTCGCGTTCGGGCCGACGATCCCGACGGTCTCGCCCTTCGCGAGCGACCCGGCGCCGACCCCGAGGTGGAACCGCGGGTACTCCTTCTCGAGCGCCGGGAACTCGACGAGCCGGTTCGGACGCGCCGCCGGCTTCGGGGGATGCGCCACGAACCGCACGGGCTCGGTGCGGAAGCGGACGTTCTCGTCTTTGAGGTAGCCGGTCAAGTAGGTGTTGATCGCGGTCCGCATCGGCAGCGGGTGGCCGACGACGCCGAACGCCGCCGGCTCGCCGTACAGGAGGTGCGCCTGGTCCGCGAGGTAGTCGAGGAGCGCGAGGTCGTGCTCGACGACGATCACGCTCGCGCGCTGCCCGAGCTCGCGCAGGAGCCGCGCGACCTTGAGCCGGTAGACGATGTCGAGGTAGCTCGACGGCTCGTCCACGAGATACAGATCGGCGTCGGTGGCGAGCGTCCGCCCGAGGGCGGTCAGCTGGAGCTGGCCGCCGGACAGCTCGCCGAGCGGGCGGTCCCGCACGGAGCCGAGGCCGAGCGCGTCGAGCGCCGCGGCCGCCCGGGGCCCGTCGCCGACGTAGCCGCCGACCGTCGTCGGCTCGTCCGACAGCCGGTCCACGTACTGCGGCTTGAAGACCGTCCGCAGCTCGCCCTTCGCGACCCGATCGAAGTGGGCCCGGAGCGCGGTGCCCCGGTAGTGCTCGAGCACCTTGGGCCACGTCCCGGGGTGGTCGAAGTCGCCCAGGTTCGGGACCTCGACGCCGGCGAGGATGCGCAGCGCGGAGCTCTTCCCGGTTCCGTTCGGGCCGAGGATCCCGGTGATCCCCCGCGCCGGCGGGAGGGGGAGGCGGTACAGCCGGAAGCCGTTGTACCCGTACCGGTGGACGATCTCCGACGGGTCGGCCTCGGGCGTGTTCAGGATCTTGATCGCGTCGAACGGGCACTTGTGGACGCAGATCCCGCAGCCGATGCACAGCGTCTCCGAGATCACCGGCTTGCCGTTCGGCCCTTCGACGATGCACTCCTGACCCATCCGCACCGGCGGGCAGTACGCCTGGCACTCCCACTGGCACTCCTTCGGGTGGCAGCGGTCGTTGAGCAGGATCGCGATCCGCGCCACGCTACGCCCCCGTGCGGTCGGCCGCGATGCGCCCGTCGTGCATGGCGATGTGCCGCCCCGCCCGCGCCGCCACGGTCGGATTGTGCGTCACGACGATCAGCGTGGCCGACCGCGCCGTGCGCACCCGCTCGAGCAGGTCGAGGATCGCCGCGGTGTGGGTCGAGTCGAGCTCGCCGGTCGGCTCGTCGGCGAGCAGCAGCCCCGGAGCGTTCGCGAGCGCCCGTGCGACGGCGACCCGCTGTTCCTCGCCGCCCGACAGCTGGTGCGGGAACGCCCGCTCCCGGCCCGCCAGCCCGACCTCGTCGAGCAGGTCGGCGGCGCGACGCAGCCGCTCCGCGCGGGGGACCCGGGCGGCGCGCATCGGCAGCTCGACGTTCTCGCGGGCCGTCAAGGTCGGCAGCAGGTAGAACCGCTGAAAGATGAACCCGACCCTCTCGAGGCGCAGCCGGGCGCGCTCCCGCTCGGAGCCGGCCCCCACGGAGACCCCGTCCCACTCGATCGAGCCCCCGGTCGGTCGGTCGAGGAGCCCGAGCAGGTTGAGGAGCGTCGTCTTCCCGCAGCCGCTCGGTCCCTCGACCGAGACGAACGCGCCGGCGGGGACCGTGAGGTCGATCCCGCGCAGCGCCCGGACCTCGTCCGGGCTCCCGCGCCCGTAGGTGCGCTCGACCCCGCGCAGTTCGACCGTCGGCGCGCCGGCGCGCCCGCTCACCGCAGCGCCTCCGGGATCTCGATGCGCAGCGCGGCCCGGGTCGCCACCGCGGACGCGAGGACCGAGAGCCCCAGGATCCCGGCCACGATCGCGCCGAGGAGCGCGGGGGAGAAGATCGCCAGGGTCGCCGCCTCCTGGACCGTGGAGGTCCCCCACGCCGCGAGGGCGGCGACGATCGCCCAGCCGGCGACGACCCCGACGATCGCGCCCAGCGCGGCCAGCCCGAGCCCGTCGGCCACGATCCCGCCGGCGATGCTCCGACCGGACAGGCCGAGCGCCCGCCGGATCCCGATCGACCGCCGCTCCGCCTCCACGCGGCGCAGCTGGACGAGCGCGAGGAACATGAGCCCCACCGCGACCCCGACCGAGGAGAGCGCGAGGTAGAACCCGGTCAGCACGCCGCTCGCGGCTTCGAGCTGTTGCGCCTCCTGCGAGAGCTCGCTCACGCCGTAGTACGGGACCAGCGACTGGATCTCGGCCTCCACCTGGTTCAGGGCGGCGGGGTCCGTCGCGACCGCCCCGGTGACGGCCACCTCGATCGTGTCCGCCGCATCGGGTACGGGCGTCGACGCGCCCGCGGCGTACCCGGTCATCCCCTGGAGGTCGGAGAGCGGCACGAGGATCGCGAACGCCCCGGTCGGTCCGAGGAGGCTCGGCGGCACCCCGAACGTGCCGGTGACGTTGTACGCGACCGCGTCCGACCGGTTCGCGGTCGCCGCGAGGTCGAGCTGCTCGCCCGGATGGACCCCGGCGGCGATCTCGTACGGCGTGGAGACCATCACGTCGTACGTCGCCGGGCCCGTGTACGTCCCGTTCGCGTAGTGGACGAGGTCGGTGGGATCGCCCAACGGCAGCGGGTCGGGGAAGAGACCGCTCTCGGCGGGCCCGAGCGTCGCGGAGAACGCTCCGGGTACGACCCCCTCCGCGAGGACGGGCGTGGCCCCGCCGGTGCCCACGAACGCGTCGACGGCGATCGACAGCACCGGCGAGGCGGCGGTGACCGACGCGATCGCGTCGATCCGGCCGGCGAGGCGGTGCGCGTTCGCGATCCCGTGGAGCCCCGAGGCGCTCACCGAGATCTGGTAGCCGGCGTTCTCGAGCTCCGAGATCTCGTGCTGCGAGACGCCGCCGCCCACGCTCACGAGCACGACGGGCAGCGCGACCGCCGCGCCGATCGCGGCGATCGCCAGCACGACCTGCAGCCGGGAGTGGCGGAGGGCCCGGCCCCGCGCCCAGGCGCTCACGGGGCCCGGAGCTCCTCGGCGACGGGCAGCTGCATCGCCCGGCCGGCCGGGGCGATCGCCGCCGCGAGCCCGACCGCGACGACGAGGGCGATCCCGGTGAGGATCACCGAGGCGTCGAACGCCACGAAGGAGAACCCGGCGGGCAGCCCGGGAACGAGCCGCAAGAGGACCGCGTTGAGGGCGTAGGTGCCGACGTACGCGACCGCGAGGCCGACCCCCAGCCCGAACGTCGCGAGGAGCAGCGACTCCTCCACGACGAAGCCGCCGACCCGCAGCCGCGAGTACCCGACGGCCCGGAGGAGGGCGAGCTCCCGGCTCCGGTCGTCGACCGACATCTGAAGGACGGTCGTCGCGAACAACGCCGCCACGACGACGCCGATCACCCCGACGAGCGTGCCGAAGGTCCGGTAGAGGTTCACGACGTGCTGGATCTCCCCCAGGATGTCGGCGAGGGTGAACACCGAGAGCTGCGGGAACCGCGCCTCGATGCGGAGCTGGTCGGTGCTCGCGCTCGTCGGATCGTTGAGGTGGATGAGCAGCAGCGACGCGTAGTCGGTCGACGGGGTCCCGCCGCCGACGAGCCCCTGCATCTCGGACAGGTAGAGGAAGGCGAGCAGCGCGGAAGGGATCAGCCAGAACGGCCCCGAGATGCCGACGACCCGGAACGGCGTGGCGTTCGCGAACCAGCCGGGCAGCTCGGACGGACCGGTCGGGGAGACCGCGCTGGCCCAGACGATCGAACCGACGGTCGCGCCGAGCACCGTCGCCAGCCCCTGGTCGAGGACGATCTCGTGCGTGACGGGTCCCGCGTACGTCCCGTTCGCGTAGTGGGGGTCGCCGGGGAGGGTGAACCCGGTCCCGTTCGAGACGTCCGGGACCTGGATCCCGCCGTTGTCGTCGGGGATCCAGCCGACCGATCCGGAGCCCGTCGTCGACCAGCTTACGGGGACGTCGCTCGCGTTGGACCGGGCGTAGAGCGACTGGTTGCCGAAGACGAGGTCCCCGACGAGCCAGGGGCTCGCCACCTCGATGTTGGAGTCGTTCGCCGGGATCTCGGTCGCCAGCCGGTGCGCGTCCGCGATCGGCGGGAACCCTCCGCCCGAGAGGATCGTGGTGTTGGCGCTCGCCGCCAGGAGGTCGACCCCGCTGGCGTTCGCGAGGGTCGTCGCGCTCGACTGGATGCCGGCGCTGATCGCGAGGAGGACGACGACGAGCCCCACCGCGAGCCCGATGCCGAGGGACGTGAGCGCCGCCCGGCCCGGTCGTCGGCGCAGCGCGTCGAGGGCGTACGGCACGTTCGTTCCCGTCGGCTACGGCGCGCGTTCCCCGCGGAGCTCGCCGAGCGCGACGCGGTGCGACGCCTCCACGTTGTACTTGTGGATCGACTCCTCGCTGACGGTGCTCGCCCGCGCGACGACGGCGTCGGGAAGGTCGGGGAACCGGTCGGGGAGGCTCGCGAGCAGATCGCGCAGCACGTCCTCCACGAACCTCGGCCGCCGATGGGCGCGGAGCACGACCTGCCCCTCGTCGCCCCGCTTTAAGATGGCGTAGGTCGGGCTCGACTGCGCCGCCTCGATCGCGTCGACGATCGCGTCGACCTCGACCGTCGGCGCGCCCCCGAGCTCGAGGACGAGCCGGGTCCGGTTGCGCTGGTTGTGCGTGATCATCGGCAGCGACGCGAGCCGGGGGTCGGCGAGCAGCGGGAACTCCCGGGTGAGCGCCTCCCGGCACGTCTCCATCGCGCACGGACAGGCGGTCATGCCGACCGCTTCCGCGCCGACCGCCCGGTGCACCGCGACCGCGCCGTCGTCGCTCCGCTGCGCTTCGGCCTCGGCGATCAGCGTGTAGTCCTCGAAGCTGCGCTTCGCGTCGGACACGCCCTGGCGCCGGAAGTATTCCGCCGACGCGCGGACCGTCGCGTGCGTCGCGGAGACGTGCCGGTGCAACAGCTCGCGGGCGATCTCCGAGCACGTCGCCTCGAGGCTCTCGGTCGGACGGAGGACGGTCTCGTCGACGATCTCGGCGAGGATCTCGGCGTTGCGCGAGAGGTCCGAGCCCTTGCGTTCGGACGGGAGGTCGACCGCGACGTCGAACGTCACCGCGAGCGTGTTCACGCGCTCCGGCCGCTTCACGGCGAGCGGCTTGCGGATCCCCGAGAGACCGACCGACCGCAGCGAGAGCCCGCCGCGGGCCGGCGCCAGGGCGTGGACGTCCGTCATCGGCCGCTCCACACGGAGTTCGGTTAAACGGCTTTACTCGGCGGACCGGCCGCCGCCCGCGGACCCGCGGCGAGGCCTTATACGCCTCGGGCCGCTCGTCGGGCCGATGGCCGAACCGATTCCCGTCCCGAACGCCGGCGCCCCCGCCGCCTCCGAGCCGGCCGGCCCGTACGCCGAGCGCGAGCGGCTGATCCTCGAGAACCTGAAGCAGATCTACGATCCCGAGATCCCGATGAACATCGTCGACCTCGGGCTCGTCTACGGCTTCGAGTGGGCCGGGGACGACGTGAAGCTCAAGATGACCCTCACGGCGCCCGGCTGCCCCGTCGCCGGCATCCTCGCCGAGGAGGTCAAGGCGGCGATCGAGAAGGTCCCGAACGTGCACGCCGCGTCGGTCGACATGATCTGGGATCCGCCGTGGACGCCCGAGCGGATGAGCGACTTCGCGAAGCACCAGTTCGGCTACGCGTGAGCCCGTGACGCCGCCGGCGGGCGGGCCGGTCGAGGTCCGCGAGATCCGGTGGAACGACCTGACGGACCTCACGGAGTCGTACTACCGACTCTACGACGAGCGGGCGGCGGGCGTCCCGATCGGGATCACCCTCTTCGCGCGCCCGCCCGGGTACGACGAGGAGGTGGCCTGGTTCGCCGGCGTCTACCGACGGGCGCTCGCCGGCGATCTCGTCGTCCGGGTCGCCGAGGTCGACGGCCACGTCGTCGGGAACTGCATGGTCGGCCGGGTCGGGCCGTCCGCCGCCTCGGAGGCCGGCCACGTGGGCGAGCTCGGGATCCTCGTCCACCGCGACTATCGGGGCCGGGGGATCGGCGGCGCGCTGTTGCGGGCGACCCTCGACGCGTGCCGGGGGACGTTCGAGATCGTCCGGCTGTCGGTCTTCTCGATCAACACGGGCGCCGCCGCGCTGTACCGCCGGTTCGGGTTCGTGCCCGTGGGCCGGATCCCGGCCGCGGTCCGCCGGGGGACCCAGTACTTCGACGAGGACGTGATGGTCCTCGACCTGCGCGCCCCCGCGGCGAAGGCTTAAGCGCGGACGGCCGTCGCTCCCCGCCGATGCCGACGTCGGACCCGTGGCGCCGCGAGCTGCTCTCGGAGCGGGCCGCCAAGGACGAGTTCATGGCGCGCCACCCCGAGTCGCCGTTCGTCAGCGGCCGGGTGCCGTTCCATCCCCTCCGCTACTTCCCTCCCGATCCCAAGTTTCGGGTGCGCGCCCGGCTCGTCCGCCGACCGGTCCCCGAGGAGGCCTACCTGCGGACGAACCGCGACGGCCAGGCGGTGATGCGGTACCTGGGAGACCTCACCTTCCGGCTCGGGGGGCGCGAGGTCGCCCTCCGCCTCTACCACGCCGGCGAGGGCGTGGGGGCCTCGGTGTTCGTGCCGTTCCGCGACGCGACCAGCGGCACGGAGAGCTACGGGGCGGGGCGTTACCTCACCCTCGAGCTCGACCCGTCGGACGAGTACCAGCTCGACTTCAACCGGGCGTTCAACCCGTACTGCGCGTACACGGACGACTTCGAGTGCGGCTTCCCGCCCGCCGAGAACGACCTGCCCGTGGCCGTACGCGCGGGCGAGCGCGTCTGGGCGGCCGACCGCAACCCGAAGACACCGTCGACCGCGCTGCTCGATCGCGAGAGCCGGGCGCTCGGGCGCCGCGTCGGGGCCGCGCGCCCGCGGTCCCGGGCCTCCCCGGCGCGGTCCCGCCGCGCTACGGGTGGAACGTCGCGAGCACGCCGTTGATCACGAACTGAACGCCGACGGCGGCGAGCAGCAGCCCCAGCACCCGGGTCATCGCCATCAGGCCGACCCGGCCGAGCCGCCGCAGGATCGGCTGCCCGAAGCGCAGGATCAGGTACGTGAGCCCGGTGGTGATCCCGATCGCGACGAAGGTGGCCGGGACGATGAGCGGGTCGTTGCCCGCCGTCCCTTCGTAGATCATCACCGTGGAGATCGCGCCCGGGCCCGCGAGCAGCGGGATCCCGAGCGGCACGACCGCGATCTCGTCGCGGCGCTGCAGGGCGTCGTCGTGGTCGGCCGGCGTGAGGCGCGTGCCGCCGATCCGGCCCTGGAGCATGTCGAAGGCGACCATGAACAACAGGATCCCGCCGGCGATCTCGAACGCGGCGAGCGTGAACCCGAACGCCTGGAACAGGAAGCGGCCGACGAGCGCGAAGAGCCCCAGGATGCCGCCGAGCACGAAGACCGAGCGGTGCAGGATCACCTTGCGGTCGGCCTCGCCGAACCCCTCGGTCAGCGTGACGAAGAACGGCAGCGTCCCGATCGGGTCGACGATCGCGAAGACGGTGACGATGATCGCCGCATACACCGCGAGGTCGGTCATCGTCGGTCGCCCGGGCCCGAGCGACGGGGAGCGGAGCGGCGCTTCAACCCTTCGGTGACCCGAACGGGCATCGGCCCGCTACCGGACCGCTGCCAGGATTCGGTTGCGCCAGGCGCCCCAGATGACCTCGGCCTCGCGAAAGCCGGCCCGGTCAAGGAGGCGGAGGTGTTCCGAGGTGCGGGCCGTGCGGACGGCGTGGTGGGCGCTTGGGTACCGGAGGCGGCGCAACGCCGCCTCCGCGCGCAGGCCGGGCTCGTGCGTGACCGATCGCCAGAACGCGCTCCACGACTCGCCGGCGGGCGCGGCGCGCCGGGCCCACTCCCGTCCCGCCGCTCGGGCGAGCCGACGGAGCTCGCGCGCCCCCGGCTCGAACTCCAGCTGATCGGCGTTGAGAAAGATCGCGCCGCGGCGGAGCCGCCGCGCGAGGACCCGATAGAGCGCGGCGATCTCGTCGGTCGTGAGCCAGTGGAGCGCGGTGCTCGACACCGCGGCGTCGAACGATCCCCGGGGGAGCGCCCGATCCCAGCCGTCCGCCCGCAGGTCGGCATCGACCCACGTGAGGCGGCCCCGCTG
>Ga0335074_10011286_pt1 | contig 12491 bp, 9 predicted proteins | sample Lox_Sample_23_FD_206715 | JGI IMG/M metagenome (GOLD analysis project Ga0335074, IMG submission 206715) | Soil microbial communities from Loxahatchee National Wildlife Refuge, Florida, United States - Lox_Sample_2.3 | ecosystem: Environmental > Terrestrial > Soil > Wetlands | place: USA: Florida...
GGTGGAAAGGGATAAGGCGTGCTCCCCGGAACGGTCGGCGGTTGGGTTTGCGCGGTGAGAAGAGCGCACGTGGCCAGAGCTAGCGCGGAGAGCAAGGTCGACTTTCCCATTTCTGTTTAGATGCGCCCGAATAAGGGGCGGGTTACGGGTTACCAGTGCAGGAGCACGAGTTCGGAGCAGAAGCCCGGACCCATAGCGGCCAAAAGGCCCCATGTGCCGGCTGCGGGGCGGTTTTTCAGCGTTTCTTCTAATACGAACAATACGGACGCCGACGACAGGTTTCCGGTTTTTCGCAGGCAACTCCAGGAAACGTCTAGTGCTCCTGGATCCAATCCCAGCGCGGCTTCGGTAGCTTCGAGCACTTTGGGGCCGCCGGTATGGATGACCCAGTTGCCGATATCTGCTCGTTCGAGACCCTGATCGGCCAGGAATTGGTCGACATCGCGGCCGAGGTTGCTCAGAATCACGTCGGGCACCTCGCGGGACAAAACGATGCGAAATCCCTTTTCGGAGATGTCCCAACCCATCACGGACTCGGTTTCGGGATAGAACGTGGAGCGGGTGGCGACAATCCGGGGTCCGGCCGGTCCGTCGAGATCCGCGCCAGAGACGATGACGGCGGCAGCTCCATCGCCGAAGAGACCGGTGCTGATGAGGTTGGCGACAGAGAGGTCGTCCTGCTGCACGGTAAGCGAGCACAATTCCACGGAGAGGAGCAGCGCAGCTTCTGCCGGGAAGGCCTTTACGTAATCGGCTGCGCGCGCGATACCGGCGGCGCCCGCGACGCAGCCGAGGCCGAAAATGGGGATGCGTTTCATGCGCGGGTTCAGGTCCATGCGGTTGATGAGGCGGCCTTCGAGGGAGGGGCTGGCGACGCCCGTAATCGAGACGAAGAAGAACGCTCCGATATCTTCGGCCGAGACGCTGGCCCGGTGCATGGCGTGACAGATGGCCTGCTCACCGAGTTCGAGCGCGGCCTCGATCCAGCAATTGTTCGCTTCGCCCCAGGTGGCGAACGGGTAACGTTCGATCGGGAATGCCAGATAGCGGCCCTCAACGCCGGTAGCGGCATGCAGACGTTCGAGGATATTGAACCGGTCCAGCCGATTGCCCCAGTGCCGCCGGAAGGCCTCGATCAAAATGTTCTGTGGATAGTAGTGGCGGGGCAGAGCCGTGGCGGCGCTAGTGATCCTCATGTGTCGTCTCAGTATCGGATGTCGGAAGGATGGGTTTGGCGGGTGGATGAGAAAAGATTGTAAAGAAGAGGGGCGGCTCTGCTGTTCGGCCGGATTGGCGCGCTTATTTTAAATCGACGGCAGGATAGCTTTCGACATACTGCTCTCCCTTGCAGCCATAGTAGGCGACGGTGCGCGCGGCGAAATCGACATCGTAGCGTACAACTCCGGCCCGCCATGAAGCCGCGAGAAACTCGGGGAACGTGCTGTTTCCGGCCTGATCGGTTCGTAAGGCGTGGATAAGCGCATCCCGGTCGAACACGGGTACATCTGCCGTGCCGGACACCAGCGGCGCTCCTTGCATCACGACCGGTCCATCGTTGGTCAGATATAAACTCTGGCACGCCGGCAAAACCCAGAGGTTGCGGGTTACGCCCGCCTGACGCAGGACTTCGGCCAAATAAGGAAAGCCGCCAACCTTCGGGCGGATTGCCATTGCTCGCTGTAGGGCGGCCTGCACTTTTTCGACAGCTTTGCTCATTGAGGCTTTCTCCGTTTTCGGGAAGTTGGTCGCGAACATCTACATTACCAGTGAAAGGCACGGCACAAAACTTACCCGTTGCGAAACGCTGCGGACATCTGGCTTGAGGCGGATAACTTCCGTATGGCGCGGCGTTCGCCTATAGTCAATTATCGGAGTATATGTAAGGCGATTTTGACGGGAGGGTTACGGACAAGAAGCCCATTTCTAGATCGCGGAACACAATGTAAAACGCTACGTCTAAGACGCATGGATGAAACAGGTGTCGAGCTCGGAAACTCTCGAACGGCGGATGAATGCCAATCCCTTCCCCTGAATGAGGTGAGCGTTGACGTACTTGTTTCTTCCATATCGAGTCGACAGAATTTGGCAGCATGCCTGTCGCTTCTACGTTACTGTTTGCTGATCTGCGCGATTTATTACTATTTGCTGAAAGACGCTGCAATCTTGTACTCGCAACAACGATGGTGGGTGCCGGTAAGCAATTGGCGCCCACTCACAGCAGTAGGAATGTTACTGTTCAGCCGACTGCTGGAGACCGGCGTCAGATCGGGATCCGTATTGGCGATCATCATGTCGGGAGCCAGCGGGCCCGCGCTGGTTTGGCTTTTGTGGTTTGATGGGTATCTTCGAATTTCGATCTTAGTTTGGTTTTGCTTGTGGATGTATTTAGCTGTACGCGTCCTCCTATCGGAACGCCATTTGCCATACGCACTCCTTGAGGCAAGTAAAGCCCTAAGATTGAAAAAGCGACCGATAGTACCAACAGGGCGAACCGACTACGGGAAGGCTGCACGGACCGGATCCGCTCTGTTGTGGCGCATGCTTCGTGCCACAAGCGCGCCGCTGACGATAGGGTTCGTAGTGTGCACCATCGGGGTTCCCCCTCTGCTTTGGGGGGGTGCCCATCTCGACATCAAGATTTATGCGCAGCTGTTGATCCTGCATATTGTTTCGATTTGCTATCTAGCGGTGAATCTTTGGGCTGTCCTCGACCAGATCATTGATGAGCGATTTCGGATGGCAACCGCGGATGAGTACAAAAAAATAGCGCCCGTGGACCATCGTCCGGTGATCCTGTTTTTGCGGCGCTTCAGAGATGACTACATAGAAATCGACCAAGGCCAGCAGTTCCTCAGGCGCCTTTTGTATCTTTGTGGCGCGGGCCCCCTCGTATGGATATCGTGGGCGATTTCGGGTCCTCGGCGCTTTTCAACGCGATTGTTCTACTTAATCGCTGACCAGCTTTGGGGAGTTGCGCCGATACTTGGAATCGGTGAGCCTGGGAAAGCCGGTCCCGGGGGAATTGTAGTCGACCATTTACCTGCTGGCGAGAACTCAGTAGAACAGACGGATGATTCTTGGCGACGTTACGTGACCGATCATATGAATAGTAGTGCGTGGATTCTACTGCTAGTGGGCTCCGGGCCTAACGTGTCTTGGGAATTTCAGGAACTTTTGGCAAAGGGTCACGATGAAAAGCTGGCAATTCTGTTTCGTCCCCAAGATTTGGACAATGTCAACATGTGGTACGACTTACGCGAAAGCGTCAAGGCAAATGTTGCGCTGCCGCAACTGAGTTCGGATCAGGTGATGAGGGCGCTAGCCGTGACACGTAGACCGGGGGGTTGGACTCTCCTCAGCACCAGCTCGAAACAGGAAACTCAATATCGTGTAGTTTGCTCCCTCATAGCGGCGGCGTTGCACCAATCGCGGAGTGAGCGGGCGTTCCGTGAACAATCGCCCGAGGCAAATACAATAACCCCAACGTGATAGCCCATCAGTTGTGGTGGGGAGTCCTCAGCTTAGGCGGAGAAAAAGCCGTTATCCACAAGTCTCGGCACGTGGGACATCCTGCTCGATTGTTCGCCCGTGTCGGTACCGCTAGGCCTGACCCGTCACGTTAGCTCAGCTCCAGTGTCGTCGGCCACTCGGACATAATAGCAGGCTATTGCCCAAAGGGTCGATTCTGTTGAAAAACTCCGCCGTTTGCGATGTTAGTTTCGAATTGAGGAAGTTCTCGAATCGTGAGAAATTTTTGGAGCGAGCTACTTCGCTGCTACAACATACCTCGTTGGTAGATCGCACCTGTTGTTAGCATGCGTTCATCGCTTCGCATCACGCCGGAGCGGGGCACGATGCTTTTGAGATATCTGGCGGGCGCAGCCGGACGAGGCGACGCAGATTCTGGACTGTCGCAACGAGCAGAAATTCTTCGGTGGCTCCCCCAAGACCTCTGAGTTTCAGCCGCGAGAATCGAAGGTGCTGCTTCATGTGAGCGAACAGCATCTCCACTTTTCTCCTTAATCGGCGCGAGTGTTCAAAGGCCTGAGTGTTCTTAAGCGCTGCGGCGGCTTGTCGGGCGCTCTCATCGAAAGGCACGGACAAAGTGCGCTTCATGCCTCGCGTACATTGCTCGCGGATAGGGCATGACTTGCAGTCGCTCGCTGTCGCTCGATAGATGTGAATGCGGTTTTCCAGACGCGCCGTGCGATGCTTCAGGAGTTTGCCTTGTGGACAGATGTAACAGTTGTTAGCGGTATCTAAGATAAAGGCTTCCCGAGGCAGCAAGCCATCGCTTTGATACTGCCGATCCAGCACCGGAATATGCGGAGTGATGTTGCGTTCCGCTAGCCAGCCCAGAAACGGACCCGTGCCGTATGCCTTGTCCGCCGCCAATCGCTCTGGCCGGAGGCCGTGCGTTTGTTCCACCCGTTTCAGCATTGCTTTTGAGGCACTAATCTCCTGGGCTAGGCGGGCCGGAGTAGCTTCTACATCGACGATCACAGCATGCTCAGTATCAACCAGATAGTTATTGAAGTAGCCAAACTTGCCGCGACCTTCCTTCGTATTCCAGGCGGCGGCAGGATCGGTCGGCGACAGATACCGGGCATCACCCTGATGAGCCGGGCTACCTGCATCAAGTGCCTCCAGATATTCGCGCACCGGCCTTGCTGGCGACTCGTTCTCCCGTATTGCATTCAGGCTTTCGACCCGCCGATCGCGGCTGCTGTCGCCGCCGATCAGGCTGCTGTCCACGGCGAAGCCTTCGCCACCCAGAAGCCCCGCATTCTTGGACTGGCCAACCACATTCTCGAACAGCACCCGATAAACATCGCTTTCGCGGAATCGACCATAGCGGTTTTTCGAGAAAGTCGAATGATCCGGCACGGCCCCCTGGAGACCCAAGCGGCAGAACCAGCGATAGGCGAGATTCAAATGCACCTCGCCGCATAGCCGCCGCTCCGACCGGATACCGTAGGCATAGCCGATCAACAACATCCTCAGTATTAGTTCGGGATCAATCGACGGGCACCCTGTGGAACTGTAGCGATTGACAAGGAACGGTCTCACCCGATCAAAATTCAGAACCGCGTCAAACTGCCGTAGCAATGATCGTGGGGGACATGATCTTCAAGGCGAAATTCGTAAAAAAGTTGCTCGTTCGCGCTCTGCCGTCCCATCATCAGGATGTTCCTCCACTCTCTATAACTAGGAAATCACATCAGAACATTTCTGACAACAAATGGTTTAGAAATTTCTAGAGCCTGCGAAGAGCGCTGACCTCGGCGGAATCACGACTGTGCTTGACGAGCTATTAGGCATTCACACAAGACGATTGCAGCGAGGAAGACCAGTGTGTTTTTTCGGAAGTATCTAACTTTCGAAACGAGTTGTTCTCGGACAGATGTAGAATAAATGACCGCGAGGTGAGAGAAATGGTACACAACGATGTCGTGTGGGGAATCATTCGCGACAATTGGAACTTCGCGGCTACTAGCTCAGGTACTGCGGCAGGGTATCTTATGCGCCTGAACGAAACGTGGCTACGAATTCTTAATCAAAGACAAACGGCAGCTGGAGCTCCGAACGAGGACTTTGCGGCAGCCGAGCATTACGCCTACGCTCGCCTCTTTACCGCAGCTACGGGGGATAGCACCTGCATAGGACCGAGCATCCGGGTATATGACGCGATTAAGACCATCGCCATGAAAACCGGTTTCGAACGAAGTATCCGAACCAACAACGTCTACTATCCTCCTGTTCCGGCGTCGGCGGACATCCGCGCGTGGTCTGATGCAGGAGCTAGAGACGGTCGTCGGGATTTCCATCAGCTATTTCCGGGCCAAACACCTCGCACACTGAAAGCCTGCGAGTCGCTTGCAGAGACGGCAAAAGGAATCTTGGGACCTCTCCTTTCATATCATCGACCCCACTAGCGGAAATACGCACGGAAATCAACTTATCCCAGCGCGAATGCTCCTGACAAAAATGGAGGCTAATACGCGCGGTTGGCAGCGCCAGAGTTTTTCAACAGCATCAGTCCTTTGTGAGACAGGGTGACTGCGAGCGCAACCGGGCAGAATTACGGCGGCAGGTTTTGCTTCCCCGTTCGGTCGTCGTTTTGTCGTGTAACACGCAGGCCGACGAAAGTAAATCTCCAGCCGCACATTCTCGGGTACTCGAACGCGCTTGGCGTGCGATTGCTTCGCCGCGGCTGACCGCTCCCTGCTAACATTCCAAAAATGCCGCGCATTCGATTGCTGCACTGGAAGGCATCCGAAGCTGCCGAGTCCATTGAGCTGTTGCGGGCTGCCGGGCATCAGGTGGAGTATGAGCCGGAGTTCCGACCGGGGCTGATGCGCATTTGGCGGGAATCTCCGCCCGATGCTTTTGTGATCGACCTTTCGCGGCTGCCGTCGCATGGCCGGGAGATCGCAATCGCCTTACGGCAATCTCGTGCAACGCGAACGGTTCCCATCGTCTTTTGCGACGGTGCCGAGGAGAAGGTGGCGAGGGTGCGGTCGGAATTGCCGGACGCCACTTATTGCATCCGCAAGACGCTCGGAGCGGGGTTGCGGCAAGCACTGAAGAAGCGCGTCGCGGCGCCGGTTGTGCCCACTCAGATGATGGACCGTTACGCCGGACGCACTGCGGCTCAGAAGCTGGGCATCAAAGAAGGCTCGACCGTAGCATTGATCGATGCGCCGCGGGATGGCCTGAAAGTGATTGGCGAGCTGCCGAAAAACGTCGAATTCTGCGACGAAAGCGCCGAGCCCGTGAACGTCACACTTTGTTTTATTCACGATTTGGCGTTGCTCAAGCGGCGCCTTTCGGACATGCGCGATAGGGCGGGCGCGACCAAACTGTGGGTGCTGTGGCGCAAAGGCGGGTCGGCTGTGCGTGGCGCGGTCACAGAGAACCTGGTTCGCGAGTACGGTATTGATCTCGGGCTAGTGGATTATAAGGTCTGTTCAGTGAATGCGGTTTGGAGCGCGCTGGCGTTCGCATTGAAGCGCTAGGGCTATAAAGATGCAAACGGCTAAGGCCGATAAGCAATTAGCGTGAGCCTGCTTGCACAGCGCAGATTTTCCGGGGTGTACGCGGGATTGCTTTGCCTGTTGCTGTCTATACCCGCTTTTGCGCAGAGATACACGTTCAAAGATTATTCCGATGGGCTGGGGAATCTAAACGTTCTTTGCATGCTGCAGGATCGTGCCGGATTCCTGTGGATGGGTACGCAAAACGGGCTGTTCCGCTATGACGGCTCACGTTTTCTCGAATTTGGACGAGCGGACGGACTGGCGGGTACCTTCGTAAATGCGCTCGCGGAGGATGGCGCCGGACGGCTGTGGGTCGGCACTACTGAAGGGCTCTTCTACCTGGCGGAAGATGGGCGCTTCCGCAACGTGCAGTACAAGGACCAAAACCTCGATATTCCGTTAGGCTCGACTCTTTCTTCTCGAACCAATGGAGAAGTTCTGGCGGTGACTCAGTTCGGCCTGCTGGTGGTCGCCTCGGGTGGGGGTGGCGGGGGGTGGGAATGCCGGCCGCTGGTGTCCGAACGTGCGTCTGATAAGTCGGAGAGCGCCGTAAACAGTGTTCTGTCCAATGCGGACGGCTCCTTGGTCTTCGGCTGTGGCGAAGGATTGTGCGAGTACGCGAAGGAACGCTTCAGGAAATGGGGAGTTCAGGATGGTCTGCCGAAAGATTCCTGGACGCACCTTCTCCGGGACACCCATGGCGAGCTTTGGGTGCGCGGACCCTCGCACGTGGCGGTCCTGCGTCCGGGCAGTTCCCGGTTCGAGAGCCGCGACCTGCCACATCAACGCGTGGGCCGAATGTACCTGAGTCTCGCTGAAGATCGCCGCGGGCGCATCCTGGCAAGCCTGGACACGGAGCTTGCGAGATACGACAACGGACGCTGGCAGGTTTTCACTGAGGAGAACGGCCTGAACTCCGAAACCATCTCGACAATCCTGGTGGACAAGGAAGGTTCGGTATGGCTCGGGCTGCTGGGACATGGGCTTCGCAAGTGGCTGGGCTACGGCCAGTGGGAGCACTGGACCACTGCCAACGGCCTTCGGAACGATGTGGTGTGGAGTGTACTTCGCGACCGCTCGGGACGGCTTTGGGTCTGCGATGAGCACGGTATAACCTTCATGCCGCCGGGAAGCAAGCGGTTGCAACCGTGGGTGGCGCCGGGTATTGAAACCGATCGTGCGCAAGGGATCGCTGAATCGAAGGACGGATTTCTTTGGGTGGGTACCGGCGTCGGCCGCGTTATTCAGATCGACAGCTCAACGCTACGGGCCAAGCAGTTCAACTTTAGCGATGTGTATCGAGTGCTGGTTGACTCGCGGGACCGGGTGTGGATTGCGACGGCACATGGCTTATTCGTCAACGAGGGAGAACGCTCCGGGCGGCGTTTCCGGGGGATTGAAGACGCCATCGTGCCGCACAAAAGAGTGTATGACGTGGGGCAGGCCCCGGACGGGCGCGTGTGGGTCGAGTCCGGCGATGCGCTATATACTCTCGACGACGCGGGATGGAAACGTAACGCGATCGACGCAAAGCAACTGGGGGGCCAGTTGAATGATTTGACAATTGATCGAGCCGGTAACGTGTGGATCGACGGCGGTTTTGCAGGTGTGGTTCGGCTTCGCCTCGCCGGCGACCGGGTAATGGGCATCGATCATTTTGCAAGACCGGTGCTGGCATCCGATCTGATTGCATTTCTCGGAGCCGATCACCGAGGCTGGGTGTGGTTGGGAGAGGACAACGGCGTCAACGTATTCGATGGGCATGACTGGCGCCGCTACACCCAGGACAGCGGATTGGTCTGGAACGATACGTCGGGTAAATGTTTTTTCGAGGATTTCGATGGAAGCGTCTGGATTGGAACCGGCGGAGGTTTGTCCCACTTTCTGACTCCCGGTGCCTTCACTTCCCCGCCACCTCCGAAGCCGGTCCTGGTATGGGCGAAGTTTGGCTCGAAGGAGGTGACTCCAGGGAGCGCCCTGAAGTTCAGCAGCGAGCCGTTGACCATCGGGTTAGCATCTTTGACCTTTCGGGATGAGAAGGCGATCCGATTCCGCTACCGCCTGGTGGGCATGGAAAACGACTGGATCGAAACCGCGGCCCGCGAGGTCCGGTACGCGCGCCTTTCGCCCCAAGATTACCGGTTCGAAGCGATGGCCGTGGACACCAGCACCGGGCGCACATCGCCGGTCGAAAGCCTGTCGTTCCGGATTGTTCCGCCCTGGTGGCGCAGCGGAATCTTTGTGCTTACCCTGACTACGGCGTTATTGTTTCTGGTCGTCTTCATTTGGCGATGGCGCGTAAATACATTGGTTTCGAGGCAGCGCAAACTGGAGCGGCTGGTTGCCGAGCGTACTCAGGAACTCGATCGCAGGCTTGCCGAGCAGGAGTTGCTGAAAGCGGAAGCCGAGCACGCCAATCGCGCAAAAAGCGAGTTTCTCGCGGTGATGAGCCACGAGATCCGCACACCCATGAACGGCGTGATCGGCATGACCAGCCTGCTGCTGGAGACGGCGCTCGGCCCTGAACAGCGCGATTATCTGAAAACTATAAAGGATTCCGGCGACTGCCTGCTGGCGATTATCAACGACATCCTCGATTTTTCGAAGATTGAAGCAGGCAAGTTGAAGCTTGAGAGCACGGAATTCAGGCTACGCGACGTAGTAAGGGATTCGGCCGACCTGGTGGCGGACGCGGCTCATCGCAAATCAATAACGCTTCGTATCGTCTTTGACGAAGGATTGCCCGGCATGATGCTAGGCGATCCGGTTCGTCTGAAACAGATCTTATTGAATCTACTCTCGAACGCCGTGAAGTTCACCGAATCTGGCGTTATCGTTCTGCGCATTTCACGGGATGCTCAGGAGACGCCTGGCCGCGCCATGTTACGGTTTACGGTGACTGATACGGGGATCGGGATTTCCCCAGAGGCGCTGAGCCGGCTGTTCCGCAGCTTCACACAAGCCGACAGTTCTACCACTCGTAAGTATGGCGGGACCGGTCTGGGTCTTGCGATCTCCAAACGCCTCGCTGAGATGATGGGCGGCGCCATCGGCGTGGAAAGCGAAGTGGGGCGGGGCAGTACGTTCTGGTTCACGATTGACCTCTGTACAGTCGAAGCTGCCGAACCGTCATTACCGTTGATCCACGAACCGGTAAGTTCGATGTTTCAGAGTCCACGGCGCCGAGGCCGGCTGCTGCTCGCCGAAGATAATCCGATCAACCAGAAGGTCGCGATGCACTTGCTTGGCCGATTAGGGTACACGGTGGATCTGGCGCAAAACGGAGCAGAAGCGGTAAAAATGGTTCAAAGCCGAACCTATGACCTGGTCCTGATGGATTGCCAGATGCCGGTAATGGACGGATTCCAAGCCACGAAAACTATTCGCCAACTTGCTGCGCCGGTTTCCCGGATCACCATTGTTGCTGTCACAGCCAACGCACTTGCAGGCGAACGCGAAAGGTGCATTGCCGCGGGCATGGACGATTATGTGCCCAAACCGGTCAGCAAAGAAGCGCTGGACCAGGCCCTTGCCCGATGGTTGCCACCCCCGGAGCCGCTGGCCGAAGTCACCGCCGTAGAATCTCTTTCCGTCTGAGCCGCGTTCCGGTTCCTTCGGTTTGCTGAGAACTCGACCCGGCGCACGCCACGTATTCCACATGCCGGTCCTTGCTCTTGCTCAAGGGGCGCTCACGCAAGAAGAAACTCTGCACTGGCTCGCCTTGCGGATGGTGCCCGGGGTGGGGACTCTCAGCACACTTCGGCTTCTGGAACGCTTCAAGTCGCCCTCGGCGATCTTTCGCGCCTCGCCGTCTGAATTGGAGGCGGCGGGCCTCAGCCCTGCGCAAGCGCGCAATCTAGCAAGCGGCTACTCGTTCGATGATGCGGTCGAACAACAGCAGAAGCTTTTGGACGTTGGCGCCCAGTTGATCACGATCCACGACGCTTGCTATCCGCAGCGATTGCGTGAGATCTTCGACCCTCCCCTGTTGCTGTTCGGAGTTGGCCGCACTGAACTTCTCTCGACCGCGGCCATCGCGATAGTGGGTACACGCCGGCCGACGCCCTATGGCCTGGCTGCCACGGAGCGCCTGAGTTCAGATCTCGCTAAAGCCGGTCTGACAGTGATCAGCGGCATGGCGCGTGGCATCGATACCGCGGCGCACAAGGCTGCCCTGGCCGAAGATGGGGACACCGTGGCTGTGCTGGGATGCGGAGTCGATGTTCTTTATCCGGTCGAGAACCGGAAGCTCTATGAGGAAATTGGCCGTCGCGGGCTGCTGATTTCGGAATTTCCGCTCGGGGCGCCGGCTTACCCGCAAAACTTTCCGATTCGCAATCGGATCGTGAGCGGAGTCTCCCTGGGCGTGGTGATCGTCGAAGGAGCGCAGCACAGCGGCTCCGCGATCACGGCGAAGCTGGCCATGGATCAGGGCCGGGAAGTGTTCGCTGTGCCTGGAAACATCACCTCCAAGATGAGCTGGGGACCCAATCTTCTCATCAAGCAAGGCGCGAAGTTGGTCCAGGAATGGACGGACGTCACCAACGAGCTCCCGGCGGCGGTTCGCCGGGATTTGGTGCTCAAAGCGCAGCAGAAAGTTCTTTTGGATGGCATTTCGCCGCCCGATCTAGCTCCCGGAACCGCCGAGGAGCCTCTGAAGGCACTCGCGCGCCGCTTGCTGAACAGCTTGCAAGTTGATGTACCGCAACAACTTGACAAATTGCTCGAATCTTTTGAAGGAGTCTCGTCATCTGAGTTGATCGGCGCACTGTTCGACTTGGAGATGTCCGGCCTTGTCCGGCAACTACCCGGGAAGAATTTCGTCAGGGTGTGGTAAAAGGGTAGCGTTCTCCGAGCCACTTTCCCAGACAGCGCGGAATCCAATTGTATAGGTTAACTAGAGTACGGTATGGCTAAATCACTCGTCATCGTTGAATCTCCGGCGAAGGCGAAGACTATCGGCAAGTATTTAGGCAAGCAGTTTATCGTCATGGCCTCCTTGGGCCACGTCAAGGATTTGCCAAAGAAGGACTTGGCGGTTGACGTCGAGCGCGATTTCACCCCTAAATACGAGGTGATCGAAGGCAAGAAGAAGCTCATTGCAGAGCTGAAGCAGGCGGCCAAAGGCGTAGACTCCATCTATTTGGCGGCTGACCCGGATCGCGAAGGCGAAGCCATCTGCTGGCATCTCAAAGAGGAGTTGGAGCCGAAGAAGGCGGGAAAGCCGGCTATTTTCCGGGTGATGTTCAACGAAATCACCGCCAACGCCGTGAAGAAGGCGTTCGACCGTCCGCTGGCAGTAAATGTAAACCTGGTTGAGGCACAGCAGGCGCGCCGCGTTCTGGACCGGCTGGTGGGCTACAAGATCTCGCCGCTGCTTTGGGACAAGGTGCGGCGTGGATTATCGGCTGGGCGCGTGCAAACGGTCGCGCTGCGGCTGATTGTCGAGCG
>Ga0335074_10011287_pt1 | contig 12491 bp, 13 predicted proteins | sample Lox_Sample_23_FD_206715 | JGI IMG/M metagenome (GOLD analysis project Ga0335074, IMG submission 206715) | Soil microbial communities from Loxahatchee National Wildlife Refuge, Florida, United States - Lox_Sample_2.3 | ecosystem: Environmental > Terrestrial > Soil > Wetlands | place: USA...
ACGAGTCCTTATCGCCCAGGAACCGGCTTACATAGTGCAGCGGGACCTTGCTGGGATAGTAGGCGATGTAACCGCCAGCACTGATGCAGGTCGCGTTGGACCTGGTACGATGGAATACGTCGATCCAGAAAGCGGGATCGAATTTCGCCGGATCATCTTCCGCAAGGGTGATCTGGGTCCATCGGGTCGCCGTCTTGTACCAGTCGCTTGTCCGCAGAGAGTCCGCGCTGTGCCGCATGCTGTCGAGCATCGTTCCTGATCCGATCAAGAGTTTCTAGGCCTTGTAGTACTGCTCCGGCCGCGTTGGCGCGGGCGTGGGCCAGCCGAAGCTGTTCGGCATCGTCTCCGTGACATTGTGCATGTTGTTCCGCACGATCCCGTAGCCGTCCGGCGGGAGGGATATCCCGAATACATAAAACGCGTCGGCCGCCAATTGCAGAATCTGCTTCATGATGGCGGCCTGGCCGGCGGTGTCGGCGGTGCCGCGCAGCTTGTCGTAGAGCGCGAACTGCTGACGGGTCAGGTCCGGCGGCTCGATCGCACTGGCGTTCGCCCGGTCGCGATACCAGAGCTGCCAGCCGGGCGCGTACATGGCATTGGGATCGGTCGGAACGTAATAGCGCGGGTCCAGCATGGCGGCGATCCCGCCATTGGCACCGAACTGGTGGGCGGTGGCGTCGAAGTCGCGGCCCTGGCGCACGCGAGTTTCCCAAAGGGACCGGTCCATCGCGCGCATCTGGGCGTCGATTCCGACTGCGTTGAACATCGGAATGACGAGCTGGAACATGTCGAGGAAGACCGTCCGTGCCTGGTCAAGCTCAAAGACAACGGTGAGCCGGCGACCTTTTTCATCGAGCCTGAAGTTCGAGCCGTCGCGCTTCGGCACGATCTTGTCGAGCATCGCATTCGCCTTGGCGACATCGAATTCGGTGAATTGGGTCGCCAACTGTTCGTTGTACAGCGGGTCTTCCTTTTTGATCGACGGCTGAGCCGGCGCCCCCTGTCCAACGAGCACAGCGTCGATCAGAGACTGACGATCGAGCGCGAGCGACATTGCCGCACGGAAATCCCGGTTCTGGAAGAGCTTACGCTTGGTTTCATCGTTATGATTCAGATTAAGCATGATGGTCATCACGTTGGCCTCGGTCGAGGTCAGCGTGTAAAATCCGTAGCCGCCCTTATCGCGCGCGTCGTAGAGAACCGACTTATTGTTCGGGGTCCCGATATACTGATCCATCAGGTCGATCTGGCCCTGCATGGCTTTCAGAAGCAGGACCTGCGGATCGGCGACCATCTGGTAAACGATCCGATCGAGGTAGGGGAGCTGGTTACCCTCGGTATCGACTTTCCAGTAGTACGGGTTGCGCACCGCTATCGACTGCTGGGTATTTTCACCGGGGGCGACTGTGAACATCCAGGCGTTGAGGCACGGCCGCTTGGAGGAGTTCAAGAAGAAGGTGTTGTCATCCTGCAGACCGCAGGCGCTTTGGAAGCTAGCGATCCAGCTGTCGAACCCGCGCTGCTTCGCAAGCTCATTGGCCTTCGGGTTGTAGTCGATGTGGAATTGCTGAAGGTAATGCTTCGGGCATCTTGTGGTCTGATCGTTCTCTGCCCACGCCACCATCAGCGGGAAAAATCCGTTGGGCGCGGCGAAAATGACCTTGAACGTGTAAGGATCGACAACTTCAAGCCGGGCCGGCTTGCCATTCGTTTTCCAATAATCCTGTCCAAGGAATGCAATCCGCTTGTCGGTAAGGACCGTGTCGTACCAGAACTTGACGTCTTCCGTCGTATAAGGCTGGCCGTCCGACCACCGCATTCCCTTCCGCAGCCGGATGGTGAAGACGGTCGAGTCGGAATTGCCCTCAAACGACTCGGCGACATTCGGAATGACCCCGGTCCACTGCGGATTATAGCGTATGAGTGGCTCGTAAGCCTGGTAACGGAACAGCATGGATAACGAGCCGCCGCCCACGAGGGCGTTGTTCCAGTCGCCGCCGTATCTGCCCACTCGCTGCAGCGGCGGTATGACCAGGGGGTTTTCGGGCAGGCGATCCCTAACCGCTGGAAGCTTTCCACTCGCCACAAGCGGCCTGAGGCTATCGGCTTCCTTGTAGTCCGCCCCGCTCGCGGCAGCGGCGCCTAACAACATCGAGGCGGAAGCAGCCGCCAGAAATGCGCGGCGAGGAATCTCTACCATAGGACCAATCTCCTTCCCAAATCAGAACTAGCTTTATGCCTTCTTTTTATGCTAGAGAGCTAGCTTCTAGTAGCAAGCTGATTAGGTAAAGCGTTAGGTTAATGGCTGGACTAGAGGAGGAGCGGATGGGGCGGGTGACACTGCGGCAGATCGCCCAGAACACTGATTTATCGACCTTTTCTGTCTCCCGTGCCTTGGCTGGAAAGGACGGAGTCAGCGAGGAAACCCGCTTGCTCGTCGAGCAAGCGGCCATGCGTCTAGGGTATAGCAAACCGGCGTCGACTGCATCCCGGGCCATCGGACTGGTTTTCCATGACCTGGACAAGGTCAACAGCGAGCTTCAGATGCAAATCCAGGCCGGGGTGCAACGGGAGGCTCAGCGACTAAAGAAGCACGTCCGGACCGTTTGGACCCACACAACGAGCGAAGTTATTGCCCTGGCCCGCGCCAGCGCTGGATTGCTGCTCGTCGGACCATATGATGCCGCCGCCCGGGCGAGCATCATGGCACTGGGAGTGCCGGCCGTGCATTTGGGATGGGTCGAGCCGCTCGAACCCGTGGATCAGGTGATCGGGACCGACCGGGAGAGCGGAGAAGCTGTAGCACGTTATCTGATCGAGCTAGGCCATGAGTGTATCGCTTACGTCGCCGGTACACCGACCTATCGCGGGCGTGTTGAACGTTTTCACGGAGCCGAGGCGGAGGTCACACGACATCAGCAGGCTACGCTTCACCAACTGGCCTTTGATGAGGATGGCGGGTTCGTGCCAGCCTTGCTGAGCCTGAAGCAGAATGGCGTGGCGCCGACGGCATTCTTCTGCGCGCATGACGGCCTGGCCGTGACAGTTGTTACCGAGCTTCTGCATCTGGGATACCGGATTCCAGAGAACGCGTCGGTCGTCGGTTTCGGCGACTTCTCGGCTGCAACGCAGATATCGCCCGCTCTTACGACGGTTCGCGTTGAAGGCGTCGAGTTCGGTACAGTAGCAGTAAGGTTGCTGCTCGAGCGTCTGCAAGCGAAAGGGGAAGGCGATCATCCAGCCAGGCGAGTCCTGATCACGTCACGGCTTATCGAGCGACGTTCCTGCGGGCCTTACACGCGCAGCAACAGGCCTCGTAGTACGGGGGCGGCCCCGAGTGAGAGATGGGTCGTCCCGACCGGCGCCGCGGTTTCGTCGGTTTGAGTGGGCATCCCGTATCATCGCGCAATTCGGGTCTCGGCGCATCACCTGGTCGGGGTGGATCAAGAAGCTGCCGGTGAACCCCGCGCGCTGGGCCGCGTCGCAGTTTCCCCGGTTCCATCAGGTCTCGCGCCAGGACCGCAATGGCGCCCTGGTCGACACTATGCTCTCGGAGCATCGCGACATGGCGGCAGCGAGGACATTCTTCCGTTCCGCGAAGTCGGCCACCGGTCTGACCCCGGACCACGTCACCACGGACGGACACGGCTCGTATCCGCGCGCGATCCGGACGACGCTGGGCCGGCACGTCGAGCACCGAACCAGCGCTTACAAGAACAATCGGTTGGAGCAAGATCATCGCGGCGTGAGAGGCCGGATCCATGGCGTCAGTTGTTGGGTAAACACGCGATAACCGCCCTTCCCACGTGTTTATGGCCGCGCTTCTATGCCGCGTGACAGAGAACCCCCGATGCCGCCCGATCCCGCCAGCCTGGCCCGACCTCCCGGATGGCCAAAGTCCGCCGGCACAGAATCGCTGATTTGCTTACTCTTCTAATGCACACGCGCACCACCAAGCTCTACGACTGCACCAGTGATGAAATGGTGCTCGACGAAGGTCGAGCGGATCACGATCTGGAACCGATGATGTCCCGCGAACGTCACTCCCGCAATCGGGTTTTGAGGGCACGCCGCGCTGCTGCCCCGGTGGCTTCGCTAAACTGGTGGCGGGGGAGGTTGAGAATGGCGAAGCGCCGACGCTCCTCCGGGAGCGTCTCGACATCGGCCTCGATAAAAATGTCGACGTTCTCCTCGCTGGAAGAAATCTCGAGGCGAACCGGCGCATCGCCGAAGTCAACCTCGTGGCGTCGTCCGTTCTTTCCTCGAATGATGGCGTAGGGCATTACCGCCTCGCTCCGAAGCGCTTTTCTGGGCCATGCCCGGGGGATATTTTCGCGGCCGCCATTACTGTAGCAGCTTGCCTGTCCAGCGGTCTCGCCCGACCCAGAACGGGCAATCGGGGCAAGTGGACCCTTCATAATCGATACCCTCCTCGTGTGGGTAGCCAATGATCCTGTCCGTCATCACGACCGACTTAGCTCCGGTCTCCGCGATGAACGCGAGCACCTCCTCCGCAACAGCGGCATCGTTGCGAATGTCGCTGCCTTCGGAGAACCAGCGCCGCAGGTCCGCGACGTCGGCATCTTCAGCTGGCACGATACCAACAGTGAGCTTCGTGGCCGTGGTATCGTCAGGGCCGTAAAGCGCGACGGTCGCGACGGGGTAGCCGCGGAATCCCTTCTTGGCTCTCTTGTCCAGCCGCTTGCGTGCGCGTTCAAGCATTGCTCATCCCGTCTCCGTATTTCATGCCGCGCTGCAGGGCTTCCTTTATACGCTGTCGGCTTTTCTCCGCTACCCGCCTCGGCTGCCATATGCAAACTGTGCTCTTTGCCCATGGCAAGGATGTCTACTGGTCACAATGGAGGCGGGGCGCTGAAACGGATCGAGTTAGCCGGTCACAGTCGAAGCTCGGGCTGATCCGGCGTCCACCTCCGCTTCTTCGTCTTCATGCCGGCTCGAGGCTGGTTGGGCACCGCACCTCGCGCGCAGCGGACGCGAACGACGTGATGGCCGCGGCACCGCTCGTTTCCGCCACCTCGCTCGGCCGGACGCTCCGGCATGGCGGCGAAGAACGCCGCGCTGCTGCTCGACCGGTTCTGCACCGCCGGCATCACCGTTGAGGTGACGTACCGCTCGAAGTGCCGGCCGTTCGGCCTGGCCACGCTCGCACTGCTGCGCGCCGGCGTGGTGCGCCGCACCGCCCGGTCGCCGCACGGCGTCTACCCCTGCCACCGCTGACGCTGCTCAAGCGGCGAAGGTTTGATCATAGCGGCCTGGACGCAGCCATGGCCTTCGCCGAGGAGGGTAATACGGGACGCTCGCCGGATACTCGCCCGGCTGCGCGCGGGTCGGGCATGCCGGTCGCCGCCGGCGATCATCGCGGGGCGCGGCCCGGTGCGGGTGATCAACTGGAAGACCGGCAGGCGCTCACGCATGAACGGCGGGTAGCCGCGTTGACTGAGGCTTGCTGCTCCCAGCTGTGGTAAGGTTGACTGCGGTTTGAGCCAATGGGGATCGGGCAGGGGTCGATCATGCGGACAATCGCGGGCGTCTTGCCGCAGGAGGCAGCCTTCCGGCTGATGGACTACAAGCGGGCCGTGCAACGCACGGTGCCCGGCGTGGAAAAGTTGATCCTGTTCGGCTCCCGGGCACGTGGGCAGGCCCGCCCAGACAGCGACTATGACGTCGCGGTGGTGGTCCAGGATCTCTCTGACCGTCAGCAGATCCGTCGCACGCTCTCCGACCTGGCCTATAGCCACATCCTCAACGGCTTCTACATCCGCCCGGTTGTGCTGCCATCCGGGTACCTGGACGCAGACGGGCGAACGCAGACCGAGTTGGCGGAAGAAATCCTCCGCGACGGCGCCGAAATCACGTGAGCTCTGACCCCGAGCGAGCGGCCAATGCTTGGCGGAAGGCGGAGGCTCATCTCCAAGAGGCACTGGCCCAGAGCGCCGACGCATCGCCCATGGCGATCATCCATTCCGGCTACTACGCTATGTTCCATGCGGCACGTGCCGTCCTGTTCCAGGCCAACGGCAGCGCGCCCAGGCGGCACGATCAGACGATCCAGCAATTCGGCCTGCTCGTGCGTGACCTCGACGAAGACTTGCGGGCGGCCGGCAGAACGCTCAACCAGATCAAAGACGAGCGTAACGACGCCGACTACAACGAAACGGTGATCCCGTCAGCACAGGAGGGACGCGATGCGCTGAACGCGGCCAGCAGTTTCCTCCGTGTCTGTGGTGTCCGTTACGGTTTTCGGTCATGGAAGACCTGAGCATTCAGCGCCGCTGCGACGGGGCGAATTCGGCATCCAAAGCAGAAAGGTTTGCTGCATCTCCGGGCCCCTCAGCACAGTCGGCGGCCATCGTACGTGCAGCACGGACGCGGTGGCCGCGACATGCTATGATGCCTCCATGATCAAACCCATCAAGCCTTCCGTCAGCGCACTCACGCCCGGCGAACGCGAGTACATCCGCCGCAAGCTGGACCAGTTCTTCGGTACCCTGCCCACCGTGGCTGAGGGCTTTCAGCTCAGAACTTGGCGTGGTGGCCCGCAAAAGGGCCAACCGAAGCTGCCGCCGCCCGCCAAGAGTCTGGTTGAGCGCGGCCTGATGCGTCTTGAAGCATCGCCGACGTTCCCGCGGCTTTTCTTCACGGAAACGGGGATGAGTGCTCTGCGACAGATGATGGCGAATAGACGCCTCGCGGATCCGGCAAAATTCGCCCATGTCAGGCGGGAGCTCGGGATCGACCCGGACCTTCGGCTTCGGGCCGCCGAGTAACGTGTCACAACAGGTTTCCCCAATGCGCCCGGTCCGCCGTTCTCACTCGGGTTACAGGGCGCCGCACACCGCTAACATGCGTGTGCCAAGGCCCGCGGATGGAGAAAGCCCACTGATCACGTGTCTACCACAACCACCGGTTGGCAGGCCGCCTAATGGACGACTGACGTGTCACGCCCAACACTCGACAACGACCGCAGCCAGTCTCGACGCGCCAAACCCCAGCGGAACCGCCGGTTCGCCCGCATTGCCGCAGTTACGACGCTCGCGGCGCTGGCATTCGTTGCGGGATTGCTGGTGGACACCACCGTCATCCTCCGCTTCATCTTCAGTTGTGCAAGCGGCGGGTGCTGGAGGGTACCATTTTGGGCGAGCATCGTCGCGGTCGCCTTTTTCGCAGTGGCGGTGATTGTATACTTCGAACGGGTTGGCGAGAAAACCGTGCCCCGAAGTCGTCGCGAGGCGAGAAGACGCAAAGCCGGGCAGCGGTCGAGTACGCGAGCAGCCACACGACGCCGCAGCGCGCAGGCAGAGCCAGAAGACGTAACGAAACACTCGATTGATCCTGTCCTTGGGGTCGTCACACCGTCGAGATGGGAGATTCCGCAACGATAGCATGACCCGGTCAGAGCGGCGGGCATCCCCCAGCGTCGGTCGGTGATGAATTGGGGCGAAAGCCGCAGCGCGATCGCCTATGAGTGGAACCGTCACTCCCGCGGAGTTGGCATCTATCAGAGATCGAGCTTCCCGGACGGACTTGCACTGCCGAGCTTGGCCCGGCGGACGTAGCTCCGCATGGTTGTCAGGCTGCGATGCCGGGTGTGGCCCATGATTTCCTCGTCCCGCACGCCGTTGCGATAGGCCGTGGTGACAAAGCCCGCTCGCATGCCGTGCGGCGTCACAGGTTCCAGCAGGGTGCCCTTGATTCCCGCCGTGGCGGCCCGGCGAGCCAGGATCTGCCGAACGGCATCAGGATGGAGGGGCTTTTTGCCAACGGCGCCCCATTGCGTCACCCGGCGGAACACCGGCCCGTCGACGATCTTCGCGGCACGCAGCCAAGCGCGCAGCGCCCGCACGGGGCAGGTCTCCTCTCGGCCGCCGCGCGCGATCCCGATCTCAGCCCCTTCGCCCGTCGCATCGGTCTTGGAGCGGGGGATCATCAGCCGCAGTCCGGCCGGCGTAGGCCTGATACGGGCGACATCAAGGCCGACGAGCTCGGAGCGGCGCAATGCGCCGGCAAAGCCGATCAGCAGCAGGGCTCGGTCCCGCAGTCCGGCTACGTCGTCGCCGCAAACCTCGACCAGCCGCCTGATTTCCACGGTCGTCAGCGCCGCGGATCGTCGGGCTGGCTCACCATGGGTACGTGCGATCCCGCGAAGGGTCTCGCGGATGGCCGGATGGCGGGTGTCCAGAGGATGCTTGGCGATCCGGTGCGCGCGGGCAATGGCGGCGACCCGCCGCCGTAGCGTGGGCAGTGCGTAGCCCAGGCCGGCAGCGGCCAGATACGCACCGACGGTTTCCGGACTGGCCGGCATCGGCTGAAAGTCGTGCGCCTCACACCATGCCTTGAAATGGGCGAGATCGGCGGCATAGGCCCGCAGCGTCGCGGGCGCATCGGCCGCGGCCTGGTACGCCTTGGATTTGGCCATTGCCAGGGCGGCACGCGGCGCCGGCGGCCTTTGGCCATCCGGAAGCCGGGCCAACTGGCGGGATCGGGCGGCGTCGAGGGTCTCTGTCATGGGTGGCATAGAAGCACGGCCATAAACACGTGGGAAGGGCGGTTATCGCGTGTTATAGGGCCACACGGCCCGGCGCGCGTCACGTCAGTGTACCGGGTGAGGGATGACCTGCTCCCCAAGCCACTCAATCGCCGCCTCGCGGCAACACGAAAGCAAACCATTGAGTGCCGTTCATGGATTACCCAGGCTCCGCAGGGGGCCGCGCGAAGCCAGTCAACTCAGGCCTGGACACGCGAATAGGCAACCAATGGCGCCGATCACGAGCGACCACAGGGCTGATCGGAAACTGTAACCCCTGGATCGGTTAGGGCGAGCGGAGTCTCCGAAAGTCTCCATTGATCCCCTCCATCAATCCTTCACGGGGTTAGCCAGCGGCCGAGGCCGCACCGCCATGGCTGAAAATGGCCCGGGCCGGTCGCTGGTCCGGGATTCCGGGCTATTTTCATAGGCGAAGCTCACTCAGTCCGGCAAGCTGCAGTGCGAACCTTCGTTGCACCGGATGGGAGGTCAGGTTCTCCGAAATTCGATACAAGATTACCCAGCTACATTCTGCCGCGCTCGCCGGTGGGGTCATAAGGCGAATTTGGTATGACCAAGGCAGGCACCTTTTCGTTGAACACTGTGACCTCCAGTTGCGTCCCGGGATGCGCCGCATCCGAAGCAACCATGGCCAGCGCAACATTAAAGCCTAGGAAGTGAGCGTGCCCGGCTGAAGTAACACGGCCGACAAGCGTCCCGTCTCGATAGACAGCTTCATTGCCAAGCGCCTCTCGCCCCTCCAGGGCTTCGACTTGCAAGGTCACCAAGCACCGCGCAACACCAGTGCGCTTTTGCCGGAGCAGTGCCTCCCGCCCAACAAAATCGCCCTTCTCGAGAGCGATGAAGCGATCAAGGCCACACTCCCAGGCGCTATATTCACCATTCAGTTCATGCCAGACACTCGGATAGGACTTCTCAAGCCTGAGCGACTCGATGGCACGATAGCCGACCAGCCGCATACCGTGCTCTCTTCCAGCAGTGAGAATGCTGTCCAGAAGATGCTGCTGGAAGGCGATGGGGTGATAAAGCTCCCAGCCCAGCTCGCCTTCGAAGTTGATACGCAGCATGCGGACATCCGGTGCCAGCCCCACGACGGCCGTCTGGGCAGCAAGCCAGGGGAATCGCTCGCTCGACAGATCAACACTGCTGATCGGGGCGAGAATCTGCCGCGCTTTCGGCCCAACGACGGCCAGGCAGCCGCGCTCCATAGTGGCATTGCGAACGCGGACGCCGCCATCCTCAGGCAGCAGTCGCATAAGCTGATCGAAGTTCAACGTCTCGGCCCTGGGCGAGCTGATAAGGTAGAAATGGCCTTCCTCGAGTCGCACCACGGTGAATTCGGCCTTCACCCCGCTTCGCTCGCTGAGCAGATGCGCCAGTCTGATCCCACCTTTGCCTGGCAGGCGGTTGGCGAGAATGCGGTCGAGCCATGCAGGCGCGCCCGGCCCTTCGATCTCGAACTTCGCCATCGGCGTCATGTCAATGAGGCCGGCGTGCTCGCGCACGCTGCGAGTCTCCGCGGCGATATGAGGATAGAAGTTACTCGAGCGGAAGCTATATTCATCCCGCGGCTCGACGCCTGCCGGTGCGAACCAGACAGGCACTTCCCAGCCGTTTACCGATCCGAATACGGCGCCTTCCGCTTTAAGCCGCTCATAGCATGGCGACGTCTTCAACGGGCGCGCGGCCGGCCATTCGTAGTCGGGGTAATACACGCCGAAATTGTTGCCGAAGGCCTCGCGGCTCTTGATGCACGCATAAGGCTTGCTGACATGATCGCCGAAGCGGCGCGGATCGAAGTCGGTGAAGTCGATGCTGCTTTCGCCTTCGACTATCATCTCTGAAAGGTAGTGGCCCAGCCCGCCGCCCATCATGATTCCGCCGACCACTCCCTCGGCGAGCCACAGGTTCCGCCGGTCAGGAGCGGGCCCGGCAAGCGGCATATTGTCGGGTGTCGTGCAAATCGGCCCGCGCACATGAGCCCGCACGCCGGCACGGGCGAAGGCGGGCACGAGCTCCATCGCTGCTTCGATGTGTCGGGCCACGGGATCCAGCTTTTCGGGCAACAGCGACATGGCGCCGAACCAGTGTGGCACTTCATCAACGGCAAACAGCTCCAGGTCATCCGGCGCTTCGTACGGTCCGAACATCAGCCCCTGGCGTTCTTCACGAAGATAGCCGAGATAACGGTCATCCTTGAGGATCGGCATCTCGGGCAGCCCCGCGCGTTTGCGCGCTACCATCTCAGGCACCTCTTCAGTTACGTAATACTGATGGACAACGCAAATTGCTGGATAAGATAGGCCAAGCATGCGGGCAGTCTGTTGTGCGTGGTTGCCCGTCGCAACCACAAGATGCTCGCAGGTGATATCGCCCGCCGTCGTTGTGACTCTCCACTCGCCGCTGCGCAGTTGCGTGAACTCCAGCGCTTCCGTGTTGCGGTAGATTTTCGCTCCTTTGTCGCGTGCACCCTTCGCCAGTGCCTGGGTCACGTCCGCCGGGGCGATATGGCCATCCTGCGGATGATAAAGTCCGCCGATAATGCGGTCGCCCTTTTCGATCAGAGGCCAGAGTCCGTGGACGTCCTGCGGGCCGATAATATGCGCCTCGACGCCCTGCGTGGCTGCGGACCCGGCATACCAGAGGTATTCATCAAGCCGCTCAGGATCGGACGCAATGCGCAGCGAGCCGCAATTGTGAAAGCCGACAGCCTGGCCGGTCTCGGCTTCCAGGCCACTGTAGATCTGAATGCTCTTCAGCACCAGCCGGCCGAGGTTGAAGCGATTCGTATAGAGGGGCAACAGCCCCGCGGCATGCCAAGTCGAGCCGGAAGTGAGTTCGTTCTTCTCAAGTAAAACGATATTGCTCCAGCCGCGGCGGGCCAGGCTGTAGAGGATGTTGGCGCCGACAGCGCCACCGCCCACCACGACGACACGGGTATGCGATTCCATAGCGACCCCCGGTTTTTTGTAGGGTTGATCTAGCGCAACTTAGGAGACCCGGCAAACGAAAGCTTCCGTCCGCCAGGCTTTTCAGAATCTGTCTATACGGTAAGGAGTCAAATCGATCGACGGAGTTCCTCCGGTAACGAGGTCAGCAATGATTTGGCCGGTCGTGGCGGCGCCGATCAAGCCAAAGAATCCATGGCCGAAGGCGAAGAACGTGTTGGGCACGACCGGTGAGCGGCCGATCACCGGCAGGCTGTCGGGTAGCGCCGGGCGATGACCCATCCACTCGGAATATTCGTCGGTGTTGACTCCCGGAATGACTTCACGAATAAGCCGAAGCAGCGCCTCGACGCGTTTGGCATTGGGCGGCGCATTGAGGCCCGCGAATTCCACAGTCCCCGCAATGCGAAGGCCCATCGCCATCGGCGTGATGGCGAGCTTCCGGTCCTGAAGCAGGCACGTATGGCGGGCAGTCGGCCCTGGGTGGCTGATAGTCACGTGATAGCCGCGCTGGCTCTCCAGCGGGACCTTGTGGCCGAGCAGTCGCACCAGCGGCTTCGACCACACGCCGGCCGCCACAACGATGGCGCTGACCCCACGTCGTCCGCGATCTGTCTTGACCGCTGAAATGGCTCCGTTGCTGCGTTCGAAGCCCGTCACTTCGGCACGCAGGAACTCAGCGCCCTCCCGAATGGTGGCCTCGGCGAGTGAGGTGGTGAGCTTGTACGGATCGCGGCAGAAGCCATCCCCCGGGACATGTAATGCCAATTCGTAGATCGGCGCCAGGTCGGGCTCTAGGTCGCGGATGGCGTTGTTGCCGATGACCTCGTAGGACTGCCCGGTGGCATCACGCAGCTCCTTGCCAAGGCGATCGCGCTCATAATCAGCTCTGCTCCGGAACATATAAAGCTGGCCGGAGATCTGGATCAGATGCTCGATCCCGGCCCAGCGTGCCAGCGTGACGCTGTCGGGAACCG
>Ga0335074_10011288_pt1 | contig 12490 bp, 15 predicted proteins | sample Lox_Sample_23_FD_206715 | JGI IMG/M metagenome (GOLD analysis project Ga0335074, IMG submission 206715) | Soil microbial communities from Loxahatchee National Wildlife Refuge, Florida, United States - Lox_Sample_2.3 | ecosystem: Environmental > Terrestrial > Soil > Wetlands | place: USA...
GCGATCGGCCAGGCGAAGCAGTTCATCCCCGTGACGAGCCGCGGCAGCATCGTCACCGACGGCATCCTGGAGCGCACGGCGGAGCAGGAGTACACGCTGAGCGGCATTCCGGCGGCGCAGAACTGGGTCAAGTACCACGGCGAGCAGGGCGGCTACGACGTGTCGTTCAGCACCGACCCGTCGTCTGCGTTCCGCGGCGGGGCGGACCCGCGGCTGTTCCGCTACCAGGTGCAGGGACCGGTCGCGCGGGACCTGGTGGAGTCGGTGTTCGGCGGGCCGCTGCCGCCGGCGAAGTTCTTCCACTCGGTCCCCGTGGTCCTGGACGGCATGGAGTTCCGCGCGCTGCGGCACAACATGGCGGGGCAGGACGGGTACGAGTTCATCGGGCCCTGGCGGTTCGCCGCGGCAGTGAAGGACACGCTGCTGCAGGCCGGCGAGAAGTTCGGCCTAGTGCACGTCGGGGCGCTCGCCTACGCGTCGGCCAGCGTGGAAAGCGGCTGGATCCCCTCGCCGGTCCCCGCCATCTACACCGATCCGGATCTGGCCGGGTACCGGGCGTGGCTGCCGCTGTTCGGTATCGAGGGGCAGCGGCCGCTGGACGGGTCGTTCTTCTCGGAGAACATCGAGGACTACTACTGCACGCCGTACGAGCTGGGCTACGGCAGGTCGATCTCGTTCAACCACGACTTCATCGGGCGCGACGCGCTGCTCGCGGCGCGCGAGTCCGTCACGCGCACCAAGGTCACGCTGGTGTTCGACCCCTCCGACGTGCGCGCGGTGCTAGGAGCGGACCTGGGCTACTACCTCACCTACGCGCGGCACCGGGTGGAGTCGTCTGCTGGCCTAGTGGGCCTGACGTACCAGACGGCCACCATCGACCCGGCGGGGACAATCCTGGCGCTGACGATCATCGGCAGGCAGTTCGCCGAGCCGGGCACCGAGGTGTCGGTGGTGTGGGGCGAGCACCCGGGCGCGGGCACGGCTCCCGACGCCGACCTGGGCTTCCCGCGCATCCGCGCCACGGTCGCGCCCGCGCCGTACGACACGCACGCGCGGACGCAATACCGGCGCTCCTAATTGCGCACGGGTGCTTTTGTGGCCGGCCCCAATAATGCATTTCGCCCGGCGAGTTTTCGCACGGTAAGCCGTACGATTACGGCACAAGGCAGTACAGAGTTTATGGATTGGCGGCACGTGGAAACTCTGTTCAGGGACTTCTCGCTGGAGATGACAGGAAAGGACGCGGGCAGGCTCGAAGCTGCCCGCGACACCATCCCGCCGGGCACGCGGATCAACGTGGCCTTCCTGGAGAACGAGGACGTGCGGATGCGGCTCGAGGCCGTGCGCGCCGCCAAGCGGTTCGGGTACGTGCCGGTGCCGCACATCTCGGCCAGGCGGCTGCGGTCGCATGACCTGCTCGAGGAGTACCTGTCCGCGCTCGCCGCCGAGGACGCGAGCGATAACGTGCTGGTCATCGCCGGGGACCCGACGGAGCCGCTCGGGCCGTTCGACGACTCGCTCGCCGTGATCAAGTCCGGCATGCTCCAGCAGTACGGGGTGCGGCACATCGGCATCGGCGGCTACCCGGAGGGGCACCCGGCGATCCCGGAATCGGCGCTCTGGAGCGCGCTCGAGGGCAAGGCCGCGACGCTGTCCCAGCTGGGAATGCCGGGAGTGGTCATCACGCAGTTCGGCTTCGACGTGGATCCGGTGCTGAAATGGCTCGAGGCGGTGCGGGAGCGCGGCATCGACCTGCCGGTCCGGGTCGGCGTGCCAGGGCCGGCCGGGGTCAGGCGGCTGCTCACCATGGCCGGCCGTCTGGGCGTCGGCACCAGCACGGGGATCGCGAAGAAATACGGGTTCTCGATTACCAACCTGATGGGCACCGCCGGGCCCGACACGTTCATCCGCGCGCTGGCCGACGGCCTCGACCCCGAGCGGCACGGCGAGGTGAAGCTGCACTTCTACACGTTCGGCGGCCTCAAGGCGACGTCGGAGTGGATCGCCGAGTTCCGCCGGGGCGGTTAGTTCTTCGGCAAGTCCGCCGCTATCTCCCAGATGTGCCCGGACGGGTCGGCGAAACAGGCTGTCCTGATGCCCCACGGCCGGTCCATGGGCCCGTTGATCAGGGTCACCCCGCGCTCGGCCAGCTCGTCGCACACCGCGTCCACGTCGTCCGCCCAGATCGTGAACTGCATCCGCGCCCCTGTTCCGGGGCCTCCGACCGGCGCCGGCGCGATCAGCGCGGGCGCGTTCGATACCCGCAGCAGGTTGACCATCGTGTCGCCGAACATGAAGACCGCCGAGTCGGCGTCCTCCCAGTGCACCGGGAGCCCGAAGACCCCGGCGTAGAACTCCTTCGACCGCTCCAGGTCCTCCGTGAAGAGCGTTGCCGCCACAATCTTGTTGCTCTTCACCAGCGCGTCCACGTATCCGGCTCCCATCTGCCTGACCGACCGTCCCAGTAGTGACGTCCGGCCCCCCGAAAAATCACCGGCCGGGACGTGTCACCTGAAGAACCGCCGCTCACGACCGCGATAACAGCAAGAAGTGGGGAGCACCGCAAAGATAATGGGTCATTGTGCACCCTCTGGTGTGCCTAACGACCCACTATCTTCCGGGGTTGGCCTCGGCGTACGCCTTGAGCGCGGCCATCGTCCGGACGTTCTCCTTGTCGAAGCTGCGGGTGATCAGCGGCCGCAGCGGCCGGAAGAAGACGGGCATCGCGATGTCGAGGACCAGCCAGCGGGTGACGGTGGTGGTACCGTCGTCGGCTTCCAGCGAGTAGTGGATGCGCACGTCGATGGTCGCCCTGAGCTGCCTGACGTGGATGGTGTGGTGAAAGTCCACCGACCCCGGCGGCTGGAAGCGGCTTCGCATCCGGGCCGCGAGGCATGGCAGGTCCATGGAGGGCGAGGTACGTGCGATTCTGGCCGACGCCGTACGCGAGCCAGGGGATGAGCCGGGTTTGGCCGACGCGATCATGCAGCGCTTTAGCGAACTAGGGGGAGTGGAACTCGATCTCCCTCCGCGGGCCGCCCGGCCTCGGGCAGCGGAGTTCGTCGATGATCATTCTTGACGCCGACGTGCTGTCCGAACTGATGCGGCCACAACCGTCGCCGGTCGTGCGGGCCTGGATAGGCCGGCAAGTGCCTGATGAACTCTGCACTACGGCGGTAACCGTCGCTGAGGTCCGATACGGGCTCGAGCGGCTTCCAGACGGGCGCCGCAAGTCAAGCCTGGTGGCCGCGGCCACGGAAGTATTCACCGCCCTCGGCGAGTACATCTACCCCTTCGACACCAATGCCGCCATCGCTTACGCGCAGATCGTGGCGCGCCGGGACGATCTTGGGCTGCCAATCGCGGGTTTCGACGCGCAGATCGCCGCCATCTGCCAAACCCGCGGCGCAGCGCTGGCGACGCGCAATGGTAAGGACTTCGAGGAAACCGGGGTGGACGTAGTCGACCCCTGGCAAGACACCGCGCAGGAGTCTTGCATTCCTCACTGAATGGGTAGGAATTGGCGAGGCCGCCGGGCCACGGCTACTCAAGACGGCTACTCAAGGAGGAGATTCGCTGATGAGCGCAACAGACGAGTTCTTGCAGAACAACGCCGCCTACGCCGCGCAGTTTTCCGGACCGCTGCCGCTGCCGCCCGGCAAGGGCGTCGCCGTGGTCGCCTGCATGGACGCGCGGCTCAACGTCTACGCCATCCTCGGCTTGAACGAAGGCGAGGCGCACGTGATCAGGAACGCGGGCGGCGTGGTCACCGACGACGAGATCAGGTCGCTGGCGATCAGCCAGCGGCTGCTCGGCACGACCGAGATCATCCTCATCCACCACACCGACTGCGGCATGCTGACGTTCACCGACGACGGGTTCAAGCGCTCGATCCAGGAGGAAACCGGGATCAAGCCGGAGTGGGCCGCGGAGGCCTTCCCCGACCTGGATGAGGACGTCCGGCAGTCCAAGGCGCGCATCCTGGCCAGCCCGTTCATCCCGCGCAAGGAGTCGGTCCGCGGCTTCGTCTTCGACGTGGCCACCGGCAAGCTCAACGAGGTCAGCTAGATACAGGCGGGGTGTCCTGCCGTGATTGGCAGGACACCCCGTGGCATGCTCGGAGAATGCGACCGACGCTTTATGAGTTCGCGGGCGGTGAGCAGGCGTTCGGGCCCTTCGCCGCCGCGCTGCATGCGCGCTGCCTGGCGGACCCGGAGCTGAATCATCCCTTCTCGCACGCGGACCAGAACCCGGAGCACGTGCCGCGGCTGGCCGCGTACCTGGCCGAGGCGATGGGCGGGCCGCCCGCGTACTCGGCGGAATGCGCCGACCAGACACACGTGGTGTGGCTGCACTCGGGCAACGGCGACATGAGCGATCTCGGGCGCAGGTTCGCGGACTGCTTCATGCTCGCGGCCGACGACGCCGGCTGGCCGCGGGACCCGGAGTTCCGGGCCGCGATCCGCGGCTACATCGAGTGGGCGGTGGATGAGGTGGCGCTGTCCCACCCGGACGACACCGACATCCCGCCGGGCCTGCCGCTCCCGCGCTGGTCGTGGGACGGCCTGCAGCGGTTATGCGGTTACGGCTTCCTGCCCACGCCCGCGACGGCCTCGCCGCTGGCGGGTCCGGCCTGTCCCTCGGGCAGCCACTCCGACAACGGCGCTATTCCGGGCCCGATCAGCTCGAGGCCGTCGAAGAACCGCAGGATTTCCTCCTGGCTGCGCGGGCGCATGAGCTCGGCGCCCGACTCGTTGTAGCGCCGGGTCTGCTCCGCCATCTCCTCAGGATTGCGGTCGCTCGGCGCGTGGACGATGACGAGGAAGCTGCCAGAGGGTGCCGCGTCCATCAGCTTCCGCACGATCGCGTACGGGTCGTCCTCGTCCGGGATGAAGTGCAGCACCGCCAGTAGCAAGATCGCGACCGGCTTGCTGAAGTCCAGCGTCCTGGCGGCGGCCGACAGGATCGTGCCGGTTTCGCGCAGGTCGGCCTCGATGTAGTCCGTTCTGCCCTCAGGGGAACTGGTCAGCAGCGCCCTCGCGTGCGCGAGCACCACCGGGTCGTAGTCCGCGTAGACGATCCGGGACTCGGGAGCGGCACGCTGCGCGACGTCGTGGGTGTTGTCAGCGGTGGGCAGGCCGGTTCCGATGTCGAGGAACTGCCTGATGCCGTAATCGACGGTGAGGCTGTGCACGATGTCGATCAGGAAGTAGCGGACAGACCTGGCTATCGCGGGGAGCGAGGGCATCGCGGCCATGATCTTGTCGGCCGCCTCCCGGTCGGCGGCGAAGTGGTCCTTGCCGCCCACCCAGTAGTTCCACATCCGTGCCGGGCTGGGCACAGAGGTGTCGAAACCGCGCAGCTTTTCGGCTAGGGCAGCGTCCTCGTCGTCGGGCACGTTCGCACTCACCTACACGAGTGTAGGCCTTATCGAGCGCCGCGAACGGGGGTGCGGCCAATGCCGCGGGCGGAAAGAATCGTACGCATGGCGACACCACCGCGGCTCGTGCCGCTGCTCGAGCAGTTCGACTGGGCCTGCCTGCGCTTGCTGAACAGGATGACGGGCCCCGAGGTCGACAGCGGAAACGGCATGCCCATCGCGGTACCGCCGCTAACGGACGAGGAATACCTATGGGAACCGGTCCCTGGCAGCTGGTCGGTCCGCCGCCGGGCGGACGGGCCGGGGCAGGGCGCGACGGTCCTGCTCGGCGCCGGGGAGTGGGGACGCGACTCGGCCCCTGAGCACCCGTATCCGCCGCCGTTCACCACTATCGCCTGGCGGCTCAGCCACATCAGCGAGATGCTCGCGCTCCGCGCCGACTACACGGTCGGCGGCCACGACATGACCAGCGACACTTTCCGCAACAGCGGCGGAGCCATGGGAGCCATCAGGGGCTTCAGCGATGCCGCGGAAGCGTGGCGGGCGGCCCTGGCCGGCGCCGATGACGCCGCGCTTGACACCGTGGGGTACAGCACGTACCCGTACGGCAGCGACCCGGGCGAGATGTTCGTGGACATCGTGTGGTGGGTCAACCAGGAGATCTTGCACCACGGTGCCGAGATCGCGCTGCTTCGGGACCTCTACCGCGCCATGCGCTCAGCCTGACCCGCCCGCGCGGGTCCGGTCGATGAAGGCTTGGATGCCGTCAAGGATGCGGTCGAGGCCGAAGAAGAACTCCGTACGCTCGTCGTCCTGCTCGCCCGATTCCGTCGACCAGGCCATTCGGTACAGGCGGGGGTAGGTCTCCTCGTCGATGAGCACCCGGAGCATCGCCTCGTAGCTGGGTGGCGGCGCCGTCGCGTCCGGCTGGCCGGCCGCCTCGGCCTGCTTCGCCGCACGGGCGGCGTCGTACGCCATGCGGGCCTCGCTCAGCGTGTACGAGCTGAGCAGGCCGAGCATCCGGAGCTTGTCGGCATCCCGCAGGCCGGTGCCGTCGAGCGCCTCGAGGCCGCGCTCGACGAAGTAGGCGGAGTTCGGCCCGGCCGGCGGCGCCGCCATCGGCATCTGCGTGATCCAGGGGTGCAGGTCGAGGACGTCGCGCTGCATGATCGCCCACATACGCAGCTTGGCGCGCCAGCCGTCGCCCCCGAGCACCAGGCCCTTCGCGCCCTGCGCACTGGCGTCCCACATCATCTGGAGGAGCTCGTCCTTGCCGGAGACGTGCCGGTAGAGCGACATCGTCGTGAAGCCGAGTTTTGTCGCGACCCGCGCCATCGACACCGCCTCGAGCCCCTCGGCGTCGGCGATTCCAACGGCGGCCGCCACGATGGCGTCCGCCGACAGCCCGGCGCGGGGGCCGCGCTTGCCTCGCTCGCGACGCCCCCACAGCAGGTCCAGGCCAGGTGGCAACGGCACCTGTTCGCCCGCCTCTGGCATCTGGCCGCCCCTTCCCGCCTCGAGCCCCTTGACGTTAACTGTGTACCCAATATACATTCTGTGTATGACATACACAGTTAGCGCTCGCGGGGTGCGGAAGTCCTTCGGCGGCAAGGTCGTGCTCGACGGGGTCGACCTCGACGTCGCGACCGGGATCATCTTCGCCCTGCTCGGCCCGAACGGTGCCGGGAAGACCACCCTCATCCGCATCCTGGCGACGCTGATCCGCCCGGACGCGGGCACCGTGACCGTGGCAGGTCACGACCTGCTCGCCGACCCCGTCGCGGTAAAGCGCGCCATCAGCCTCACCGGTCAGTACGCCGCCGTCGATGAGATGCTCACCGGCGAGGAGAACCTCCGGATGATGGCCCGGCTGCTGCATTTCGCGCCGCGCGCGGCAAAGGCTCGCAGCGCGGAGCTGCTGGCCGAATTCGGCCTCCTCGACGCCCGCGCCCGCCTGGTCAAGACCTATTCGGGTGGGATGCGACGGCGGCTGGACCTCGCGATCAGCATGATCGCGCGGCCCCGGCTGCTGTTCCTCGACGAGCCCACGACCGGCCTTGACCCGCGCAGCAGGGAACAGCTGTGGGGCACGGTCCGGGGCCTCGCGGACCAGGGGGTGACGGTACTGCTCACCACCCAGTACCTCGAGGAGGCCGACCAGCTCGCCGACCGGATCGCCATGCTGGACCACGGCCGGATCGTCGCGCGCGGCACGGCCGACCAGCTGAAGTCGAGCCTCGGCGGCGAGGTTGTCCGGCTGCATTTCGCCGACGGAGGGGGTTACCAGCGCGCCCTCGGCGCACTGGCCATCCTGCGCGCCGACCAGCGGCTGCGGACCATCGAGGTCGGCACCGACGGCTCGGCGGCCTCGGTGCACGACCTGCTCGGCACGTTGCGGACTGCCGGGGCGCCCGCCTCGCGGGTGTCGGTGGGCCGGCCGAGCCTCGACGACGTTTTCCGGTCCCTGACAGGAGGCACCCGATGACCGCCAGCTACGCCCTAGCCCTCAGCGACACCCAGGTGATGATCACGCGCTGCGTGCGCCGCTCGCTCCGTGACCCTGAGGCCTTCTTCACGGCCCTGATGCTGCCCGTGGTCCTCATGCTGCTGTTCGTGTACGTGTTCGGCGGCGCGATCGACACCGGCCACGGCGGCTACGCCGATTACGTGGTGCCCGGCCTCATCGTGCTGTGCGCGGGCTTCGGCGCCGGCACGACCGCGGTCGCCGTCGCCACCGACATGAGCAGCGGCATCGTCGACCGGTTCCGCTCCATGCCCATCCGCGGGTCGGCGATCCTGTCCGGCCACATCGTCGCTAGCCTGGCGCGCAACCTGCTCGCCACGGTGCTGGTGATCGCCGTCGGCCTAGGCGTCGGCTGGCGCCCGGACGCGAACCCCGCACGGTGGGCGGCGGCGGCCGCCATGATTGTGCTGTTCATCCTCGCCATGTCGTGGCTGGCCGCCGCGTTCGGCCTGCTGCTGCGCAGCCCGGAGGCCGCGAACGCCGCGACGTTCGTCCTTATGTTCCTGCCCTACATCAGCACCGCGTTCGTCCCCGCGCGCACCATGCCCGCCGTGCTGCGGCCGATTGCCGCGAACCAGCCGTTCACGGCGGTAATCGAGACCATGCGCGGCCTCTGGATGGGGCACACCTCGACAGGCGCCGCCGTGAGCCACGAGGCGTGGCTCGCCGTCGCCTGCTGCGCGGGCATCCTCGTCGCGTCGTTCGCCGCGGCCTCCTGGCTCTTCCGGCACCGGACGGCGGTGTGACGCCGCGGCGGCGGAGCCGGCCGAGGAGGGTTCGCCCGGACAATCTGGGTAGGTAACTTCCACGGGGTGGGCGTCGGCAGGAACGGGAGGCTGTGCCACGGGCGCCACGGGCGGCAACGCTGAGGCATTTCCACTAGCCGGACCAATGTCTGTCACGGCGCCGAGGACGCATACATCCTGGCTGGACCCCCGGTGGGAAGTGGCCGCCTACTGGGCCTTCGCCGTGTACGCGGCCGTCGTCATCCTGGTCGCCAGGGGCGACGACGCGATCTGGGCGGCGTGGGCGGTGCCCGCCTACGGCGTCGCGGCGGTGATGCTGCCTAGGTCGCGCGCCTGGGGCATCGCGCTGCTGACGGCCGCGTTCGCGGTCGGCGCGCCGCTGCTGCTCATGCTCGCTCAGGGCGACCTGGCCGCGGGGATGGCGGTGATCGACCGGTCCGCGACGCTGCTGGTGCGGGACGGCACGCCATACCTGCCCGCGCACCAGCTGTCGTCCTGGCTGGCCTATGACCCCTACCTGCCCGCCATGGCGCTGTTCGGGCTGCCGAGCGCCTCGGGACTGCAGGGCGCTCCCGGCGATCCGCAGGTATGGCTGGTGCTGGTCACCGTCGCCGCGCTCGCCGCCGCCCTCCGCGTCCTGCTGCCGCATCCGGTGCGGCGCTGCGCGGACTGCAGGCACGACCTGCTGCGGGCGACCGCGTTCGCGGTCGCCTGCCCGGTCCTGGCGCTGAACCTGGCGGTGACCACGACCGACCCGCCCGTCCTGGCACTGATGCTGCTGGCGCTGAGCCTCATCAGCTACCCCGAACGCGTCGTGCCCGCCGCGGCCGCGCTCGGTCTCGCCTGCGCGATGAAGCCGACCGCGTGGCTCGCGATCCCGGTGCTGGCGGCGATGCTGCGCAGCAGGGACGGCACTCGCACGGCGGTCGTATTCGCGGGCACGGCGTTCGCGTTCGTCGCCGCGGCCACGCTGCCCGCGGTGATCGCCAGCCCGGTCGCGATGGTGCAGAACACGGTGCTGTTCCCGCTCGACCTGGCCCGCCATCTCACCCCCGCGGCATCCCTGACGCCCGGTGACCTGCTGGCGCGCCTCGGCCCGGCCGGCCACACGATCGCAGTCGCGCTGCTGCTGATCGCCGGCCTCGCCGTGGCCGTCTCGCTCGTTGTCAGGCCGCCCCGTGACCTGCGCGCGGCGACCTGGCGGCTGGCGATCGGCCTGGCCCTGATGTTCGCCCTCGGCCCGGCCGAGCGTTTCGGCTACTTCATCTACCCGCTGGGCCTGGCCGGCTGGCTGCTGCTGATCCGCCGCCAGGCCGGCGCCGCAGGCGACGGTGGGCAAACGCCTCCCCTGGAAGGTGGTATCTAGCCGCTGGTGCGCGGTTGGCTGGGGCACGGCGCTAGTCCCGGTGACAGCACTCTGGCTAGGGCTGACGATCGTCGCAATGACTGTCCTGGCGGCCCTGCCTGCCTCAATGCCTGAGCGCGACTTTCTCCGTGAAGCGGAGTAATCTGAGTTACTCAGGCAGCAGGAGGACGGCGTGGACCAGGCGGAGATGCACCACATCCAGCACGAACTCCAAACCGAAGCGAACGAGCTCTTCCCCGGCTGGATACGCCGGGTCGAGGTGCTGCAACACGACGACGCGCCGATGATCGAGCCGGGCCAGGTCATGGCCAGGCTCGTCTTCACCGATCGCGTCCGCGGCGGTGAAGCGCATCCCGATCCCCGCAAGGTGGCCAAGCACTCCAGGACGTTCAAGATGGCCATCGGTCCCGGGCTCAACGAGTTCCGTCACAACCTGACGGAGCGCTGGCCCGAGATCCGGTACATCGAGGTGATGACCGAAGACAGCAGCGGGCAGCGGACGGGCGGCAGTATGCGGTTCGTCGAAGACGGCCGCGAGGCCGCCGATGGCGAGTTCACCCACGTGATGGTCCGGCTCAAGACGGCCGAACTGGACATCGTGGACACGTTGATCGCCGCGGGCATCGCGAACAATCGCGCGGAGGCCATCCGCTGGGCTCTCGCCCGCATCGGCGAACGTCCCGCCTACGAGCAGTTGCGGGAGCGCACCCGGGAGCACACCCGCGACATTGAACGCCTCAAGGGCGAGTTCTAACGCGGATTCCTACGCGTGGGTTTAGGTGCCGGCGGTCTGCGGTTCCTGGTCAGGGGCGAATAGCAGCAGCCATCCGATGTTGAAGTTAACGAAGATGAGCGCGGTGAGCAGCACGGCCTCCGCACGGAGCACGTCCACCCCGCCGATGATCGCCAGCACCGCGACGATCACGTAGAGCGCGATGGCCGTCCAGTACGCGGCGGCGCCGAGCCGGTCCCCGGTAGGGACTCTTCTCACCAGATAGCTGCCGACCGCACCGCCGATCCCGAGGACGGCGAACGATGACCGCCAGAATGCCGCGTTCTGCGGGTCTACGAGCGCCAGTACGCCCATCAAGCCGGGCAGCAGGAAATTCAGGGCGATGACATATGACATCCGCTTGTTGCTTTCGCTGTCACGCCAGTCGCCTATTCGTATCTGTACCACGACAAGCCACAGCCCGAGCAACGCGAAACAGGCCGGAGAGAACGCTCCGTAAAATGCATCCAACATGTTTGTCAACGCTATCGTGCCAAGTTCGATATCGCATGACGGCATGATGGTGGGTCGTGGAACAGTTGACGTTCAGCGGTTCGCCCGTCGCCGCCCGGCCGGACACCGCGCGGACCGGGTACGAGATCGAGCGTGAGCTCGCGGCGGCGGGCAGCGCGCGGGTTGCCGGCGTCGACGAGGTGGGCCGCGGCGCCTGGGCCGGGCCCGTCATAGTCTGCGCCGTCATCGCCCGGACCGGGTTCCCCGCCCCGCCGGAAGGGCTGACCGACTCCAAGCGGCTGACCGCGCGGCGGCGTGCCCGGCTCGCTGCCGAGCTCCCCGCCTGGGTCGAGTGCTACGCGATCGGCGAGGCCAGCCACGAGGAGATCGACGCGCTCGGCATGACCACCGCGCTGCGCCGCGCCGCGGTCCGAGCGCTGGATGCGCTCGCCGCGCCCGCGCCTGACGTGGTGCTGCTCGACGGTTCGCACGACTATATCGGCCGGCCGTGGCCGGTGCGGTGCGCGGTCAAGGCAGACCTGCGTTCGGTGTCGGTGGCGGCGGCGTCGGTCCTCGCCAAGGTGCACAGGGACAACCTGATGGCCGACCTCGGGCGGCCGCACGCCGAGTTCGCGTTCGAGGAGAACGCCGGATACCCGTCGCCCGCCCACCAGCGCGCCCTCGCCAGCCTCGGGCCGACCCCGTACCACCGGCTGTCCTGGTCCTACCTGGACGACCTGCCCGAATGGCGGCACCTGAAGAAAACCCGCCCCGATATCGAGGGCCAGCTTTCCCTGCTCTAACCGGGCTCAGGAACTGAGCACGTCCGGATCGATCACGAGGACCCTGGCCTTCGCGTGACGGCGGAGCTCGGCGCTAGCGCTCTCGTCCATCAGCGCGGACAGGCCGTGATTGGTCGGCGCGCCGATCAGGATCGTGGTCGCGCCCGCCTCGTTGGCGTACTCGGCGATCAGCCGTCCCGCCGTGCCGTGGTCGCTCGCGTGCAGCAGCACGTGGCCTTCGGCGGGAACGCCGCTGGCGGCGAGCCGGTCCAGGTGGTCGCGGACCACGGCGCGGGCCGCTTCGAGGGCCTCGCCGTCGATCCCGCCGTCGCCGGCGACGGGGCTCTCCTGGGCGTGCACCAGGTGGATCACCTGGTTCTCGTCGGCGGCGAGCCTGGCGGCCGCGTCCGTGACCAGGTCGGCGCCCGGTGAGCCGTCGATCGCCACCAGCAGGATGTCAGCGGCCT
>Ga0335074_10011289_pt1 | contig 12489 bp, 11 predicted proteins | sample Lox_Sample_23_FD_206715 | JGI IMG/M metagenome (GOLD analysis project Ga0335074, IMG submission 206715) | Soil microbial communities from Loxahatchee National Wildlife Refuge, Florida, United States - Lox_Sample_2.3 | ecosystem: Environmental > Terrestrial > Soil > Wetlands | place: USA...
CTCTTCACTTCTTGACCGATTCACTTCTTCACTCTCACTTATCTATTCTCTTGCTAACTCCCCACCTTCCTCATCTCCTTCACGCGCTCCACCTTGCCTGAAGCATTCATCCATTCCCGCAGCTTCTGCTGCATCGGCTTCTCGATAAAATGCAGAGCAAAGATGGCCAGCCCGATCAGCAGCGCATAGCTGATCCACGGATCGAAACGGGTCAGGTGCAGCGCATCCAGCAGATGGGAATCGTGAATCATATTCCACAGGTTAAAGTGCAGCAGGTAGAGGCAATAACTTGCCTCGCCGACAAACACCAGCGGTTTGATTCCCAGCGCGTGCGAAAGCAGGTTCTCGCCTGCCAGCCCGAGCACGATGCAGCCAAACAGCGGCATCAGCAGGCCGTCGTGAATGATCGCATACGGAATCGCCGCCCCCATGCTCAGCAAACCGTAGATCCCGCCAAATCCGAAGATCCCCAGCCAGAGCCGCAACCGGTTGGTGCGGCTGATCATCTGGTCAAGGTTGGCCAGCATGACGCCAAAAACAAAACTGGCCAGGTGACAATAGGGGGTGTACTTCAGCGCCCACAGCCAGATTCCGTAGCTGAAACGATCCGGCTGCGCAATGCCGTCGGGGTTGAACAGGATGTAAAGCGTGCCCGGAACCAGGCCCAGCACCCACACCCCGGCCATCTTTACCAGATACGGCCCGATCCGTTCCGGCCGCTTCCATTTCGCCAGCCAAGGAAAGATCGCGTAATAAAACGCCTCCGCCGACATCGTCCATGCAGGCGTATTCAAAAATGTCGCAATCGCCGGAATCCATCCCTGCAGCAGCAGCGGCGTCAGCACCACGCCGGTCCAGAACATCGCATGCGAGTGCGTCCTGTACTCGGTGGCCAGCAGGTTCAAACTCAACAGCAAGCTGAGAAAATAAATCGGGTAGATGCGCGTAAAGCGCGCCTTATAAAAACGCGTGCGATCGAACTCGCCCTTCTGCGCACGCGCGTTGTAGTTGTACCCGAGCACGAATCCCGACAGCAGGATGAAGTAGCTGACCGAGATGAAACCGGCGTTCACCACCGGCGCCAGAAACCCGAACCACTGCGGATTCGAAAAGTGGAAGAAAACGATGTTGAGAGCCGCGAAACAGCGCAAGCCTGTTAATGCTTTTAACGGAGCTGGCTTACGGGGTTCCACTAGCGGTTAGACGTCTCCGAACATATCCAAGGAAACAGAAATGTGGGGAATCGGGACGAAGGAACCAATAAACAGCGAAGAATGAACAGGAAGCTCGACCAGATTCTTGCGGATCACTGCCCACTGATCAGTGACAACCAGCCTTTAAGCCGTCACCAGCGATCCCACCTTCTCACCCAGTATTACCCGGCGAATATTGCCCGGCCGGTTCATGTTGAAGATGATCATGGGCAGGTTATTGTCTTTGCATAGGCTCACCGCGGTCAGATCCATCACCTTCAGCCCCTGCCGCAGGATGTCCATATAGGTAATCACGTCGTACTTCACGGCGTCCTTCACCATTTTCGGGTCCGCGTTGTACACGCCTTCCACCTTCGTGCCCTTCAGCAGCACGTCGGCCTTGATCTCCATGGCGCGCAGGCTTGCCGCCGTGTCAGTCGAGAAAAATGGGTTGCCGATGCCGGCGGCAAATATCACTACCCGCCCTTTTTCTAGGTGGCGTACCGCCCGCCTCCGAATATACGGCTCGGCAATCTGGTTCATGAACACCGCGGTCATCACCCGGCACTGCACGTCCAGCCGTTCCAGCGCGTCCTGCAGAGCAATCGCGTTGATCACCGTCGATAGCATGCCCATGTTGTCGGCGCCCACGCGGTCCATCTCCTTGGCCTGCTCTTCCACGCCGCGGAAAAAGTTGCCGCCGCCTACCACCAAACCGATCTCGACGCCCAGTGCGTGAATTTCCGCCAGCTCGTTTGAAATCTCCGACACTTTGACGGCATCGAGCCCGAAGCCGCGCTCGCCCGCCAGTGCTTCGCCCGATAGCTTCAAAACCACTCTTTTGTACATGCCGCTTCGAGTATCGCATAGCCACGCAGGGTCTTGCCCTGCGCCTTCCCAAACCGGCGGCCAATTTGAAATTGTGTCAAATCAGGAAGTCCCGGCGAGATTTTCGTCGCGCGCTTTTCAAACTGCGAAGCAATTGTTCCTAGACTGGCATCACTCGCCCTCGAGACAGCATCCTAAAGAAGGCAATTATGGTGGTCAAAACACAACTCAAGGGGCGCAAATTGACGGGCGTCGAAGTCGGCGCCAGCAATGTTCGCCGCTATTTCTCCCCTGAATCCAGCGTCATTGAACTCCTCCTCGACCATCTGCAAATTCAATGCGGCCTGGCTCCCGGATTCTGGCAGGGCGACACCGAAATTCGCGATCCGCGGCTCTCCGCCTGGCTCGAATCAAAGAATTTTCACGGCCGGCCCGGTGACGCGCCGGTGCCCCTCGCCCTCATCCCCTCCGGCAAGGACTGTTTCCGCCTCAAACCCCTCGCCTCCCGCACCCGTCCGCAACTCAAACCCAATTTCGAACCGACCAGCCAGGCTTGATCGCTTCCGCCACCCCGCGAACTGCCAGCAAAGAACCGCGAACTGGCCTATCCGCTATCTTCACTTTTTCGCTGCCTTCACTCGTCCACTCCCCTCATCCCTACCCCTGCACGGCTGCTACACTCTCACTTGCATGACCAGCGCTGATCTCCAGCCCTCCCTGCAGCAATCCATCGAGCGGCACTTCGCCGCCGGCGCAAACGCCGCCGGCGATCCCGCTGCCATGGAGGCCTTTCTTGCCCTGCGCGGCGCGATTGAACGCGGCGAAGTCCGCGCCGCCGAGCCGGATGCAGTTTCCCCCACCGGCTGGCGCGTCAACACCTGGGTCAAGCAGGGAATCCTCCTCGGCTTTCGCCTCGGCGTGCTCCACGAGGCATCCGTCGGCGTGCTTTCGTTCGTCGATAAGCATACCTATCCCTCGCGGCTTTTCTCCGCCGATGACGGCATCCGCATCGTTCCCGGTGGTTCATCGGTTCGTTCCGGCGCCTATCTCGCGCGCGGCGTGGTCTGCATGCCGCCCATGTATATCAACGCCGGCGCCTATGTCGATGAAGGCACCATGGTCGACTCTCACGCGCTTGTCGGTTCCTGCGCACAGCTCGGTAAGCGGGTCCACCTGAGCGCCGCGGCCCAGATCGGCGGCGTCCTCGAGCCCGTCAACGCCAGTCCCGTCGTGATTGAAGATGACGTCCTCGTCGGCGGCAACTGCGGAGTGTATGAAGGCGCCATCGTGCGCAAAGGCGCCGTGCTCGCTGCCGGAACCATCCTCACCCGCGGCACTCCCGTTTTTGACATCGTCAAAGGCGACACGATCCGCGCCACGGCTGAGCTCCCGCTGATCATCCCGCCCGGCGCCGTCGTCGTCCCCGGTTCCCGCGCCCTCAATAAAGGCAAAGGTCAGGAATGGGGCCTCAGCCTCTACGCGGCCGTCATCGTGAAGTACCGTGACGACAAAACCGACCTGAGCACCACGCTCGAGGACTTGCTACGGTAGCAGACATGGCCCTTCGCACCCTTCGCGTCATTCCCATTCTGCGCATCTTCTCGATCGAGAAGGCGCGCGAATTCTATCTCGATTATCTCGGCTGCCATCTCGACTGGGAGCATCGATTCGAGCCAGCCGCTCCGCTTTACATGCAGGTCTCGCGCGACGGCTTGGTTCTTCATCTCTCCGAGCACTATGGCGACGGCTCTCCAGGCGCCAACTTCCAAGTCGACTTCGAGGGCGTGCAGGACCTGCACGCGGAATTGAGCGCGAAGAACTATTCCTATTGGCGTCCCGGCATCTCGGAAACGTTTTGGGGAACGCCCCGGCTGAACCTCCTCGACCCATTCGGTAACCAGCTTCAACTCTGCGAGCCAAAGAAGGCCGATTCCGGCGCAGAATAAAGCGCCGCTATCCGTTATGTCGCCGGCAGAGCACTCACATTCGGCCTCGCCACTCCCATCATTGCCGTGCTCATCTTCGCCACTTCCATTACAACCTCAATCTGGCACAAGCACAAAAAGATCGTCCTCGACGAAGCGCTGCAACCCAGTCCCACCGATTTCCGCAACTGACTCCGTCACTTGGGGTTCGCTTCCCCGCCAACTTTCACACCTTTCGCACGTTTCTTCTCGTTGCCCCCATCCGCGCCGGTGTTATCCTTCTCCTGCGCCATCCCTCATTGCATGAAAACTCCGCTTCGCATCGGCCTCTTCCTGCCCGTCCTTCTCGTTGCCTCATCGGCCAGCGGCCAATACGCTAAATATGTCGACCCTTTCCTCGGCGTCGCGGGCGGCGGCAACGTCTTTCCCGGCCCCGTGGTTCCCTTCGGCATGATCAAACCCGGCCCCGATATGACGGCCCAAACCGGCCACGACGCCAACGCCGGCTGGAGCGCAGACGGCGCGATTCGCGGCTTCAGCCAGACCCACGTCAGCGGCACCGGCGGAGGCGCAAAATACGGCAACATTCTCATCATGCCCACCACCGGCGACATTTCGCCCGCTGACGCCGCTTCGCCCCGCGCCGACGAACACGGCTCGGCCGGCCTTTACGCCGTCAAGCTCGCGCGCTACAACATCGGCGCCGAAATCACGGCCACGCGTCGCTGCGCCATCTACCGCTTCAACTATCCAACCGACGAGCCGGGCAACCTGCTCTTCGACGTCAGCCACTATCTGCTCTCCGGCCTGCGCACCGGAGAAGATCAGCTCCTCACCGGAGCTGAAGTTCAGGTCCTCTCGCCAACTGAGGTCTCCGGTTCCACCAGTGTCACCGGCGGATGGAACAAGCAGCCCAACTCCTACACCGTCTACTTCTACGCACGCACCGATACGCCCGCCGCTTCCTGGGGAACGTGGCTCAACGGCGAGCTCTCGCCCGGCAGCAAATCCGCGCGCGCCCAGGCCGGCTCGACCTCCGGAGCCTGGCTCACTTTCTCCTCAACCAGCCATCCCGTCCTGATGAAGATCGGCATCTCCTTCATCAGCATCGCCCAGGCAAAACAGAATCTCACCGCCGAAATTCCCGCATTCGACTTCGACGCCGTGCATGCAGCCGCAGTGGCCAGGTGGAACAAAGCTCTCGCCAATATCGACATTGATGGCGCAACGCCCGAGCAAATGCAGATTTTCTACACCGCCATCTATCACACCATGCTCATGCCCACCGACCGCACCGGCGAAAACCCGCTCTGGAAATCCAACGAGCCCTACTACGACGATTACTACGCCATCTGGGACATCTTCCGCACTTCCAGTCCCCTCCTCACCCTTATCGCGCCCGAGCGCCAAACCGAAATCGTCCGCGCCCTCGTCGACCTCTACCGGCATGAGGGCTGGTTGCCCGACGCGCGCAGCGGCAACTACAACGGCCGTACCCAGGGCGGCAGCAACGCGGAGTTCATCATCACTGACGCGTTTATCAAGGGCCTCAAGGGCATCGACTGGAAAACCGCGCTCGCCGCCGAGATCCACGACGCCGAGGTCTCGCCCAAAGATCACTTCAAAGAAGGCCGCGGCGGCCTCGACGACTGGCACAAACTGGGCTACGTATCGATTGAAGGATCGGATCGCCCCGGCTCGGTAGGCATGGAATACGCGGCCGACGACTTTGAGATCGCGCTCCTCGCCAAAGGCCTTGGCGAACAAGTTGCCTATAAGAAATACCTCGCACGCTCAGCCGACTGGAAGAACCTCTGGGACGCAGACTTCAGTGAAGGTGGATTCACCGGCTTCATCCGGCCGCGCCACCGCGATGGAAGCTGGCTCGAACCCTTCACCGCCATGGATTTCTGCACCTGGGGCGGCAAAACATTTTATGAGGGCAACTCCTGGACCTACTCCACCTTCGTCCCGCAGGACGTCGCCGGCCTCATTGAGAAATCCGGTGGTCCTGAGACTTTCGTCAATCGCCTCGACGCCTTTTTCGCAGTCCACGGCCGCTACGACGTCGGTAACGAGCCCGGCTTCCTCACACCCTACCTCTACATCTATGCCGGCCGGCCCGACAAAACCGCCATGCAGGTCCGCCAGATTATCGCCGCCAGCTACCACGCCGGCCCCAGCGGCCTTCCCGGTAACGACGACTCCGGCGCCATGTCATCCTGGTATGCCTTCGGGCAAATGGGCATCTTCCCCAATGCCGGCCAGGACATTTACCTCATCGGCAGCCCCGCCTACCCCAAAACCACGTTGCACCTCGCGCGCGGCAAGACATTCATCATCTCCGCCGCAAATCTTTCCCCTGAAAACATCTACGTCGTCGCTGCCACGCTGAACGGCAAGCCGCTCAATCGTGCCTGGCTGCAGCATCGCGAAATTGCCGCCGGCGGCCGCCTCGCCCTCACCATGTCTGGTGCCCCCAACCATTGGGCCGAGCATTATTTGCCGCCTTCGTCTCCCGCTCCGTGACGAAGCCATGCAAACGGTCAACGGAGCACTCCCCGCCGCGTCTATACCATAGAAAGTGTGTCAATCTTCAAACCGCAACTCTGAGACCCGTATGAAATTCCACACAGTTCTCTATCTCGTCGCTTCGGCCCTCACCCTGCCCTTCCTGCGCGACTCCGCGGTGGCCCAGCAATCCCCGCAGCAATCTTCGGCCAATTCATCCGTAACCACCTTCAAGGTGCAGTCGCAGGAAGTCCTTCTGCCCGTCACGGTGGTTGACAAGCACGGCGCGCTGGTCACCAACCTCAAGGCCAGCGACTTCTCGCTCACTGACGATGGCCGCCCGCAGGTCATCAAGAGCTTCAGCACGCAAAGCAACCTTCCCTTCCGGCTTGGCCTGCTTGTCGATACCAGCCGCAGCGTCTACTCAGCGATGGATGCCGAGCGCAAGGCAGCCGAAAAATTCGTCGATCTCATGCTTCCCGCCGACCCCAAGAACGGCGTCCAGGGCGACGAGGCCTTCCTCATCCACTTCGATCGCGAAGTCGAGCTCCTTGAGGACTTCACCAACTCCCGCGACAAGCTGCATCACGAGCTGGATCAGATGGGCCCCACCTCGCAGGAGAGAAACAACCAGGGCCCTGAAAGCAGCGGCAACGACGGCGGCTACGGCCGGCGCGGCGACGGTGGCGCCAGCGGCTTCCATGGCGGCGGCACGCAGCTTTACGACGCCATTTATCTTGCCTCAGACGAGTTGATGAAACCCAAGGACGGCCGCAAGGCGCTTCTCGTCTTTTCTGACGGTGACGATCGCGGCAGCAAGGAAACACTCAATGACGCCATCGACGCCGCCGATCGCGCCGGTGTCCAGGTCTTCACCATTTACTTCAAAGGTGAAGAAGAGCGCAGCCAAAACGGCTTTCCCGGCGGGGGCCGTCATGGCGGCATGGGCGGCGGCTGGCCCGGCGGTGGTGGCGGCTATCCCGGTGGTTACCCCGGCGGCGGCTATCCCGGCGGCGGCGGACGGGGCGGCGGCAGCCAGCCCTCCGTCGACGGCAAGAAAATCATGCAACAGATCGCTTCACGCACCGGCGGCCAGTATTTCGAAGCCAAGAAGAAAGACAATCTCGACGAGATCTACGGCCTCATCGCCGGGTCGCTCCGCCAGCAATATCTGCTCACCTACACCCCCGATAAACTGGATGCCGACGGCAGCTTCCACAAGGTCGCGCTTAAAGCCAGCAAGGACGATCTCACCGTGATCACCCGCGAAGGCTACTACGCACCCGAAGAAAAATCCGAGCTCGAACGGTAGACCCCGCTTCAAAGCCCGGTTATGAAAGGGCACGAGTTTTACTGGTACCGCAAAGAACGCGGAATGTGCCCGGCTTTACAGCTTGGTGAAAAAGGCTTGCAGGTTCGGGTTCTGTAATAAGGGCGCGACTTTAGTCGGGCCAAAAACGCTTCTATTTCAGTCTCGGGCTTCAGCCCCTGCTACCTTCCAGGAGTGCAGAATCACTTTTTCAGCAGGCTGTTTAGACGCACAGCAGGCGTCTACCCAGCAAACACCGAATGGTTTTTGAAACGGGCCCTGCAAAGAAAAGGGCCGCACTCCAATTGGAATGTGGCCCGTGGTCTTTGACCCGCCGCGCGGCTGCGATCAACCGCACACCAGGGGTGGCTCAGCGCTGGTGCTCTTTTGACTCAGAGTGAGGTTGCCCATGCGGTTGGCCACCCCGTCCCTGCGGCGCCGCATGATTCTGCGGAACATTGCGCGGCTGCGACTGCGGCCTTTCGTTGTTCACCGTATTTGACTTCGACGCGTTGTAGTTGATGGAGCCATGCGCCCCGGCGCCCACATTTGTACGCGCCCCAGCGCCCATTGGCCGCGCCATCGCCAGGTTCGACGGATGCCCGCCGTTGTTCTTCGCGTAGCTTCCGGTGTTGCGCATGGCTTGATTCTGGTGCTGCGTCTGGAACGAGGTTGCCCCCATGCGCTGCTCGTGCGAGTACGCATTCTCCTGCGCCGTCGGTGGATGGTTGATTCCGCCCGGTCCGCCGCTGTAGGCCACATGCGTGTTGTTCACGATGGTCGTATTGCGGACAATGGTGTTGTCGACGTAGACGTTGTGAATGCCAGGTCCCACGTGCATGACCGCGGTGTTATAGCGGAACGCGCCGCCAACCCACAGGCCGCCCGCAAATCCGACGCCCATGTAGCCGAAGCCGTAATTCACGCCGCCGTAGTAGCCCACGTGCGGACCCCAATATCCGGGGTGCCACACATACAAGCCAGTCGACCAGCCCCAGTAGCCCGGCGTCCACAAGGCGCCCACGTAGGGCGCGGGCACCCAGGTGCCGGGCACCCAGTAATATCCGTCAGCTCCATAAGCCCAGAAACCCGGCGTCCACATCCATCCCGGCTCAGGGCACGGTGGCTGCACGTAAACCGGCAGCACCGGGGGTGCGAATCCAACGCTGATGAAGACGCCCGCATACGACGAGGCGGGAATCACAGCGATAAGCAGCGCCAGCAACATCCAGCGCATGGAACGAAGTACTTTCATGGGGGAACCTCCTGTCATTTTTCGCGCAGATCGCGCCTTGCTTCCCATCCAGTCCGGCATGATCCGATCATCGAATTGCGCCCATTCACGCCACCGTACCGCGTAAAGGCGCTTCAAAAAACCGAACATCCCGCCGGCTCTGAATGGGCCATCCGTACGGCGCATCCAGTCTATGCTAATTTCAACCCCGCCTGACCCGAGAAGTTGCACAAAAGTGCCTTTTCCGCAACTGGTAACCCCTTTGCCTGCAACCGCTGGCTTCTTTTCCGTCCCGATTCTGCCTGCCTTCTAACGCGGCTCGAGCTCACGCCGCCGCGCCGGCCGCAGTCTTCAACCCTCACGCAGCCAGGTGGTAAACTCAGCCCATGCCGCGCGGTGTTTTCATCACCTTCGAGGGCCTCGATGGCTCCGGCAAAACCACGCAGATCAAGCGTTTGGCTGCCTGGCTCACCACGCGCGGCCTTCAGCCTGTCCTGCTCCGCCAGCCCGGCGGCACCGCTACCGGCGACCGTATTCGCGAAATCCTCCTCGATGCGCGCTCCCACGCCGTCGATCCCATCACAGAAATGACCCTCATGTTCGCCGATCGCGCCCAGGCCATCGCAGAAATCATCCGCCCCGCTCTTGCAGTCGGCAAAATCGTCATCTGCGACCGCTTCACCGATTCCACTGAGGCCTATCAAGGCGGAGGCCGCGAGCTCGGCTCCAAAACCGTTCTCGAGCTGCACCGCATCGTCTGCGGCGGCCTGCAGCCCGACCTGACCCTTCTGCTGCTTGCCGGGTTCGAAGCCTCGCTCGCCCGCGCCCGCCGCCGCAATCACCGCGTCGAAGCCGAAACCGGCACCAACGAGGGCCGCTTCGAGAGCGAGCAGGACGCATTCTTCCGCCGCGTCTGGAACAAATACCACGAAATCGCCGCCCGCGAACCCGCGCGCGTGATCCTCATCGAGGGCGATCTCTCCATCGATCAGGTGCAGGAGCAAATCATCCAGGCGGTCACTTCGCGCATCCCCATCCCCGCCTGACAATTCCTGACTCACCGTCATCCGGTTCCATTTGGTTTCAGCCTTGCGAGCGGTTCCCTTCGTCTCGCCCGGGCGGAGCCCCCGCGCTGAAAAACATGGTTGCGACGATTCCGACCCCGATCAGCAATTCCGAGCGCCCAAGTTCCGCGCCAAGAAAATGGAGGGCGAAGCCAAACAGGTTGCAAGATTCAAGAAACGCAAGCCCGACAACGCTTCCCGCGAACCATCGTTGCAAAGCAGTCGCAGGTGCTGCGTTTCCCGGCGCACGTTGCGCCATACGCATCATGAAGCGGGGAAAAACAAATCCCAGGACCACATCAACGAGCGCCAAAATGGTCACCGCCATCTCCACCGTGGGATCGATGGGTTGCGGCGCACTGGCTGGAATCTTGAAGATGAGATAGATCAAGAGAAGCGCAAATGTAATAAATCCGATCTTCATGATGCGAACGGTACGCACGATCTGCGACTCACTATTCATCGCCGGCTCCCCGCCAACTTCGCTGCTTCGCTACCTCAATCCCAGCGCCTTCACCACGGCCTCATCCACCTGCGCCGGCTGCCCATCCTGTTTCTGCACCACGCCGAAACCCCCACGATAATCCCACATCGCCCAGCCAATCCCGTCCGCCTCAAGCGCTGTCCGCACGTCGCGCAGCCAGTTCATGCGCGAGTCGGCATCCATGTGATCGCGAAATGCACCAAACTCATCGCAGATCAGCGGCACATGGTTCGCGCGGCCCCACTCCGCTGCCTCGTCGATCATGAGCCGGATGTGGTGCGCATCCCAGTGATTCAGCCAGTAATTCTCCAGCTCGAAGCGATCCGCCGCATCGGGGACTTCCTTCAGCAATTCCGCCATCGAAGCTTCCGTCGCGGGATAGGGAATATTGTGCGTATCGCTCCACCACGGCGATCCCCACGTCGCGCCCTGGTGCGTGAATTCATGCGGCTCGTAAAAGTGGAAGTTGTAAATCACATTGCCGTCGGTCAGCGGCTCAAGCGCAAGCAGGTTCCAGATGTCGGACCACGATGACCCCGTGGCAATGATCGTGTGCATCGGTGCTGCCTCCCTGATGGCCGCCGCCACGCGCGACTGGATCCCCGCCCAGCGGTAGGTATCGGTCACCTCCGGTTCGTTCATGATCTCGAAGAAAACCCTTCCCGGATCGCGATTCGCATAATGGCCGGCAAGCTTCCGCCACAACATCACCAGCCGATCCACGCCGTCGTCGCCGCTGCGCAGTTGCTGTTTGAAGCTTTCATCCGGATGCAGGTCGATCATCACCGCCAGGCCGTCGCCCAGCATCGTATCCACGGCGCGATCCAGCCGCGTCATGAAATCCGCCGGTCCGCCCGTACCGCGAAACGACGCCTCCAACGCGCCGGCATCGATGCTCAACCGCACATGATCGAAGCCCAGCTTCGCCATCAGCGCCATGTCGCCCGCGTCAATGTAACGATTGGTTCGCGCCGCCGAATAGTCCCCTGCCTGCGCAAACCACTCTGACGCGTTGATGCCATGTCTCAGATGTTGCGCGCGGGCAAATGCCGTCTGCACCTGGGCGGTCCGGTCTTGCGCGGTCATCGTTGCTGCCGGCGTCAACAGAAGCGCGCCAAGCAAATACAAGCCTGAATGAAAACGCATGAACGATCCCTCCCGGTTTGGCCCAGCCCACGATACCACACAGCCGCATCAAAAATTTTCGAGCGGACGGTACGAGTTTCCAACCGGATGGAATGATCTGGTTCTCAACCCACTATCGCGTGAGATAAATCACTGCGGTCCCGCCCCCGTGTCTCCAAACTAGTCCACAGAGGGCCCTGTTCATCGTGTTTCGGCTGGATTATCTCTCCTGTTGCCTGACGGTTGTGTCGACAGTCCTGATCGGGCGCAAGCAGTGGAGCGGAATGGTCATCGCCAGCATCAACTGCGTTATCGTTTGCCTTATCGGCATGCGCACTGCGCAATTCGGCTTCGTGCCTGCAAATCTATTTTGTCTGGCAGTCTACGCATTCAGTATCCGGTCATGGCTCCGGGAGTCGAAACACACCCGTCCATCGGCAATGGCAGGCGATTAGCTCGTCACTCAGCCAGTATTGCGGACCCCAAAAAAATGGCTCCCGTTTTCGGGAGCCGCTCTTTCGCTCTCAATCACATTTATTGCCCGCTGCTCGGCGCGGTCTCGAGGTTCGTCGCCTGCTCGTAGGTCATTCGCAGATATTTGTGCGGATTCACCGGCACATTGTGCACGCGCACTTCATAATGCAGGTGCGGTCCCGTGGCGCGTCCCGACTGCCCCACATAGCCGATGACCTGGCCCCGCGTCACATGCTGACCGGGGAAAACGGCAAATCCCGATAGATGACCGTACACGGTCTCAAGGTTGTGGCCGTGGTCAATCACCACTTCGCGCCCATACCCCGCGGCCATTTCTGCGCC
>Ga0335074_10011291_pt1 | contig 12487 bp, 11 predicted proteins | sample Lox_Sample_23_FD_206715 | JGI IMG/M metagenome (GOLD analysis project Ga0335074, IMG submission 206715) | Soil microbial communities from Loxahatchee National Wildlife Refuge, Florida, United States - Lox_Sample_2.3 | ecosystem: Environmental > Terrestrial > Soil > Wetlands | place: USA...
TCCGCTTCTCTCGCCCTTCCAATGCTCGCAGGCTCTCCATCTTCTCTAAGACCAATTCCAGTAACTCCTTTCGCCGAATGACTTCTAAGTGAGCTTTCACCTTGGGATCTTCTTTCGCAAATCTTTCGACCTCGTCGTCTGATAGATGTCTGCCTAGTCGTAGGTCCAATTCCCGGGGGAAATTGTAGTAGAATTCTGATAATAATTCGACATTGAGGAATAGGACGGCGGTTTGAGTAAGTTTGGTCGCGACGACGTCAAGGAAAATTTCTGGGCAGTTGTACTTGTTCTTCATCGTGGCACACTGCTTGGATTTGGCAGCCATGAGACGCATCTTGATGATATCGGCACGATCGCGGAGGAAAACAGCTTCTCGCCCTGTGACGACTCGCTGTTAGTGCTAAAGATTTGACATATGCAGCATAAGTTGTCTTACCCTTCTGCAACAAGGCAGCGCTGTACCCCCCAGCGCCACCTACGCCATCCCCGTCAACGGAGATCTCCCCTTTTCGCGCACGGTCGACAAAAGCCATGACGTCCTTGAGTTTTTTCCGTCCACCTACAGCATCTTCCACACTCTTCACAGCTGCTTCGCAAGCCTTCAACTCTTTCTTCAAAACAGTGGATATATTTTCTTTTCCGCGAGCCCATTCGCCCTCTTCCACATCGATTTCAAATTTGTATGGCTTAATGCAGTTCTCCACTTGATCACTGGTGCTGTAAAATCTCTCATTTAAAATGCCTGATGCCGCATCGGTGATAGCCTGGCGTGCAAACGGGTGTGAAGCGAAGATTGATTGATTGACAAGGCGATCAATATGTGCTTGAATGGCATTTGCGACAACTGTGGTGGCTAGTCGGCCAATTCCAAGTTTGGTAAGCGATGACGTGGATGCGTCAAGTTTGCGATGCCAGTATAAAGATTCAGGATCTGCCTTAGGAAGATCTGCCAAAGAATCTGGCTCTGGCGGAGGCGGGGAAAGGCTGGTGATCGGTTTATTCCAGTAGCGCGCTGCTAATATGTCGAGCACCCGCTGATCAAGTTCTTCCTTCAACAACTCTCGCACCTGAGTACGGCCGAAGTTTTCCGCAAATTCCTTAAACGAATGCTTGAATGCATCCAAGCTTTCTGCGAGATAAGACTCCGCGGAAAGGGGGCGGTCATTGTATTGAACTTTGAACTCATATGTGGCTTCTTCCAGCTCTTGATGAATAGCATCACTTGTGCTCTGAAGGCTTGCCGCCATTGTCTGCTCCAGCACTGTCATTAATTTCTTGCGCAACGTTGTGATGCCGACACTCAGGCCAGCTTCCGGACCAAATTCTAGAGGATGCGCAGAGAAGTAGGCATTCTCCACCCTTGTGATGGCCGACGTGATATTTCCACTACCTTTCTTGAAAAGACCAGTGGTCTGTGGCACCTTGCAAACTACGCCTACGTATCCGAGTCGAAGTGGATACTTCCGGTCAGTTAGGATACTTGCCCCTCTTGGAGCATCGACAAGGTCCATTTTTGTCACAACGCCAATAGTCCGCTCTCCTCTCGGATCAACTCTCCTGCTTGCCCGGAGTGCCGTAGAGTTTGCCAGATCAACGTCAGCTGCAGAGATAGCCAGGATAATATTAGGTGGCTGAATGTATTTGTCACACAGATCTGCAATCTTCTGCTTTAGCTCTAAAGGTTGACCTTGCCCAATAACTTGAATGTAGCCTGGCAGATCAATAAGAGACAAATCAGGTACGTGGGGAGAAGAAATCGTGAGCTGAATCGGATCATCTGAGACGCAGTCCGAGTCCGGCACAGCAAGGTTAAGCTCTGTCAGTGTCCTCTGTATAGAAGAGAAGTCCGTAATCTTGCCTAATCTTAGTGCTGGGAATTCTCCGTATTCTGCATGAGAATCAGGCGTGTTGACAAGAGTTAGTTCGATTGGTCGCCGGGTGACCATATTAGAACCCTTTGGCAGAAACTCGTGTCCTACGATGGCTTCCAGTACCGAGCTTTTCCCAGATGATTGCGAGCCAATGACTACGATAGATGGTAATGTGAGAGCATTCCCTTGTCCAACAGTCTGCAATATACTTCGAATTTCGATCATCTTTTTCGTTAACACCATCATCTGATCATCTCTTGCATTTTCTTCATCTGAACGCGGATCATCTTCGGTCGACTGATCGTATCCATATGCTGCAGCTGTTCCCGCTGCCGCGGCGGCGGCGGCACCTATTCTACTTTCTTGTGGCCCACCACCCTCTCCTCCTGGGCCTCCTTCTCCTCCACTCTTGTTGGAACCAATCTCTTCGTATATTCGTAGGATTCTCTGCATCCATTCGGGCATCTCTGGCAAGTCTATGCTCTCTTTGGTGTTCTCCCATCCTTTACGGGTCTGTTCAGCGATGTCTTTTGCGCTGCTGAAGAATCCTCCGGCTGCTTCGCCAACCACGTCTCCCGTCCGCCTTAAAAATTCCATAGCATAATTTCCAGCCTGTGTCGCTTGGTATTGTAGATAAGCAAGACCAGCGATGATGGCTCCTCCAAACATGGCAGGAATTCTGACGAATTTTAAAGCGAGCTTAGGTAAAAGCCGCACGTAGGACGCGTTTCGGACAGTGACAGCATTGTGTAAGAAGTTGTATCCCATAGGCCATATTCGCCGCCTTGCAGCACGTACTCCGCTCTCTGTTCTGAGGAGGGCGCCCGCAGCTGAGGCTGTTCGATGATGAAACTGGCGAATGGCATGATGAGGAGCTGGTCGTGCCAGGGCCGCCAACCTGGCAGACAAGAGCTTCCCACTCATCCTGTGCCAGTAAATAGTTATATCAGTATTACAGTTGCTTTGAGGACCATGACTTTCGAATCATGTGGGTGCTCTGATGTCGGGATATATTTCATGACAATGCGAATGGTATGCGATCATCGCGAATTTGAAGTTGACGTTGTGGCGGTGCACGGCTTTTGAGTGGCTGGTATGACAAGCACCGTTCCGAATTGGGCTTTAGGGGCCATCAATCCAGCTATTACACACCAGGCTGAGGTGATCCCAGCCTTGGGAATTTCCAAATATGAACTCACCTTGAGAGTAATATTTATTCCATTTAAAAAGTCTCTTTATGCTGTCTTTTTGGCAATGCCGATTTGACGGTATATTAAAATATTCTTCCCCTTTGCTTCGCGTTTAGAGAAATGCCCATGCGCATTTCAGCCTTTGTGGATTGCGCCATCTGCAGCAAAAGGGCATCGCCGGATTTTCCCTTGGGATACATGTACAATCTCCATCTCAATCATCTGCCACCTGAACGATCGCTAGTCTATGCCCAGGCACCGTAGATCCTCTAGTTCGTCGCAAAAATGTGCCGCTTTCTTGTGAGACTGCCCAAGATCCCCTTCTCGAATCCGTACTGATTACCTGACTTAACCCTAGGTATACAAGGGAAGCGATGAAATTCTACTATCGAAACTGATTCTCGATCCCTCTCACTCCATCTTGACACAATCATTTGACTCCCGTCTGCGCCTGGATCTTCGGAGGCCACATAATGCAGACGGCTTTGGAATTGGATACTACACCGATCTTAAACTTGGCCCTGAACCGTGCATCTTCACCTCGACTACACCAGCGTGGAATTGTATCAATCTCCAACGAATTGCGTCTAAGACTGCATCAAATTTGATCTTCGCTCATGTCCGAGCCACAACTGAAGGCTCACTGAGCGATGATAATTGTCACCCTTTCTATCATGGTAGTCTCATGTGGATGCACAATGGTAACCTGGGCGGTTGGAAGCATATCAAACGCCGCCTCGGGGAACGTCTCGCTGATAAGTGGTATCTTGGAGTACATGGCGGCACAGACAGCGAATGGGCGTTTGCGCTCTTCCTCGATAGCCTGGAACGTATGGGACACAATCCAAGTGTGACGCCAGAGGGTGGATTTGGCCCAAATGTTTTACGATCGGCAATGTTGAAGACAATTAAACAGATAAATGAATTCATTAAGAACATCTCAGAAAGAATCATCGAAGAAGAAAAAGTTGACACTCGAAGTTTGCTCAACTTCGCTTTGACAGATGGGCATAGTGTAGTCTGCAGTCGATATGTCAGTAGCCGTACCGACGAGGCTGCGAGTCTGTACTACTCTTCTGGAACCACGTGGCATGACAAATGCAAAGGCGACTTCCAGATGGATCGTCGGGATAAGGGTGCGGATATTGTACTCGTTGCAAGTGAACCCTTGACTTTTGAGCGTGGTAAGAATTTGGAGATGTGTTATATGTACGTTACAGAAGCTGACCAGATTTAGACAACTGGGTCACTGTACCCACTAATTCAACCTTAACGATTCATAAGCAAACAGTCATGATCCACCCCATCCTCGACGAGTACTACGTATACAATCCATACCACTCTCGCTCCTCCAAATTCGCCGTCGAAAAAGGCCTCGTCACCAACGAAAAAGTCGCCACTCCCCGCCCCGCCAGCCCCATAGCAACCCCTGGGCTCCTCCCTGAAGATATTAAAAAGCACATCGCACCCTCCAAAGTACAACAAGAGAACATCTTCAGGGGCCTCAACCCAGAGATGCACAGTAGTCTCTCAATTCGCACCCTACCCTCCGACCAGTCGTTAAGATCACATGCCGAGAATAGTGGCAATTCCCTTCTCGACATCCGCCGCATCATGCCTTTGCCTGTCCGTGACCCAGCACGTCCACAAGAGCAAGGCAATACGAAGAAGAAGCGAAGATCGATTTTTGCTACCGAGCCGGTCGTCCAAGCGGAGCCAGAGCCGGAACATATTGAGCAAATTGAGCAGTCTGCGACGTCAGAGAGGACGAATTATGGAGATCCGGCGAAGATTGCGAGGTTCTTTCCTGAGTTGAACTTATCATAGTGACGTTATTTTTCAACAAATGCGTTTCGATTCATGGCGTCTCATAGCGTGAACATGGGATTCAAATTTTGGGTGGAAACGTGCATTGCTACCAAGGATTTCGGATTCTATCTGGCAAAGCCGATGCCGGCCTTCATAGACTATCTTCATTTCATGAAGATTCCATTCACTCGTTTAAAGAATGCCTTTCGTCGCTGGTTTCAAAGATGCAGAGCCTACCATTCAGAAGCAGGGACATCTCGCGTTTACTATACAAGCCGAAGCTTCGTCTTTCAACCTGGATCTGCCTTATAACGATTTTGGCGGTGAAGTTATTCCGTTGTTAGCCAACTATTTCCTTCCATCCCTCGAGGAGTGGCCTAATACTCTCCCATGGACAGATGGAGGTTGGTGAAATCTAGCTGCAATCCGCCGCCGAAACACACGTCGTTGTCGAAATGCAAACCGTCACTGAGCTTTCAAACTTTTGCTGATATTTCAACCCGTCGCGGCGCTTAGAATAGATTCGTCTCTCAAGGCTGGAACGCGGTCAGGCCTACTTCACCTTAAGAGCAGTGGCCATCTTGAGGATCTCTCAATTATGCTGTAATTTACTCAAGCTCTTGCAGATGCTAGTGCCGTGCTTCTGAGGTTTTTGCAGTTTCTCTTTGGGGTGTAATTGAGGAGCTATGGAGGAGGATTTTGGTATATGGAGGTATATGTACAGAGAATCTCATTGTGTCACATTGGTACGCAGGACCCTCTAAAACGCCTCGCTTTCATGCAATGATAATGCCTCCCACCATTCCGATAATGTATGCTTAAAATAAACTTCCTGATTGCAGAATCATGATTTCCCATCCAATGTCAGTTGTGTCGTGACCTCCCACTTGATCCCTCCCCCTTTCCCATACCCACCCCCTAATCTATTCTTCACCAACATCTGTATACGCTCCCTCAACTTCGCCAAATTCCCATCATCAGCACTCGTACCCGTGCCTCTCACCCTAAGCTTCAAATTCGCCATACAAAGCCCATAATGCACTTGCCAGAAGCGCGCCTCTTCCACCGCGGCAATGCTCGGCTCGGACTCAATCTCCGCCATGACATCTGATACGCCAGTCCCGGAATATGACATGAGGAGCATGAGGCCTTGGGCAATGGCGAGCCGGATTCCGAGGAAGAACATGGAGAGTGCGATGACGGTGCAGAGAAGGCGGTCGAGCCAGATATAGAAGGTTACGGAAAGGAGGGGTAGAAGAAGCATTATGCCTGAGCAGCTGAGAGTTAGGAAGTGAGAGGGGTTGCTGAGAACAGAAGGAAGGGATTGGATATAGGCGAAGCGCATGGCTTTACTGATGCGAGCGTGGTTTTTGAGACCTATGGCAGATACTAATGTGGCGAGTATGGCGAACAGAGCAGCGGAGTCGACGCTACCTGGGGAGACACCCTCGTGGGTGTGAGGATGGTGCGGGGCATGTGAGCCGACGGATTCAAGGATGTGTTTGAGGTTGTGTGAAATGAGGTCGAAGCCCATGAAGAGGAGGAAGACAGACATGGCGAAGCCGGCAAGGACTTCGGCTCGTTCAAGTCTATGTAACAGAGTTAGTAAATGATATATTACGCTTGACATTGGCTGTGTAAAGCTCACCCGAACGGGTGTCGAATGCTCGACCGCTTCCAAACTTCAAAGTTGCAGAACACATCTACAACAACACAGATTGTAGCACTTATGGCGTCGAAAAATATAAGATGTGATAGAGCTGTCAATGCCAGAGATCCTTCTGCGCTATATAGAACATAAGCAGCCACCAGCGCATGGCATAAACACCAAACAAATCGAGTTGTCTGTTCTTTCGACATGCTCTTCCATGCCTCTTTAAATGTGGGGATCGGAAGTGAAGCAGGTAGTGCTAGCGGAGCTCTCGGGGGTGGCTCGAGGAAGATCTGATGTTGTGTGGAGACACTACTATGCTTGTATCTGTGCCCTCTCCTTTGCCCCATGTTCTATTAAAGTTAGTAAATGATCCTAAATTAGGAGTAATGATTAACAAACCGACTTCGTCACTGCCGGTACAGCAGAGTATGTCTGCGTTTGGAAGTTGAATGGGCTCTTGCCCGCAGGGAGGGGTAGAGTGCCATCACTGTTAGTTGAAGCCGAGTTGGTAGAAGCTGGGGACGGCATAGTAGAGTCCATTGAGCCAAATCGACCTGGAAATGTCCAAGCCATAGGTGAAAGTGCATTGGGGTCAAAGGTAACGGTAGAATTGACTGTTTGAGGGAGACCATTGATGTTCAGGCCAGATGGGTCGTCCTCAGGGTTAGGAGTAGGAGGAGTGGGAGTTCTTGGCGGCGCAGGAATTGGCAAGCCAGAAGCCATGGCTGCAACCGCTGGGGACATTCCAGAACTTTAAGACATATATTATCAAGGAATAGGTAACGTCTACCCTCCTTCCACTTTGTTGATTCGCAAACTGCCGTTTTGGGAACGCCGTGATTTACGCGAGGCTGCTGCCGTCATTTCTGGGGACACCCCTGGAAGATGGTCGGTTTCCATTTCCATTGCAAATCAGCTACACATTTTGATGATCTCTACGATACCACTGGGGATTGTCGAAATGGCAATACGAATGGCTTGAATGGATCAAAACAGTAAAGAGCATGGACAATGGTTCAATGGCAAATGGCGTCAGTAGGAGCCAAGAGAACGGCGACAGCTACGATGTAACGAGTGGCACGATGTCTTCAGGACACAAGAGGAGTCTGTCAGGGAGCTTACTGTCGAAACTACCGTTTCTTCGTGCAAGCGCAGAAGCGAACCAAGCACAACCAAATGGGCCTCCCAGTCCTGAAAGGTTTCGTGTCGAAGAGCCGTCGTCTCCTAAGAAGACCGGACGAGCACTAGCCGTGGCCGTCCAGCAGCAGAAGACAAGACGGCGGAAAGGATCCTTAAGGAAGGCTGCATTGCTTGGAAGGGGGGCGCAGCGGGAAAAAAGGGAGCAAACATCCCCGCTGAACACGTCCGATTGTGAGGCTTATGGGGTCGATGTTGCAATAAGTCCAACAGACACTTCACAGAATGATGCGCTTGGTTTGGGCATCTCAGATACCATGTCTTGTCATCCCCCAGACCAATTCGTGAATCGTGTCAACGGCAGATCCTATCCGCCGTTAGCAATTCTCGATCCCGCTCCGGGAGAACCAGTGGTTAGCTCTCAAACCACCAGCACTAGCCCGACTTTGACATACACCTCCACAGAAGACGAAGAAGACATCTTGTCACTTCATAAACACCTACATACACTTCGGAACGAGCATAACAACTCCTCCGGCTCTGATTCTTACTTCCCCCCTCGTACAGGCTCCTTGTCACGCAGACGATCGGCTCACAAACCTACTTCACCACTATCGATTGGAGGCCTCGCAGCTAATTCTCTTCCTGTTCCAGATGCTGATTGGGACTATTCGGAGACAGAATGGTGGGGTTGGGTAGTCCTTATTGTTACATGGATTGTATTCGTCGTTGGTATGGGTTCTTGCCTTAGTGTATGGAGCTGGGCTTGGGATGTTGGCGAGACACCTTATGCACCCCCAGAGCTTGAGGATGATCCAACGTTGCCTATCGTGGGATATTACCCTGCTTTGATCATATTGACGGCGGTTATGGCCTGGGTTTGGGTTGTTGTAGCTTGGGTTGGGATGAAGTATTTTCGTCACGCAAAGATCAGTGGAGATTGAGGGCCGCATAGGCTCTTGTAAATTTCTAGAATTAGAGCATCACAAAGGCGTCATGTGTAAGTCACCGGCAATAGCATTAGTTTTGGCTGTATAGTCGTTATTCAATATTTTAATAGAAAGAAGGACCTGATTGGGCTATAAGGTGTAGAAATTGTTTGTACGCTGAATCGATTCTTAACTTTCTATGGCTTAAAGAACTCAGAGCGTGGAAGATTCCAGTAATCGTGAGCCAATTGATAATCTCGTCCTCAGAGCTGTGCTACATAGCTGCATACCTTACTTCCCTATCTCCACGTGACGAAGGCGGTCAGAGAAGCTAGGCCCGGATAGTCTACTAGCTTTGTAAAATGTTCCCGCCTCAAGAAAAGTTACAATTCCTGGACTTCTGATCTAAGCCGAACAGACGACTTTCTCTCAACACAATTGAGATTTCAAGATGGTAACTAAAAGTAAATTAAAGATGGCGCTATTGGCCGAGAAAGGCGTGGATTTCAAGAAGTTGAAACAAAAGAAATTGGCTAAGAAAGCTAGGAAAGAGTTTAAGAGCACAAAGCCGACTGATGAGTGGGAAGATGTGGAAGAAAGCAAGGATGGAAAAGATGGAGGAGTTGAGCTTGAAGGGGAAGACAGTGAAGATGATCGTCCTGCACAAGTATGCTGCTATGTCTATAAGATTTCCGTTCCTAGCTGACTTCCAGCAGATTGACTTAGCAGGCATGGACGACAGCGACAGCGACAGCGACAGCTCCAGCGGTGTTGAAGACAGCCATGGCCAAAAAGATGCCGATGAAGCTGAAGCCGCCGAAGAAGAAGACGAGGAAGAAGATGAAGAAGACATCCCAATCTCCGACCTCGAAGACCTAGAAGACGAAGATAAAGAAGATATAATCCCCCACCAACGCCTAACTATCAACAACACCATCGCCCTCACCTCTACCCTAGAACGCATCGCCTTGCCCCTCTCCACTTTTGCCTTCTCAGAGCACCAATCCCTAACAACCTCCGCCCCCGTCTCCATCCCCGACGTGTCCGACGACCTAAACCGCGAGCTCGCCTTCTACGCGCAATCCCTCTCAGCAGTAAAAGAAGCCCGAGCGCTCCTAAAAGCTGAAGGTGCACCCTTCTCTCGTCCCAAAGACTATTTCGCCGAAATGGTCAAAGCAGACGAGCACATGACCAAGATAAAAGCAAAGCTTGTCGAAGAGGCTGCTTCTAAAAAGGCCGCCGCCGAAGCGCGCAAGCAGCGAGATCTGAAGAAGTTCGGGAAGCAAGTACAGGTCGCGAAGCTGCAAGAGCGGGAGAAGGAGCGGAAGCAGACGATGGAGAAGATTAAGGTGTTAAAGAGGAGTGAGTCTTTCCCCCTTTATGTTGGGTTAGTATTTACTTTTTCGGTACTGTGCTGATTGTGTACAACAGAGCGCCAAGACGGCTCCGCCCCCACGACCGCGACTGAAGAAGCAGACCTCTTTGACGTCGCTCTCGATGACACGGTTTCTAAACCTGACTCGAGGCGTGACCTGCGCCGTGAGAGAGGGGTTTCCAATAATAAGCGCCAGAAGAAGAACGAAAAGTTCGGGTATGGCGGGAAGAAGCGCTTTTCGAAGAGCGGTGATGCGTTTAGCAGTGGTGATCTAACGGGCTTTTCGACACGGAAGATGAAGGGGAAGGCTGGCGGGGGAGGAGCAGCAGCGAAGAGGCCTGGGAAGGCGAGGAGAGCGGGGGCAAGGAGGTGAGGAGGTCGGGAGATGGGCGAATGAGAACGAGCTTTTGCATTGCACTTTCGGAGTTTAGTAGGGTCGTGCACTTTATACTGCTGTCATTGATTGAGAGCACAGCACACTCAAGCCAACGAGCGTTCTTCGGGAGGACAAGAAAAATTTTGACCGCCAGGTTTTCAACGAGAGAACACCAGACAAATGAAAAAAAACTATGCCTACAAGCCAACTTTCATACCGGAAGCACATCACATTAGGCCTATCAAGTCATCCATCAGTGAATGTATACCCGCTACTGAGTCCAAAGACAAGGGTTGAATATATACACCAGCACGAGCAGGCATGAAATCCTCGCTACAAGAACAAACACCCAATGTTAAACACGGCCCAGTAGGCTGTAAATTATAGACAATAAATAAAGTATCATAGCAATATGAATTCTTAGGGGCGAAGATTGGAAAAGAAAGCGAAGAAAAGGTAAGAAATTTATCACAGCCTCTGCGAGGTGCGGCGGCGGCTGGAGGAGCCAACATGCAGAGTGTTCGGATTTGGCATTGTGGCGGTGTTGAATTTTACTAAAGCCTTTGCGAAAAGAGGAATAATATCACACTTTGTAACAATATTCTTTACCAGACTCCTCCTTAGAGCCCACTGAAACGGGGGAAGGAGAGGTGTGGAGGTAAGAACGAGGAGGGCATCGGAAGGCTTTGCGTTGGCAGTTGGCTGTGGTTAATGACTTCTTATAGGTAGTTCTTATCACGTGGTCAGAGGCATAATAAGGTAACTTATTTCACTCGTAATACCAACACGTCTTGGGTTGTTCCAGATGCCGGTTTTATTCAATAAGCATACATACAATTCCTTCGTCAGCATCCCCTTTTCACGACCCTACACCTCATAGACCTCAAACAAAGCTTCATCAGCGAGAAAGTTGCATTCCATCTCTGTCGCTAGAGCTAATAATGCTGTAAGAATCGATAGCTAACTTCTTGAAGCTGAGACGCAATAAAGCGAATAGGTTCATGGACATTTCAATGACTAAAAGGCCAAAGAAAGCCGGCCACAAATGGCGTGCGTGAGCGTGGGCAGCGTAGGCTTTACAAATGAGATTCGTTCTGAGCGATCCGAAGACCAGTTCGTCCGCCCGTCGTTGCCATGTGTGGTTCCAAGAAAAAAAAACTTAGATTTGGATTGATCCGAGAGGTATCAAGACGAGAACGCCATGCGATGAACCTGAAAAATGAGCCGCTAGAAGACATTATGATAAAACTCCGCCCATTGCCAAAGAGACATCTTGATCATCTCGATTGCGGGAATATCCAAGGCTACTGTGTGGCAGCAACACACCAGTGGCGATGATAGACCCAAGCGCTCTTCTGACACTCCTTACTACAATATTTCGTACGCCGACACCTTCGGCATTTTGCAAATTGCCTGGTGAACTCTTCCCATTTTCCGCATTGGTAGTATGCACATTGTCGAATACCGCCTCGAGAATCATCTTTCCGGCACAAGTTCCTCATGACCACTCCAGCCCAATATTGCATGTCTTGGCTGTGGTGGCGAACGGTAAATTTCTCAACGAGTGGAAAAATATTGAAGTCATCGGGTAGAAGGTATTCTTCCTCAAATTCTTCCTCAACTGGTGAAGTTCCACCGCTTGACTCATCCTGGTCCAATAAGAGTAATTCGTTCCCAATCTTCAGCTTTGGTACTAGGTGTGATTTCTGGAAATAGGAGCGAAGATTGCAATATTTCGAGACGTATGCGAGAAGCTGAAGAGACATCAGCACATCCTCATCGCGTGGCATGGCTGCAAGGACTTGTGCGTTTGCTTGTGAAGGCCGATCCAGGAGATACCGTGGGATTGTGGCATTCATAATAGCTGGGGAATTGTTGGTCATTGCTGTTTGAGCTGGCGAGAGGCCCATGGTTGGTCCTGTAGGTGTGGTGGCATCATTGATTATACTGCCATCTATCGCAGACCGATGTGTGATATTGAATGTGCCAGCATCTTGTGCCTCCGACACGGTAGGAGTTGTGAGTCCCAGAGGTGTCTCGACTGCCGTAAGCATGGTGTCTCCCTCATCCATATTCATATCTTGAATGCCAACCGCAGATTGTATGTCACCCGTACTGCCTCCAGCAATATCTGGTTCGCCAGACT
>Ga0335074_10011293_pt1 | contig 12486 bp, 8 predicted proteins | sample Lox_Sample_23_FD_206715 | JGI IMG/M metagenome (GOLD analysis project Ga0335074, IMG submission 206715) | Soil microbial communities from Loxahatchee National Wildlife Refuge, Florida, United States - Lox_Sample_2.3 | ecosystem: Environmental > Terrestrial > Soil > Wetlands | place: USA: Florida...
CTGCCGGCGTACGCGTCGCTGCCGGCGTACCCGTCGTTGCCGGCGAGCCCGTCGCTGCCGGCGAGCCCGTCGCTGCCGGCGAGCCCGTCGCTGCCGGCGAGCCCGTCGCTGCCGGCGTACCTGTCGCTGCCGGCGTACCCGTCGTTGCCGGCGTACCCGGCCGGCTCGACCCGCCCGGCCGACTCCAGCCGGGCCCCGGGCTCGGCCCGCGCCGCGGGCTCAACCCAGGCCGCCGACTCCACCCAGGCGGCCGACTCCACCGGCGCGGCCGACTCCACCGGAACCGCCGACTCCACCGGAACCGCCGACTCGGCCGGAACCACCGGCTCGACCGGAACCACCGGCTCGACCGGAACCACCGGCTCGACCGGAACCACCGGCTCGACCAGGACGACCGGCTCCATCCCGAGCGCCGACGGGCCGCCCGCGCCCACCGCCGGCGACGGCCGCGGCTCCACCTCCGGGACCTGGTAGGGGCTGTGCCCGGTGACGGCGTAGCCGACCGCGATGATGCCCCACTCCAGCAGGACCATCAGCGTGGCCCGGGCGCCCCAGATCGGCGCGGCCAGCGCGATCAGCGCGATCCGCCCCCCGGGCGGACAGGTCAGGAACGTCAGGATCGGCCGGGCCACCGGGCTCCGCTCGTTCAGGTCGTCGGCGGGCGCGCTGCAGGCCACGACGGTCCGGCGCACCGCCAGCACGATCATCACCGCCGTGGCCAGCTGCCAGGTGCCGTCCCAGTGCGACTCGTACCCGCCGATCGCGAGCCCGGCATAGACGGAGTACTCCGAGAGCGCGCCGCCCAGCTCGGCCAGCGAGGTCGCGTGGGCGCTCGACCCGGCCAGCCGCCGGGCGGCGCACGCGGCCAGGTAGCTGGCCGACAGGGCGAGCGCGCCGCGGACGTTGTCCGGCCTGGTGCCCGCGCTGAACCAGGCCGCGGCGCACACGCCGAGGGCCAGCGAGATCCCGGTCACCGAGGTCGGGGCCAGCGACCGGTTCACCGCCCAGCCGGTCAGGCGGCGCGGCAGATCGTCGAGCGTTTGCGGCACGCTCACGCTCGCGCTCCCGTGGGCCAAGCACTCGGCCCGGCCGCCCTCCGGCCCATCCGGCTCCCAGAACTGCACGAGTCCGCCCAGTGACCTAACGTACATCTCTGTACCCACGCAGCCTGGGAGGCAGACCTGACCCCCCTCGGCGCGCCGGCCACCCCTCCAACGTGCAGGTAGGGTCCGATCATGCGGACGGTGGCGGTCGTGCTGGCCGGCGGGATCGGCCAGCGGTTCGGCGGCGGCAAGCCCAAGCAGCTGTACCGGCTGGCCGGCCGGACCCTGGTCGAGCACTCGGTGGCGGCGTTCGACCGGGCGCCCGGGGTGGACGCGATCATGGTGGTCATGCCGCCCGGCCTGGACGGCGAGGACAGCGAGCAGTTCACGGCGCTCGCCGGCTACCCGAAGGTGACCGGGATCATCGAGGGCGGCGTGACCCGCACCGACTCCACGCGGTGCGCGATCGGGGCGCTCGGCGGCGGCGAGTGCAACGTGCTCTTCCATGACGCGGCCCGGCCGCTGCTCGAGCAGCGGATCATCGCCGACTGCGTCGCCGCGCTCGGCGCCGACGTGGCCATCGGGGTGGCCGTCCCGTCGTCCGACACCATCGTCGAGGTCAGCGACGGCGTGGTGACCGGCATGCCGCGCCGGGACGCGCTGGCGCGCTGCCAGACGCCGCAGGGGTTCCGGCTGTCGGTGATCCGGCAGGCCTACCAGCTCGCGGACGCCGATCCCGGCTTCGCCGGGCGTCCCGCCACCGACGACTGCGGCATCGTGCACCGCTACCTGCCCGAGGTCCCGGTCCGCCTGGTGCCGGGCAGCGAGCGCAACATCAAGATCACGTACCCGCATGACCTCGAGGTCGCCGATGCCCTGCTGCGCGGATCGGGGGCCGAGCGCTAATCCGCCCCGCCGCCGACCATGACGTCCCCTGACGCCCACCGCTAGCCGTCCGATCCGGGCCGGCGGGGCGGGCGGCGGCGGGCCACGTTTCCCGGGATCAGGCTGCGCGGGCTGGTGAGGAAGCCGAGCCCCCAGGCGACGTGCATGGTGGCGAGCGCCGCGGGCAGCCGGGCGGCCGCCCGCAGCCGGAGCCGGCGGGTGGCGGCCGCGGCCACGCCGATGATGCCGGCCGCGTACACCGCCGGGATGGCGAAGCCGCAGGTCGCGAGCGCGGGCCCGAGCCCGGCCGCGCCGTCGAGCAGCCAGCCCAGGCCGGCCAGGCCCGCCAGCAGCCCGGCCAGCATGACCACGACCGCGGCCGGCGGGGCGAGATAGCGGGGGTTGATCGTGCCGGTGTGCTGGCGGGCCACCACCCGGCGCCACCGGCCGTAGTGGAAGTACTGCCGGCCGAGCGCGCGCACGCTGGCCCGCGGCCGGTAGGTCACCCGCAGCTCGGGCTGGAACCAGACCAGCCCCCCGGCCAGCCGGATCCGGTGATTGAGCTCCCAGTCCTCGGCCCGCAGGAACGTCTCGTCGTAGCCGCCCACCCGCTCGATCGCGGCGCGCCGGTACACGCCCAGGTAGACCGAGTCAACCGGCCGGGGCCGGCCGCCGGTGTGGAACTTGGCCGCGCCCACCCCGAACGGGGACGTCATGGCCCAGGCCACGGCCTGCTGGAACGGCGTGACGCCCTCGGCAGCCATGATCCCGCCGACGTTGTCCGCCCCCGTTTGCTGGAGCTCCCTGACCGCGGCGCGCAGGTACCCCGGCGGCAGCACCGCGTGCCCGTCGACCCGGGCCACGACCGAGTGCCGCGACGCCTTGATCGCGGCATTGACCGCGCACGGGATGTGGCCGGTCGGGTTCGGCACCAGGGTGATCCGCGGGTCGCCCGCGGCCAGCTGCTGCGACAGCTCGAGCGTCCGGTCCCGGGACGGGCCGATGGCCAGCACGACCTCCAGGTCGCCCTGGTAGTCCTGGCCGAGCACGCTGCGGACCGACTCGGCCAGGTTCCGTTCCTCGTCCCTGACCGGCATCACGACGGAGATGGCCTCCGCGGCCGGAGCCCCCGCCCGGCTGGCCTCAGCTCGAACTCCCGGTGAATGGACCATGACCCGCATCACGGTATCGCACCGTACCTGACCAGGCCCTTATCGCTGCCCGTAATCGGGCAATTACTTAGAGGACAGCATCCTCCAGCATCTCGGTTACGAGCGCGGCGATCGGGGAACGCTCCGATCGGACCAGCGTGACGTGGGCAAACAGGGGGTGGCCCTTGAGCTTCTCGATCACCGCGACCACGCCGTCATGCCGGCCGACCCGCAGGTTGTCCCGCTGCGCGATGTCGTGGGTGAGCACCACCCGCGACCCGCTGCCGATCCGGGACAGCACGGTCAGCAGCACGCCGCGCTCCAGCGACTGCGCCTCGTCCACGATCACGAACGAGTCGTGCAGCGACCGCCCGCGGATGTGGGTGAGCGGCAGCACCTCGAGCATGTCGCGGCCCAGCACCTCGTCGATGACGTCCTGGGAGGTGACCGCGGACAGCGTGTCGTAGACCGCCTGCGACCACGGGTTCATCTTGTCCGCCTCGGAACCGGGCAGGTAGCCCAGCTCCTGGCCGCCCACCGCGTACAGCGGGCGGAAGACCACCAGCTTGCGGTGCTGACGGCGTTCCATCACGGCCTCCAGGCCGGCGCACAGCGCCAGGGCCGATTTGCCCGTCCCGGCCCGGCCGCCGAGCGAGACGATCCCCACCTCCGGATCGAGCAGCAGGTCGAGCGCCACCCGCTGCTCGGCGCTGCGGCCGCGCAGCCCGAACACCTCGCGGTCGCCGCGGACCAGGCGCACCGACTTGTCGGGCTGGACCCGGCCCAGCGCGCTGCCGGCGCCGGAGGCCCCGGACACCAGCACCAGCCCGGTGTGGCAGGGCAGGTCCCGGGCCGCCGGGCAGTCCAGCTGGCCGTTCGCGTACAGCTCGTCGATCTCGGCCGCGGTGACGTCGACCTCCCGCATGCCGGTCCAGCCCGAGTCGGCCGGCAGCTCGGCGCGGTACTCCTGGGCGGTCAGCCCGATCGCCGCGGCCTTCACCCGCAGCGGCAGGTCCTTGCTGACCAGCACGACGTCGTCGCCCTCGGCCGCCAGGCTGCGGGCCACGGACAGGATCCGGGTGTCGTTGTCACCCAGCCGGAACCCGGCCGGCAGCACGGACGGGTCGGCGTGGTTCAGCTCGACGCGGACCGTGCCTCCCTCGTCCCCGACCGGGAGGTCGGCGTCGAGCCTGCCGTACTCCACACGCAGATCGTCCAGGTAGCGCAGGGCCTGCCGGGCAAAGAAGCCAAGCTCCGGGTGGTGACGCTTGGCCTCCAACTCGGTGATGACCACCACCGGCAGGACGATCCGGTGCTCGGCGAATCGGCCGATCGCCGCCGGGTCGGCGAGCAGGACGCTGGTGTCGAGGACGTAGGTACGACGCGATGAGGAACTGGCCACTCGCTCTCCCCTGGACGCACGGAGCGCCTTGTTCGGACACAGTTGTGTCGGCGGGACCGGGACCGGCCAGCGACGGACCGGGCACCGGCCCTTCGCTCATCTCGCCTGCGTACCAGGACGCGAAGCTCGAGGATCTCGAGGGCCTTCCCGAGGGGCGGCTCGGCACCGCCCATCACCTCAGACGTTACCCTTGGTCCGCCGTTTCCCGGAAGTACCGTGACAGGTTGTTAACGCGCCCGACACCGGACCGCCGCCGCGCCCGGCGGGCACGGCCGGACCGGATCGAGCCCGGGGCGGGGCGTTCAAAATTCTGGGTTTGGTTCTGGGTTTGGGTCAGGCGCCGAACCGGCGCTGCCGTGCGGCGTAGGAGCGCAGCGCGCGCAGGAAGTCCACCCGCCGGAACGCCGGCCAGTACGCGTCGCAGAAGTAGAACTCGGAGTGGGCGCTCTGCCAGAGCAGGAACCCGCCCAGCCGCTGCTCGCCGGAGGTCCGGATGACCAGGTCGGGGTCGGGCTGCCCGGCGGTGTAGAGGTGCTCGGAGATGTGCTCGACGTCGAGGACCTCGGCCAGCTCCTCGATCGTGGTGCCGCGGGTGGCGTGATCCTGCAGCAGCGAGCGGACGGCATCGGCGATCTCGCGGCGCCCGCCGTAGCCCACGGCCACGTTGACCAGCAGCCCGGTCTGCGTGGCGGTGGCCTCCCCGGCGTCCTTGAGCACCTGGGCGGTGTCGGCGGGCAGCAGGTCCAGGGCGCCCATCGGGTTCAGGTGCCAGTTCTGCGCCACGAGCTCGCGGACGGTCTCCTCGATGATCCGCAGCAGGGGCTCGAGCTCGGCCGCGGGGCGGGCCAGGTTGTCGGTGGACAGCAGCCAGAGCGTGACCACCTCGACGCCGCTCTGCCGGCACCACTGCAGCACCTCGAAGATCTTGTCGGCCCCGGCCTGATGACCGCTGCTGACGTCGGCTAGCCCGGCCGACCGGGCCCAGCGCCGGTTACCATCGCACATCACCCCGACGTGCCGCGGGATCGACTGAGGCGAAAGCGACTTTTCGATTCTGTGCTCGTAGAGCCGGTAGGCGAGACCGCGTACCCTCATCCCGCACCTTTCCTCGCTGTCGCCAGGACGACCTGCCCATACCGGAGAGCTTGATCCCGGCCGCCGGCGTCTTTGCACCGGCGGGTACCCAGCCCGCGACCGCGGCACCGCCGGGTTCTCTAAGCACCGTATCCAAGAATGACACCAGTTCGGCCGAGGTCAGGACGGCTCGCAGACCCGTACCATCCGTCCCCCACGCCTCAATGATCGCGCGCCGGGTCAGCGACCAGCCACCGGGTCTCGGCGCGGCCGGGACCCGCCCGCCCCGCCACTCCGCCGAGTCCCGCAGCACGCACCGGAGCTCCCCGCTGCCCGGCCGGTCGGACCGCTCCCGGGAGCGAAGCGCGAAGTACTCGCGCTCCCCGGGCCGGAACCCCTCGCCTGCCCGCATGCCCGGCGTGTCTGGCTCGGGAAAACGGTCGGCGCGATCGGGCCACGCCGCGGCCTGCGCCGGGTCGTCCTGGGCCGCGGTCACCCGGGCGGCGAGCTCGGCCAGCGTGAAGCCGCACCGCTCGCCCACCGAGGCGAACCGCTGGCGGCCGCGCCAGACGTCGAGCGTGATCTCGTACGGCTCGCCGGCCCGGTCGCGCACGGCGACCGCGACCACGGTCAAAACCGATCCATCTACGCATCGTAGTTGCCCCATAACGGAACGTTAACAGCTTCGGTACCGAAAGGGACACCGCCGATGTCGCGTTTTGACGAGCCGATGGACGTCAGGATGTCGTCGCCGGGTGCCGGGAGGCCTGGCTGGAGGGGGTTGGCTTGCGGTCCCGTCCTCCCCAGGGCAGCCTGGTTGGGAGGGGCCGACCGACCCCGGACCTGGCCTGCCACAACGGTGCCGGCATCGGGCGGCCGCTCGGTACTGTTTATCCTTCTCCCCATATTCGGAGTTTGAACGCCTCTTCAAGGAGCAGGAGACGACCAATGGTCGACGTGCATGCGGCGCTGGACCGGGCGGAACTGAGGAACGTTCGCGTCCGCGAGTATGTACGGCACTGGGCCGAGCACACCGGCGCCGCCCGGATCGAGGTCGTCAGCGCGTCCGATGACGCCCGGCTCATCGCCGAGGCGCTGGCCGAAGGGGAGATCCAGCCCGCCGGCGAGGGACGGTACTACTCGCGCAGCTACGCCAAGGACACCGCGCGCTCGGAGGAGCGCACGGTCGTCGCGACCAGCAACCCCGCCGACAAGGGCGTCTACAACAACTGGCGCCCGTCCGCCGAGATGCGCCCGCTCCTGGAGGAGCGCATGCGCGGCGCATCGGCCGGCAAGACGATGTACGTCGTGCCGTACCTGATGGCACCGTCCGGCTCCCCGCTCGAGCGGTACGCCGCGGGCGTGGAGCTGACCGACTGCCGCACGGTCGCGCTGCACATGATCCGCATGGCGCGCGTGGGCGTTGAGTACATCAACAACCTGGCCGATCCCGACAGCTTCGTCCGCGCCGTGCACGTCACCGGCGACCTGGAGAACCTGGGCCAGGGCACGCCCGACGACCAGCGTTACTTCGTGACGATCGCCGACGAGCGCACGATCCTGCACTTCGGCTCCTCCTACGGCGGCAACGCGCTGCTCGGCAAGATCGCCCACGGGCTGCGGCAGGCCGCCTACGACGGCTGGGCGTCGGGCGAGTTCCTGGCCGAGCAGTTCATGCTGATCGGGATCCTCGACAAGGTGACCGGCCGCCGCTACCACATCTGCGGCGGCTTCCCCAGCGCCTCGGGCAAGACAAACCTCGCGATGATGCTGCCGCCCGACGACATCAGCGACCGCTACCGCGTCGACTTCTACGGCGACGACATCGCCTGGCTGCGGGTCGACCCCGCCGACGGCAAGATCTACGCGATGAACCCCGAGTTCGGCGTGTTCGGCGTGGCCAAGGACACCAACGAGAAGACCAACCCGATCGCGCTCGCGTCGCTGGCCCCGGGAACCGGCACGCTGCTGACCAACGTCGCCTACAACGAGGCGACCGACGAGGTCTGGTGGGAGGGCCGCACGCCCGAGCCGCCCGCCGACGTCACCGGCTGGCGGGACTGGACCGGCCAGCTCATCGCCGAGCGGTCAGCCGAGGAAGCCGGCGCCCCGTGGGCCCACCCGAACAGCCGGTTCACCACCACGCTGGCCAACGTTCCGAACATCGCCCCTGACTTCGATGACCCGAAGGGCGTGCCGGTCGACGCGATCATCTTCGGCGGCCGGGCGAGCGACCGCGAGCCGCTCATCCGCGCGATCACCGACCTGGCCGAGGGCGTCTACGACGGCCTGACCCTGGGCGCCGAGGCCACGTTCGCCGCCGAGGGGGTGGACGGGATGCTGCGTTACGACCCGATGTCCATGCGCCCGTTCATGGCCTATCCCGAGGGCGCGTACGCCGCGCACTGGCTGAAGGTCATCGGCTCGGCCACGAGCCAGCCGATCTTCGCCCACGTCAACTGGTTCCAGCGCGACCCCGAGGACGGGCACTACCTGTGGCCGGGCTACCGGGAGAACCTGCGGCCGCTGCTGTGGCTGCTGCGCCTGCAGGCCGGCGAGGTCAGCGGGCGGCCGACGCCGGTCGGGATCGTCCCGGAAAAGGACGAGCTCGACCTGGACGACATCTCCATCGCGCCGCAGGAACTCGAGACGCTCCTCACCATCGACATGCGCCGGTGGAAGGAGGAGATGAAGCACCGCGAGGAGCACCTGTCGCAGTTCGCGAACCTCCCCGAGGAGATCTGGCAGGCGCACCACCGCGTCGCCGCGGAGCTGGACGACACCGACTGAGCGGTCAGGACGACCCGGGACCCTCCGAGCGGACCTGCTCGACGTGGCGCAGAGCCTCCCTGAGGTCGGCGAGCCAGGTGTCCTCGTGCTCACCGACCAGCTTCACGCACCAGGCCAGGGCGTCGCTGCGGCTGCGGGCCACGCCGGCGTCGACCAGCGTGTCGAGCACGAGGCGTTCCTGCTGGCGCAGCCGGGTCATGACCGGCACCGAGAACGTGGTGAACATCACCTTCTTCTCGTTGCAGATCACGCCCCAGGAGACCTTCCGGCCGAACCGGTGCTCGGCCTCGCGGGCGATCTCGATCCGCTGCTGCCGGGTGTCCTCACGGAACCTGCGGCTGCGGCCCTCGGCCGCGGCGGCGCGCTCCGCATCCGAGGCACCCTCGGCGGTATCCGGCACCGGGAGAACGCCGATGACGGTGATTTCCTCGCGGTCGAGCGTTATCTCAGGCGGCGTGTCGAACCACTCGGCCGGCATCCGGCCGCTGAACCAGCCGCGGAGCTTCTCCGCCGGCGACCCAGGCGTCTCCGTACTCATGTAATGAGGATTACACGTTTGGCGCGCTCGTCGCAAGCCTCCCGACGGTACCGCCCAGCCGTGACTCAGCCGTCCCCCCGGCCGTCTCCCGCCCGTCCCCCGGCCGAGCCCGCGGCCCCCGACCTCTCGCCCGCGACCGCGCGGGCCTCGGACCCACTGCGTGGCCTCGGACCCACTGCGCGGCCTCGGACCCACTGCGCGGCCTCGGACCCACTGCGCGGCCTCGGACCCACTGCGCGGGCCTCGGACCCAGTCAATGTGAATCTGGTTCACTCAGGTCTGCACGAGTCTCACATTCATCGGCCACGGGCGTGCGCTACACCCGGGGACGCCTGGTTTTGGCCGCAGTCAGCCGCCGCGGAAGATGTGGGGGCCCGGACCGAGCTGAAAGACGGTAACGCCGCCCGGACCGCCGGGGCCGCCGGGGCCGGTGTTGGGGTTGTTGTTGGGCAGCGGCTGATCGAGGTTGGCCAGGACCACCTTCTCGCCGGGCGTCAGGCCGGAGGTGATCCGGGTCATCACCGGGCCCATGGTGCCGATCTTCACCTTGACCGCCCGGGCCTTGCCGCGGGAGTACACCGTGACCGTGGCCTTCTTGCCCGAGCCGTGCACGGCCGAGGTGGGCACGCTGACCCCGCCGGAGTGGGCCGTGGTGATGGTGACGGTGGCCAGCCCGTCCGGGTGCAGGCCCGCGGGCTGGCCGGCCAGGCCGATCGTGACCGGGTAGGTCGCCGGCGACGAGGACGAGTCCGGGATCAGGCCGATCGAGACCACCGTGCCCGACAGCGCGGAACTCGACCCGTCCGGTCGCACGCTGGCCGGCTCGCCGACCTTGAGCTGCGGCATGCTGGTCACCGGGACGTCGGCCACCACCTGGTAGCTGTGCAGGCCGGCGATCACGAACGCGGTGTCGCCGCTCTCCGTCTCGCCGACGGTCGCGCTGACCGAGAGCACGGTGCCGGCGATCGGGCTGACCACCGTGGCGTCGGCCAGGTTCGCTTCCGCCACCGTGACCTGCGCCGCAGCCGCGTCGGCCGAGGCCTGGTCGGCGGCGAGCTGGGCCGCGCTCACCGGCCCGCCGCCGCTTCCGCCGCTCCCGCCGCTCCCGCCGGCCCCGGCGGTGCCGCCGGTCTCGCCGTTGCCGACGGAGCGGCTGACATCGGAGACGCCGCCGGTCCCGCCGGTGCCGCCGGTGCCGCCGGTCCCGGAGCCGCCTTGGCCGGCGCCCGACCCGCCGGTCGTGGCACCGGCGATGGCCTTGGCCAGCGCCTGGTCGAGCGCCGTGAGCCGCCCGGACAGCGTCTGCTCGGCGCGCAGCACCGCGGTCTCGTCGTCCAGCACCTGGCTCGTCGCGGCGGCGCACGTGACCGAGGGCGCCGGACCGGACCCGGAACTGCCCGCGGCGGAGGCGGAGGTGGACGCCGAAGTGGAGGCCGAGGCGGGCGTCCGGCCGCCCTGGCGGGCTGACGTAGGCGTCGGAGTGGGCATGGGAGTCGGCGTGGGAGCGGGCGTCGGAGTCGGCGTGGGCGTGGGGCTCGGTCCCGGGCCAGGTCCGGTCTGTCCGGCGCACGCCGTCTTGGCCTCGGCCAGCGCGGTCCTGGCCTGGGCCAGCGCGCCATCCACCCGGCGCTGACCGGCCAGCACGGCCTGCTGCAGCGGCCGCAGCGCCGAGGTCAGCGACGACGAGGGCGAGGATCCGGACGAGCCGGACCCCCCGCCAGCCCCGGACCCCCCGCCAGCCCCGGACCCGGCGCCGGACCCGGACCCCGACCCCGCGTTGTCCTCGCTGGCCAGGTCGCTGCTGACCTGCAGGTTCGCGTTGGCCAGGCCCTCCTTGGCGCTGTTCAGGCTGGCCTCGAGGTCCGTGGTGTCGAGCGAGCCGAGCTTCTGCCCGGCGGTCACGTGCTGGCCGGGCACCACGTCGACCGACTTGACCGTGCCGGTCACCGCGAACGCGACATTCGCCTGATTGACCGGCTCGAGCGTGCCCACCTCCTGCAGGGTGGCGGTCACGTTCGCCGCGGCGGCGGTGGCCAGCCGGTAGGACGGGCCGGACGCGGACATCGCCGCATAGGCCGTGCCGGCACCGGCCGCGACCACGGCCACGCCCACCACCAGCGCGGCGATCCGCCATACCCGACTACGCATGCCAGGGGCTCCTCATCCGGTGCACCGGCTCACCCGGTGCACCAGTTCATTCGGTACGGAGTGCGTCGATGGGGGCCAGCCGCGCGGCGCGGCCGGCCGGGTACACGCCGAACACCAGGCCGATCAGCATGGCGACGGCGATGGCGCCGACGGTGGCGGCGGGCGAGATGGCGACCGCGTTGGAGACCAGGTGCGGCAGCACGACCGCCCCGGCCAGGCCGACGCCCGCGCCGAGCACCCCGCCGGCCAGGCCGAGCAGCGACGCCTCGACCAGGAACTGGCGCCGGATCAGCCGGGGCGTGGCGCCGAGCGCCTTGCGCAGGCCGATCTCGCGGATCCGCTCGGTGACCGAGACCAGCATGATGTTCATCACCCCGATGCCGCCGACGAGCAGCGAGATCGCGGCGATCCCGGCCAGCAGGATGGTCAGCGTCTTGTTGACCGAGCCGGCCGTGGACAGCAGCGACTGCTGGGTGTTGATGGTGAAGTCGGGATCTTTCGCGCTCACGCCGTGCAGGTTGAGCAGCAGCGCGTTCGCCTCCTGGTAGGCGGCGGACAGGGTTCCCGGCGAGGTGGCCTCGGCGTAGATCGTGCCGACCGACGTGCGGGAGGCGCCGCCGATCTGCTGGGCCAGCGTGGTCAGCGGCACCAGCGCCTGGTCGTCCTCGTTGGTGGCGCTGGCCGACGCCCCGGCCGACGTGAGCACGCCCACGACCTCCAGCGGCAGCCCGTTGATGTCGGCGGTCTGGCCCAGCGGATCCGAGTTCCCGAACAGCTTGCTCGCGGTCACCGGGCCCAGCACCGTGACGTCGGCCACGTCCTTCTCGTCGGCCTCGGTCAAGAACCTCCCCTCGGCCACCGTGCGGGCCCGGGCCTTCAGCCAGCTGGGGGTGGTGCCCACCACGCTGGTCGTCCAGTTCGCGGTGCCCGCGGTCAGCGTGTCCACCGTCTGCGATACCGGCGCCACGGCCGCGATGTCCGGCGCGACGACCCTGGACGAGAGCGCGTTGGCATCCTGCACCGTCAGGGTGGTGGCCGAACCCAGCGGCCCGTTCACCCCGCCGGAGCTGGTCGCGCTGCCCGGGGTGATGATCAGCAGGTTCGTGCCCAGAGAGTTGATCTGGTCCTTGATCGCAGACGACGCTCCCTCGCCGAACCCGACGGTGAGGATCACGGCCGCGATGCCGATCAGGATGCCGAGCATGGTCAGCGCCGACCGCAGCCGGTGTGCCCGGACCGCCTCCAGCCCGGTCCGCAGCGTCTGGGCCCAGTTCACCGGCCCACCGCCGCGGTCGGGGCGTCGTCCGACACCAGGCCGTCGAGCATGCGCACCGTGCGCTGCGAGCGGTGCGCGACGTCGGCCTCGTGGGTGATCACCACGATCGTGCGCTCGTCGCCGTGCAGCTCGTCCAGCAGGCCCAGGATCTCCCTGGTGGAGGCCGAGTCGAGGTTGCC
>Ga0335074_10011294_pt1 | contig 12485 bp, 7 predicted proteins | sample Lox_Sample_23_FD_206715 | JGI IMG/M metagenome (GOLD analysis project Ga0335074, IMG submission 206715) | Soil microbial communities from Loxahatchee National Wildlife Refuge, Florida, United States - Lox_Sample_2.3 | ecosystem: Environmental > Terrestrial > Soil > Wetlands | place: USA: Florida...
ACCTCGCGATCCCGCATTACCGGGACGCCGCCGCCTCGTCCGGTGAACCCGTCCCGCAGCCGGTGGCGCTCGCGGCACTCGTCCACCCGGTCGCCGGGATGGTCCGTATCAGCATCGTGTACACCCCACCGGAATACCGACGCCGCGGTTATGCCGGCTCGGTGGCGATGGCCGTCGGCCGCGCCGTCCTGACCGGCACGTTGCCCGGCCCCGCGGCCCCCGTCGAACCCGGCGCGCCCGGCGGCGCGTCCGGTGTGCTTGGCGCGGCGCCTGGTCACGGTCGCGTCAGTGTCAACGAGGTGGTCATGCTCGTCGACGGGAACCGGCCGAACCACTGGGCAAGCCGCCTCGGCTTCCAGCTGGTCAGCGAGCGCGCGGTGCTCCGCTTCGGCCCGGTGACCGGCCCGATGCCGGGGCTGCGGAAGACCGGGCCGATGCCCCGGCTGCCCACCGGCCCGCTTCCCCGGCTGCCCCGCCTCCACCGCTAACGGCGTCGGACAGGCTCGCCGGCATCTAACGGCACGTGCCGACGGCCGGGGCGCTGAAGCACCGGGCTTGGCCTCAGGACGCGACCGTCTCCGCCAGCGTTACCTGCGTCATGAGCTCACCGTCCGGCGCGGCTTCGAACGAGAAGCCGGCGATGTTCCCCGCCGCCCGCAGGTCGGCCTCGCTGGCGCGCACCGTGGCCTCGTCGGGCCCGCGGACGACGACCCGCGCCGCCTCGGCGCGCATGGAAAGCTTCGCCTCCGACTTGGCCTTGCGAATCTGGCCGAGCACGGCCGCCGCCGTCGCGAGCACCGCGGGATCGCCGGCCTCAGCCCCGGGGCCGGAGCCGAGGCCGGCCGCCGGCCAGGCGGTGCGGTGGACCGACCCTTCGCGCCACCATGACCACACCTCCTCGGTGACGAACGGCAGGAACGGCGCGAACAGCCGCAGCAGCACGTCGAGCGCCCGGCGCAGCGCGGCACGCGCCGAGGCTCCGCCCGCACCAGGCCCGTACGCCCGCGCCTTCACCAGCTCCAGGTAGTCGTCGCAGAACATCCAGAAGAACCGCTCGGTCGCCTCGAGCGCCCCGGTGTGGTCGTAGCTGTCAAGACAGGCGGACGCCTCCCGCACCACGCCGTCCAGGGCGGCGAGCATGGACAGGTCCACCGGGGACATGACCGGCCCGACTGGGCCGTCAAGCGACAGCACGAACTTCGACGCGTTGAGTATCTTGATCGCCAGCCGCCGCCCGACCTTGAGCTGCCCGGGGTCGAACGCCGTATCCACCCCGTAGCGGCCGTTCGCCGCCCAGTACCGGAACGCGTCCGAGCCGTACTGGTCGAGCAGGTCAGTCGGTGCGACCACGTTCCCCTTGGACTTCGACATCTTCTTCCTGTCCGGGTCCAGGACCCACCCGGAGATGCAGACGTCGGACCAGGGCAGCACACCGAACTCCAGGTGCGACCGGGTCAGCGTGGCGAACAGCCAGGTCCTGATGATCTCGTGCGACTGCGGCCGCATGTCCATCGGGAACACGCGCTCGAACAGACCGGGATCGGTGCCCCACCGGGCGGCGATCATCGGCGTCAGCGATGAGGTTGCCCAGGTGTCCATCACGTCCGGATCCCCGATGAAACCGCCGGGCACGCCGCGCTGCGACTCCTCGTATCCGGGTGCCGGCTCGGCCGCCGGGTCAACGGGCAGCGCGTCCTCTGACGGCGGCATGATCGGCGCGTCGTAGACCGGCTCCCCTGACTCGTCAAGCGGGTACCACACCGGGAACGGCACGCCGAAGAACCGCTGCCGGGATATCAGCCAGTCGCCGGACAAGCCGCCGACCCAGTTCTCGTACCGCGCCCGCATGTACGAGGGGTACCAGGTGAGCTCCCGCCCCCGGTCAAGCAGCGAGGAACGGATCTGGCTGTCCCTTCCCCCGTTCCGTATGTACCACTGGCCGGAGGTGACGATCTCGAGCGGCTTATCGCCCCGCTCGTAGAACTTCACCGGCCGGGTGACGGGCCGCGGCTCGCCGTCCAGGTCGCCGTGGGTCCGCAGCAGTTCGACCATCCGCGCCCGCGCCGAGACCACGGTCTTGCCCGCGAGCTCGTCATACGGCGAGTCGGGCACGCCGGGGGGCGGCGCGGGGAGCAGCCGCCCGCTGCGCCCGATGACCGCCCGGGTCGGCAGGTTCAGCTCCCGCCACCAGGTGACGTCGGTCAGGTCGCCGAAGGTGCACACCATCGCGATCCCCGACCCCTTGTCCGGCTCGGCGAGCGGGTGCGCGTACACCGGCACTTCCACGCCGAACACGGGCGTTCGCACGGTGGCGCCGAACAGGTCCTGGTACCGCTCGTCGCCCGGGTGCGCCACCAGGGCCACGCAGGCGGGGACCAGTTCGGGCCTGGTGGTCTCCACCCAGACCGGGGACCCGTCAGCGGCACGGAAGGAGATCCGGTGAAACGCGCCGGGATACTCCCTGTCCTCGAGTTCCGCCTGCGCCACCGCGGTCTGGAAGGTCACGTCCCACAGCGTGGGCGCCTCGGCGCGGTACGCCTCGCGCCGCGCCAGGTTGCGCAGGAACGCGGCCTGCGACACGCGCCGTGAGTCGTCGCTGATCGTGGTATAGAGCAGCGACCAGTCCACGGAGAGCCCGACCCGGCGCCACATGTCTTCGAAGGCGCGCTCGTCGAGCGCGGTGAGCCGCTCGCACAGCTCGATGAAGTTCCGCCGCGAGACCGGCAGCTCCTGCTTGCCCGGCTGCGCCGGCGGTACGAACTCCGGGTCGTACGGCAGCGACGGGTCGCAGCGCACGCCGTACACGTTCTGCACCCGCCGTTCGGTCGGCAGCCCGTTGTCGTCCCAGCCGATGGGGTAGAAGACCGCCTTGCCCCTCATCCGCTGGTACCGGGCGACGAGGTCGGTATGGGTATACGAGAACACGTGCCCCACATGAATCGACCCGGACACGGTGGGCGGCGGGGTGTCGATCGCGTACACCTCGGCCCGCGGCTTGCAGTGGTCGAACCGGTATACCTGATCGGCCTCCCAGCGTACGCTCCATACCGCCTCAAGTCCGTTCAGAGCGGGCTTGTCGGGCACGGCGGCAGCGCGCGGCTGCTGGTAGGCGTCAGTCATGAAACAACCCTAGTGCGTTGCGTCACAGCGCGCGTTCCAATAAACCCCCGCCGGGCGGCTGCCCCCTGAGGGCTAGGCTCAAGCACAGCAAACCAGCACGGCAGGACAGGACACGGCAGGACAGGAAAGGCCACCCGCGAACGTGACCAGCCAGATCACCGAGACAAGTGCCGACCCCGGCAGGTCGATCATCAAGAAGATCGCCGCCGAGCTCGCCGTGCGCGATCACCAGGTCGCCGCCGCGGTCGACCTCCTGGACGGCGGGGCGACGGTCCCGTTCATCGCGCGGTACCGCAAGGAGGCAACCGGCACCCTTGACGACGCGCAGCTCAGGACGCTTGAAGAGCGGCTCCGCTACCTGCGCGAGCTTGAGGAACGGCGCGCCGCGATCCTGGCCTCGGTCCAGGAACAGGGCAAGCTCACCGACCAGCTCCGTGCGCAGATCGCCTCGGCCGACACCAAGGCACGGCTGGAAGACCTCTACCTGCCCTACAAGCCCAAGCGGCGCACCAAGGCGCAGATCGCCCGCGAGAACGGCCTTGAGCCGCTCGCCGACCTGCTGCTGAACACGCCGGAAACCGACCCGGGACAGGCGGCGGCCGGCTACGTGAACGAGAACGTCGCGGATGCCGCCGCCGCGCTCGACGGTGCCCGCGCGATCCTCGTCGAGCGCTTCGCCGAGGACGCCGACCTGATCGGAACGCTGCGCGAGCGCATGTGGTCGCAGGGCAACCTGGTCGCCAGGGTCCGCGAGGGCAAGGCGGAGGAAGGAAAGAAGTACAGCGACTACTTCGACTTCGCCGAGCCCTTCGGCAGGCTGAAGGCGCACCGGGTGCTCGCGATGTTCCGCGCCGAGAAGGAAGAGGTGCTCGACCTCACCCTCGATCCTGCCGACGAGGGCTTCGAGGCGACCGCGAACGGCCTGTCCGGGTCCTACGAGCAGCCGGTCGCCGACAAGTTCGGCATCCGCGACGAGGGCCGCCCCGCCGACAAGTGGCTGTCCGACACCGTCCGCTGGGCCTGGCGCACAAGGATTCTCGTCCACCTCGGCATCGACTTGCGCATGCGGCTGTGGCAGGCCGCCGAGGCGGAAGCCGTCGAGGTGTTCGCGGCGAACCTGAGGGACCTGCTGCTCGCCGCCCCGGCCGGCCAGCGCGTGACGATGGGCCTTGACCCCGGCTTCCGCACCGGCGTCAAGGTTGCCGTCGTCGACCAGACCGGCAAGGTCGTCGCGACCCACACGATCTACCCGCATGTCCCGCAGCACAAGTGGGACGAATCGGTATCCATACTGAAAAACCTGGCGGAGCGGCATCACGTCGAGCTCATCTCGATCGGCAACGGCACCGCGAGCCGCGAGACCGACAAGCTCGCGATGGACCTGATCAAGCAGAACCCGGACCTTGGCCTCACCAAGATCGTGGTCTCGGAGGCGGGCGCGTCTGTCTACTCCGCGAGCGCCTACGCCAGCAGCGAGCTCCCGGACCTGGACGTGTCGCTGCGCGGCGCGGTTTCCATCGCTCGACGTCTCCAGGACCCCCTCGCCGAGCTCGTCAAGATCGACCCGAAGTCGATCGGGGTCGGCCAGTACCAGCACGACGTCACCGGCACCAAGCTTGAGCGCTCCCTGGACGCCGTGGTAGAGGACGCGGTGAACGCGGTCGGCGTGGACGTCAACACCGCGAGCCGTCCGCTGCTCGCCCGGGTCTCCGGCGTCACCGACTCGCTGGCCGGGGCGATCGTAGCCCACCGGGACGCCAAGGGCGCGTTCGGCAGCCGCGATCAGCTCAAGGCCGTACCGCGGCTCGGACCGAAGGCGTTCGAGCAGTGCGCGGGCTTCCTGCGCATCCGCGGCGGCGACAACCCGCTCGACGCCTCCGGCGTGCACCCCGAGTCCTACCCGGTCGTCCGCAGGATCATGGACAAGACGCGGACCGACGTGGCGACCCTGATCGGCAACGCCAAGGCGCTGCGCGGCCTCGACCCGCGGGAGTTCACCGACGAGGACTTCGGCCTCCCCACGGTCAGCGACATACTCAAGGAACTGGAAAAGCCCGGCCGCGACCCGCGCCCGGAGTTCCAGACCGCGACCTTCGCCGAGGGCGTGCACACGCTGGAGGACCTGGAGCCAGGCATGGTGCTCGAGGGCGTGGTGACCAACGTCGCCGCCTTCGGCGCGTTCGTCGACATCGGCGTCCACCAGGACGGCCTCGTCCATGTCTCCGCGATGAGCCAGAACTACGTCGCCGACCCCCGCGAGGTCGCGAAGCCGGGCGACGTGGTGAAGGTCAAGGTGCTGTCCGTTGACATCCCCCGGCACCGCATCTCGCTCACCATGCGCCTCAAGGACGACGGAGACGGCCGAGGAACGGGCTCGGCCGGCTCCGGCCGCCCCCGTTCCTCCGCGAGGCCCGGCGACAACCGGGGCGCCGACAACGCGGGCGGCGCCGCCGCCCAGCGCGCCGGCCGTGGCGGAGGACGCGGCGGCGACCGCGCTGACCGGACCGGCTCCGGCGGGGGTCGCCGCGGCGCGCCTGGCGACCGCCGGGACGGCGGTACTGGTGCCGGTGCGGACCGCGGGGGCAACGGCCCGGCCCAGGGCACCGACCGCCGGGCGGGCGCCGCGGGCAGCCCCGGTGACCGCCGGGGCGGGGGAGGCCAGTCCGGCGACCGCCGTGCCGCCCAGCCGCCTCCGGCCAGCGGTGCGATGGCCGATGCCCTCCGCCGCGCGGGCCTGCTCAGCGACAAGGGAAACCAGGGCGGCAAGGCGGACCGCCGTTCCGACCGCCCGTAACCCGCCCGGTACGCCCCGGGCCGGGCCAGTTTCCGCGCCCACCGAACAGCCACTATCTATCAGTTTCTGCGCACCGGGAAAAGTGACCAGAAGTGACAGGGAGTTGCGGCTGCGGTAATCGCCTCCGGTACTGGTGGACAGGAGTTGAATGGGATCGTGGCGAACATCGAGGACTTCAGGAAGCTGGTCGCGGGGGACCATGGCCTCGTGACCGTGTCAGCGCTCAGGAACGACGGGACGATCTCGTCGTCGGTGGTGAACGCCGGCGTGCTGCCGCACCCGGTCAGCGGCGAGACCGTGGTCGGCATGGTCGCGCGCGGCGGTACCAGGAAGCTTGCGAACTGGCGCGACCGCCCGTACGCGAACGTCGTCATCAGGTCCGGATGGCAGTGGGCCGCGGCCGAGGGCCGGGTCGACCTCATCGGCCCCGATGACCCCGTGCCGGGCATCGACGCCGAACGGATCCGCCTGCTGCTGCGCGAGATCTTCACCGCCGCGGGCGGGACCCACGAGGACTTCGACACCTACGACAGGGTGATGCGCGAAGAGCGCCGCACCGCCGTCTTCGTCCACCCGGACCGCGTCTACGCCAACCCCGGCCAGTAAGCCGCTCTCCGCCCGGTAAGGCACGGGCCGGCCGCTAAGCTGCCGGCATGCAGACTGAGCGGCGGCTGCTCCGGCTCGCGGACGGCCGGGACATCGGGTACCTGACGGCTGGACCGGAAGACGGGCTTCCCCTGCTGGTTCACGAGGGAACGCCGATGGGCCTGGTGCTCAACACCAGGCTCGGCAGCGCGGCCGCCGGCCGGGGGCTGCGGATCGTGCAGGCGGCACGCCCCGGCTACGAGGGGTCGACGCCGAGGCCTGGCCGCGTCGTCGCGAACGTCGTCGCGACACCGGCGCGGTGCTCAACGCGCCCGGCGCCGACACGCACCTGTCGATCGGCTTCTCCGGCGGCGGCCCGCACGCGCTGGCCTGCGCCGCCGCGCACATCCCCGGTGCCCGCGTCGACCTGGGACCCGGCGCCGGCCACCTCACGATGACCGTGACCGCCATCGAAGCGATCCTCGACGACCTGTTAGACCTGGCCGCCCCCCGCTAGCCGGAACCCGGCACGGATAACATCGGAAAACGACCTCTCCCGTCCCCAAAGGAGCAGGGTGCCTTTGCCGCCTACCCAGCCCCAGCCCGAGCAGCCGAACCCGGACCAGCCTCCGGAGACCGAGGCGCCCCCGGAGACGATGCTGCCCGGCGCCGCGGTTCCGGACGCGTTCGACCGGCTGTGGACGCCGCACCGGATGGCCTACATCAAGGGCGAGGGCAAGCCGACCGGCCCCGGCGCGCATGAGGGCTGCCCGTTCTGCATCGCGCCGACGCTGCAGGACGAGGACGGCCTCATCGTCGCCCGCGGCGAACTCGTCTACGCGATCATGAACCTGTACCCCTACAACAGCGGCCACGTGCTCATCTGCCCGTACCGGCACCTGGCCGACTACACCGAACTGACCCCGGACGAGACCGCCGAGTTCAGCGATTACACGACCCGCGCGATCACCGCGCTGCGCACCGTCTCCGGGCCGCACGGCTTCAACATCGGGATGAACCTCGGCACGGTCGCCGGCGCGGGCATCGCCGCCCATCTGCACCAGCACGTGGTACCGCGGTGGGGCGGCGACACCAACTTCATGCCGGTCGTGGGCCGGACCCGGGTGCTGCCGCAGCTGCTCGCCGACACCCGCAAGCTGCTCGCCGACGCCTGGCCGGGGAAGTGAGCTTTAGCACTGCACAGCTGTCTCAGAACTGCACAGTCGTCCACGATTGCCCGCCGTCGCTGGTCAGCAGCAGCTGGCCGGGCATGCCGTACGGATTGCCGTCGTTGTAGACCGGTCCGTGCACGGCGACGCCGTCGGTCGTGGTGGTGAACCCGAGGTCGTTGAATCCAGTGCCGCCGTCCCCCGCCTTGTACGCGATGGACCACCGGGCACCGCCGTCAGCCGAGTAGTACAGCCAGCTCGCGCCGCTCGCCGCCGCGACCACCTGCTGCACGGCCGTGCCGGCCGAGATGCCCCACGGGTCACCGCCGAACGGCGGCGAACCAGCCTTCGACCAGGTCGCGCCGAGGTTGTCGCTGACGTAAACGGTCTTCTGCACCGACCCCATCGCGGCGCCGCCCGCGCAGAGCAGGGCGAGTGAGTCGGGGCCGGTCACCGCGACCGCCGTTCCGGCCGTACCCAGGGAGTCGCACGGGGTGGCGTGTGCGGCGAAGGTAAGCCCGCCGTCGCCGGTGACAACGACGGAGCTGCCGTCAAGGAGCGCGGCCACCCGCGCCTGGGTGGCGATCACCCGCGCGTCGCTCACCTGCGTGACGACCGACCACGGGCCGCCCCACAGCGCGCGGCGGTCGAGCGTCTCCGGCTGCGCGCAGCCGGACTGCGCCGTGCAGACGTCGGTGAGCGCGAGCACCTGGTTGTCGATGACCTCCAGGTCGACAATCGAGCCGCCGGGAGCGGCGACCGCCATCCAGGTCTGGCCCCCGTTGATGGTCTCCCACAGCCCGTTGCCGAACACGAAACCGTGTTCCGGATCGGCGAACCTGATGCCCCATACCCCCGGCTGGTCAGAGTTCGCGTACGGGTCGCCGAGCGGTACGGCCGGCGCGGGCATGCCCGTCCAGCTCGCGCCCCGGTCCAGCGTCCGCACGATCGACGTGCACATCGCTTGCGTGCAGGGCGCGGTACCGAGCACGAACGCCTCGTCGGTCGAGACGAACGTAACCGAGGTCGCCGCGAACCCGGCTGGCGCCGGCTCTCCCGCCGCGACGGGCGGGGCGGTCGTGCCGCTCGCCGGGGCCTGCGGGCTTGTCGTCGCAGGCGCGGAGCTCGCCGGGCCGGAACTGGCGGACGCGGGGCTCGCCGTGGCCGGCGATGAGGCCGCCCCGGACGGGCCGCCCGTGCTCGAGCCTCCGGCGCCGCACGCGGTCAGGGCGGCCGCGGCCAGTGCCGCCGTGCACACCAGCGCGAAGCGCCCCGCACCTGCTCGTGATGACGTTCTCATGGCAACGCCTCCAGCCGCGGGTCGTCAGGGACCTGGCATCCCGGCGACCTGATCTAGGATCTTCCCTCTGGCTGGAGAGACGTCGTACCGCGGTCCGCGGTTATGCACTTACGGCACCTTTTCGCGGGAGCGAGGTCCCGGCGAAAAGGTGCCGTAAGCGCCTTGCCGCTAAGCCACCCGGGCCCGCCGCTAAGCGGGCCGCGAGTCCGCCGCCACCTTGGCGGCCAGATGCGAGGGGAGCGGCTCGTGCCGCAGGTACCCCCGGGTGAACGACCCGGTGCCGTGCGACACCGACCGCAGGTCGATCGAATACCTGGTGATCTCGAGTTCGGGCACCTCGGCCCGGATCTGCGTGCGGCCCACGCCCACCGGCGTGGTGCCGATCACCCGCCCGCGCCTGCCGGACAGGTCGGACATGACCGCGCCGACGTACTCGTCGGGTACCAGGATCGACACCTCGTCGACCGGCTCGAGCAGCATCGGTGACGCCTTCTCGCAAGCGTCCTTCAGCGCGGCCCGCCCCGCCTTCTGGAACGCCATGTCGGAGGAGTCAACCGAGTGTGCCTTCCCGTCGAACAGGGTCACCCGGAGCCCGGTCATCGGGTACCCGGCGAGGACCCCGGCCTCCATCTGCGACCTGACGCCCTTCTCGACCGACGGGATGAACTGCCGCGGCACCACGCCGCCGACGATCTTGTCGACGAACTCGAACCCGGCAGCACCGTCGGGCAGCGGTTCGACCTCGATGTGGCAGATACCGAACTCGCCGTGACCTCCTGTTTGCTTCACGTTCCGCCCGAGGCCGCGGGCCTGCACCGACACCGTCTCGCGCAGCGGCACCCGCAGGCTCACCGTGTCAACCGCGACCCCGTACCGCGAGGACAGCCGGTCGAGCAGCACGTCCGAGTGCGCCTCGCCCATGCACCACAGCACGAGCTGGTGGGTTTCCGGGTTGATCTCCATGCGCATCGTGGGGTCCTCGGCCACCAGCCGGCCGAGCGCGGCGGACAGCTTGTCCTCGTCCGCCTTCGAGCGGGCGACGATTGCCACAGGAAGCAGCGGGTCCGGCATCGACCACGGCTCCATCAGCAGCGGCTGCTCGCGGGACGACAGCGTGTCCCCGGTCTCGGCGGTAGACAGCTTCGCGACGGCGCAGATCGAGCCGGCGGGGCATTCCGGAATCGGGCGCTGCTGCTTTCCCAGCGGGGACGTCAGCGCGCCGACCCGCTCGTCGTCGTCGTGGTCGGGGTGCCCGCGCTCCGCCCGCCCGTGCCCGGATACGTGCACGGACATGTCGGGCCGCAGTGTCCCGGAGAACACGCGCACAAGCGAGATCCGCCCGACGTACGGGTCGGACGTCGTCTTCACGACCTCGGCGAGCAGTGGCCCGTCCGGATCGCAGGACAGCCCGCTGACCTCCTCGCCGGTGACCGCGGATGCCACGGGCGGCAGGGGGTGCTCAAGCGGGGAGGGGAAGGCCTGGGTGACGATCTCTAGCAGTTCGGCCATGCCGATTCCGAGGGGGGATGAGACGGCGAGCACCGGGTAGAAGGACCCGCGTGCGACGGCAGTCTCCAGGTCCGAGATGAGCACCTCGGTCGGCACCGTCTCGCCGGACAGGTACCGCTCCATGAGCGTCTCGTCTTCGCTCTCGGTGATGATCCCCTCGATCAGCGCGTCGCGTTCCATCGCGATCCGCTCGGCGTCGGACTCGGACACCGGCGAGGCCTCCCGCGTGCCCGACGAGTAGTCATAGAGCGTCTCAGACAGCAGCCCGATCAGCCCGCCGACACCGCCGTCGCCCGCTCCGGGGACCGGCAGGTACAACGGCAGCACACCTTCGCCGAACGCCCCCTGGCACTCCGCGAGCACCGTCGCGAAGTCCGCGCGCCCGTGGTCGATCTTGGTGATGACGACCGCGCGCGGCATCCCCACCGCTGCGCACTCGTCCCACAGTAGCCGCGTCACCCCGTCCACCCCGTCGGTGGCCGCCACCACGAACAGCGCGCAGTCCGCCGCGCGCAGCCCTGCCCGCAGGTCCCCGGTGAAGTCCGCGTACCCGGGTGTGTCGAGCAGGCTGATGGTCACCCCGTCAACGTCGAACGGCGTCAGCGCGAGGTTGACCGACCGCTTCTGCTTGATCTCTATATCGTCGAAGTCGCTGGCGGTCGTTCCGTCTTCGACCCGCCCAGCCCTTGCGATCGCGCCCGTGTGCAGCAGCAGCGCCTCCGCCAGGGTCGTCTTTCCGCTCCCCGAATGGCCGACGAGCACGACATTCCGGATGCCGTCGGCCCCCGATACCCTGCCCGCGCCTGCCGGTCCAGCCCCTCCTGTGCTGCCCTTGTCCGTCACTCTCGCCGCCTCCTTGCGCTCGATGAGCTTTCGTGTTCACAGCGTGAACCCGACGAGCGCATTACCACAAGACCCACGCGGGGAATCCGCAATGTAACGACGCCCTTAACAGCGGGCAGAGCGCGGCGCACCCGCAGGGGCCGCAGGCCGATGCGGCACCTGTCCACTGCAACCACAAGCCTTAACCGCAACCACAAAGACCGCCGTTGGGGTCGTCCCCGCGGGCGGCAGGGTGCAGGGGGTCGTCCCTCCGCAGGCGACAGAGCACTAAGATTCTTTCGGCCATGCTGAACTTCCTCCGCCCTTTCTTCGCCCGCCTGTTCAGCCCCCTGATTCAGGCGCTCGCCCGGACGCCGGTCACCCCGAACATGATCACCGTCGCCGGCACCGTTGGCGTGTCCGCGGCCGCGCTGTCGATGTTCCCGATCGGCGAACTATTCCCTGGCGCCTTCACCGCCACCGTGTTCGTCTTCACCGACATGCTGGACGGCCAGCTTGCCCGCATCAAGGGCAGTTCCGGCAAGTACGGTGCCTTCCTCGACTCGACGATGGACCGGTTCGGTGACGCGGCGGTATTCGGCGGCATCACGATCTGGTTCATGCGCTCCGACCACCTGCTCGCCGTGGTGAGCCTGTTCTGCCTGGCATGCGGGATGAGCGTCTCCTACGTCAAGGCCCGTGCCGAGAGCCTTGGCCTGAACGCGGACGTCGGGCTGATCGAGCGCCCGGAACGGCTGATCATCGGCCTCACCAGCATCGGGCTATCCGGCCTCGGTATCCCGTATGTCCTGCCGATCGGCATGTGGGGGCTCGCGGCGGGCACCGCGTTCACTCTCGGCCAGCGGATGCGTGCCGTCTACCTGGACGCCAAGTCCAAGGCGGCCGAGCCCAGGCCGCCTGAGCCGGGGCCGGCCCAGGCGGGGGCAACTGAGCCCACGCCGGCTGAGCCCGGGCCGGCTGAGCCGGGGACAACTGAGCCCACGCCGCCTGAGCCGGGGCCGGCCCAGGCGGGGGCAACAGAGCCCACGCCGGCTGAGCCCACGCCGGCTGTGCCCACGCCGGCTGTGCCCACGCCGGCCCAGCCGGGGACAACAGAGCCCACGCCGGCTGTGCCCACGCCGGCTGAGCCGGGGCCGGCTGAGCCCGGGCCGGCTGAGCCCGGGCA
>Ga0335074_10011295_pt1 | contig 12485 bp, 12 predicted proteins | sample Lox_Sample_23_FD_206715 | JGI IMG/M metagenome (GOLD analysis project Ga0335074, IMG submission 206715) | Soil microbial communities from Loxahatchee National Wildlife Refuge, Florida, United States - Lox_Sample_2.3 | ecosystem: Environmental > Terrestrial > Soil > Wetlands | place: USA...
GGCAGCATGATGATGGTGCGGGCGATCGCGCGGCCATAGAACTCCTGTTGCAGCACCAGAGCGACAGGCATTGAGATCAGAGCGGTGCCGCCGACCACCGTGACGGTCCAGATCAAGGTCCGCCACAGCGCACCGTAGAATGTCGGATCGGCCAGCACCCCCGCATAATTGGCCCAGCCTACGAAACCGCGGAGCTGGCCAAACGGCGAAACGTTCGACAGCGACAGCCGGACGATCACGAAGAACGGATAAAAGATAATCGTAACCGCCAGGAGCAGACTGGGGAGAATCAGCAGCAGCGGCAGGTTATGACGGGCCAGCCGCCGGAGCGGAGGCAATATTTGTGGCAGCGCGGCAGGCTGCGCCTGTTCGCTCGCCCGTCCCGCGCTTGCCATTCCCCCCTCTTACAGAACCTGGTCCGCTTGCTCCGCCGCATGTTTCAACGCCGCCGCCGGTTGCGCGTTGCCGAGGTAAACCGATTGCAGCGCATCGATCACGTCCTTCGCCACATCCTCCCAGCCGACAATCACCGGTGCGAAATGGGCCTGCGGCATAAGATCAACGAACACTTTCAGCCGCGGATCATCGGCGAAAGACGGGTCCTCGGCAACCGCCTTGGTCGTCGGCAGGAACCCTTCGTTCTTGTTGAACAGAACCCGAGGCTGCTTGCTGAAAATGAATTCCAGGAACTTGAACGCAGACTGCTTCACCCTGGAACTCTTGAACATCACTATGGAGTCCGTCACGGCATAAGTCGATTGCGCGGTTCCCTTGGGAACCGGCACGATCCCATATTGCAGGTTCGGCGATTCCTTGGCGATCTGGCCGATAAGGAACGGCGCGGTGATCACCATGCCCAGGCGCCCCTGCTTGAACAGGTTCTGCAAGTCCTCACGATTGTAGCCGGTTACACCCGGTTCGGTCAGACCCTGGTCGATCATCGTCTTATACAGCGTCAGCGCCTTCACCCCTGCCGGACTGTCGAACGCAGCCTTGCTCTGACCGTTGACCAGCTCTCCGCCATAGCTCCAAAGCGCGTAATACCAATACACATCGGTTTCGATCTCCTTGCCCTGCAGGCCGAAACCGTAAGCGCCAGTTCCCTTGATCTTGCGCGCTGCGGCAACGACGTCATCCCAGGTCGTGGGGCCGTCGGCGAACCCGGCCTTGGTCAGTATGGCCTTGTTGTAGAACATGGCGCGGGCCGAGGCCGCGATCGGCAGGCCATAGATTTTACCACTGATGGAGCCGGGTTGCAGGAAGATCGGCACGAACCGGTCCTTGAATTCGGGCGTCATGTAGCTGTCCAGCGGCTCGGCCACGCCGTCCTTCACAAAGTCCAGCAGCCAACGCGTCCCGATGATGGATAGATCCGGAGTGGTCCCACCGGAGATGTCGGTCTGCAGGGTCTGCAACAGGACGTTCCAGTTCACCACGTCGATTTTCACGTCGATGCCGGGATTTGCCTTGTGGAACTCCTGCGCCATCTGCTCGAAATACGGGCCGGTGGCGTTGCTGTACTCGGCTACGACGAAGTTCACCGTTTCGGCCGCGCTGGCCCAGGTCGGACGCAGCAGCGGCAGAGTGGCCGCCCCGCCTAGAACAGCCCGCCGCCCAAATCCGGTCGTTTGCCCCGCCATCGCGCAATTCCTCCGTTTGCATTATCGCGCCAACAGCAAAGGACCCGCCGCCCGTGTTGGCAAGGTGGAGACCAGGAATGCCGTCAATCATGCTTCAGGAGATCGGCGCAATCCCCCAGGTGGTCGCCGCCGCCCTCACGGAAGACCACGCGCTTTATGCCGAAATCGGGAGAACGCTCCGAGAACGGCGACCGCCCTTCGCGGCCACGGTGGCGCGAGGCAGCTCCGATCATGCGGCATCCTATGCGGCGAGCCTGTTCGGCATCCGCGTGGGTCTGGCAACCGCGAGCCTGTCACCCTCACTGGTCACGCGATATGGGGCGCGGCTCTCCCTGCCCGGCGCGCTAGTGCTGGCGGTGTCGCAGAGCGGCGCAAGCCCGGACCTGGTTGACGTGCTCGCGATGGCCCGCCACGGCGGTGCACTCACGGTTGCGCTGGTCAATGCCCTCGATAGTCCGCTCGCCCGCCAAGCTGAATGGGTACTGCCCCAGCGAGCCGGCCTGGAACGGGCGGTCGCCGCCACCAAGACCTTCGTTCTGACCCTGCTCGGCATCGCCAGGCTGGTCGCCGCCTGGACCGAAGACGCGGCGCTCACCTCTGCTCTGGCATTGCTGCCCGACCGGCTGGAAGCCTCCCGTCAATGCGATTGGTCGGCAGCACGCGAAACGCTTGACGGGGCCAACGAGGCGGGCACGTTTGTCCTCGCGCGTGGCCCGGCCTTGGCCATGGCACAGGAAGCGGCGCTCAAGCTGAAGGAAACCTCCTACCTCCACGCTGAAGCCCTTAGCAGCGCGGAGATCCGCCACGGCCCGCGCGCGGTCATCGACCGCCGCTTCCCCGTGCTGGGCTTTGCCCTCTCGGATGCTGGCGGGGACGATACGCGCGCGCTGTGCACGGAACTCGCCAACGCCGGTGCGCCGGTGTTGCTCGCCTCCCACACCCCGCCGCCGGCAGGCATCCACCTGCCTCTACCACCACCGCTGCATCCGCTGCTCGATCCGGTCGTTGCGGTAACGGCCTTCTACCCGTTTGCCGAAGCACTCGCCCGCACGCGTGGGCTGGACCCGGACCGCCCCCGCAGCCTGCAGAAAGTAACGCGGACGATCTGACCACTTGGTCGCTGGGGTGAGCCGGAATCACGCGATGATTGCGTGCCGGAGCGCGGATAAGAGCTACCCAGCGCTTGCAACTGATCGCCCGCCGAGACCGACCGCCAGGGGGACTATGCGCTACCGCGAGGAAGCGACGTCGAGAAACTGTGCAGATGGTGCCGTCCGATCTGGCAAGATTATCGAGGATGACAGGGTGCTGATCGCGCAAACCCCTTGCCTTGGTGCCGGCTTGTGCCATAATTCTACCATGGACGAAGAAACCAAAGCGTACCTCGACGCCATGATGGTGCAGCTCAACAACAAGTTCGAGCGCATTCTCGATGAGATCGGCACGCTGCGCAGCGACTTTCAAAATACGAAGGGCTTTTTGCTTGGAAGATGCCATCGTGATGGGCAGGCCGATTAAACGCTGAGCTGAGTGTCGCGGGAACCCGCACCGTCGGTAACAACGAACGAGTTGGCAGTGCTCGCCGTATCGGATCGGCCGCCTCTGTCGCCTGACTACGATATTTCGGCTCGTCAACCGTCGCAATGGCGGAAGCATCTGCGTGGCGTCGATGACGAGGAATTGCCGCGGTGCGCGGCCCGATACGCCGCCATGTTCGGAGCGGTCTGCTCCCTGAGCGCCGCGCTGATGAACACGTCGGTGTCGATGACAACCCTCATCCCGGGCGCGAAGCGACTTCCTCTCGCGCCTGTTCGATGAGCCGGTCAATATCCGCATCGGTCACCCCGGCGGCGATGACCAGCTTGCGTGACTCCCTGCGGCCCGGAAACAGTTCCGGCTCGATGGTCAGCGTCACTTTTTCGTCGGAGCTAATGCCCCGCCGCTTTAGCTCGGCCGCTACCTCGCCGGCCGTCACCTCAATTGTCTCCCGCGTCGCGGTCATTGGGGTGGCCTGCCTTTCCTGTGCCAACCAAGCGCCTATCGGGCCCTGGATAGGGCGTTATAAGCCACCTCGCCCTGCCAGCACGACGCCGTGTCCCTCATTCGGGTGAAGGCTAGCGCCCGGCACCCTGACCCGGTTCGCTTCGCGAACCGACCTTGGATCAAGCCCAGGGCAGGCTCTCTGCCGCAGAGCGGGAGAGGTGGGCTTTAATCGCCGCCCAGTGCCGCCTCCACCCGGCGGACCGCCTGCAGCGGCAGGGCGGCGCGGCCGACCACCTGGCCGCCGACGCAGGCAAGCCAGTCGGCGCCATCAGGCGGGGTGGGGCGAAGCTCGATCACCTTCGCCTCCTCATCCAGTGCGACCGCTCGGTATTGCCGCCAATTCGACCACAGCGGCCCCGGCAGGCGCACCACGCGGGCAATCGCCTTGCCGGCGTCATCCAGGCCGATCCATTCGAGGGCGCGGGCCATGCCCACCCCTTTGTCCGTGCGACCCCGCGTCCAGTGAAGGCGGGGCGCTGCCACTTAGTGGCCCACCGTCACGGGGACACCTCGGCCATCAGGCGCTCTTGGCCATGATCTCGTCCGCGATGTTCCGCGGCACGGGTTCGTAGTGGTGGAACTGCATCGTGAACGAGGCGCGTCCCTTGGTCATGCTTCGCAAATCTGAAATATACCCGAACATCTCCTTCAGGGGAACATGGGCCCGCACAATCACCGTGGACCCCGAGCTCTCCTGGTTCTGGATCATGCCGCGGCGGCGGTTAAGATCTCCCACCACGTCTCCCACGTGATCCTGCGGCGTGGTGACTTCCACGTCCATCATGGGCTCCAGCAGGATCGGACCGGACTTCTTCATGCCGTCGCGGAAGCAGGCCTTGGCGGCGATCTCGAAGGCCAGCGCCGAGCTGTCGACGTCGTGGTACTTGCCGTCGATCAGAGTGTATTTGAAGTCGACGGTCGGGAAGCCGGCCAGCACCCCGGTGTCGGCCTGGGATCGGATGCCCTTCTCGACCGCCGGGATATACTCCTTCGGCACCGCGCCGCCGACGACTGCATTCTCGAACACAATGCCGGCATTCCGGTCTAGCGGCTCGAAGGTGATCTTCACCTCGGCGTACTGCCCGGCGCCGCCGGTCTGCTTGCGGTGCGTATAGGTTTCGGTGTGCGCGCGGGTGATCGTCTCGCGATAGGCGACTTGCGGGGCACCGATATTAGCCTCAACGCCGTATTCGCGCCTCAGGCGGTCGATGATGATCTCCAGGTGGAGTTCGCCCATGCCGGACAGGATGGTCTGGCCGGTCTCCTGGTCGGTGCGCAGCCGCAGGCTGGGGTCCTCGCCGGCCAGCTTCTGCAGGCCGATGCTCATTTTCTCGATCGATTCCTTGGTCTTCGGCTCGACCGAGATGTCGATCACCGGCACCGGGAAGGCCATGCGCTCGAGCACGACGGGATCCTGCGACGAGGCCAGCGTGTCACCCGTCCCGGTGTCCTTCAGGCCGACGAAGGCGGCTATATCGCCGGCCTCCACCTCCTTGATCTCCTGGCGCTTGTCGGCGTGCATCTGGAACATGCGGCCGATGCGCTCGCGGTGGCCCTTCGTGGTGTTAAGGACCATGTCGCCGGAATGCAGCGTGCCGGCATAGACGCGCACGAAGGTCAGCGTGCCGTACTTATCGTTGATGATCTTGAACGCCAGGCCGGCGAACGGCGCAGCGGGATCGGCCTTGATCCGGCGGCGATCGGAATACTCCCCGTCCTCCTCGCCCTCGCCGGCAGCGACGCTTATGCCGGGCACGTCGAGCGGGCTCGGCAAGTAATCGACCACGGCGTCTAGCAGCGGCTGCACGCCCTTGTTCTTGAAGGCGGTGCCGCAGAGTACGGGACGGAAAGCGCCTGAGATCGCGCCGGCCTTGATGCAGCGCTTCAGCGTGGCTTCGGAGACGTCGCCGTGCTCGAAATACTCCTCCATTGCCGCGTCATCGACCGAGAGGGCGGTGTCCAGCAGGTTCTGGCGGTACTCGCGGGCGCGCTCGAGCAGATCGGCAGGGATCTCCTCGTCGTGGAACTTCGCACCCAGCTCGCCGCCTTCCCAGACGACGGCCTTCATGCGGACCAGATCGACGACGCCGATGAACTTGTCCTCGATGCCGATCGGAAGCTGCAGCGGCAGCGCTACGATATCGAGCTTTTCTTTCAGCGTGGCGGTGGCGCGGTAGAAGTCGGCGCCGGTGCGGTCGAGCTTGTTGATGAAGATGATGCGGGGGACGTTGTAGCGGTCGGCCAGCCGCCAGTTGGTCTCGGACTGTGGCTGCACGCCGGCCACACCTTCGATAATGAAGATGGCGCCGTCTAGCACGCGCAGGCTGCGGTTCACCTCGATGTTGAAATCGATATGGCCGGGCGTGTCGATGATGTTGATGCGGTGGTCCTTCCACTCGCAGGTGACGGCGGCGGAGGTGATGGTGATGCCCCGCTCGCGCTCCTGCTCCATGTAGTCGGTCGTGGTGTTGCCGTCGTGCACCTCGCCGATCTTGTGCGACACACCGGTGTAATAAAGAATACGCTCGGTCGTGGTGGTCTTGCCGGCATCGATATGCGCGGTGATGCCGATGTTGCGGATTCGGTCGAGGCCTAGGGGTGCGTCGGTGGCAGGCATAGGGGTCTCCATATCGCGACGGGCGCGGAGGGGGCTCGATCGGTTCGAACAGCCCCCGCGCGCCCGCGGATGATCCGGCGGCTCTGGCCGGCGTGTATCTCGCGGTTCATGTGCGATGGCCGGGCGATTTTTGCAAGCACCGAATCGTGAAGGCAGGGCTCGAATGCCCTGCCGATGGTCACTCTTTGTCACCGCTGGGATACCGTGATTTCGGCTAGTGTGCGGCTCATGGATATCGCAGCGGCACAGGCGCTGGTGCGCTTCGGTCTCGGGCGGCGCGGCGCCGAGCCGCCACCCGTCGATCCTCAAGGATGGCTCAGAAGCCAAGTGCGCGGGCCGGATCCGGGCGCCGGCATGCCGGCGCCCGATCTGGCTGTCGGGATGGAGGCGCTACGCACCGACCGGGAGATGAGGCGGGAGAACAAAGGCGCGGCCCCCGGCATGCCCCCGGGCATGTCAATGAGCCGCGATACTTACCGCGGCGACGCATTGACGCTGCTCAACTGGGGGCTGGTGACACCGGCGCCGTTCCGTGAGCGGCTTGTCTGGTTCTGGATGAACCATTTCACGGTCTCGAGCCGTCAATCGCGGGTCATGTCGCTTATCGGGCCATTCGTCTCAGGCGCTATCCGCCCGCATGTCACCGGGCGCTTCGGCGACATGTTGCTGGCGGTGGTGCGCCATCCGGCGATGCTGATGTATCTCAACAATGATGTCTCGGTCGGTCCGCAGAGCGTGGCCGGACGCGACGGGAAGCGGGGGCTCAACGAAAACCTTGGCCGCGAGTGCCTGGAGCTGCACACGGTCACGCCGGCCTCCGGCTACACCCAGGCGGATGTGACAAATTTCGCCCGGATTCTCACCGGCTGGTCCATTGATTGGAACGCAGGCGAGTTGGGGTTCAAGTTCAGGCCCCGGGCGCACCAGCCCGGGCCGCTGCCGCTGATGGGCCGGACTTTCCCGCCCGGCGAGCAGGGCGGGATCGAGGCGCTGGCCTTCCTCGCCGACCATCCGGCGACACATCGCAATCTGGCGACCAAGCTGGCGCGGCATTTCGTCGCCGATGATCCCCCGCCGGATGCGGTCCGCCAGATCGAGGCCGTGCTGCGGGACACACACGGCGACCTTGGCGCGGCGTCCGAGGCGCTGATCGGGCTTCAGGGCGCCTGGCAACCAGGCACGAAGCTTCGCACGCCGATGGAATTCGCGGTGGCGGCGCTTCGGGCCCTCGATGTACCGGCGGTCTCGTTTCCGATGCTTGGCGCCTTGTGGATGCTTGGCCAGCCGCTCTGGGCGGCCCCGCAGCCGAACGGCTGGCCGGACCGAGGGATCGATTGGGTCGCGCCGGAAGGAATGCTGCGGCGGATCGATTTCGCCTATACGCTCGCCGGCCGCTTTGGCAGCGACGGTGCGCCGGATGAACTGGCGGTCGGCAGCCTCGGTCCGTTGCTGCGGCCGGCAACGCTGGACGCGGTCCGCCGAGCCGGATCACGCCGCGACGCGGTGGCGCTGCTGTTGTCCTCCCCCGAATTCCAGAGGCGCTGAGATGACGCGACCGGCCCTTCTGCTGTCACGGCGAAGCGCGCTTCTTGGCCTGACCTCGGCGGTGAGCCTGACGTCGCCGTGGGGCCGGGCCTCGCTCGCACTGGCGGCGGCGCCAACGGACCGGCGGATGGTGGTGGTCATCCAGCGCGGGGCGATGGACGGACTTGCGGCCGTCGTGCCTTACGGCGATCCGGCGCTCGTCGGGCTGCGCGGGGAGATCACCCCGAGCGGGCCGGGCCAGGAAGGCGGGGTGCTTGACCTGGGCGGCTTCTATGGCCTGCATCCGGCGCTGCAGAACCTGCATGCGATGTACCAGACCGGCGAGCTCTTGCCGGTGCATGCGGTGGCCGGGCCCTATCGGGTGCGCAGCCATTTCGAAGCGCAGGATTACCTGGAGTGCGGCTCCGACCACATGCTGAAGAGCGGGTGGCTGAACCGTGTTGCTGGCATCCTGCCGGCAAGCGAGGCAGGTCGCGAGGGCGACGCGGTGGCGGTCGGCGTTGCGATGCCGCTGCTGCTGCGGGGGCCGGCACGGGTCGCAAGCTGGGCACCGCGCGGATTCGGTGCCGCCCCGCCGGACCTCTATGCGGAAGTGTCGACTCTGGCCTCGGCCGACGCCCTGATCGGGCCGGCGGTTCGCGAGGGGCTGCGGGCGCGCGGTTTCAGCAAGGAGGTTCTGGCGGGCGATCCCTTGCCGCAGGACCAGTCGCCGTTCGCGGTGCTGGCGACGATGGCGGGCGAAATGCTGGCGCGGCCCGACGGCCCGCGCCTGGCCGCGCTGGAGATCGGCGGTTGGGACACGCATGTCGCGCAGTTGCCGCGGCTGAACGAGTTGCTCACGCGGTTCGATGGCGGGCTGGCGGCCCTGAAGGCGGGACTGGGGCCGGCATGGCGGGACACTGTGGTGCTGACCATGACTGAATTCGGTCGCACTGCGCGGGTGAACGGGACCAGGGGAACCGATCATGGGACCGCAACGGTAAGTTTCGTGTTCGGCGGCGCCGTGGCGGGTGGCCGGGTGGCCGGGTCATGGCCCGGCCTGGGCCCGGGCCGGCTGTTCGAGGATCGCGATCTGCAGCCGACGACGGATCTGCGATCAGTGCTGAAAGGCCTACTGGCGCAGCATCTGGGGATCGGGCCGGCGGGGCTCGCCGCGGTGTTCCCGGACAGCGCCGCGGCGGCGCCGATGCCGGGGCTGGTCCGCGCCTGAGGCGATTACTTTACTGAACGGCGGGCCCCCTCCCCCCGCTTTGGTCTGCTTCGCAGCCCAAACCCGCAAGGGGAGGGGGAGCCTTTTGCAACTCATAGACGAAATGGGTGCACAGGAAATCCTGTAAGCCCCGTATCTTCGTCAGGTGGCTCCTCAATCGGTTGGTCCCGCTGTGAGCCTCTCGGCGTCGAATGGAGAGACCTGCCTGTCGGACCACCGTCTCGAAACGTCGGGTGGTCAGCCTGTTGAGGTCGGTAAATTCGGTCTGGCCTCGATAAGGATTGGCTTTGGGGACCCCACTCGCGTCGAGATGCCACCATCGCGGCCGAAAGCCCGGACTATCGTAAATCTGCGCCGCGATGCGATAGAGCGCGGCCGGACCTAGCACCATATGAATCCATGGCAGCGGAACCATCGTGTGCAGGTGGTGACCATAGGGGTGACGCCACTGGCTTCCCCACAGAATCAGAACCTTGCCGCCGGGCGCGAGAATGCGCGCCCATTCCGGGACAATCGCTTCGTATTCCATGACGTGTTCGAGCATCCAAAAAGACAGGACGACATCGATCGATGCATCCGGGAGCGAAATGCGGGAGGGATCCGGCTCGAGCTTAAACGTGATATTCGGTTCCGGATCGCCGGACGCCTTCTCGATCGATCTTGGGTCGATATCCATCCCGACGACGTGCCGCGCGCCGAGTGAGGCGGCCAGCCGCGACAGGTGGCCGAAGCCGCAGCCGAAGTCGAGCACGCGCTTGCCGGCTACCTCGGCGGCCGAAAAATTCTGATGGAAGGACGATCTGATTTCATCGAGCCGCCAGTCGGCATATGCGTCAACCGAGAAGCCGCCAACTTCTTGCGCCGGCTTCAATGGCAAATGGCGCCGCAGGGAGACGCGATAGACTATTTGCTCGACCAGTGAGCGTACGGGCGCGGCACCCGCTCGCAGAATTCCACTCGGCATACCGGCCTTCCGTACGTGGCGCGTGCTCCACGGCGTTGACACCGAGCGGCGCCATCAGTCCGCCAAACGCGCAAACCCGGGGCTCAATCGCACCGGAATAAGGCAACGACGGCATCGGTGCAGATCTGTCCCGCCAAGTTGATCTTCGTCCCTGATCGAGAGGGAATCAACCAGTGATCGCACGATTTGACGCCACCGTTCGCGCCCCGACTGGACGCGGAAGCGCACGGCGCGTATCGGCGGCGTCGGGATGACGGAACGTTTCACTGCTCTCTACCACGTCCGCGCCGAGGCCGCCTCGATCGAGGCGCGGGCGGCGGCGATCGCCGTGGAGCAGAGCGTCGAGATGCCGCTCAAAGCGATCGACTCGCCGGAGGTGCTGCGCGACGTGGTGGGTCGCGTCGAAGCGATCGAGGATCTCGGCGGAGACCTGTTCGAAGTGCGCATCGCGCTGGCCGTCACGACGGTGGACGGCGACGCAGGCCAGTTGCTCAACATGGCATTCGGCAACACATCCCTGCATGACGACGTGACGTTGCAGGACCTCGAGCTGCCGCCCGAGCTCGTCGCTCAGCTCGGCGGGCCTCGGCATGGCGCGGCCGGGCTGCGGTCACAGGCAGGCGCGCGTGGTCGCGCCATGACCTGCTCGGCGATCAAACCGCAGGGGCTGCCGCCGGCGCGGCTGGCCGAGCTCGCCGAACGCCTGGCAGCCGGGGGGCTCGATTTCGTCAAGGACGACCACGGGCTCGCGGACCAGCATTTTGCGCCGTTCGCTGTCCGTGTGCCCGGCTGTGCCGCTGCCGTACGGCGCGCTGCCGCGATCACCGGTCACCCGACTCGGTATGTCCCGAGCCTCTCCGGCGATGTAGGCGCGATGCGGCGCCAGCTCGCGCTGGTCCGCGACGAGGGACTGGACACGGTGATGATCGCACCAATGCTGGCGGGCTTCGCCAATGTCCAGGCGCTCGGGCGCGAGTTTCCGAACATCGCTTGGATCGCGCATCCGACGATGGGCGGTGCGGCGCGCATCGCGCCGGCGCTGCTGATCGGGAAGCTGTTCCCATTGATTGGTGCGGACGCGGTGATATTCCCGAACCATGGCGGACGGTTCGGCTACTCGGAAGCCACCTGCCGCCGGATCGCCGAAACGGCGCGCGCCGCCGGGCCGGGCCTGCGGGGCGCGCTGCCGGTTCCCGCCGGCGGGATGACGCTCGCGCGGGTTCCCGAAATGCTTGATTTCTATGGCAGGGACACGATGTTGTTGATTGGAGGCAACCTGCTTTCCACCCGAGAACGCCTGACCGAGGCGACAAGCGCCTTCACTCGCACCGTCGCCGCGCATTCCCACGCCCGGAACCCATGAGCATCGACCAATCCGCCGCCATACGCCCCTTCGACGAGGCCGAGTTTGCCTGGGAGGATGTGCCGGCCCAGCCCTACAAGGAAACCGGTGACGCGCCGTTCAGAGCGATCTCGCGACGGATGCTGTTCGCCGAGCCGGCGCTGGGTTGCGAGCTGCGTTATTTTGAAATGGGGCCTGGCGGGTACTCGACGCTGGAACGGCACGAGCATATGCATGCGGTGATGATCCTGCGCGGCCGCGGCCGCTGCCTGGTTGGCGATCAGGTGCGCATGATCAAGCCGTTCGACCTGGTCTCGGTCCCTGCCTGGACCTGGCACCAGTTCCGCGCGACCGAGGGAGAGACGCTCGGATTTCTTTGCATGGTGAACGCAACGCGTGACCGGCCGCAACTGCCGACCGAGCGGGAACTTGCGACGCTGCGTTCGGACCCGGGCATCTCCGCGTTCCTCGAATAATCGCGGGTCACGACATGCCGGCAATCGGCAAGGATTTGGGACATGGTTGGCTGCCGCCGGCTGTCCGTTCTGAAAGTGCTCGACCATTCATGGCTTGTGGCCGATAGTGCTAGCGTTCGGGGGGGCCGGCGATCAGGGGATGACCGACAGGCGTTGCATTCTGATTGTCGAGGACGAGCCGCTGGTGGCGGAGGTGGTGGTCGACGCCCTGAGCGATACCTATCGAACCGTCACGGTGGATGCGGCGCCGGAAGCGCTGGAGCAGATTCGCTTGGGCGGCATCGACCTTGTCCTGCTCGACTACCTGCTGCCCGGCGGCGGCTCGGGCCAGGTCCTGGCATCGGCTGATGCGGCGGGAGTGCCAGTGGTGGTCATGAGCGGTGACGCCGAGCGTCAGAGCGAGCTGAGCGCCGGCAGGCATCCGTTCGTCGCCAAGCCGTTCCGGATCGAGGACCTGATCAGCGCTGTCAACGCCGCGGTCGGCCGCGAGTGATTAAATAAGGCGCCGCCGCGGGCAGCGCGGCGGGTGAGGGTGCGGGCGCACGAGCGCCCTCACCCGATTCGCTTCGCGAACCGAGGTCCAACCCTGGGACATAGGTAACAGTTCAGCCCGACGAGATGGGTGACAGGTTAAGTGTCGGCATGGAG
>Ga0335074_10011296_pt1 | contig 12484 bp, 12 predicted proteins | sample Lox_Sample_23_FD_206715 | JGI IMG/M metagenome (GOLD analysis project Ga0335074, IMG submission 206715) | Soil microbial communities from Loxahatchee National Wildlife Refuge, Florida, United States - Lox_Sample_2.3 | ecosystem: Environmental > Terrestrial > Soil > Wetlands | place: USA...
CGGGCGTTGGCCAGAATCCGCGGCCACACTCGTCCCCTGAATCATGCGACGACCTCGTCAGCCACAGTGCTGTCGGCAAGAGGAACGTTGCCGCCAAACCCGTCTAGGCTCGTCCCCCACGCGACCTGTTGTTAGTATCCGCCTAACGGCTAGCATGAGTCAACAAGTATGCAAGGTGTCGGCATGAGCACCGTCCGTAACAGCTGGACTGTGTGCTCCGCGGTAAACCGGCCCACCTTGCGGATCACATCGTCGCTGTAAAGCCTGAGTGCCTGTTCGATCGCGAACTCAGCCATATACCTGAGAAATTCATGCGAAATCTCGGCTGCCATATTTATCATGCGGCGATTAACAAGCGCTGCCGGGCTCTTGAGATGTTTTATGCTTTGCTCGACCGCGTGATCCAGTTCATGTGGTTCGACAACTACGTCCGCGAGTACCCGCGCATCCGGCTCAGTCGCCCAGATCCGGCGTCCTTGGAGGATCATCTGACGGGACATTCGAGTTCCGGCAGACCTGGTCAGGCGGAAATTTCCGGCACCAGGAACTATACCCTCATCCGCTGCGGGCAGGCTGAAGTAGGAATCAGATGCGGCGATCACATGATCCACTGCCAGCAGCAGCTGAGCGCCGCCGCCGATTGCGAAGCCATCGACCACGGCTACCCACGGCTTGTCCATTCTCGGAGAATACCAGGACGTGTTATCCTGTATCGACAATCCACTAATCAGCTTCTGGATGTAGCCAAGTTCACGCCGCAGCAGGAAATCGACCAGCGAGATATCGCCGGCGCTCAGCGCCTTGAGGTTGATGCCGGCGCTGAAGACTCGTTTACCCCGGTACCGGGGGTGGGTCATTTCCGCGCCGCGGATCAGGCCGACGTTTACCTCGGGGTCAAGCAGCGCGAGGTCCACCGCGGTTTCCATGTCCTCGACCTGCCGGTTGTCTTCCGCGTTCAGGCACTCGCCACGGCAGATCGTCAGCCACCCCACGCCGCCGCTCCGGTCCAGCCGCACCGACCCCAAGTCGGCCGAGCCGGTCCGGCTGAACTCCGGAAGCAATCGCACCGCGCGGGGGGTCGGCCGCAGCATCGCCGTGAGCAGGTGCGGGCCGGCCGAGGGCGAGCGCAGCACCCGGCTGAAGAAGATGCCCTGATCGATCTCAAGGCCCTCCTTCTCGCTCTGCGGCCGGGTCCGCTCGGCGGCCAGCTGACGCTGGGTCGGCACCAGCCCAGGGAACGCGATGGCCGCCCCCTCCGCGAGTTCTGCCAGCCGCAGATGCCGGGTGCGGTCGTCGGTTACCCTGGCGTAGACGGCGTCGGTGTGCTCATCCAAGAACGCGCAGCGCAGCACCCGCATGGCATCCTTCGCCGCGTTAGCGATGGCATGCTGATCCGGTGATCGCGACGCCTGCTCGGGCAGCGCCCCGAGCAGGCCATCGGTGCGCTCGGCGGCGCTAGCCAGCGCCCGGCTGGCGCTGGCTAGGTCCGATCGCATGATCCGCGGATCGACGGCGGGCTCTAGCGATGCGACCGTCCCCATCATGATGCCTCCCTCGCGGAAAGTTGCCTGAGAACCCGGTCACATGCGGCAAGGTGGGCGCCCAGGGCGTCGTCGAAGCCGACGACGGCCGCGTCGACCATGAGCTGCCGCCGGATGGCGATTTCCGGGCCGGACAGGCTGGGCACCGCCTCGAGCGCGACCGCTGTGTTGTCGGTCAGTTCGTCGATGAGGTTGAGCGCGAGCGCCTCGCGGGCCTCGATGGGAGCGCCGAGCAGAACCGTGCGCCGGACCGCGGCCACTCCCGCCTGCTGGACCAGCCGGTACAGCGCGAGGCCCGGCCAGGTCGCCCCCGCCACGACGGGCAGTTGCAGGCGTACCGGGGTGGCCGCGATCCGGTAATCGGTGGCGAGCAGCGCGTCGAGCGCGATCCCGCCGCAATCGCCCGATGCGACCCCGATTGTCGTCACGGGCACCCGCTCGAGACGGCGCAGCGCACGTTCCCAGCGGCTTACCAGCGCGAGCGCGAGTTCATCAGCCACAGAGTACTGTGGCGCCCCCGTCACTTGAACGACCATCCGACCATGCTCATGACAGTCTTCGGCCGCACAGCACGCGGCATCGATGTCCGCGATGACTTCCGCCGATGGCGGCCGCGTGCCGTCCACCTGGATCATCAGGTCATCCATCTGCGGGTAACTGTGATCGGCCCACGCGATATCGGTAGTTATGCTCATACTTGCTCCCATCACCACTGAATTAGTGCTGTCTCGATCGTTGAACCAGGTCCCATTGTCATCAGGACGCCGTAATCGCCGCTGACGGCGACGCCATCGCTGAGCAAGCGCTCGTAAGAGAAAAGAAACGAACCGCTCGACAAGTTGCCGTAATCCCGCATTACCCCGGTTGTGTGCCGCAATTCATATCTGGTCAGCCCCAGGTTGATCATGACGGCGTCGATGACCTTCTTGCCACCCGAGTGGACTAGCCAGTGCCTGATATCGCTGCGCCTAAGACCCGCCCGGGATAGCAGGCGGTCGATGACTATTTTCGCGTTAGCGCCCACGACATACGGAATCTCGGGGTCGAGGAAGAAACTGAACTTTCCTTGCTCGGAATCCCAGTCATAGCGCATGGCGTCGAGCGCATCGGTGATGATGTGGCTGGCAAAAGACAGGATGCGTGGCCCTTGGGCGGCCGGCGCGCCGGTGCCGCCTGGACCACTTATGAGAGCCACGGCGGCGGAGCCATCGCCGAATAGGCTGTTGACTACCGCCGTGCGCATACTCGAATCGAATACGTACGCCGCCGAGCAAGCCTCCGCACAAAGCGCGATAGCCACCTGCCCAGGGTGGGCCGCCGACCACGCGGCCGTGACGCCAAGCGCGTTCAGGCCCGCGTTGCAGCCCATGCCCACAATGTCGACCCGGCTACAGTGCGATGGGATACCCTTTTCGCGGATGAGCAAGGCGCTCAACCCTGGCGTGAGGAAACCTGTCGACGTCACGCAGCAGAGGAAGGCCACGTCAGACAGCCCGAGCCCGGCATCACGCAGGCATGCTTCGAGTGCCCTCGCGCCCATGTCGACGACCAGCCTCTTGTGCTTGTCGAGCAGTTCCCCTTGAGTCTCCGTGACGCGCACTCCGTCGCTACCCAGCGGGGGCAGCGAGAGAAACCGGCGTTGAATCGCATTATTAAGAAATATCGAGCGCACCTTCGGTGATGTTATCTTGAAAATATCCAGCAGTTCCTGCTGCAGGTACGCTTGCCCGGCAACGGCGGTACCGATCCCGGCGATGCGCGGAATCGGCAAGGGCTTCACCACCGCGAGGCCGGATGCATCAAGCGTCTCGCCGTAGGTGGCGTAGGTGTTGACCGTCATCGGTATGTCCATCCCCACCGGCGTGGCATGCTCCGCGTCCACGGCGTTATATCAGGCATTCTTGATCTCCGCCTTTCTTTTACTTGGAGATTCGACCTCATCCGACAATTACGCGGTCGCGTTCCACCGCCTCGTACAAGGCTCGGATATTAGCGCTGCCGAACCCGCGCGCGCCACGGCGCTGTATCAGCTCATAGAAGAGAGTGTTGCGCTCGTATGGAGAGCGCGTGAACAGCTGAAGAAGATAACCGCACTCGTCGCGATCGGCAAGCACATCGGCCGAGCGCAGTTCGGCAATTTCCTCGCATATTTCCGGGCAACGCTCCCTCAGCAGGTCGTAATACGCGTCTGGGGTGTCAAGAAATTTCACTCCTTGCCGCCGGAACTCACCGACCGCCGTCACTATAGCGTCGGTCAGGAACGCGAGATGCTGCACTCCAGCGCCATTATTCTGGTCGAGGAAAGAATCAAGCTGTCCGGGATTTCGCGATGTGTCGGGCTCGAGTATGGTGAACGTTATGCCACCGGACCGGCTGCGGAGAACGATCGAGTCCATTGCCTGGTCAGCGACCTCGATAAATTCGCTGGAGTACCAGTCGAGCGCGAAGGCAGCGCGATAGAAATCGGTGCAGCCGGCCAGGCACCCCGCTTCGAGGCAGATAGCGATGTGATCCAGTCCGGTGATCCGCTCGGCCGACCGCCTCGGTTCTCCCGGCACAGCCGTCCAGCGACGGCCGGGTGGTATCCAGGCATCGCCGTCCATGCGTGCGGGCAGGAGCGTATGGCAAACGCTGCCGAAGCCCGGCACCACCGGGTTCCCATCGGCGGAGTCGAGCACTACCCCGCCTTCGGCGACCACCGCGGCGCAGGTCGCGCTCACATCATCACAGCTAAATGCGATATCGGCGACACCATCGCCATGCTTGTCGAGGAACTCCGCCGTCGCCGGCCCTGCCGTCACGACCAGCTGCACATCGCCTTGCCGCAGGAGCGTGGAACTCATCGTGAAATTCACGGATTCCGCGATTTTCGCGAACCCCAAGGACGACACGAGATAATCGATGGCCTCATGCTTGTCGCTTGTGTACAACTCTACGTATTCGATATCCCGTGCGGCCATGCAAAATCCTCCAGTTGCCGGATTTTTGGAGTGAGAGAGCTATCCGAGATTCAAGTTAGGGACGCAACCGGCGCGTGTCGAGCGACGTCCTTGAGAACCGCCTGTTCAAGGTGGCCACCGAAGCCGCCATCCGGTCGCTATCGATGCCCGATAGCGGCCGGATGGGGCAGGTCAGGAGACTCTCACGTGACCAGCGGGGCCGCCGGACGCGATGGCGTCAGTTGAACGGCGACGGCCCGCGGTTCCGCAGCGCTCAACTGCGGGTGGCTTCGCACTTGAACGCGCTCGCGCGCCGGGTGGGCAATCGGAGCACTATCGGCCCCCGATAGCGGACTGATGCTGGCCGCGATGGCCGCCCCTGAGCTGGACGTCTTGAAGCGCACTAGCTCGACACGCGACAATTCTCTCCATAGCTCGAATTAGGCAGAGGAGCAACGCATGGACGACGAGCTGGAGATATGTGTAGGCGATGTCAAGGAATTCTTCATCGAGATTCTCGGCCGCAAGCACCTTCACCGCCCGGACAACTTCCCGGATGGGCAATTTCCGGTCTCCGTTGCTGATGTAGACGAGCTGGTCACCGGCAGGCCGCTGCCCTTGAGTTCGGTCGTGCTCTCTCGCGAAAACAGCGTCATCGACCAAAGTCTTTATCGTGCCGAGCCTGGTCCCAGCTACCCGGGACCAGCTGACTGTATCGATCCGGTAAAGGTCGTGCGCCTGGTAGAGTCCGGTGCCACGCTCGTCGTTCGTCCAGCCTCGCTCCACCTGCCGCGCCTGCGCGCATTCTGCAATTCGTTCGAGCGGTCCTTCGGGCACGGCGTCGATGCCGACCTCTTCATCACTCCGCCGGACTCCCGAGGCTTCGAGATTCACGCAGACGCGGCCGAGTCCTTCGTTATCCAGTTGACAGGGACCAAGGACTGGGAACTGTTCGAGCCGGTGCGTTCGTGGCAGCATCGCAGCTTTGGCGCGGCGCCTCCCGGTGACCTGACGCCCGCCGCCCGGTACCGAATGCGGCCCGGGGACCTTCTGTACGTGCCACGCGGCATGCCTCATCTGGCCCGCAGCACCGACTACGCGTCGGTCCACGTCACGGTCAGCGTGAACACGATCTGCTGGTCTGACCTACTCGGGATGCTGGCAAAGACGGCACTCGCCCTACCGGAGTTCCAGGCTCCTATCCCGATGGGCGCGGAGTTGGCCGGTGCGACCGCTGAGCAACTCCCGGGAGTCTTGGCCAGGCTCTCCTCCCTCATCGGAAACCTCGGGTCAAACAAGGCGTTCGTCGACCAGGTCGTGCGCTCCAGGGAGAACATCGGCAACGCGCTGAGGCCCGGCCTCCTCGCGAACCTCATCGGTGCGGACACGGTAAACCCGGCGTCCAGCCTCCGGATAAGGCCCGGAGTCTGGCCGGTTGTGCGGACAGCCGATAACGATGTTTCCATTCACGTGGGACCCAACCGCTTCCCCGTGTCCGAACAGGTGGCCGCTGCCTGCAGCCTGCTGCTCGACCGGGACATCGTGGGCGTGGGCGAACTCTCCGGCGCACGGGCCACGGCGCTTAGCATCGCACGGACACTCATCAGGTGCGGGATTGCCGAATCGCACAGAAAAGACGCGGAGGCTCCGTGCTAGACACTTTTAGCCGGCGACCGTGGCATCATCCCTGATGGCAAGCCGGCCGGTGCCGTTAAGCGTCGCCAGGTTAATGTCGGCGATGCAGCGAACGGGATCGCCATTGAGGATCAGGTTCCCCTCGACATGCGCCGTTCCAGTGGCATTGTCGAAGTCAGCCGCGCTGATGTCCGTCGCATCACGGTCAAGGGGGAAGCCGAGCTCGGTACCGCCACGTGTTTCGGTGAACTTGACCAGCACGTAGCCCATCTCACCGGTCCGCTCGCGGAGCTCTTCCGCCGTCGGGTCCGCGCCGCCCATGACAATCGGCTGATCGATTGTCAGACGCTGGGTCAGCTCGTTCATAAGTAACCTCCGGAAATAAGATCGCCGTTGTTCCTAATCTTTTGGGTGCGGGCCGCCCGGCTCTGCCCGGGCGAATCAGTCAGCCTCGGCGTCGCCGGTCAGCGCGGTGAGCAGCCCGTTCAGCCGGTCGACGAACGCCGTCGGGTCCTCGATCCGGGCGCCGAGCGTCAGCACCGCCTGGCTGAACAGCACCTGCGCCCAGTCGGCTAGCTGCGCGTCGTCGCCACGGTTAAGCCTGCGGATCAGCGGGTGTTTCGGGTTGAGCTCCAGCACGGCCTGACGAGGCAGGCCCGAACCACGCAGCCGCTGCGCCAGGTTGAGATCGGTCTCCGGCTCGTTGCTCACGATGCAGGCCGGCGAGGTGGTAAGCCTGCTGCTGATCCGCACATCCCATGCCTGCCCGGCCAGGTGTGCCTTCAGCTTGCCGAGCAGCGCCGCGTACTCGGCGTCCGCTTGCTCCTTGGCCTGCCTCTCTTCCTCATCCTCCAGCGCATTGAGGTTGGCGGGGCCTTGGGCGACGGACTGCAGCTTCTTGCCGTCGAACTCGCGCAGGCTGGACACGACCCAGTTGTCGACGCCCTCGCCGAGCAAGAGCACCTCCACACCCTTGGTACGGAAGGCCTCAAGGTGCGGACTGCTCTTGGCGGCGGCGAGCGAAGGGGCGAGCAGGTAATAAATGTCCTCCTGCCCTTCCTTCATCCGCGCTACGTAGTCGCCCAGCGACGTGTCCGGCTCGTCCGTGGCGGACTTTGTCGTCGTGAACCTCAGCAGCTTGGCGATCTCGTCGCGGTTGGAGTAGTCGTCGGCGATGCCCTCCTTGAGGGTGACGCCGAACTCCTTCCAGAACGTGGCGTACTTGTCCGGCTCGTTGTCAGCCAGCTCGGCGAGCCGGCGCAGCAGCTTCTTCGCCGCGTTGTTACGGATGTTGTCGATAGCCCTGCTGCCCTGCAGGATCTCCCTGGAGATGTTCAGCGGCAGGTCGCTAGAGTCGATGACGCCGCGGATGAACCGCAGATAGCGGGGCAGGATCTGCCCGTTGTCCTCCAGGATGAAGACCCGCTGCACATGCAGCCGGACGCCGCGGCGAACCTCCTGCAGCCATAGGTCGTAGGGGGCGCGAGAGGGAATGAACAGGAGCAGCGTGTACTCATACGTTCCCTCGATCTTGCTGTGTACCCAGGTGAGCGGATCGGAGAACTCGCCGCTGAGGTGCCGGTAGAACTCGTTGTAGTCACTCTCATCGAGCTCGGCCTTGGGGCGGGTCCACAGTGCCGATGCGTGGTTGACCGGCACCTCCGCCGCTGGCTGGTTGTTCTCGTCCGACTTCTCGTCAGGCTCGCCGGGCATCAGGATCGGCACGCTGATGTGGTCAGAGTACTTCTCGATGATCGACCGCAGCCGCCACCCGTTCAGCAGGTCCTCTTCGCCATCGCGCAGTTCGAGCACGACCGTGGTGCCACGATCGGCCCTCTCGATCGTCTCAAGCGAGTATTCGCCCTTCCCGTCCGATGCCCAGCGCACCGCTTCACCCGGCTCCAGGCCGGCCCGCCGGGTGGTCAGCACCACCCGCTCGGCGACGATGAACGACGAGTAGAACCCCACCCCGAACTGGCCGATCAGGGCTGCATCCTTACGCTGATCGCCGGTCAGCGACCGCAGGAACTCCCGGGTGCCTGACTTGGCGATCGTGCCGATATTCTCGATCACCTCCTCACGGCTCATGCCAATCCCGTTGTCGGCGATGGTGATCGTCCCGGCATTCTTGTCATAGCTGACCCTGATCTGCAGCGGTCCCTCTTCCTCCGGCAGCTCGGAACGCGAGAGCAACTCCAGCCGCAGACGGTCAATCGCGTCCGATGAGTTCGAGATCAGTTCACGCAGGAAGATTTCCTTGTTGCTGTACAAGGAATGGACCATGAGGTCCAGGATCTGTACCGCCTCCGCTTGGAAGCTGAAGACTTCTTGCCCTTGATTTGCAAGCATAGCCATTAATGTCTCCGCTTCGTCTTTGCCGCATCTGCCGACTCCATATGGGCAGATCTGTGCGAGGATCGCCTGTTCGCGGAACCAGCGCGTGGAGGACCAGATCCTCACCGTGCTTAGCATAACCGCCAGGCCAAGTCGGTCACCACTCCTGGATGATCCGGCGTCCAACTGACGTGAGGTACTGGTTGGACGAGCCAAGCGCTCGCGATAAGCCGTACCTACTCGCGATAAGCCGTAGCTACCGGTCGGGGCCGGTCAGGCCGGTCAGGGCCCGCCGCCGCGCCCGAGCGTGGCCAGCGGCATGGCCGGGACGCCCTCGTCGCTCTCAAGCACCGCCCGGCGTACCAGCCGCTCGGTCGTCTCAGCCGGCAGCACGAGTCGAACGTTCCGCGTAGACACCGTTAGTTCTTGTCAAGAAAAATTCGATGATCGCGGAATTGACCTCATCAGGACGCTCCAGGTAGCCGAGATGCCCGGCGGAGCCGATCTCGATGAAGTCGCAGTCCGGGATGGCCTCGGCCACTTCCGCGCACAGGTGCGGCGGGCACATGAGATCATCAGAAAACGCGATGACACGGCACGGCACCGCGACCTTCCGCAACGCGTCGCGACGATCGGGGGTAAGATCGATCGCGCTCTGCCCGGAAGCAGCCGTTCTGCGGCCAAGCGTAAGTTCAAAAACATCCAGCCACATCGAGACGTCCGCGTCGTTGTTCAACGTCGCGGGCGAGAACATCTGTACCACGGACGTGGGGGCATCGTAGGTAGCCGGCAGCTTCACATCGCTGGCCGCCAGCACTCGGTCCGCGACCGTCAAGGCCCGGCGCATCACGTCCGTGCGCGCTCTGGTGGCGATCAGCACACAGGAGGTGACCAGGTCCGGCCTGGTGACCGCCAGTTCCGCGGCAACGACCGCGCCCATCGAGGTCCCGACCAGCCGACACGGACCGGCGTCCAGTGCCTCGATCAGCCCGGCGGTATCGCCAACCAGGTCGGCGAGCGAGTAGTCCCCAGGCGGCACGTCAGACGGGGGCACGCCCCTGTTGTCGAACGTGATGACCTCGTACCCAGCCTGGGTGAGCGCGGGTACCTGATACATCGTCCACACATTGCCGCCCGCCCCCGAGCCCATGATCATAAGGACCCGCTCGCCACGACCCTTGCGTTCGTAGGCGAGCCGGACACCGTTAGTGGATACGAAAGGCATGCTTACCACCATTAGCGTTATCTAGGCATTAGTCAACTGGCCGGACGCGACGTGCGCGCCGAATTACGGTACCTATATCGAATTCCAAGCACTCATCTGCGGTATCGCACCACTTGAACACGATCTTGCCGCATGCCGATTGCGGCCATGTTCTCCCGCGGCAACGCGTGCGGATCCGCCGCATGAATGGCGCTGGTTAACCGCTAGCCGCGGTTCGGGCCGACACGGCCGCATCCAGCACGCGCTGCACATAGCCGATGACATCCTGGACGGTCCGCAGGTTCCTGAGGTCCACGTCGGGGATATCGACATCAAACTTGTCCCGCGCGGCGACGACGATCTCGATCATCGTCAGCGAGTCGACATCGAGGTCCTTGAGCAAGTCCGCCTCACGCGTCACCTCGTCCGCGGGTACCCCGGCGAACTCCTCGATCGCCTCCGCGAAACCGTCGAAAATCTCCTGCTCGGTCATCATCATGGTTCCTCGTGTCCTTCCTCACGCACCCCTCATCAACCCTGGGCGGTGTTCAGTTCCCGCAGACGATTTCCGGCCAGCGCAGCAGCGTAGAGCCCCAGGCGAGCCCGCCGCCGAACCCGGTCAGCACGACGCGATTTCCTGGCCGAAGTGCCCCGCATTCTGCGCCGTGGGCCAGGACGAGCGGAATGGACGCCGCCGCCGTGTTACCCACCCGGTCAATGTTTACTAGGCAACGTTCCGCCTGAAGCCCGAGGCGCCTCGCGACAGCGTCCACAATTCGCAGGTTCGCTTGATGGCAGACCAGCCAGTCGACCGAAGAAACCGGCCACTCCGCCTGTGCCAGCACGCGTGTTGTGGACTGGACCATGCTGTCCACAGCCTGCCGGTAAACCGACTGGCCTTGCATGATGAAGTAGCGTTCCGACTCATCGCTGGCCGCGCAGTACGGCAGGCGTGACCCGCCGGCCGGAATCATGATCAGGTCGGCGCCGCGTCCGTCGCTGCCGAGGGTGAACGGGCCTATCGCACCCAAGTCACCGGCATCCCCCGCGCGCAGGACCACCGCGCCGGCGCCGTCGCCGAAGATAACCCGCGTTGTGCGGTCTTGCGGATTCAAGATGCCGGAGAAGACGTCCGCCCCGATCACCAGGACCCTGTCGGCGATGCCGGCCGCGATGAGCCCGGCAGCATTTGCCAGCGCGTAGATGAACCCCGAGCAAACCGCGGCCACGTCGAAAGCGGCTATGGTGCCCAGGTCCAGCCGACTCGCCACCTCGGGCGCGGTCGCCGGGCACCGGCGATCAGGAGTGGTCGTTGCCAGGATCAATGCGTCCACGGTGTCCATCCCGGCTGACTTGAGCGCCCGCTGGCCAGCCTCGACGGCGAGGTCGGAGGTGGCGGTTCCGTTGACGGCTATATAACGGTTTACTATCCCCGTCTTGCGTCGTATCCACTCATCCGAGGTATCCAGGACGGCGGCGAGGTCGTCGTTCGTTACGACATCGGGAGGCGTCCACGATCCGAGACCACAAAGGACTGGAACTCGCGCCGCACCGCTCATTACCCTGCCTATCTAATCGCTATTCCCTGCCACTGGCAGCATGTCATACCGCAGCCATAACAAGCTAGCATCAGCTGCGACCGGACTGAATCCCAGGGCCGAGCGCATATCGTCGATCAGATAGTCCAGCTTGCTATTTCCCTCAAAGAGCGCGAAGTGACCACCACTATGATGCCGCACAGTACATTGACGCCGTGTGTAGCGTGCCCAACCCGTGACATGTTCCGGGTCGACCAACGGATCCGCGTGACCGCGTAGCACCAGCAGCGGGGCGTCTACGGTGACTTGAGGCGCCTTCAGCCGGTATTCGAAGGCGATACGGAGGTCGGCCCTCAACCGTGGCACGAGGCGCGCCGCGATTGACGGGAGCGGCCCGGCCGGGACGCGGCCGAGAGCCCGGAGCAGCTCGAGCAGTTCCCGATCGGATAGGTCGAGAACCTCGGTGCCCCAGCGAGAACTCAGGTACGGCGGGTTTCGGCCGGAGATCACTACCAGTGCGGGCGTGGGCAGGGCGTGAGCTGAATGCGTCAGTGCCATCTCGAAGGCGATCAAGGCGCCCATGCTGTGACCGAACAGTACATAGCCCGCGGTGGGCCGCGGCTGACGGCGATGGATCTGCATGGACAGATCCTCGGCCAGCTCATGGACCGAGCCGGGGAACGGCTCGGTGACGCGGGCTCCCCGGCCGGCAATCTCCAGCGGGACTACCTCGAACTCTTGCGGGAACTGCCGCCGCCAGCGGTGGTAGGCACGAGCCGTGCCGCCCGCGTAGGGCAGGCAGAACACGGGAATAGGTGTCACGGTCATTTCTCGCATCCGCCTGCCCCGACGTGCCTACGGACTCCCCGTTCGGCGGCCAGGTACGCGGCCTTGCCGCCGCGACGGTACTCGAACCCAGGCTGAGCAGCGGATCAGTCGCCGGCTACGGGCGCGGCTGCCTTCGGCGCGCGGGATCCGTTCCTTCCATTCGCCGCCGCCCCGTTGGCAGAGGAGCCGTTCTGCCGTGCGGCGGCGTCCTCCTCCATCGCCTTGATGAGACTCTTGGGCCGCATGTCGGTCCAGTTCTTCTCGATGAAGTCGAGGCACTCCTGGCGTCCGTCTTCCCCGAAGATCACCTCCCAGCCACCGGGCACGTCGGCGAAGACAGGCCACAGCGAATGCTGCCCTTCATCGTTGATGAGCACGAAATACTTGGCATCCGGATCTTCAAAAGGATTCGTAGCCACTGCACATTCCTTTCACAGAATTATTGATCGAGGTCATATTATCCCA